>WNGB01000082.1_pt1 | contig 156303 bp, 125 predicted proteins | sample 5400681 | NCBI WGS metagenome assembly WNGB01 (sample SAMN13153367, study PRJNA577476) | soil metagenome | isolation source: 115 cm soil or saprolite under grassland replicate 2 | place: USA:California | collected 2016-06-15 | reverse complement strand
AAGTAATCGTCCACTGGTTTATGATTCCGTCAGCTGCTCTCAGAGGTCCCAGCCATGCCACTCTTCCGCGAGAGTCTCGCGCAAGGCTTCCGGTTGTTTCGCCGCGATGCCTCCGTCGCGATTCCAGCCGCGGGAATTCTGGCGCTGGGGCTGGGCGCGAACATCGCGATATTCGGCGTCGCGTACGCCGTTCTGCTCCGCCCGCTTCCTGTCGCGGACCAGCAGTCGCTCGTCATCCTGTGGGAGCGCGCCGACCGGTCAGCATCAGTGTGGGAGGTGTCGTACCGCGACTTCAGGGACTGGGAATCACAGAACGCGTCCTTCACGCAGCTGGCGGCGACCGGCTCAATCAACTGGCCGCTGCGCCTGATGCAGGAAGAGGGGCCTGTCGTCCTTCCCTTCGCAGCGGTGTCAGGAGCCTTTTTCGATGTGCTGGGCACCGGGCCGGCGCTCGGCCGCGGGCTGACGAGGGCTGATGATATCCGTTCAAGCTCCGGCGTCGCAGTTCTCAGCGACTCGACCTGGCGCCATCACTTCGGGTCGGATCCAGGCATAATCGGCCGCACCGCGATGATGGACGACGGCGGTGGTGTGCGGGCGATCACGGTTGTCGGCGTGATGCCGCCGGAATTCGATTATCCACGCGGGGCGGCACTGTGGCTGCCGATTGCACCGACCCTCGGCCATCTTTCTGCTGAAGCCGGGTTCGACATGCTCGAGGCGCGCGACCTCGGGATTCTCTACGTACTCGGGCGCCTGCGATCCGGCGTCGCTCTCTTGCAAGCACGCGCCGACATGGATGCCATCGTCGGCCGTCTGACGGGAACAGGCGAGCCCGGTACGGGCCGGTCGATCGTCGTGACGCCCCTCGCCGATCACATCTTCGGGCAGGCGCGTCCGGCGTTGCTGCTGCTCATCGGTGCGGCCGGGCTCGTTCTGTTCGTCACATGCGCGAATGTGATCGGATTGCTGCTGGCGCGCTTATCGGCCAATCGGCGCGACCTTGCGATACGGATCGCGCTCGGCGCAGAGCGGTCGCATCTCATGCGACAGGCATTGGTGGAAGGCGCAGCGCTGGTGGTTGTCGGAATGGCAGCCGCCGCTGTGCTCGCACTCTGGTGCGTTCCGTTGCTGACGGCGCTTGCGCCCGAGAGCATCCCGCGCCTCAATGAGGTGACACTGCGCACGCCCGCGCTCACAGGTTTCGCCCTGGGAGCCGGCGCGCTGGCGGCGATCGCGTGCGGGATGTTCCCACTGGTCATCGTGCTGCGACGCCCGCAGGCAATCCTCGTCGCGTCGAATGACACGGCGAGCCGGACGACAACGCTCCGCGTTCGCAGCGGCCTGCTCGTCGCACAGACAGCGCTGGCGGTCGTGCTACTAGTCGCCGCGACCCTGACGGTTCGGAGCTTCCACGCCATTCAACGAATTCACCTTGGTTTCGATCCCGCCAATCTCGTCACGTTCGATGTCCTGGCACCACCGGGAAAATACAGAAAGTCCGAGACGAATAACCGGTTCTACCGCGAGGCGATCGAACGCGTCCGCCGGATACCCGGAGTCTCGGGTGTGGCGGCACTATACCTGCGACCTTTTGAGTTCGGGCCGATCGGCTCCGGTGCGGCGGTCGTGCTCGAAGGACAGTCGCCGCGCGATCGGGACGCGTGGAGAAAGAACCCCACGCTGAATGCCGAAGCCGTCACGCCTGATTACTTCAAGCTAATGCAGATTCCGGTTCTGCAAGGACGCGCGTTCAGCGAGCATGACGCAGAGGATTCTCCTCCGGTCGTCATTATCAGCCTCTCAGCTGCCCGCCGTCTCTGGCCCGGGCAAAATCCGATTGGCAAGCGTCTCATGGCCAGCTATGACCGGCCCAAGGAAAACTGGCAAACCGTTGTCGGAGTAGTGGGCGACGTCCGCTACCGCGGTCTCACGGAAGCGACGTTCGACTTGTACAAGCCGTATCTGCAGTCGGAAGACGCCGTCAAACACTTCGTCGTGCAGGCGTCAGAGAACCCCTCGACGTTTATGGGAAGGCTGCGGTTCGAGATCCGTTCAGTGGACCCCAATGCGGTCATCGGCGCCATCCGGCCGATGCGCGAGGTCGTCGACCGTCAGTTGGCTCCGTGGCGGTTTGCCGCGCTGCTCTTCTCGCTGCTTGCCGCGCTCGCGATGGTCGTGGCGGTGGTTGGACTGTACGCGTTGCTTGCGCACCAAGTGGCCGACCGCACGCGCGAGATCGGCATTCGAATGGCGCTGGGCGCCCGCCACGAGCAGATCGTGCGGTCCTTCGCGCTGCGTACTGCCCGGGTAATCGCAGCAGGACTTCTGATGGGATCGATCGCCGGCCGCATCGCGGGCAGGAGCATGAACGCACTGCTCTTCGGCGTCACGCCGGCCGACGCTGTGACATATGCGATTGTTTGCCTGCTTCTTGTGGTCGCCGCGAGCGTAGGGGCCTATTGGCCAATCCGTCGTGCCACGGCGGTCGATCCGATAGTCGCGCTCAGGCAGGAGTAGCCGCCCGACTGCCCGCCGCGCTGGTGTGGTGTAGTCGCAGTGATCGGACGAACAAGCTCAGCCATGTGACGGCACATGACGTGCTTCTGTCCGCTGCTGTTGTCAGCCCAAGCTGACCAGGAGCGCAGCTCCAGGACATCGTTCACATGGCGCGCCTCACCGTCGCCGCCGCGCGCGCAGCCCGTTAAAGGAGAGCGGCAGGGATGGCGCAGTTGTTCGCGCCGAGGGCGAACGTCGTCGTTCGCAGCGTGCTGGTCGCGGCCGGCGCCCTCGCCGTCTGTGCGTCCTTCGCCGTGTGGGCGTTCGCGCGAAGTCCCGCTGCCACGGGGCAGTATCGCCGGCCGGAACAGCCGATTCCCTTCTCGCATCCGCTGCACGTCAACGCGCTGCAGATCGATTGCCGGTACTGCCATACCGGCGCGGAGCGCTCGACGATGGCCGGCATGCCGCCGACGAAGGCGTGCGTGCCCTGCCACCGCGACGACCTGCTGCAGACTTCTCTGTTCGCGCCGCTCAGGCAGAGTCTCTCGAGCGGACGCGGTATCGCGTGGCGACGCGTCACAAGCCTGCCCGACTTCGTGTTCTTCGATCATGCGGTGCACGTCCGCACGGGGGTGGCGTGCGAGAGCTGCCATGGTCCAGTGCAGTTGATGCACGAGCTCTATCAGGCGGCGCCGCTGACGATGGAGTCGTGCCTTGGATGTCATCGCGCGGCGGCCGCGGGGTACGACCGCGGCCGGTTGACGTCGTGCACGACGTGTCACCGCTGAGTGATTGATGAGGAGGAGCGCCACGTGAGCGTGCGGCAGGAGGAGATGGCGCGGCGGTTGGGCGTCGATCGCGAGTGCCCCGAAGGGGCGGACACGGTCAGCCGTCGCGGCTTCGTGAAGCTGCTCGGCGCGAGCATCGCGCTCGCCGGCCTCGACGGGTGCACGCGCATGCCGGCGTCCAACATCCTTCCGTATGCGGACCAGCCCGAGCTCACGCCCGGCATCCCGCAGTACTACGCCACGTCGATGGTGCTCGATGGCTTCGCGACAGGATTGCTCGTCGAAAGCCACGAGGGGCGTCCGACGAAAGTCGAAGGCAATCCCGATCACCCTGCGAGTCTCGGGGCTGCCGGTGTGTACGAGCAGGCATCGGTGCTGCAGCTCTACGATCCGCATCGCGCCGGCCGCGTGCGCCACCGGCTCGGCACATCCAGCTGGAAGGAGCTCGCGGCGGTGCTGGCGCCCTCCACGTTGCGCGCACGCGTCGGAGCGGGCGGAGCCGGGCTGTTTCTGCTGCTGGAGCCGACGTCCTCTCCGCTCGACAGCGAGCTGCTCGATCGTCTGATCGGGATGTACCCGGCCGCCGGCGTGCATTTCTACTCGCCCTTCGCTCGGTTGAACGACTCCCTGTTGCCGCAATACGACGTCAGCGAGGCCGACGTCATCGTCGCCGTCGACGCGGACTTTCTCGCGACCGGTCCCTTCCATCTCCGTTACGCGCGTGACTTCGCGGCGCGCCGCCGGCCGGAGGCGTCGCGCGGCATGAACCGCCTGTATGCAATCGAGCCATCCGTGACGGTGACCGGCACGGCGGCCGATCATCGCATCGCGGTCAGGCCGGGCGAGATCGTTCCCGCGCTCGAGGTTTTGCTGGCTGCGATCCGCGGTACGCCTGGTCAAAGATCGGGGCCGGGACCGGACTGGGTCGCACCGATCGCGCGCGATCTCCGCGCGCATGGCGACCGCAGTCTGATCGTTGCAGGTCCATACCTGCCTGAGCGCGCGCGAGCGCTGGCGCACCAGATCAACCTCGCACTGGGCAACATCGGCCGAACCATCTGGTTCTCTCGATCTCCGCTGCTGGGCGCCGGCGATGAGCGCCACTCGCTCGCCCGGCTGGTGGACGCGCTCCGTGCCGGTCACGTCGACACGCTGATCTGCGTGGGCGGCAATCCGAGCTACGCGACGCCCGGCGCACTCGGCGTCGCCTCACTGATTCGGCGTGTGCCTCAGACGGTCTATCTCGGCCTGTACGAGAACGAAACCGCCCGGGACTGTCAATGGATGGTACCGGCCGCTCACTTTCTCGAGAGCTGGAGCGACGCGCGCGCGTATGACGGAACGCTGTCGATCGTGCAACCGCTCATCGAACCGCTCGCGGGCGGGAAGACTTCAGCCGAACTGCTGTCGTTGCTGCTCGGGATGCCGGATGCGCACCCTTACGATCTGCTGCGCCAGGCATGGCGCGGCCGCGGGAACTTTGGCGACGGCAGCGACTTCGAAGACGGCTGGCGCAAGATCCTGGGACGAGGCGTGGTCGAAGGATCCTCTTTCCCGCGCGAGCAGGCAGGATCCGCTGCCTTGACGCCGGATGCGCAGCGGCAGCGATCTCTGCCGATCGAAATCCTGTTTCGGCCGGACGCGCGCGTCCGCGACGGCGCGTTCGCCAACAACGGCTGGCTGCAGGAACTGCCGGATCCAGTGACCACGCTCACATGGGGCAATGCGGCGCACCTCAGTCCCGCGACAGCGCAGCGCTTCGGCGCCGTCACCGGCGACCTGCTCGATATTCAATCAGCGGGCCTGACCGTGAGGATTCCCGCGCTCGTGATGCCCGGGCACGCCGACGACACTGTCACCGTGCATTTCGGGTACGGTCGCGACGGCTCTGAGGCGCTGGCGCGCGGCGTCGGCGTGGACGTGTATCCGCTGTGGCCGGACGGCGCATTCACTGCGGGCGCGTCCGTCACGCGAATGCCGAGTGCCTCCCACCGCACACTGGCGATCACCCAGCCGCATCACACGCTCGATGCGTCGAAGCCGGCGCGCGCGATGACCCTGGACGAGTACTCGCGTCTCGGCCCGCGGAAGCCGTCTCGCTCCCTCACGCTCTATGAGCCGCAGGCGTCGCTGCCCGACGGCCCCGCACGGCAGCAGTGGGCCATGACCATCGATCTCGGCGCCTGCATCGGCTGCGGCGCCTGCATGGTCGCCTGCCAGGCCGAGAACAACGTGCCGGTCGTCGGTCACGACGACGTGGTCCGCGGACGCGAGATGCACTGGCTGCGGATCGACTGGTACGCGGCGCGGAGCGGCGAGCCGGCAACGATCGCTCAGCCGATGCTCTGTCAGCAATGCGAGAAGGCGCCGTGCGAGTACGTGTGTCCCGTCGAGGCAACCGTCCACAGCAGCGACGGCTTGAACGAGATGGTCTACAACCGCTGCGTCGGCACGCGTTTCTGCTCGAACAATTGTCCATACAAGGTGCGGCGCTTCAACTGGTTCGACTACAGCGCCGGACTCAGCCCGATTGAAGGGCTGGTCAAGAACCCCGATGTCACCGTGCGCGAGCGCGGCGTGATGGAGAAGTGCACGTTCTGCGTGCAGCGGATCCGCCAGGCCGAGATCGCCGCACGACTCGACGGCCGCCGGCCGGTGCGCGAGGGGGAGATCCAGACTGCCTGCCAGCAGACGTGCCCCACCAGGGCCATCGTCTTCGGCTCGCTCACTGAGAAGGACGGCCAGGTGGCGAGAGATCGCCGGAATCCGCGCGCGTATGCCGCGCTCGAGGATCTCGGCACCGAACCTCGCGTCCTCTATCTCGCGCGCGTCCGGAACAGCGCTTCGGAGGGGGATCGGCGCAAATGAACGACCGCGCGATGATCCAGACGATCCTCGCTCCTCTCGACGAGCCGCCGCGGTTGTGGATCGTGCTCGTCGCCGTCTGCGCCCTCGGCACGTTGCTGTGGATCACGTCGGTCGGCTACACGTTGTGGATGGGGATCGGCGCGTGGGGCAACAACATCCCCGTCGCGTGGGCGTTCGACATCGTGAATTTCGTGTGGTGGATCGGGATCGGCCACGCAGGGACGTTCATTTCCGCATTTCTGCTGCTCCTGAATCAGCCCTGGCGCGACGCGGTCGCGCGCATGGCGGAGGCGATGACGCTGTTCGCGCTCGCGATCGCCGCGTCGTTCCCGCTCGTCCATCTCGGACGGCCGTGGTTCTTCTACTGGCTCACGCCCTATCCATCGACGATGGGCGTGTGGCCGAACTTCAAGAGCGCGCTGCCGTGGGACGTCGCGGCGATCACGACGTATTTCCTCGTCTCGCTGATGTTCTTCTATCTCGGCCTCGTTCCGGATCTGGCGACCGCCCGCGACCGTTTGACCGGAACGACGCGGCGCCGCATCTACGGCGTCTTCGCCCTCGGCTGGAACGGCGGCGGCCGCCAATGGCGCCGCCGCCGTGCGGCGCTGAAGATGATGGCCGCCATCGCAGCGGCGCTGGTCGTTTCCGTGCACAGCATCGTCAGCCTCGACTTCAGCATCGCGCAGCTCCCCGGGTGGCATTCGACGATCTTCCCGCCGTACTTCGTCGTCGGCGCGATCTACTCGGGGCTCGCGATGGTGCTGGCGCTCGCCGTCCCGGTTCGCGCCGCGTATCGCCTCGAAGCCGTCATCACGCTTCTGCATCTCGAGCGGCTCGCGAAGCTGCTGCTCACGATCGGGCTTCTTCTCGTCTATTGCGACGCGATCGAGCTGTACACGGCGGCATCCAGCCACGACCCGGTTGAACGCGCGATGCACATGGTGCACTGGCCGTTCGGTCCTTTCGGCTGGCTGTACTGGACGATGCTGGCGCTCACCGTACTCACGCCGCAGCTCTTCTGGTTCCGGCGGTTCCGCTGCAACGTCTCGATCCTGTTTGGGGCCGCCGTGGCAATCCTCATGGGCATGTGGCTCGAACGCTTCGTCATCGTTGTCGCATCGCTTTCACGGGGCGGCGTTCCGTCGAAGTGGCACGACTACGTGCCGACGTGGGTCGACTGGGGAATCCTGTTCGGCTCGCTGAGCATCTTCGGGCTGTTCTTCCTGTTGTTCCTGCGTTTTGTGCCGGCCGCCGCGATGGGGGAGCTGCGCCGCAGCCGGTTCGAGATGCTCGTGGAGACAAAGCCGTGAAGCTGTTCCTCGAGTTCGGTACGGCCGAGGACGCGACAGAGGCGCTCGAGTCGCTGCGGGCGCGCGAGTATCGGCGCCTCGAGACCTACTCGCCGTTCCCGCTCACCGATGATGATGCGCATGCGCCGCGCGGCTGGTTCATGTTGGCGCTGCCGGCGTTTGCCGCCGGCGCCGTTGGCGCCGCGCTCAGCTATGGAATCCAGTGGTATGCGACCGCGCGCTCGTACCCGCTCAATATCGGCGGGCGTCCCGCCCACGCGGCCGCGGCGTTCGTTCCAGCGACGTTCGAGACGATGTGCCTGTTCGCCGCGTCCGCGCTCTTCATCGGGTTCCTGATCGCCGAACGCCTGCCGCGCCTGTGGCAGCCGATCTTCGAGATCGACGGATTCGAACGCGCCAGCATCGATCGCTTCTGGATCGTGATGGATCTGCAGTCTCCAGAGCTGGCGGATTTCATGGTCGAGCAGATCAGACCGATGCATCCGATCCGGATTGTTGCGAGCGAGGATGCGGTATGAGGCGGATCGTCCTCGCGATTGCGTTCGCGGCCATTGGATGCGCAGGCATCGGGTGCTCACGCCGGCTTCCGGACTTCGAACGCATGCGACAGCAGCAGCGAACGGATCCGTACGAGGGAAGCCGCGTATTCTCCGACGGGATGGCGATGCGGGTGCCACCGTCCGGCACGGTGGCGCATGAGGCGCCCGACATGCCCATCGTGGTGACACCGGACGTGATCGCGCTCGGACAGCATCAGTTCGACGTGTTCTGCGCCGTCTGCCACGGGCCCGACGGATCCGGCCGGTCGGTGATGGCGGCCAACATGCCAGGGAATCCGCCTCCCTCGCTGCTGGCGCCGCCGGTCGCCGCGCACTCCTCTGCCGACGCGTTCGCGGTGATATCGCGAGGGAGGAACCGCATGCCTGCCTACGACTGGGCCCTGCCGCCCGCGGAACGATGGGCCGTCATCGCATACATGCGTACGTTGCAGATCGCTGCCGCGTCACAAGGCGCGCGACCACAATGAGCAAGGGTCTCAGGGCGGCGGTGGTGTCGGCGATCGCTGGTGCGATTGCGCTCGTGGCCGGTCTCCTGGTTGCGCCTCATGTTGTCGCCATTTCATATCTCGTCGCGTATACCGCGACGCTTGCGATCGTGACTGGCATGCTGCTTGTCGTCATGATGGCGCATCTCAGCGGCGCCACGTGGTTCGTGCTGCTGCGCCGCCAGGCCGAAGGGGTAGTGAGCTCGCTGCCTGCCCTCGCCGTGATGGGGCTGCCGCTGGTCGTGGTACCGCGCGCGTTCTGGCCGGGGAGCACAGATTTCCGTGGGGCTTTCTTCGTCGCTCGCGCCTTCCTGTACTGGATTGCCTGGCTGGGTACCGGCGAGTTGCTGCGCCGGGCGTCACGACGTCAGGACAGCGGTGCCGATCCCGCGGCGTCCGGCACGCTTCGCATCCTGAGCGCGGCAGGGATTCCGGCGATCGCGACAGCCATGACTTTCGCGGCGTTCGACTGGATGATGTCCGTCTCTCCCGGCTGGTCCTCGTCCGTGTACGGCGCCTACTACTTGTCCGGTGCGATGGTGGGCGCGCTCGCGCTCCTCGCGACACTGGCCTGGGTCCGCGTGCTGCGCCGCGACCAGTGGGCCCCGACTGCCGAGCACGTGCACGCGCTCGGCAAGCTGACGCTGGCGTTCGTGCTCTTCTGGGGCTACATCTGGTACGCGCAGTTCTTCGTCATCTGGATGGCCGATCTGCCGCGCGAAATTCCGTGGTACATCGTCCGGCTGCGCGGAGCGTGGGCTCCGCTGGGATGGATGGTGCTCGCCTGCGGGTTCGCGATGCCAGCGCTCGTGCTCCTGTTGCGCGTCGCAAGACGTTCCGCGACGGTAATGGCGACGATCGGCATCTGGCTGCTTGGCGTGCACTACCTGGACGTCTACTGGCTTCTGGTCCCGTCAATGCAGGCAGATCGGAGCTCCACCTCCGCGTTGTGGGATCTCGGAGCACTCTTCTTCGTCGTGGGAAGCGCCGCGGCCATGGCGATCTGGCGGCAATCCACACTGCCGTCCGTCCCGGTTGGCGATCCACTGCTCGACTGGTCGATACGATACGAGACACATTGAGCGAGTTATGAAACTGGCTGCTGTATTGCGAGGAGGAGGCATTGCGGCGATCGCTGCCGTCGCGATGCTCATCGCGGCGGGATGGCTCCTCGAGTTGAACGTGTCGCCCGCTGTCCTGCTCGCGGTCGCGATCGCACTCGGGATCGCGTCCGCGTTCGTGTGCGCGCTCGTCTTCGAGTACGTGACGGAGTACGGCGGGTGGCTGATCGGGACGGCGGCAGGTGTGCTCGTCGGCGTAACAGCGGCGGCCGCTGCCGGACTGCTGCCGTGGCTCGCCGCGCAGTTTCACTACTCCTATATGCCCGCCGCGGCGCCGCTCGGACCGCACGATCCGTCGTGGGTGCTTGCCGTGCTCGTGCTGGCTGGAATCGTCTGCGGCGCGATCGCGGGGAAGTGCTACGGCCGGCCGCTGCACGCGTCGCGTCCATCGACATTCGCCTGGCGCGAGATCTATCCGACCACGCGCCGCTGACCACGGAGTGACTCATGGGTAACAGACTTCACGATATTGCCCGGGACGTCCGTTTCAGTGCACGACTGCTGGCGCGGGAACGCCTGTTTACGGCGATCGCTGTTGTGGCGCTCTCGCTCGGCGTCGGCGTCAACAACACGCTGTTCACAGTGGTGAACGCCATTTGCATCCGCGGTCTGCCGATCGAGGACGCGGACCGGGTGATCGACGTATCGAACCTCGATGTCAACGGCCGGCGCGTCCCGCTGACGCGAAACCAGGTCGATGTGCTGTTTGCCGCGCGTCCTTCGGCCGTCGCGGCGTTTTCCGCCTTTGCCGCGCGCCCCGCGGTTTTGCGCGACGACCAGTCCGCCGCCGAAACCGTCACCGTCGCATACGTGACGCACAACGCGTTCGCCGTCGTTCGACAGCAGCCGATGATCGGACGCGAGTTTCGCCCCGACGACGATGCCGGAGTCGCGATTCTCGGCGCGGACATCTGGCGCACGCGATACGGTGCGGATCCTGCCCTCGTCGGCCGCGATGTGCGCCTCGACGGCGTCACGGTCTCGGTCGTCGGTGTGATGCCGGATCAGTTCCGGTTCCCTGACAACGCGGACGTCTGGCGGCCGATTGACGCCCTTCGCGCGCCCGCCGACACCCGCATCTATAGCGTCTACGGCCGCCTCGCTGCTCACGCCGTTATCCCGGCTGTACGGGACGCGATCATCCCGCTGCTCACAGTGCCCGGCGCCTCGGCATCGCCGCGCATCGCCGTGGTTCCGATCAACGACCGGTATGTCGGCGATATCACCAATCCCGCATGGATCACGTTCATTACCGTCGGCCTGCTGCTGGTCGTGATCGCGTGTTCGAATGTCGCGAACCTTCTGCTCGCACGGGGCGCCCGCCGAGGACGTGAAATGGCGATCCGGATCTCAATTGGCGCGACGCGCGGACGCATCATCCGGCAGCTGCTCGTCGAGAGCGCGCTGCTCGCCGCGGCCGGCGGGCTCGGAGCTGCCGCGGTGTCGACGGCCGGCTTGCGCCTGCTGGCCGCATCGATCCCTGCCGGCGGACTGCCCTACTGGATCACCCTGACGATGGACGCCCGAGTCGTGACGACGCTGGTCGTCGTGTGCCTCGGGACGGTGATTCTCTTCGGCCTTGCACCCGCGCTGCAACTGGCCCGCACCAGCCCGAACGCCGCGATCAAGGAGACGAGCGCGGCGATCACCCACAATCGTGGCGCGGCGAGGTGGACGTGGGGGTTCCTCTTGTGCCAGCTTGCGCTGACAGTCATGCTGCTGTCGAAGCTGGGGTTCGCTGTGCAGGAGTTCTACGGGCGGCAGCCGCGCGAGGGGCTCGTCGATGCGGCGCACGTGCTCACATTCAGCACGGCCCTGCCCGGCGATGCCTATCGAGAACCGGAGCGGAGGCTTGCGTTCTATCGAACCCTGACCGAGAGGCTGACCGCTGCTGGCGGAGGGACAACGGCGGTCGGCGTCGCGAGCGCGCTGCCGACGTCCGGCGGAACACCTCGGGCGATGGCGCCCGAGGATCAGCCTCTGACCGAGTCGTCGGTGCGCGTGGGAACCGTGCTCGTAGACGGTGAGTACTTTCGCGCGCTCGGCCTCAACACCCTCGAAGGGCGAACGCTTGGGAGCGATCGCACAGCAATCGACGAGCACGGCATCATCGTGAATCAGCGTCTGGCGGAGCTCTTCTTCCCCGGCCGCAGCGCTATCGGCCACCGGATCAGGGTCGGCGCCGCGCCGGGAGCCCCGCCAGGGCCCGGCGAGCTTCGTTCGATCGTCGGCGTCATTCCGTCTGTTCGTCTGGATTCCGTGCAGCAGCCGGCGCCCGCCGCCTATCTTCCGCTCACGCCTGCGGAGATGTTGAATGCGACGGTACTGGTGCGCACGACCAGCGCTGCGTCCGCGCTCGCGCCGGTGCTTCGCGACGAAGTACGCCGCCTGGACCCCGCGATTGCGGTGAACCGGGTGATGACGCTGGAACGCGCGAACTGGAACGCGCGCTGGAACCCGCGCGTCGCAACGCGGATCATCACGACGATCGCATTGATCGCCTTCGCGCTGGCCACCATCGGTCTCGCAGCGCTCACGGCCGACGCGGTGGCGCAGCGTGGACGTGAACTCGGCGTGCGCCTGGCCCTCGGGGCCACGCCGTCAAGCGTCGTGCTGCTCGTGCTGCGGCGGGTCCTGCTGCAAGCTGTCGCCGGGGTGGCGCTCGGATCGGTTGGCGCGTTCGCGTGGGACCGCAGCACAGCGCCCGCCATCATCGCAGCGGCCTCATTGTTCGTTGTCGCCGTCGTGGTCGGGGTGTCCGCCTGGCCCGCCGCCGGCGCCGCGCGGATCGACCCGCTGGCGATGCTGAGAGATCAGTAGGACAGGCCGTCGCGCTCATTCGATGGCGATCCGGATGGCGGCATCGCCGACCTGGATCTCGTCGTCCGATTCCAGGCGCACACCGCGGGAGTCCTCCTGCCGCGATCGCACGTCGATTGTCGTGTCGCCGCGGACCAGCCGTGTTCCCCGCGCGCTGCCCTCATCCAGTAGCCGATACTCCGACCGCTCGCGATCGTAGACGATCCGCGCGTGCGCCCGGCTGACGGTTGCCGAGCGCTGATCGAATGCGATGTGATTGCGGCGCACGCGGCCGCGCGTGTCCACGGCGGCTGCCGTCCGTCCGATGAGAATGAGCGGCGTCTGAAAGCTGTAGGACTCGTGACTCGCCGTCCCTTGCAGGACCGTGACCGTGAGCGCGGGCAATCGCGGCGCCGGCGTTGCTGATGCCTGCTCCGCTTTCGAGTACTCGATCGCGAATCGCTGGCCTGCAGTCCACGCCGGCGGAGCGTTTTCAAGCAGCGTGACACGTGCCGCGAACCCGGACGGAACCGCACAACGGAGCTCGCGCAAGCGCTCGCGCAGTCGCGCCTCGAGATCGTTGAATACCAGTTCGAACCGGGTCTGGTCCTCCGGACCCGGCAGGAGAACGTGGACCGACACCGCGCCATGTGGAAAGACGCAGTCGCCGATGCCGACGATGGCGACCTGTCGCTCAACTGCGTCGACGACTGCGGCGCGGATCTCGATCGGAGGCGCGTCCGGTTCGAGCGGCGGGTCCAGGAAGCGCCGGACCGCCTCGATGCCCTTTTTCATTCTCGCGATGCGTTCGTCCACGGGTGACTCCATCAACGAAGCAATCCCAGATCGCGCGCGGCGTTCACGAGGTCTCCCGCCAGCGGCGCGGCGGCGCGCGCGCCGTAGCCGGCGTTTTCGATGATCACGGCGAACGCGATGCGCCGCCGCGCGGCACCGCCATATGGTGCGAAACCGGCGAACCACGAGTGTGAGCGGCCGTTCGCCACTTCCGCGGTGCCGGTCTTGCCGGCAATCGCGGTCGGATTCGCCGCCAGCGCGCGACCCGTGCCGGATACCACCACTGCGCGCATGTCGCGCGCCAGGATCGCCGCGTCGGCTGCCGACAGCAGCAGCGGCTCGGGGGCAGCCGCCGGCTTGTTATCGTGCAGCCAGCGCGCCGGCATCACGCGCCCCTGACGCGCGATCGCCGCGGCAATGCGCGCCATCTTCAGAGGCGAGACCACGACCTCTCCCTGTCCGTAGCCCGCATGCGCCAGCGACCGCCGCAGCTCCGCCGCCGTCGACGGCCGCGCCATGTCGATCTGAAAGAGCGATGCCGCATCGAGCAGCGGCTTCGGCCCCATGCGCAACGCGAGCTGCGCGAAATAGGCGTTGCACGACACGATCAGGCCGCGATGGAGATCGACCGCGCCGTGCGGCGCCGTGTCCATCGGATCGTCGCGGACCGGGCGCGATGATCCGTGGACGTAGTTGCCGACGCGACCGTCGGGCAGCCGCACGCAGGCGAACGTCTCGCCGGCGGCGGCGCCCGACCGCAGGGCCGCCGCCGCGACCAGCAGCTTGAAGGTCGACCCGGGCGGGTACAGGCCATAGCGCGTACGATCGAGCAGCCGCTCGGCCCGATCCGCTCCGTCCGCCTCCACGTGTTCCGCGGTCAGCTCACGGCCGGACAGGTCCGCGGCATCGGGCCAGGGATAGCTCGCGGCCGCCAGCACTTCTCCCGTGTCGACGTCGAGGATCAGCGCCGCGCCGTGCGCGAAGCCGCCACGGCGAATGTGTTGCTCCAGAAGCGCGGCCGTCCGGACCTGCAGTCTGGCGTCGATAGAACTGCGCAGGTCGCGATTGCGCGCCAGCAGCGCCTTGACGGCTGCGTCGCCGGGCCGGTACCTGGCGCGCAGCAGCGGCAGCAGTTCGCGATAGTCGCGGCGCACCGTGTGCGACATGGCGCCCGTGCGCGGATTGCGCACCTCGACGGGCTGCGCATGATCGTCCCAGCCCTTCAGGCGCGCGTCGCTCTCGCGCTCCAGGAATGACGCGTTCGATGCCGCCCAGTTCGTCTCGTAGATCGCGTTTCCGAGCAGGTGAAACCCGGCGCCACCGAGCGGATAACACCGGATCGCGTCGGCGCATGCCTCCGCAGCGCGAAGCCCCGCTGCGGCGTACCGATTGGACAGGCCTTCGATCTCGGCGGCCCGGCTCGTCGCCAGCGGCAGCCCATTGCGATCGAAGATGGTGCCGCGCTCGATCGCGCGCGCGGCCGCGAGCAGCCGCGGGTTGTACTGGTAGCGCAGCGCCCCATCCCCTTGCTGCGTCAGGCTCGCCGCCAGCGCGATCGAGTCCGTCCGGACGATCTGGATCCATGCGGCGCGTCCGACGATCGTCACGCCGGCGGCGAGCAGGATGCCGGCAAGAATGCGAACCGGCACGGTCAGGTGGCGCCGCACCGGCCCGGCGCGCGCCGCGATGCCGAGCACGATCCCGATCGCGGCGCAGTTGGCGAGCATCGACGACCGGCCGTAGCTCAGAAACGGCGTGACTACTCCGGACAGCGGCAGGATGCCGAGCAGACCGCCGGTGATCACGCACGCCTGCACGACCAGGCCGAGCGCGATCCCGATAGCGAGGAAGGCGGTGTAGTCTCCGGGCGCCCGCAGCGCCACGCGCAAGCAGCGCCAGCACAGAACAGAGCTCTTCCCCGATGGCGGCAAGCACGAAGTCGGTGTGGCCGGCGGGAATCAGCTGCGGATCGCCAAGGCCGGGTCCGGTTCCCGTGATGCCACCGGTCGCCAGGCCCCAGAGCCCCTTCGCGATCTGGTCTCCTCTCGGCAGCCCATTGGTCCACGGGTCCAGCCAGATCGCCACGCGCTGTCGCACTGTCGGGGGAAACCCGAGCTGATAGGCGGCGGCGAACGCCACGACCAGCAGCAGGATGCCGGCGATCACGAACACCGCGCGCCCGCGCGCGATCCCGTACAACCCGAGAAAGACGAAGGTCAGCACCAGCGCCGGCCCCAGGTCTTTCTGGAGGAAGAAGAACGCGAGCACGAGCGCCATCGCGACCAGGACCGGGCGGACGTCCTTCGATCGCGGCATGCCGAAGCGCGACAGCTCGCGCAGGAACTCGATGCGCCGCGCGAAAAATGCCGCCAGCGCGAGGATCACCAGCAGCCGGATCGCCTCGACCGGCTGCACCCCGAGCAGGTTCACCTTCACTCCGCTCGAGCCCGGTCCGCTGCCGAAAACCAGCAGCAGCGCCGCCAGCGCGAGCGCGATCGAGAGTGGCAGCGCGACCGTGCGCCGCAACGGCGAGGCCTCGAGATCGATCGATGCGGCGCCGACCAGCGTCGCGACGCCGGCGGCCGCGCCCCACGCGAACCGTCGCGCCAGCAGTCCATCGTGCACGGGATCCGCCAGCGCGATCATCGTCATCAGCCCGATGCCGCTGAGCAACAGGACGGCGGGAAGCAGAACCGGATCGTCGGTCGCGCCACGCCAGCGGCGGAAGAGATGTGCGCCCCAGAATGCCGCGAAGAACACGCCAATAGGAGCGCGAAGCCCGCCACTGAACTCCGGCGACGTTCGTGCGGCGATCGTCAAAGCGACACCGGCCGCGATGACGATTGTCGCGGCCGCCAATCCGAGAAGCTCGAACATGGCGGCTCGCGTCGCGCGATCCTGTGTGGAGATCGCGGACGGAGCCGGAGTGATGACTCGCATCGCCATGCTCAACGCCCTTCCGCCTCGCTCGTGAGCGAGGCCGCGATCGTGTCGGCCCGCCGCTGGCAGTAGTCGCGGTTGCGTCGCGAACGCGCCTTGTCGAGGATCGGCTCGAACGCGGCGACGCACTGCAGGTAATCCTCGCGCGCGCTCTTCAGCGCGTCCACGCGTTCGGTCTCCAGCATCGCGGCCGATCTCTGCGCCGTGTTGTCCGCGCGTCTGAGATAGCGGTCGCCGAGCTGCGCGCGATCGCGCCATCCCGGCTTGTACCCCCGCATCTCCGCATCAGCGATCGCTTTCGCGCCGCCGTCGACGTCCTTGAGGCCGTAGATGTAGACGCGGCTCAGGCCCAAGTACGGATCGGGCGACCGGGTATCCAGCGCGGCAGCCTGCTTGAATTCATCGACCGCGCGCGCATACAGCTTTCTCGCGTCTGTCTGGTTCGTCCGCGCACGAATCTGCGCCGCGATGCGATCCAGATGCCCGGCACAGATCGATGCCTTCGCCGGCAGCCCGGCGGGATCGCGCAGCAGGTGCGATGCCCAGTCCAGCGCCGACGCCGCCTGGCGCCATTGCGCCTCGGCGACCGTCGGGTCCTCCTGGCGGAAGTCGGCCAGCACGCCATCGGCGAGCGATAGCAGCCGGCGCCCGAGCGCATCGTCAACGCGCACGCGCGTGGCGACGCGAAGCGGGCTCGATCCGCGGAGGTGATCGTACTGCTGCCGCGCCGCCGCGACGTCGCGCAGATCCAGCGCCGCGACGCCGGCGCGGAACCGCTCGGCGGCAAGCCATGCAACCGACTCCGACGTGAATACGCTGGTGAACAGCAGCACGACCGCAATCCAGACGACGCGCCGCCCTATCCCCGTCCGGCGGCGCCCAGCCACCGCGACGGCCGGCGGCGCGGCCGCTTCAATGACCGTCACGCCGGCGTCGACTCCAGGGACCGGTCCGACCGGGCGCGGCAGCGTCGCCGGAATGACCGGCGTCAACGCTGGCAGGGTCGGCGCGATCGCGTCCAGTGGACGCACGATCGTGACCGGCGTCTGGAACTGCTCCATCGCCGCGGGCGGCCGGCCGGCGAGAAATGCTTCGAAATCGCGGCGCACTGCCTCCGCGTTGCGGTATCGCGCGCTCTCGCGCACGTTGAGCAGCTTGTCGACGATCGCCGCGATCTCGATCGGACACGAATCCGGCAGCGGCTCGCGCGCCGCATTCGACCGGATCGCGCGCGACAGCCCCGCGTAGTGGTGCTGCGGATCCTCGATCGCGGAGTGCGGCCGCTTCCCACTAATCATCTCGTAGACGATCACCCCGAGCGCCCAGCAGTCGTCCTGCTCGCTGCCGTGTCCGGTTTCCAGCCGTTGCGGCGACACGTAGGGTGGCGTCATGGCCGGCATCGTCTTCACGCGCCGATCCTTTTCGAGCGCCTTTGCGATGCCGAAATCGAGCACCTTGATCGTGCCGTCGGGGAGGATGAATACGTTGCTCGCCGTCAGGTCGCCGTGGATGATTTGATCGAACGGCTCGTCGCCGATCAGCGCCTCGAACGTGTGCGCGCGTTCGAGGAAGCGGCACAGCCCGATGGCATGAGCCGCGGCTTCACGCGCGTCGAGCGGCTTGCGGTGAAGCAGCGCCGCCAGCGTCGGCGCCTGCACCAGCTCCATCGCGATGAACAGGTAGTGCTCGTCGGTGCCCGTATCGAACACTTCGGGCACCATCCCGTGCTGGCGCCAGAAGGTCTGCTGGATCAGCGCGCCCAGCTGCTCGGCCGCGACATGCCCCTCGTCGTTGCGCGACACGAGCTTCACGGCCACGACCTGTCCGCCGTCGAGCGCCGCCGCACGATAGACGAGGCCGAACCCGCCCTTGCCGATCTCCCGATCGAGGCGGTACTTGCCGGCGACGATGTACCCGGGGTTCGGCATTTCAGAAGACGAAGTTATGCGCGTCGGCGAGCAGCTCATCGCGCTCCGCCGCGGTCAATCCGCGCAGCAGCTCGTTGCCGTACCCGCCGAAGACGTTGCGCCACAACGTCAGACGCACGGTGTCCTTCAGCGAGAGCGCTGGCGCCGTCACTCCACCGCCTCGAACGAACGTGCTGTGGGCGATCCTGATGTCGCTGCCGCCCACGATGGCCAGCGCTGCGCCGCCGGAGATGTGGACGGCGGTTGACTCGATCGTGGCGCTGCGGGCGTCGGTCAGCTCGATGCCGGCCCGCATCGGACCGTCGACATCGCACGACATCACGTGGCGATCCGCGCCGGAGATCCGGATGCCGACCGCGATTGGGGCCGTGGCCGTCGATTCAAACCTGATTCCCGAGATCTTCCCCGGTCCGCTCGCAGTGACGGCAACCCAGTCACCGTCCGCCGCCACCGCTCGCCGCAGCGTGACCGATCCCGCCACGCGCGCCACCAGGTCCACGCCGTCGGGCACCGAGACGCGTTCCGCGTACGTGCCGGAGTCGACCTGGACGGCGTCGCCCGGACGCGCTGCGTTGAGCGCGTCCGCGATGCGGATGAAAGGAGCGTTCGCGCCGACGACGAGCGTCTGTCCCGCGGCGGCCGACGGATTGCCGCCGAGCCGCGCTGACAGCGCGAGCGCGGCCGAAACGCCGATCAGAACGCCGACCGCGAGCCATGTGGCGTGCTGAACGCCGATCCAGCGCGCCCCACGCACAACAGGGCCCGCGGATTTCTGCCCGCCCGTCGCAGGAATCGCTGGTGCCGCGCCGCGCATCGCGGCGGGAAATCCGGGACCTTCGCCGTACACAACCGTGATGTTGTCTTTACCCCCGGCGTCGTTCGCGGTGGCGACGAGGCCGTCGGCCACCGCCTGCGGATCACCCGCATGGCTGCGGATGACGCGTTCGATCGCGGTCGTGTCGATCATGTCGGTGAGGCCATCGGTGCACAGCAGGATCGCGGCGTCGGGCTCGAGCGTGTCCTCGACGATGTCGATGAAATCGCGATCGTCCTTATCGCGATAGCCGCTGCCGACGTCGCGGAAGACCTCGTTGCGGCGCGGGTGACGCATGGCCTGCTGTTCGGTCAGCTCGCCGGCGTCCTCCCGCTCTCCGACCGGCGAATGGTCGTGCGTCAGTTTTCGCAGTCCCGACGCCGTCACCTTGTAGCAGCGGCTGTCGCCGACATGACCGATCGTGATTCGGCCATCGTTTACGACAGCCAGCGTCAGGACGCACGTCATCCCGTCGTACTCGGGGTGTTCTTCGGACAGCTTCCAGATCTCGTTGTTCGCCAGCGCGATCGCTTCCCGCACGCGGTCGGCGGGCGCGCCGAGCGGCCGCGACAGCCGTTCGCGAATGACGCGCTGCGCGATGCCGGCGGCCACTTCGCCGGCCGTCTGTCCGCCGACGCCATCGATCACGCCAAGGATGCCGGCGTCTGGATCGCACACCGGCAGGTCTTCGTTGTTGCTGCGCACGCGGCCGGCGTCGCTGCGGCACGCGGCGGTGACCCAGGGGCTGCGTACCCCAGTCATGAGTCGAACTCCCACGACAGCCAGGCGAGCCAGGCCACCGCGGCGAGCAGGAGCGCGAGGAATGGCAGCCGCAGGAAGTGCAGCCAGGTCATGGCTGCGCCTCGACGCGGAAATCGATCACCAGCGCGTCCGCCAGCTGGATGCGGGCGTTCGGCGGCAGCTCCGCCTGGGCGCCTGGTTCCGACACCGTTCCTTCCCCCGAGCGCACCGCCGGCGGCAGCGGCTGCCCGTTCACCGATGTCCCCCAGACGCTCACGTCGCGGATGAAGAAGCGGCCATTGGACTCCCGGATGATCCAGCAGTGCTCACGCGACACCTTCTGCGTGCTGAAGACCTGCACGTCCGCCCAGGCGCCCGATCCACCGCGACCGACCTTCACCAGGTCCTTCAGGATGGGCACGAGCTGATCCCCGACGTCGTCCTTGTACGCCAGCGTGGCGCGCGTTCCGCCGGACGGATCGACAAGGGTCGACGTCCGGCGCCCGTCGGCGACGATCGTCTTGACCGTGCGGACGGTCGCTGGACCCACGAACTCGCGCGGGGCCGGCACCATCAGCCTGGAGACGATGCCGAGCGTACCGGGCTGAAGCTCGCCGTCCTGATCGGCCTGGATGAAGATCTCGAGTTTCTCGGGCGCCTCGATGGCCGGGTCGTCCGGCGGCTTGCGCAGCATGCCGCGAAGCCGACCGCGGCGGGATGTTTCGGCATTGAGCCGGCCGATTTCCTTCGCGACGGCCTTCGAGATCTCGTCAACGATGCGCGGAACGATCCCTTCGATGGTGTCGAAGTCGTCGGGGTGCAGATACACGTGGTACACGGTCGGGGCCACCCGGCTGAACGGCAGCGTGTACAGGTTCGCCGTCAGCTCCTCTCTGACGGCGTTCCAGATATCCCGTCCGCTCGGTGGTTTGCGTGCGTTCATGTCGCCTCCGCCCCGGACTCCACTATCCTAGAGAAATACGGCGAATGTCCTTAAACGATCTGAAAAGTTCCGGATGAAGTTCGTTTTCGCGCCTTTCAGCTTCGACACCGTCTCGGGCGAGCTGCGGCGCGGTGGCCGCCGCATTCCGTTGCTGGGAACGGCATCCGAGCTGCTGCGCGTCCTCATCGAGGAGCGCCATCGGATTGTGACCAAAGAGGAGCTCCTCCGGCGGGTGTGGCGCGGGGCGGCGGTCGAAGAAGGGAACCTGTCCACCTACATCGCGAAGCTGCGGACCGCGCTGGACGACGAGCCGCAGGCGCCGCGGTTCATCCGGACCCATCACGGCCACGGTTACCGGTTCATCGGTGATGTCGCGGGGGACACGCGGGCACGCTCGGCATCCCGCGGCCCGAGCGGTTTCGTGCTGGAGTGGGACGGCCGTGAGCTGCCGCTGCTTCAGGGTGAGAACATCATCGGGAGGACGGCGGCGGCCGGGTCTATCGCGATCGCCGATCCCCACGTCTCAGGCGCGCACGCGCGAATCGTCATCGAGGGAGAAGACGCGACGATCGAGGATCTCGAGAGCAAGAATCACACGTTCGTCGGCCCGGTCCGCGTAACCCAGCCGCATCCGCTCCAGCCCGGCGACATCCTCCGCCTGGGAGGACCGACGATGATATTCCGGCGTGCGACCGTCAAGACGGTCACGGTCAAGACGAAGCGGTAACGCGCAGAGGATCCATTCTCAAGCAGCGATCGGCGTCCGAGGTATTCACGGCCGCCAGCAATTCCGCCGTTGTTCTCATGATGGACGAACGATCGACTTCGGCAGCATCGGGATTGTTCATATGTTGACAGTCCGCGAGAGTATGCACGACGCGCCAAGACCGAGGCTGGACAATACGTATGCTGCGCTGATTGACCGGCTCGTCGACGCGGCTCGGCAGCCGTTGCGATGCGCCGGGTCGATCCAGCGACGGTCTGGCGCTTGCACGTGAAGCAGGAGACGGGACGTGAATGCAATGCAGATCGAACTGAGGCTGAGCCGCGAGGATGCGCAATTGCTGTGCGACCTGCTCCGGCAAAGGATCCGCGAAATGGATATCGAGATCAATCGGACTGACAGTCTCGAATTCAAATCCGATCTCCGTCGGATCGACAGAAGTCTCGAACGGGTGCTCGGTCAGTTATCCGCCGCCCTGGAGCTGGATGATGGGTCGGTCGGGCCGCACGCCGGCGAGCCCTCAAACGAAAGCCATCAATGAGATCGTCGGCGGTCTAGCGAACCGCGCGTGACTCTTCCGGAAGCGACGCGCCTCGAACAGCGCCGATCGTTGCTTGTTGCGTTCGAACGCCACATCGGAGATCGGTACTGCATCGGGCATTTTTTATGGGCATTGGCGATATCGTCATCGCTCCCGTACGACTTCGAAATGGGTCGACACGGCCCGCCCGCCGTGCCGGAATCCAACTGGCGAGTAAGACGACCGATATCAGCAGCACCGCGGCGGTGGCAATTGTTGCGGGATCTCTCGGCGTTACACCGAATAGCAGCTTTTCGGTGGTGCGTGTGATCGCGAATGTCGCGACGAGGCCGAGCACGACTCCTGCGACGCCGAGCATGCCTGCATCTCGCAGCATGAGGGAGACGAGATCACGCGAGGTCGCGCCCAGCGGGCACGTCATCAGTCGGAAGGCCAACGTGTTGGACTTCTGGAAACGACGGATCGAATTCCTCGATGAGTATCTCGACATCACGAGAGATGACCGAGGCCGCTTGATTCTCCAGGACGGACGCGCGAAGGGCCGGGCACGAACTGCAGCTAACGAACGGAATGACCTGGCGTGTACACTCGATGCTCACGTTCGGCTTCTCTTGGCTTGTCCCACCGTCCTTTGTGCGTTACCATCCGGCCAAGTGCCGCGAGGGCGGCCGACCGTCCGCGTAAAGGGTTCAACCCGCCCTCCGCCGTTCGTTCATAACCTTCGTTCCTCGCCCAGACTGCGGACGATGGGCACTGAAAGGGCTTGATCCCTTTCAAGGAAGGAAGGTGTGTCATGTCCGATCAGACGCCCCGGTCTGCGCCCGCTCCGCTGCCCCTTCCCGATAAACCCGATCTTGATTGGCTCCGCAAGCAGGCGAAACGTCGTCTCGCAGAACTGCGCGAGGCCAACACGGACGCGCAACTCGCCGACGCGCAGTTCGAGCTGGCCAAACAGTACGGGTTTTCGAGCTGGCGGGCACTCAAGACGCATGTCGATTCGCTGACGGTGAATGGACAGCTGGTCGATGCAGCACGGAGCGGAGACGTGAACATCCTGACGGTCCTGCTCGACAAGCATCCTGACAGCCTGCACGTCCAATCGAAGCCGTACGAGTGGTCGCTGCTGCACCACGCCGCGAACAATGGGCACTTGGCGGCCGTGGATCTCCTGCTGAGACGCGGCCTGGACGTGAACACCCGCGAGAAAGGAGACAACACCTACGCGATGCACTGGGCCGCGGCAGCTGGTCACCTGGACGTCGTGCGGCGGCTGGCCGACGCCGGCGGTGATGTCGTCGGACACGGTGACGACCACGAACTCGAGGTAATCGGTTGGGCAACGTGCTGGGACGGATGCGACGACGCCGCGCATCGTGCCGTTGCGGATTTTCTCGTGAGTCGCGGCGCGCGGCATCACATCTTCTCCGCAATCGCGATGAACCTTGCGGACGAAGTTCGCCGTATCGTGGCAGCCGATCCGTCTGCCCTCACTCGCCGGCAGAGTCGCAACGAAAATCACCGCACGCCGCTGCACTTCGCCGTGCTGAAGAATCGCCAGGAGATGATCGCGCTGTTGCTCGAACTCGGCGCCGATCCATTGGCGGTGGATGGCTCGGGGCAGCCGGTGGCGGTGTACGCGCGTGCACCAGAGACCGATCGTCGCGTAATGGAGAAGATCGGCGCGATGGTGTCGGCGGAACTCGTGAGTGCCGGTCGTGGACATCGTCCGCCGCGCGGCGGTCCGATGGACCTCGTTGCGCTTCTTGCGCTGCGCGATTGGGACACGGCCACGCACCTGCTGCACGAGAATCCCGGATTGATTGATGCGAGTGGCGGGGCGCTGCACCTGATGGCGCAGCGCAACGACGTGGCGGCGGTGAAATGGCTGCTCACCCACGGCGCAAATATCAACGGCTGCTGGGCCAGCGGGGGCGGACGTCACGCCGCTCCACGTGGCCGCTTCGCGTGGCCACGCGGAGATGGTTCGCCTGCTTCTCGGCGCCGGAGCGGATCCAGGCATCCGCGACAGCATGCACGACGGGGACGCGATCGGCTGGGCCGAACACTTTCAACAGCCGGCGATCGTGCAGATTCTCAAGAATCACCCGTCCAACACGTAACGAAAGGAGTGCGGCTGAGCCTTCGCGAAGAACGCGCGCTGTGGATTGATTCGACATTCGTCCCAGCCGATCAGTTGCACGAATCTGATGTACCTTCCGCGACCGAGTGTGGCAGACTGATCGATCGCTGGACCTTCACGAGTGTTCTTCAAGATCATCCGTTCGAATCAGGAGGCTTGCGATGACAACGACCGCTTCACGTTTGCTCGGACGTCCCGTCTGGCACGAATTGATGACGACGGACACAGCAGCCGCCGAGACGTTCTACAAGAATGTGCTCGGCTGGCGCTCTGCGCCGTTTGAGGCGTCGCCCAATCCCTACACGATATTCAGTCGTACTCCTCAGGGGCAGGTCGCCGGCCTGATGAAACGCCCCGAAGGCATGAACATGCCGCCGTTCTGGGCCATGTATATCGGTGTCCCGAAGCTCGAGGACGCTGTGGCCCACATCAAGCGACTTGGTGGAGGCGAGATTTCGCCGCTGATAGACGTGCCCACCATCGGCCGCGTTCAGATGATGAAGGACCCGCAAGGGGCCGCCTTTTACATCATTCAGCCGTCTTCAACCGAAGAGCGTCCTGAGACGGACCCTGAAGTGGGTGAGGCCTCGTGGCACGAGCTGATGACGACCGACGCGGCCGCCGCGATGAAGTTCTACAGCGAGGTCTTCGAGTGGCAGCCCAGCGAAACGATGGATATGGGCGCGATGGGGAAATACCACATGTTCAATCGGCCGCACGGAATGATCGGCGGCATGATGAACAAACCGCCCGAGCTGGCGCACGTGCCGCCTCACTGGGGGATTTACTTCCGCGTGCCCGACATCAACGCGGCCACCGAGCGCGTCAAAGCGAATGGCGGCAAAATCCTCAACGGACCGATGGAGGTTCCCGGCGGCGATTGGATAGTGAATGCGATGGATCCGCAGGGAGCCGCGTTCTCGTTGCATGCAAGAAAGGCGCAGTAGCGCAGCAGCTTCGGCGAGGAGGTACCAATCATGGCGACAACACTCGACACTCGTTTGCAGGCGAAGACCGTCTCCCCCATGCTCACCGTGGACAATCTCCAACGGAGCGTGGCTTTTTTCGAGGGGCTGGGCTTTGGGATCGAAGAACGATGGGAAGAGAAGGGAGTCCTGCTTGGCGTGATGCTGCGCGCAGGCGAGGCCCGGATCAGTCTCAGTCAGGACGATTGGAAAAAGGGTCGTGACCGGCAGAAAGGTGTGGGTATGCGGATTTTCGTCGGCACGGCGCAGAACATCGATCAACTCGCGGCTGATGCCAGGAAAGCCGGGATCGCGCTGGATGCGGAGCCGCATGACACGCCGTGGGGCAGCCGGGCATTTGAGGTTACCGATCCGAGCGGATTCAGATTGACGATCGCGTCCGAGGGATAAAAAGGGCCGACCTGCTCCTATTCCGCTCGCAGCGCAACCAGCGGATCGACTCGAGCCGCACGCCGCGCGGGCAACCACGCGGCGACGACGGCCACGGTCAGCAGCAGCGCGACCGCAGCTCCAATGCTTCTCCAGTCATCCTGCTGGACGCCGAACAGCAGCGAGCGGATGCCGCGGCCGATCAACAGCGCGGACGGCACACCCGCGGTGACGCCAAGTAACGCGAGCAGGCCGGCTTCCCGGAGCACGAGCCGGATGACCCGGTGCGGCCCCGCGCCGAGCGCCAGCCGGACACCGAGCTCTTTGGTCCGGCGGCTGACCGCGTTTGAGATGACGCCATAAAGCCCGACAGCGCACAGCAGAACGGCGAGCAGACCAAACGTCGACGAGAGCATCGCAAATGTGCGTTCCCGGACCATGAACCTCTCGATCTGCTGATCGATCGTCCGGACGTTGAACACGGGGACGTCCGGATCGATCCGGTGAATGGCCGCTTCGATCGCGGGTTGCACGTTCGTCGGCGGCACCGCGGTGCGCACGTGCAGCACCGCATTGCGCATGAACAACACGCCGTCACCGCCCGGCACGTACATCATGTGCTGATCGAGATCCCGAAGGCCGGTGGAGGCGCTGTCGCGCACGATGCCGACAATCTCGTAAGTGGTTTTGAAACTCCTGACGCGGGATCCGAGCGGATCACCGCTCGTCACGTACGTCCTGACGAAATTCTCATTGACGATGATCGGCCGCGAGGGATTCGACTGGTCGCGGCTCGTGAAATCCCGGCCGCGCAGAAGCGGAATGCCCATCGTCTTGAAATAGTCCGGCGAGATGAAGGTGACGGATGCCGTCTCCTGCTCAGGCGTGACGGCGGGATCCTGCCGCACCGTGATCGTCCAGCCCGTGCCGACACCGAGCGGCTCGTCGTTCGCCAGTGCGGCAGCCACGACGCCCGGAATCGCTCTCACGTCGTCGAGCACGCGCGCGTAGAACGACTCTCGCTGCTGGGGGGAATATCCGCCGGGCGCGAGTGACGCGATCAGCACGCGGTGCCGCTCGAATCCTGTGTCCACGCGGCCAAGGTTGGTCACGGTCTGGACAAACAAGGCGGCGCCGGCGAGGACGACCACCGACAGCGCGAGCTGTCCAACGATCAGCGCCTTGCGCAACCGCAGCCGGGTGGCGATGTCCTCTCCTTTAAGTGCACGGCTGATCCCGACGTGCATGCCGTGCCTCGCCGTCACCGCCGTCAGCATGAACGTCGTGAGCAGGCCGAGGAACATGGAAACCGCCAGCACCTCGCGATCCACGGCGATCCGAAATTGCTGACCCGGCGGCAGGAGTTGCGCCAACAGACCCGACATCGATGTCGCAAGCGCCAGCCCGAGGCAGAGGCCAATCGCAGCAATGATCGATGTTTCGACAAAATGCCTGCACCAGAGACGAGTTCGAGTTGCGCCGAGTGCGAGATAGATCGCGGTTTCGCGGTGCAGCCGTTCAGCGCGGGTGACCATCAAGCTGGCAACGTTTGTACACGCGATGAGGAATACGACCGCCACCAGCCCCATGAGGCCGTACAACGTCGGCCTTACCGTGTTGCCCATTTCGAGCAGACCGGTGTATCCCGGCTCCAGCGCGATCGATGTCTCGCGCGCCCGCCGTCGGGCGTCGTCGTTGTTGGCGAGGGGCACGATGACGTCCTGGTGAAACCGGCGATAGGCAACCGTCAGTTCCGCCTGCGCCTGCGCCGGCGTTGCGCCGGACCTCAATCGTCCCATGATGCGCAGCCAGTTGTTGCGCGGATTCAGGACCCAGATTGGCGCCTCGAAAACGCGGTTGGCAAACATCATCGGGAGGAAGACATCGGGCAGCGATCCAATTCGTGTCCCATGAAAATCCGGCGGGGCGATGCCAACGATCGTCACCGGCCCGCCGTTCACGCGGATCGAGCGCCCGAGCACTGCCCGGTCCGCGCCAAACCGCCGCGTCCAGAATTGATGTCCGAGCACGGCGACGACGCCGCGAGCTCCACCGCTTTCGGGTATCCGATCGTCCTCCGGCAGAATCGGCGTGCCTTCTGCCATCGAGACGCCGAGCACGCCGAAATAGTTGCCGGAGACGAGCATGCCCGTGGCGCGTTCGGTTGCCGCGCCAGTGTTGACGTTGATGGGGGTCGAGCGGAACGACACGACGCCGTCGAGGGTCGACGTGTGGTCGCGCAGGTACAGGTACGCGGGGTGCGACATGCTGTATTGCGCCGCCGGATTGCGAGCTGAAATGACGACGAGGGCACCGGGGTCTCTTACCGGAAGTGCGCGGAGGAGGACGGCGTAGAGGACGCTGAACGCAGCGGTAGTGACGCCGATACCGAGCGCCAGCGACAACGATGCAACGATCGCGAACGCGGGATTCTTCACGATTCGTCTGACCGCGTACCTGCCTTCAAGAGAGATCAGATCCGCGGATGACCGCCACGTCATATGTCACCTCGAGGTGCGGTGCGATGCGGAATCTTAGACGGAATCGCCAGGCGAGGCGTTGGCCGACTCGGCGGGTGCGTGGGCCCTACTCGTGCTGCAGGGCGATCAGCGGATTGACGCGCGACGCGCGACGCGCCGGGACGAAACACGCCAGGGCGGCGACCGACAGAAGAATGATCGATACCACGGCGACAGCCGGGATATAGGTGGGCCGGAAGCCATAGAAGAGCGTGGCCATCAAGCGCGCCGCGACGGCCGCCAGGACGACGCCGATCGCGAGTCCGGCGAGCGTCAACGCAAGACCGCGTTTGCTGAAGGAGAGCAGGATGTCCTTCGACGTCGCGCCCAACGCCATGCGCACGCCGATCTCGTTGGTGCGTTGGGTCACCGCGTAGGAGAGGACGCCGTACAGTCCGAGCGATGCGAGCAACAGCGCGAGCAGCGCGAACGCGCTCGAGAGCGCCGTATTCTGCGACGGGACGGCCAGCTGGCGAGCCACGATGTCGTCAAGCGTTTGCACGCGCGCGACCGGCTGGTTCTTGTCTATGGACCAGATCGCAGCCCGAACCGCCGCCACAATCGACGTGGGCTCGACCGCCGTACGAACCACGATTCCGCTCGGCTGGTCGCCGGTCTGGTCCGCCTGCTCGTGCACGCGATAGACCGTGGGCTGCAGTTCTTCCGCAACGCCGCGATCGCGGATTTCCTTCACGACGCCGACGATGGTGTACCAGTAGTTCTTGCTGCCCCAGCGTCCGAACTGGAACCGCGCGCCTATCGGTGACCGTTCTGGAAAGTTGCGATCGGCAAAGGATTCGTTGACGATCGCGACCGGCGATTCAGACCGCTGATCGGAGGCGTCGAAGAAGCGTCCTTCGTGCAGGCGGGCCCCGACGGTAGCGAAGTAATCGCGGGTCACGACGCGCGAGAGCGCCACTTGCTCACGCGCCTGCGCGCCGGTCTGGCCCGCGAGAATATAGAAAGTCGCCTGGTCGTTGACCGTCAGGGGGACTCGCGAAATCGCGCCGGCGTTGACGACGCCGGGAATGGCGCGGACGTGTTCGAGTTCGGCGTTCACGAAGGCCACGCGCCTGTCGAAATCGCGATAGCGGAAGAGCGGCGTGACGAAGGTCAGCAGCCGTTCGCTGCGGATGCCGAGATCGAGCTGCCTCAGATGCTGAAACGTCTGCAGGAGCAGTGCACCGCTCGTCAGGAGCACGACGGCGAGCGCCGTTTCGGTGACGATCAGCGCATGCTGGAACCAATGGCTGCGCGCGCCTGCGCTGCCGCGGCCGCCGTCGTGCAGTCCTTGCTGTAACGCCCGCCGCGACCCGCCGAGTGCGGGCGTCAGTCCAAAGGTCAATCCGGCGGCCGTGGCGATGCCCGCCGAGAACGCCAGCACTCGCCAGTCGAGCGTCAGCCGCACCGCAGCCATCGTCTGCGGCACCAGCGTTTCCAGGAACCGCATGACCGGGATGGCGAGCGCGAGTCCGGCGACGGCGCCGAGACCCGCGAGCACCAGGCTTTCAATCAGGAACTGTGCGATCAATCTGCCGCGTCCTGCGCCAAGCGCCGCACGGACGGCCACTTCGCGGTGCCGCACCGCGGCGCGCGACATCAGAAGATTCGCCAGATTGACGCAGGCAATCAGCAGAACGGCCGCCGACGCGCAGAGCAGCATGATCAGAGACGACCCCGTCTTGCCCGCCAGCTCTTCCCGCAACGGGACCACCACGGCCGCACGCGGACGGTTGAAATGCGGCGCCGTCACCTGCAGGCTGAGCGCCGCCATGGATTCGCTGGCCTGACGCAGCGTGACGCCGGGCTTGAGCCGGGCGACGCAGTGCACGTCGTGCCACCCCCAGTTCCTTAACATCGCAGCGGAGAAGGCGGCCGGCATCCAGACGTCGATATCGCGCGCGGGCATGAAATAGAACTCGCGGGGCAGCACGCCGATCACTTGATACGGATTGTCGTTGAGCGTGATCGTACGGTTCACTACGTCCGGGGATGCGCCGAAGCGCCGCTGCCAGAGTCCATGGCTGATGACGACGACCCTCGCGCCTCGAGCGTCTTCCTCTTCCGTGAAGACGCGTCCGAGCAGCGGTTCCGCGCCCAGCACGCTCCAGAAATTTGCGGTGACTTTGCGCGCGGGAAGCTCTTCGGGCGCGCCGTTGTTGGACAGTGCCGCGTCACCAGGCTGGCTGGCGGCGATGTTGGTGAACACCGTGTTGTGCCGCCGCCACTCATCCCATTCCGGTGGCGTGGAAAAGAACTTCCGGGAACCGGTCCGACCCCCGTCGTCGTCCCAGATCATGACGAGACGGTCGGCGTCGGCGAAAGGCAGGGGACGAATGAGTACCGCATCGACGGCGCTGAACATCGCGGTGTTGACGCCGATGCCCAGCGCCAGTGTCGCGATGGCGATGCTCGAGAAGGCCGGATTGCGTCGAATCTGGCGCAAGGCGTACCGGACATCGCGCGCAGGATGGTCCAGCCAGGGCAGGCCGCGTTGGTCGCGCAGGGACTCGATCGCTTGTGCGACGCCTCCGACTCGAATCCGTGCTGCCTGCCGCGCCTGCTCCGGTGCGTGACCAGCACGCACCGCTTCCTCGGCGGCGAGTTCCAGATGCAGCCAAAGTTCCTCTTCCAGATCGCTATCGTCGCGCTTTGGACGGAGAGTTCCCCAGAGCCGCCTGATCCACTCGCGGAGGCTGGACATTCGCACTCTTCCTTCCAGCTAACTCTGGTCGTGCAGCAATGCGTGCATGATGGTCGTCATGCGATCCCACTCCGCTTTCTCGGCGGCAAGTTGCCGGCGTCCAGCGGCCGTGATGCTGTAGAAACGCGCTTTCCGGTTGGTGTCGGTCACGTTCCACTCGGACCGTACAAGACCGCGCTGTTCCAGGCGCATCAGTCCAGGGTAGAGCGTCCCCATATTGATTTGAAGTGCGCCGGCCGACACCTGCTCCAGGCGCGCGGCGATCGAGTAGCCGTGGAGTGGCCCAAGCGTGGCAAGCGTCTGCAGGAGCATGAGGTCCAGCGTTCCCTGGAGAACGTCAGCCTTTGCACGCTCTTTATTTGGCACACTAATGGTGTATCACGTGTTCCATTAGACGGTCAAATGATCAGGCGGGCTGCCCCGAGGATACTTCTGTGACGCGGCCGATTGCTCTACTGCTTCGCGTTCGACTGAGGAGCGACGCGCTGGTCTCCTCTCGCTTGTACCCGCGCCAGGATCAGGCAGAGGACGAGCGCCGGAACGCCCAGGAGACCGGCGCCGATGAAGAAGAGCGCGTAGCCTTCGAGCAGGGTACGTCCGCTCGCCAGTGATTCGACCATGACGCCTGAGAATCCCTTCGCGAACTTGCCGACGTACGTGTACGCCGAGCTCAGGAGCGCGTACTGCGTCGCCGTGTACCCGAGGCTCGTCAGGCTCGACATATACGTGACCAGTGCGACGCCCGCAAACGCGGCGCCGAAGTTGTCGACGGCCATGACACTCGCGAACACACGCAGGTCAGGACCCGTGTACGCGAGGACCGCAAAGACGGCGACGACGGTGCTCTGCAGGATGATGCCGAGGACGAGCGTCCGGAAATATCCGATGCGCACCGCGCTCAGACCGCCGGCGGCAATTCCGAGAAGCGACGCGATCAGTCCGATCGATGCCCTGACGGCGCCGACGGTGTCCTTTGACAACCCGAGATCGTGATAGTAGGGATTCGCCATCGGGCCCATGAGGAACTCGGGCAGGCGATAGAGGCTGATCATCGCCAGCATCAGCAGCGCGAGCCAGCCGTAGACGCGAAAGAACTCGGCGAACGGACCGATCACGGCGTCCGCGAAGCCGCGCATGCTGCCGAGTCCCCTGGTCTCCACGCGCGACCCGGCGGCCGGGGCGCTCCGTCGCGGCTCGACGGCCGCGAAGCTCGCGCCGATTCCAACTCCCATCAGCACAGCCATCATCGAGTACGAGATGGGCCAGCCGAGATGATTCGCCGAGATGAGGATCAGCGCATCCGTCACGATTATTGCCGCGCGGTAACCGAGTTGGTACGCCGCGGACAGCAACCCGAGTTCGTCGGAGTCGCTGGCGGCCTCGATTCGCCACGCGTCGACGACGATGTCCTGGGTCGACGAGGAAAAGGCCACAAGGAGTGCGAGGGCGCCAACGGCCGTGAGCCCGTGCTTCAGTCCGGACATGGAGAGGCCGAACAGTCCCACTGCGACGAGCGTCTGCGTCAGGAGCATCCAGCTGCGCCGGCGTCCGAACCGGCCGAAGAGGGGAGCATCGAGCCGGTCCACCACCGGCGCCCACAGGAACTTGAGCGAATACGCGAGCCCCACCCACGAAAGGAATCCGATGGCCTGGAGTGTCGTTCCCTGATCGCGAAGCCAGTACCCCAGGGTGTTGCCGGTCAACAGGAAGGGCAGTCCGGATGAAAAGCCGAGCGCGAGCATGACCGCGACCTTCGGCTGTCCGAGCGATGCGATCACGTTGGGCCTGCGCCTGCGAACGGGTGCGGCTTCTGTCATGAACCCTCGATGCATGATGACGCGATGCGGCATCGCGTGGCAATCGACGTGGCACCAGCGCCGAGCGAAAAGGCTCTGATTCCAACGAGTTGCGGCTCCACAAAAACTTCACATCCTCAACACCTCGTCTCCATCGCCAGGACGCCCATCGAAGCGCAGCATGCCGGCTCCTGAGGGCGTTCCGCCCGTCAGCTGCTGTGTGAGGAGGAGGTAAGCCATGCGGTCAAGAATCTGGTCGGCTTTGTTTGCGGCGGTTCTGCTTGGTCCCGTCAGTGCCGGAGCCGATGTCGTTCTCGATTGGAACGCGATCACGGCCACGACGATCCGAAGCCAGAACCCGTTTGCACCAGGGCAGAGCAGTCGCCGCTTACGTGCTCAAGAACAGGCTGCGGAGCCTGTCAGTGCCTGAGTAGGTGCCAGCGTAGAATCGCGAGGACAGGAATAACACCGCGAGGCTCGGGTGCGCCGAACACTGAACAACATCCTCCGCGTTGTATCTCTGATCGCGCTTGATTGCGTCGTGGTGTGGGCGCAGCCAGGCGGACGGCTGACCGGCGTCGTTCGAGACACCACGGCGAGCGTGTTGTCATCCGTCACTGCTGTTTCCGGCCCTTCTGCGTCAGGACGTAGTACTTGGCCCGCCGGTTGTTATCGGAAATCCCCCATTCAGCCTTGATCCACCCTCGCCGCTCGAGGCGGTGGAGTGCCGGATACAGCGAACCCTGCGGCACCTGAAGCACGTCGCGCGAGACTGCTGAATACCTTCAGAGACGGCCCAGCCATGCTGAGGCTCGACCGCGAGGGTTCTAAGAATGAGGAGGTCGAGTGTTCCTTGAGGCGGATCCAAGCGTTCGCTTCCCATGATCGTTCTACCCTCGTACTTCTACACGAGACTATGCGACGATCACTTGTAGAAGGGCCAGGGAAAGTCACCGGGTTCCAGTTGCGCGACCGTCAGTTCAGGAACGGGCCTCCGCATCGCGATGCGGAGGCCGGCGTCAGACTACGCGTGCGTCGACTAGTGCGCGAACTGCTTGAAGAACTCCTGCGCCCGACGGTCCATCTCCTCGCGCGAGAGATCCTCTTTGCGTGTCGCGATCGTCCACTGATAGCCATACGGATCGGTGAAGGTGCCTGTCCGATCGCCCCAGAACTGATCCGCCAGCGGTCCCATCGGACCGGGCGCGACGTGGCCGCCTGCTGCAACCGCGCGATTGAAAAGCTCGTCGCAATCCTGCACGTAGATCCACAGGGCGATCGGCGACCCACCGAGCGCCTTCGCGCTCTTGCCGCCGCCCATCGCATCATTCAGCATGATCCGCGAGTTCCCGATTTGCAGCTCCGCGTGCATGATTTTTCCGTCAGGGCCGACCGCGCGCGTCTTTTCTTCGGCACCGAACGCTCTCTTGTACCAATCGATTGCCTGAGCGGCGTTGTCGAAGATGAGTTGCGGCGTCACGGTGTGGAACCCCTCTGGAACTGGACTCCTTGCTTTCGCCATTACGTCCTCCTTCCATCACACTGCGAATCTTGCATTGTGCGGCGCGGGCGGATTCGATGGCAAGCTGATCAGCGTGCAGAAGCTGCAGGAAGGCGGGTTGCGAGATCCAGGCGCCGATTTGCCTGCCTCCTGGAACGACGACGCACCGGGTGAGTCCGACGAATAACTGCCGCTCGACACCCTGAATCGCCGAGCGAGTCTTGACAAGTTGCTGCAGCACGCCGAGCTGTTGCAGCGCGCCGAGTACCAAAGGCATGACGAGTTCGCCGCGAAATTCCCGTCGGAAGTCCTGGTGGCGTTCGAGGACGCGAACCGGAATACCGTTGGACGCAAGCTGGTAGGCCAGCATCATGCCTGCCGGCCCTGCGCCGACGATGACAATCACGCGTGTAGATAGCGAACGAACCAGTCGCCTGCCAGTTGCTGGACGCGTTCGAGCGTGCCCGGTTCCTCGAACAGGTGAGTCGCGCCCGGCACGATCTGCAGCTCGACGTGCGCGCCCTTCATCCTGTCCATCGCTTCCTGGTTCATTTCAATGACGGGCTCGTCGTCTCCGCCGACGATCAGGAGTGTGGGCGCTTTCACGATCGGCAGCGCGGCGCCCGCGAGATCCGGCCGTCCACCGCGCGACACGACCGCGCTCACGGCGGATGGACGTTCCGCCGCGGCGATCAGCGCGGCAGCCGCGCCGGTGCTGGCGCCGAAGTACCCGACAGGCAACGTCCGCAGCTGGCGGTGAGCCTGTATCCAGTCCGTCGCGACGACGACGCGCTTCCCCAGCCGCGGGATGTCGAACCGGTACTCCGCGGTGCGGACATCGACGGATTCCTCTTGAGGCGTGAGCAGGTCCAGCAGCAGCGTGCCGAGACCGCGCGCCTGCAGCGCTTCGGCAACGACGCGGTTGCGCGAGCTGAATCGGCTGCTGCCGCTTCCGTGCGCGAATACGACGAGTCCAGTGGCGCGGTCGGGCACCTGCAGATCCGCACCGATCGTTTCTCGATCGCCTATCGAGATGATCACGGATTCGTTCATCATGATCGCCATGGTTCGCCCTCACTGGTTGCGTATGCGCCTGTCCCTACAGCGTCGATGGATACGTCTCGGGCACGTCGGCCTCGTCGCGTGACCACAGTTCGAGCGGTTCGAGCGCGCGCGTCTCATCGATGTGGATGACGGCGTCGAATTGCTCCGCGAGATGCGTGCGGAAGTAATGGCTCATTCGCTCGGTGTCCGGCCGATAGATGACGCCGATCGCGCGCACGAGGCGCGGCTCGCGCAACGCGCGGCGGACCTCTGGATCGGCGAAGGACAGCAGGAAGCGGTCGATTCCCACATCATGAAAGAGCCGTTCGTAACTGCCGGGCAGCGACGGCCGTACGCGTTTGCGTTGCGCGGGTTCGTCCCAGTTCGAGGCGGCCGTGACGCTGCCGGTGTGCGTCGTGAACCCGATCGAACGCACCCGATCGCCGTACGTCTCTCGCGCCAGCTGACCGAGGTTCAGCTCTCCGTGTTCACCCATTTCCGTGGCGCGCGCGTCACCGAGGTGCGAGTTGTGCGCCCAGATCACGGCGCGCGCGCGGCCAGATGCCTGACCGACGTGCGCAATCAGCGCCCGCAGCGTTTCCATCATGTGCGTGTCGCGAAGATTCCACGACTCCACGCGTCCACCGAACATCGCGCGGTAGTATTCCTCGGCGTTGCGTACCAGCCGCGCGTTCTGCTCAGCGAAGAAGTACTCGTCGGCCGCGACCCTTCCGTCGCGTGACGCGTACTCCACGGCCCGGCGCCGCAGATCGACGAGCTGCGCCACGACGTCGTCTTCGCACGACCGCGAGAGGCCAACTGTGGCCGCGTAGCCGTAGGCTTGCGAGTTCTCGGCGAAGTCCTCGAAGCAGCCGTACCGGTATCGTGCACGCTCCGCTGCCGCAGGATCGACTTTCCGCAGATACGTCAGGACCGCCTCGATCGACGTGTGCAGACTGTACAGATCGAGGCCGTAGAAACCCACGCGCGAGGCGGCGTCGAGCCGTCCATTGTGGGCGCGCAGCCACTGGATGAATTCGACGACGTCGCGATTGCGCCACATCCATCGTGGGAAGCGCGTGAAATCCGCGAGCGCCGATTCCGCGTCCGGATCGTCGCTCGTGTCGCGCACCCACCGGTTCGCACGATAGGCATCAGGCCAGTCGGCTTCGACCGCAACGAAATTGAAGCCTTTGTGCAGAATCAGCGCCTTCGTCAGCTCGGCGCGGATCCGATAGAACTCGTGCGTGCCATGCGACGCTTCGCCAATCAGGACGACGCTTGCATCACCGAGCCGCTCCACAAGAAACCCAAAGCCGTCGGGGCTCGGCTCGATCGCCAGTGCAGCGCGCCGCACGACCTCGATGACTTCGCGTTCATTCATGTCTGCCGCTCCCGCGAGGCGTGCCGCGCATGCTCCTCCAGCAACGTGCGGACCTCGTCGTCAGTAGTTTGCGAAAAATCCCGATACCACAGGCCGACGGCGGAGAACAGCTGGGGCGTGCGCGCGCACACGGTTTCGTCTGTGATATCGGCGAACTGCTCGCACGTCTCAGGTGCGCCGACCGGGACGGCGACGACAACCCGCGACGGTCCGAGCGCGCGCACCGCCCGCACGGCGGCGCGCATCGTCGAGCCGGTTGCGAGACCGTCGTCGACGAGGATGACGGTTCGATCGCGCAGATCGGGAAGAGGACGGCCGCGGCGGTACTCACGCTCGCGCCGTTCGAGCTCCGCGAGCTCGTGGCGTGCGACGGCCTCTATCGCAGCCTGCGGAATGCCATACGCCCGAACGACTTCTTCATTGATTACGCGGACGCCCCCTGAGGCGATAGCTCCCATGGCGAATTCCGGCTGGCCGGGCATGCCGAGCTTCCGCACCACGAAGATGTCGAGCGGCGCGTCGAGCGCCTCGGCGATTTCGAAGGCCACGGGCACACCGCCGCGCGGCAACGCAAGGACGACCGCGTTTCCGCGGCCCTGGTAGTGCCGCAGCTTGGCCGCCAGCTCGCGTCCTGCCTCGCGGCGATCGGCAAATGGTTGCGTGTTCATGTCAGGTCGAGCGGTTAAACGGGAGTCCATCGACATCCTCAGGACGCATCGGGGAGCGGAAGGTCACGGTCGTCTTCGTCCGATCCGCGCTTTCAATGATGAGCGCCCGCTCCGCACGTGTATCCGTCAAATCGATCTGCATCGCCGTGACGCCACGGACCTCGTGCGTCACGTGATGCTCGCGATCGCCGACCGCGACGGCGACGTCAGCAGCATGCGGCGTCGTCTGACTGATGCCCTGGAGCGGCAGATCCTGAGCTTCGATGAAGACTTGTCCGTCGGCGTTACACGTGGTGACTGAAACCAGCCATCCTTCGTGCTGCCGGCTGAAGCTGTCGAGCTCGTCACGCCACGTTTCGCGAGGCACGTCACGGATCATGTTCAGCCCACGATGTACGACCGCTATGATCGCAAGGTCCGCACCAAATCGGCATCTCGAATGCATCAGCCCGGCTTGTGAGGAACCAAGCCCAGCGACCAGAAAAGACCTCGGCCATGACGCGAGCTGCGGAAAGCGTTGGCCACGCGATTGGGACTGTCGAACGTCATTTGAACGAACGCCGAGGCAAGTCGGGGCGCGAAATGGCGGTCGACCTGGCCCAGTTTGCGGCGGCGGCATCCTTCGACCAGCTCCCGGCCGAGATTGTGGATGCGCTCAAGCTGCGACTCCTCGATTCGCTGGCGTGCGCATGCGGAGCGCTCGACGGGCCTCCCATTCGGCATATTCGCGAACAACTGGAAGACTTCGGCTCGGGACGCGGCGCATCGCTGATTGGCGGCGCTGCGGCTGCCCCGGATCGCGCGGCGTTCTACAACACAGCGCTGGTTCGCTATCTCGACTTCATGGACAACTTCATGGCCGAGGGGGAAACGTGCCACCCAGCTGACAATGTTGGCGGCGTGCTCGCGGCAGCAGAATACGCGGACACGACAGGGCGCGATTTCCTGGCGGCACTTGCCGTGGCGTACCACACACAGTGCCGGTTGCTCGAAGCCGCTCCGATTACTGAACGGGGCTTCGATCATACGACGCAGCTCGCCTACTCGGTGACCGCCGGCGCGGGGCGGGCCTTGCGGCTCGATCCCTCATTGCTGGCGCAGGCGCTCGGCATGGCCGGCACTGTCTCGACGACGTTATGGGTGACGCGGACGGGAGAGGTATCCCAGTGGAAGGGACTTCAGTCCGCCGCTGTTGCCGGCGCGGCGCTCCACCACACGTTTCTCGCCGCACGCGGCATCACCGGACCGATCGATGTGCTCGACGGCGTGAAGGGCTACATGGACACGGTCGCCGGGCGCCATTTTCACATCGGGTGGCTGAAGGAAGACCTGAGCGCGGTGCTGCGAACGAGTGTCAAGCGATACAACGCGGAAGTGCACAGCCAATCGGCGATCGAGGCGATTCTCGAGCTCAAGCACGAGCACGGATTCGACGGTCACGATGTTCGTGAAATCTCGGTTGAGATCTTCGACGAGGCCGTCGAGATCATCGGTGGCGGCGAGGCGGGCGCGCGACAGGCGGACATCGAGCACAAGGAGGAAGCGGACCACAGCCTTCCGTACATCCTCGCTGTCGCGGTGCTCGACGGCGACGTCTGGCCGGCGCAATATCGCAAAGAACGAATCGTTCGCGACGACGTGCAGCAGCTGCTCCGGCGGGTGAAGGTGCGACCCCATTCGCTCGTGCCAGGGTTGCGCTCGAAGTGGCTCGATACCTACAGCTGGAAGTATCCCGACGAGATGCCGTGCCGGCTGACGGTGACGTTGAACAATGGCCGCGCCATTACCAAGGAGAAGCGCGACTATCAGGGATTTTTCAAGCGCCCACTGTCGTGGGATTGGATCAGTGACAAGTGCCGGCGGCTATGTTCCGATGTCGGCATCGACGCCGGACCAATCATCGATGCGGTCGCGAACCTCGATCGACTCACCGTGCGCGATCTGATGGTCCGGCTGCAGCGAGATCAGGCCCGCTGAACGCACTTCACAGCCTGCGATCCGGCAAATCTGCGATCAATGCGCCGAGTCGTTTGCCGGCGCTCCGTTCAACAAAAGCGCCCCAGCACGCCAGCGCGCCGAGAACCGCCAGGCCCGTCAGCATTGTGCCGCGGGAAAACAGGGAGGTTGCGAATGTAACAATGAACCAGATCGCGGCTGCGATCGCGAGCCAACGCCAGAGCAGGCGGCGAAACGCCTTCATCTGCTCTGCCTGAAAGTACGCGCTCAACACCGTTGCAGTTCGCAGCCCGTCGGGATCGTCAGGAGCGCCTGCCTTCAACTCCACATACCGTGGTACGGCCTCCCCCATGATCCGACGATACCGGCCAGAACCTAAGAAGAGCCAAAAAGGATCCGGCGGTGTACTTAAGAAAGTCCTAAAAAATCCCTTAAAACATGAGTGGCATTGCGTGCCACCGCGCTAGCATCGAGTTGGAAATGGCCTAAAGCGCCCCGCCTGCGGCGCTGCGGGGGAACCAACGAGGCGCCTGTCGTCTCCGGGGCGAATCCGATCACGTCGGACGAGAACTTCCAATCTCGAGCCCGCCAGCTAACCCCGCCGGCCGTTGGAAGGACAACGTGGCTGAAGAGGGGCTTCTCTCGCAAATCAAACGGTTTGTCGTCGGCAAGCCGCTCCCATCGCATCTCGCGCATCACGAACGGCTGTCCCGCGTTACCGGCCTCGCCGTTCTCTCGTCCGACCCGCTGTCGTCCGTCGCGTACGCAACCGAAGAAATCCTGCGCGTCCTCATCCTGGTCGGCGCGGGTGCGCTGACCCTGGCGACGCCTATCGCGTTCGTGATCGCGACGATTCTGGCGGTAGTCGTCTTCTCCTATCGCCAGACAATCCATGCCTATCCGAGCGGTGGCGGTGCCTACATCGTCGCGAAAGACAACCTCGGCGAAATGCCCGCGCTCATCGCGGCATCGTCGCTGTTGATCGATTACGTGCTGACGGTCGCGGTGAGCGTTGCGGCTGGCGTCGCGGCAATCACATCGGCGTTCCCCCAGTGGCACCTGAACCGCGTCGAGCTGACGCTGGCGTTCGTACTGATGTTGATGTTTGGCAATCTGCGGGGCGTCCGCGAATCGGGCCGGATATTCGCGGCGCCCACCTACTTCTTCGTCGTGACGATCCTGCTCCTGATTGCTATAGGTGCCTGGCGTCTCCTGACTGGAACCATCACCCCGGTAACGGCTGCCGCGCCGGTGGCGTCAACGGGTGCGCCGTTGACGCTGTTTCTCCTGCTGACGGCGTTTTCGAACGGGTGCACGGCGATGACTGGTGTTGAAGCAGTGTCGAACGGCGTGCCGGCGTTCAAACCGCCCGAGGCGAAGAACGCTGCCGCGACGATGCTGATGATGGTCGTGCTCTCGATCACGATGTTTCTCGGCATCACGCTGTTGTCGCACGCGCTCCACATCATGCCGAGCGAGCAGGAAACGGTCGTGTCGCAGCTCGCCCGGGGAGTCTTCGGCCGCGGCATTCCGTACTACGCCGTGCAGGCCGCGACGATGTTGATCCTCGTCCTCGCCGCGAATACGGCGTACGCCGACTTTCCTCGCCTTGCGTCGATCCTCGCGCGTGACCGGTACGTGCCGCGGCAGTTCATGAACCAGGGGGATCGACTCGCATTCTCGAACGGCATCGTTGGCCTCAGCGTGCTTGCCGGCGTCCTGCTCGTTATATTCGGCGGCGATACGCATTCACTGATTCCCCTGTACATGATCGGTGTGTTCGTGTCCTTTACGCTGTCGCAGGCCGGCATGGTCATCCACTGGCGGCGGCTCCGTGGGCCGGGTTGGCGCACCAGTGCGCTGATCAATGGCATCGGAGCAACCGTGACCGGGATCGTTCTGCTCGTCGTCTCCGTCACCAAGGCACTCGAAGGCGCGTGGATCATCATGCTTCTGATCCCGCTCAACGTGCTCTTCTGTCGGCTGACACGGAAGCACTACGATGGTGTGGCGGCACAGCTGACGCTGCGAGGCTGGGAATCGCGCGGCCCGCGTCACAATGTGGTTCTGGTCCCGATCAGCGGGATCCAGCGTGCCGTGCTGGAAGCGCTCGATTACGCGAAAACTCTTTCAACGGATGTGCGCGCGGTTTACGTGAACGTCGATCCGGCCGCGGCGGAGCAGCTGCGCCAGGCATGGAACCGGTGGGGGAACGGCGTGCCGCTCATCGCGCTCGACTCCCCCTATCGCTCGCTTATGGAACCGCTTCTCGAGTACATCGAGCAGGTTGCGACGGAAGAGCCGGATGGATACATTACCATTGTCCTGCCGGAGTTTGTTCCGGCGCGCTGGTGGCATCATCTGTTCCACAATCAGCGGGCGCTGCTGATCAAGGGCGCGCTGCTGTTCAAACCCAATACCGTGGTGACCAGCGTGCCATTCCACTTACGGCACTAAGGGCATGACTGCCTCCTGGCGGCGCGAGATGTCGAAGCTTGTGCTCGCGCTCGGGGCCGTTATCGGGATCACCGCGGGTTTCCGTGTGGGTCTGCGGCTGACGAACCCGACCACCGCCGCGCTTGTCTATCTCCTGGTCGTCCTGATCACCGCTTCCACTTCGAAGCTATGGGTAGCGATCGTCGTGTCCGTGACCGCGGATTTGTGCCTGAATTACTTTTTCATGCCCCCCTTTGGGACTTTTACGATTGCCGACCCGCAGAACTGGGTGGCCTTGTTCGTCTTCCTGGCTGTGAGCGTCATCGGCACTCGTTTCGTGGAGGAACGGAAACAAGCGGAGCTGGCCCGCCAGGGCGAGGAACTGAAGTCCGCCTTGCTCGCGTCGCTGAGCCACGATCTGAAAACGCCGCTGACGGCCATTCGCGTGGCCGCGAGCAATCTGAAGGCCTCCTGGATTCAGGAGCGCGATCGCGACGAACAAAGCGATTTGATTCTCGCTGAGGTCGAGCGGCTCAATCGGCTCTTCCAGAACATTCTTGAAATGGCCAGGATCGATGCCGGCGCGATCGCCGCGGACCTGCGTTGGGTGCATCCCGCGGAGATATTCGAGGCGGCGCGCGATCGAGTGGAACACACGCTCAACCATCGTCGGGTGGATGTCGAGTCCGCGTTTGACCACGTCGTCCGCGTCGATCCGCGCCTCACTGCGGCGGCGCTCGCTCATCTCCTCGAAAACGCGGCGCACTACACGCCCCCTGAGTCGCCGATTTCAGTCACAATGTCCGTATCGACTGACGGACTCAGCGTACGGGTGCGCGACCACGGACCAGGAATTGCGCCGGGCGAGCTCTCTCACCTCTTCGACCGTTTTTACCGCGGCACCCAGGCGCGCCAGCGCGTTTCCGGGACCGGTATGGGCTTGTCCATCGCGCGCGGCATGCTCGCTGCCGAAGGCGGTCGCATCTGGGCTGAGAATTGTGCGGACGGCGGCGCGCAGTTCACGATCCTCGTACCGGCTGAAAGCAAAGCGGCAACAACGGCGGACCAGGTGGGATGACTCGAGCGCCACGAATTCTTCTGGTTGACGACGAAGTGCCGATTCAGCGCGCGGTCGCGCCCCTGTTGCGCGCGAGAGGTTACGAGGTCGACGTCGTCGGCACCGGCACCGAGGCGCTCAAATTTGCGCGCACCCAATCGCCAGATCTCATCGTGCTCGACCTCGGGTTGCCTGACCTCGAAGGAACGGAAGTCTGTCGCCGGATTCGCTCGCAATCGCTGGTGCCAATCGTCGTGCTGTCCGCGCGCGGTGGTGAAGCCGACAAGGTCTCCGCGCTCGATCTTGGCGCCGACGACTATGTGACGAAGCCGTTCGGCCCGGAAGAGTTGCTGGCCAGGATCCGCGTAGCGCTTCGCCGCGTCTTTTCGGCCGACGATGCGCCGTCCGGGCGATTGCAGGCGGGCGACCTGACGATCGACTACGACCGCCGGCGCGTGCTCAGAGGAGACGACGAGATTCGTCTGACGCCCAAGGAATTCGAGCTGCTCGCATTCCTCGCGCGCAGCGCCGATCGCGTGCTGACGCACCGCGCCATCCTGAAGGCCGTATGGGGCGCGCACGCCGTCGATCAGCCCGAGCACCTTTGGGTGCTGGTGGCGCAGCTGCGGAAGAAGATCGAACCAGACCCATCGCATCCTCGATACCTCGTCAGCGAGCCGTGGGTTGGTTACCGCTTTGTGACGGATTCCGCAGAAGGCTGAGACTGCACCGGTCTCGGGCGCGATCTCACATCCCGCGATACTCCACGTACGCCCTCACCGCCTGACCCGCTTTCGTCTTCGGTGAGGCGCCGGACGCCATTGTCGCCATCATCGCGATGATCGATCGCGACTCGTCCGACAGTACGAGTCCGGCCTGCCGCGCGGCATCGGTGATGTGCTGATCGAACCGGTTGAACGCGTCGTCGCCGAACTGTTCGCGATCTTGCAGAGTGCCCGCCGTCTGGTTCTGGCTGAAGAAACCGAGCAGAACGAACTTCGCTTCGTATGCCATGACGCCTCCGGGTTGGGATCACACGCCGAAAATAAAGCCGAGGCCGACCGTCCAGAAATCCTTTTGCGCGCGCAGCTGGCCGTAAGGATTCACACCACGGTAGTAGTGCAGGTAGAACGCCTTGAGCGGAATCCCGCGCGTCCCCTCGGGGGCCGCGAGGCCGGCGGCGAACTTCATCGACCACTGCTGTTGCTCGCTCTCCCCGGGTGCACGGTCGAACGCGTATATCAGCTTGTGGCGCGTGTCGACTGACGCGAATGGATGCCGGGATCGGATTTGCCGGCCGCGGACTTCGAAACCGAACGACGGCTCGTAATTCTTCTCGGACGGCGTCAGCGTGTGCGCGTCTTTGGCTTCGCCGAGCAGGTGATCCGAGTAGTAGCCGTCCTTGCCCCATAAGTTGATGCCGCCGTGCCGCGCGATGAGGTGCAGGCGATCGCCGTCGAATACCTTCTCGATCGAAATGCCGTACTCGTGGTACTCGAAGCTCGGATTGACACGCTTGAAGTTGGCATCCCGAAGCTGCGCGATGATCGTGTATTCGTCTCCCAGATGCGTGCTCTCGTGCGCCCATGGCACGAACTTCACGCCGAGCCACAGGTCGTCCTTGATGCCATACTGGAATTTGACCATCGTGCCGAAGCGGTAGTCGGTATCGACGATCGGCGCCGACTCGTCCTTGAAGTCCTCGATCATGTGAAACGAGACCGGCGTCCACAGACCGAGCCCCCACTTGCCTTTGCCTACCCGTCCATCAAGCTTCTCGGAGCGTACGCCGACGATAGGCAGCTCGCGCCCGAGCGTGATTTGCCACGCGAAGCGGTTCCCTGGTTTGTCCGAGTGTGGGAATTGTTTCGCGAATGCCGGAAGTGTCAACTCCACGCGCGCGGCACGTGGCTCCGCCATCAGCGGTTCGTAGTAGGGAAGATCCCTGAACATCCAGACGTCCGGTTTTGACTGACAGGATGCTCGACGCGGCGCGATCGCGATCAGAACGACGGCAACTGCGATGTGAAACACGAGACCGTTAGTCGTCGCTGACCTTCTCATGGCAACGCCTTTCAGAAATCTCGTTCGCAGCGAGTGCGGATCTTGCATCGAGCGGCGACCGCAACACCTGCGACAGAGAGAAACGACGGCGCGCGATCAGCCAGCCAGTTGGCCGCCCGGGCCAATCTGTTGACCAGTCGTACGACCGTCCCAGGAGGAATGATGCGCGCCCGCTTCTTCACCCTTCTCACGGTTTTTGCGGTCGTGAGCGGATGCCGCTCTGTGGCCGCGCCGATGCTGCGATTCGCCGCTCCGGGAACGGATATCGCCGCTCTGCGAAATACGTACCCGCTCAGCGACGCCGAGCGTCTTGCGCTCACGCCTGGCAACTTGCGAGCGCTCACGCAGGAGCAGGTCGACCAGATTTACGCGCGGCTCACCAGCGGGCCGATTCCGGACGGGCCGTTTCGCGGGGACCTGTTCTTCCCGCGCGACCGCAGCGGACACGCGCGGATTCGCGACCTCGCGGATCCGGCGCCCGGCCTGCTGGCGCACGTCGCCGCGCTGCGCGCCGAGCACCTCGGTCGCCTGCTGTGGAAAGGCAAGGTGTTCTTTCGCTCGCAGCGGCTCGTGCGCAATCGCATCGACGACCTCCTCCTCCTGCGGCCGATCTTCAAAGACTCGCACACCATTCCGAAGCTGACGTTCGACGGAGAGACGACGTGGCTGCTGTTTCCCGCGCGGTTGTCCTGCGGCGAGAGCCGGTTCGATCCGACGCGGCCGTCGATCGTCGTGGACTATTCGGAGGGGCCGACGCTTGAGGGTTACAGGCCGGTGCCCGACAAGCTGGCCGGCCCCGACGCGCTGAACATTCGCGACGAGGTCAGGATCATCCGGCCAGGCTTCTATCTTGGCCGCGCGTATTTTGGAAAACGGTTCGCGTTGAACTTCACGCTGGTCGATCCGGCTATTCCCGCGGCCGCCACTGACGCGAAACTTGTCGAGACGACGTGCGACAACGCGAGTGCATCTCGGATGCTGGGGGTGCGGAAGTGACGCGCAATCGCATCCTTCTGTTATGCCTCGCGGCGCTCGTGGCCGCAGGCGTCAGCGGCTGCGGCGGACAGAAAGGTCCGAAGCCCGGCACGGTGCAGGACGAGGCCATGCGCGCCGGTCTCAAGCCGCCGCACTTCGTTCGTCCAACGGATGATTACTTCCACGACATGGACGACAACGTGGTCGATGGCAAGAGGCCTGTCTTCACGCCGGCGGAGATTCAGGGCCGGAACATGTGGCTGGTCTGGACTGGCGGGAACGACCGGCTGTGGGACCGGCTGACGATCGACAGTCTTGGCAGCTTCGATCTGCTCAAGACAATCTCCTCGCACCCACGTATCGGCTACGGCCGTCATAACCGATTCCGCTATCTCGGACTCGTGAACGAACCATGTTTCTCGGAGGCCACGGGTCCGGATCCGAACCGGTTCGGCCTCTGGCTCGATGTGCGCGATCCGAAATGTCTGGCGGATCCGTTCGCCGACGCGTCGCGTTATCCCGGCGTTCGCATCGGCGCGCGAGGCAAGACGGTGGCGGTCGGGTCCTATTATGGTGAGCCGACGGGAATCGTCGGTCTTCGCTTGTTTCCGAACCCGGACTTCGACGAGAGGGCTCGTCGACGCTGGAATTCCGAGCGGTTCTACAACGATCTCTCCTACGCGGGTGACCGCGATCTCGTGCGGCCGTACCGCGTCGGCATGTCGTGCGGGTTCTGTCACGTCGGTCCGAACCCGATCAGGCCGCCCGCGGATCCTGAAAACCCGGCCTGGGCGAATCTCAGCTCGAACGTCGGCGCGCAGTATTTCTGGTGGGACCGGGTGTTCAACTGGCGCGGCGACAGCCACGCCGACAGCATCTTCTTCCAGGCGCTGCATGTGTCGCGTCCCGGGACGCTCGACACCTCGCTCGTCTCCACCGACAACATCAACAACCCGCGCACGATGAACGCCGTGTACAACCTCGCCGCGCGCATGGCGCAGGCGAAGAAGTGGGGAAAGGAGACGATTTCAGGCGGCGGGCTGCGGAACAAGCAATTCAACGACTACGTGCCACCCGGCGATTCTCTGGCGCAGTTCTTTTCACCTCCGAGCACGACGCGAACGCCGCGCATCCTGAAGGACGGTGCCGACTCGGTCGGCGCGCTCGGTGCGCTCAACCGCGTCTACATCAACATCGGCTTGTTCAGCGAGGAGTGGCTCCTGCATTTCCGCGCGCTCCTCGGCGGCGCGCCGATCTCGCCGATTCCGCTCGAAACCGTCCAGAAGAATTCCGTGTACTGGGCCGCGACGGAAATGCAGACGCCGTACATGGCGCGCTTCCTTCTCGCCGGCACCGATCCGCACTATTTGAAGGACGCACCGAACTCGAAGGCGTATCTCTCCGAGGATCGCGAGACCGTCCAGCGGGGCAAAGTCGTGTTTGCGGAGCGGTGCGGGCGATGTCACTCGAGCAAGCTGCCCGCGCTGCCAGCCGGCCTGGACCTGGAAAACGCGAACGGGCCCGGCTACCTGGCCGCATGGAACAGATACTGGGACTGGACGAAGACGGAGGCGTTCAAGAAGCCGATGCGCGACATCGTGCTCGCGGACGACTTCCTCAAGGGCAACTATCTGTCGACCGAGCTGCGCGTGCCGATCACGCTGCTCGGCATCAATGCCTGCAGTCCGCTGGCGACGAACGCAGTCCGCGGCAACATCTGGGACAACTTCTCGTCGGAGTCGTACAAGACGCTGCCCTCGGTTGGCACCATCCAGATCCGGCATCCGAAGACCGGCAAGACCATCGACTACCCGTTGCCCGCGGGCGGCCGCGGCTATATCCGGCCGGCGTCGCTCGAGAGTCTCTGGTCGACCGCGCCGTTCCTCCAGAACAACACCGTCGGGCCGTTCGAGTGGAGCCCGTCGGTCGACGCGCGCATGCACTCGTTCGAGCAATCGATCGAACAGATGCTGTGGCCGGAGCGGCGGAGGAAAGATCCGATCTTTGCTAACGAGGATGGTCCCGGCGTCGGCATCATCGATCGCATTACCGTCGACAGCTATCTCGAGGTGCCGGAACACTATATTGGCGCGCCGCTGCGGCCTCTCGTCCGCTTGTCACGCAGGCTGTTCCCGTTCATCGGAGGCGACGGGTCATCGATCCGGCTCGGCCCGTTTCCAAAAGGGTTCCCCATCGGCCTGATCACGAACATCGACATGCTCGGTGACGACCTCCCGCCGGAGCAGCGCGCGGAGCATCGGCGGAAGATTCTCCATCTCGTCAGGCGCGCCATCCACGAGCTGAAAGGAAACCGCGATTTCGACGCGGTGTTCGCGGCGCTCGCCGACGACATGCTCGCCGTCAGCAAGTGCAAGGATCTCGTGGTCAACAAGGGACATTACTTCGGCACGGCGTACTTCAAAGAAGAGCCGGGCCTGAGCGATAGCGACAAGCGCGCGCTTATCGCCTTTCTGAAGACGTTTTAGCGCGTGAATCGCCGCGACTTCGTCAAATCACTCGTCGTCGCCGGCGCCGCGGGCCCTCGCGTGCTCGCGGAGCAGCCGGACGCCGAAACCGACTACGTCGTCGTCGGTTCGGGCGCGGGCGGCGGAACCGTGGCTGCGCGGCTCGCCGAAGCCGGCTATTCGGTTCTCGTCCTCGAAGCCGGCGGCGATCCGCGTTCTCCTGAACCGGCCGACTACGACGTCCCCGCGTTCCATGCATTCGCAACGGAGAACCCGGCGATGCGATGGGACTTCTTCGTCAGCCATTATCGCGATGCGGCGCAGAAGGCGCGCGATCCGAAGTTCCTGCCCGAACACGACGGCGTGTGGTATCCGCGCGCGGGGACGCTCGGCGGCTGTACCGCGCACAACGCGATGATTCTGATCGCTCCGAGCAACTCGGATTGGGATCAGATTGCCGACCTCACCGGGGATCCGTCATGGCGTGCCGGAGCGATGTGGAAGTACTTCCAGCGCATCGAGAACTGCCGGCATCGCGGCGACGATCGTTTCTGGCAGAACTTCGGGATCGATCCCACGCGGCATGGCTGGTCGGGCTGGCTGACGACGGAGAAGGCGGCGCCGCATGAAGCGATCGCGGACGACCAGGTGCGCCGCGTCATCGCGCGATCGATCGGCAACGTCACGAAGGAGTTCGGCGGTCCGTCGCTGTCGCGGCTCGAAGCGGCGGGCGATCCGAACGACTGGCGCGTGGTGGAACGCGACGAGATCGGCGCGCGCTACACGCCGCTGACCACCGACAATCATCGCCGCGTCGGAACGCGGGAACGGCTCCTGGCTGTCGCGCGGAAGCATCCCGACCGGCTGCGAATCGAGCTTCACGCGCTCGCCACACGTGTTCTCCTCGACGATCGCCAGCGCGCCGTCGGCGTCGAATACCAGAAGGGTGAACGGCTGTACTCGGCGCATCCGGACGCGAGTACCGCACGCGCCGAAACGCGCATCGCGCGCGCGCGCCGTGAAGTGATCCTCGCCGGCGGCGCGTTCAACACGCCGCAGCTGCTGATGCTCTCAGGTGTCGGCGATCCGGCGGTTCTCGACAAGTGCGGTGTTCAGACCCGCGTCAGGTTGCCCGGTGTCGGACGCAACCTCCAGGATCGCTACGAAGTGCCGGTGGTGAATCGGATGAAACAACCGTGGGACATGCTCGCCGGCGCGGTTTTTACGACGAAGGATCGCCAGTATCGCGACTGGGCGACGCGGCGCAGAGGCATCTACACGACCAACGGCGCACTGCTCTCGGTCGTGCAGCGCTCAAGCGCCGGCAAACCGGTCCCGGACCTGTTCTGCTATGCCGTGCTCGCGGACTTTCGCGGATACAGGCCTCAATATACGGATCGTATTCGCGAACGCCACGATTACCTGACGTGGGTTGTCCTGAAGGGGCACACAAACAACCGCGGCGGCGCGGTGACGATCACGTCTCCGGATCCGCGCGCGCGCCCTGCCATCGAATTCCGCTACTTCGAGGAAGGCACCGATGCGTCAGGGGACGATCTGCAGTCCGTCGTCGAAGGCATCAGGCTCGTCCGCCGCATGACAGCCGGCATGAGACCCAGCCTGATCGCAGAGGAGGAGCTGCCGGGTGACCATCGCACGAACGATGCTGACCTGCGGCAGTTCGTTCGCGATCACGCGTGGGGCCATCATGCGTCCTGCACGTGCGCGATTGGCCCGGAGGACAAAGGGGGCGTGCTGACCAGCGACTTCAAGGTCCACCGCACCGAAGGCCTGCGTGTGGCCGACGCGTCGGTATTTCCGCGCGCCCCGGGATTGTTCATCGTCAGCGCGATTTACATGATTGGCGAGAAGGCGGCGGACGCGATTATTGCGGGCAGGCCTTGATTTTGGAGGCCAGCGTTCGCACGCCGTCGCGTTCGATGAACCAGGCGCCCGGCGCGGCGGGCAAGGTTCCGAGATTCCTGCAGAACGTCCGCGTCTGCTGACTGGTCAGGTACACGCCCACATTCGAACCGTAGAACGCCTGAATGACGTCCGCATGTTCCCGGACGTAATCGCCCACTCGACGCAGCGCGTTCGCTCCGCCAAAATCGCCGATCACCGGGACGATCATATTTCTGGACTGCAGATCTTTGACGAACCGGAATCCTTCCTCGGTCGCGAGGAAGCTGCGGGTCTGGCCACTCGCGTCCACGAGTGTCATCAGCCGCCGGTATGAGGGCTGGATGGCGGTGACATCGCGCGAGCGCCAGAACTGAATGTCGGGCCCGTCATCGTAGAAGGCTTTCAAGACGCGGTCCATCCAGTCGAGATCGATCGGTGACAACGGGAGGCCGCGCGTCGTGAGAAGCCGCTCGCGTACGAGCGTCGCCGTCCTGCGGTACTGCTCGGGCGATGGAGGCACGCCCTCGTACTGCTTGAAGAGCTCCTCCACGCTCGAGGACGACCCGAGACCGGGCGGTCTGGGACGCGAGAACAGGCGCGAGACGAAGTCGGCCCGATCGGCCGACAACTCGAACAGTGCCTTGTACAACAGGTGCAAGCCGCGGTTCTCACGGCGGATATCGACGATGAACGCCAGAGCTGGACGCAGGCGTGCGATGTAGCTGAAGTTCTGCTCGGGTCCGACGCCGATGTAAACACCGCCCGTCGCCCGAAGCCGGCGGACGTTTTCGGCGACGTGAGGTTCATTGGATACGAGATTGTCCGAGATGCTGAACGTCCCGGCTGGTTCCGACAGAGACTCGATAAGGCCCCAGAACTCCTGGTCGCTCATCGCGACCGCGAGCGTGGACCGCGGGCCGCACGCAGTGCTGGAAGCAACGAGCCAGCACAGAACCATGGCAACCCGCGCGCTTCGTCCCGATGCCACGAGCACGGGTCATTCTAACGCCCGTACGTGCTCACTTCGCGCGCATGGCGACGAGCGGATCGATGTGTGATGCCCGACGCGCCGGCGATGAAGCTCTGAACGGGGAGGGCGGCGCAGACCGAGCGGAATTGAGCGAGAATCCCCGGAAGGCCATGTCCGCAAGACACCACGTGCCAGCGATAGTAGAGGGTAGTACGGCCATGCACCGCGCGATGCTTATCGCAGCTCTCACGCTTCTCACAACCTTTCACGCGTCTGGCGTTCAGCGTGGCGATCCTCGCGGTGGAACGTTCGATGTCGTCGTCTACGGCGGCACGGCCGCCGGCGTGATCACGGCGGTTGCCGCTGCGCGCGAAGGACTCGAGGCCGCGCTCGTCGAGCCCGACACTTACCTCGGAGGCATGGTCTCCGGAGGTCTCGGTTGGACCGATTACGGCCGGCGGGAAGTGATTGGCGGCTATTCACTCGAATTCTTCGAGCGCGTAGGAAAGAAGTACGGACGCCCCGTCGAATGGCACTTCGAGCCGCATGTCGCCGAGGAGGTCTTCAGGGAAATGACGCAGGAAGCCGGCGTCGCCGTGTACTGCGGCCATCGGTTGCGCGAACGGAACGGCGTCTCGAAACGCGGGACTCGCATCACCGCCATTGCCATGGAAAACGGCGCGAAGTTCGCCGCACGTGTCTTCGCCGACGCGACGTACGAGGGAGACCTGATGGCGCAGGCGGGTGTGTCATACACGTGGGGGCGCGAAGGCACCGGCGAGTACGCCGAATCGCTCGCGGGTGTACGCGATCGCACGCCGAAGCACCAGTTCACCGTACAGATCAGTCCGTACGATGCGGCTGGCAAGCTGCTGCCGGAGGTGTCGCCTAAGAAGAAGGCGCCGTCAGGGTCTCCGGACAGGAAGGTGCAGGCCTACAACTTCCGCGTCTGCATGACAAAGGCGCCGGAGAACCGCGTCCTGTTCCCGCAGCCGGCAGGCTACGACGCCGGACGTTTCGCGCTGCTCGCGCGCATGCTTCAGGAAATGGACAAGGTGAAGCGCGGCGCGAACCAGCGATGGACCGCCGCCGACGTCATGAAGCCCGATCCGCTGCCGAACGGTAAGACCGACACGAACAACAACGGCGCGTTCTCGACCGACTACATCGGCGGCAGCTACGACTATCCGAACGGCAGCTACGCGACGCGCGGGCGCATCTGGCACGCCCACAAGGCCTACGTACAGGGATTTCTTTACTTCCTCCAGAACGATCCGCAGGTGCCGCGCGAACTCCACGACGAGATGGCGCAGTGGGGACTCTGCCGAGACGAATTCACCGACACAGGGAATTGGCCGCGCCAGCTATACGTGCGCGAGGCCCGGCGGATGATCGGGATGTATGTCATGTCGCAGAAGGACATCCAGTCAGAGCTGACGAAGCGCGACGCGATCGGAATGGGGTCGTACAACAGCGACTCGCACAACGTCCAGCGCATCGTCAATGCCGAGGGCTTCGTCGAAAACGAAGGAGACATGCAGGTCCCCGTGACGCCGTACCAGATCCCGTATCGCGTGATGCTGCCGAAACGCGCTGACGCGATCAACCTGCTCGTGCCCGTCTGCTTCTCCGCGACGCACGTGGCGTATTCGACCCTGCGCATGGAACCGCAATACATGATCATCGGACACGCCGCGGGCGTCGCCGCTAACCTCGCGATCAAAGCGGACGTCGCCGTCCAGGACGTGGCATCGAGGGAGCTGACGACCCTTCTCAAAATTCAGCGCGCCGTACTCGAGTTGCCGGCTGCCACACCCGTCGATCGTGCCGCGTTCAAGTCCGACGCGACGATGGTGAGGTTCTCGCTGAGGCTGACGAGATTCGCCCATCCGCGCGCCTCGCTCGCCGCCAGAGACGTGAGCCTCACGGTCGACGGCAAGCCGCGACCCATCGGGTCCGTTCAACAGACCGCACAGCCAGGCTTGTTCGAGCTCCTCTTCGAGCCGCTTGCGGGCGAGCGCGACGGAAAAGCTCACGTCGCGGAGGTGAAGCTGAAGCACCGGCGACGTTCCGTTCGCAGAATCTTCGTGATTGACGGATCAGGCGGTTAGCCGCATCTGCCCCTTCACGGTGACACCCACACGCGCACTCGCGACGAAAACAATGCGTCGACGTCTGGCGTAACGCCTCTCCCCGATGCACGCAGTTCGCGCAGCCTGGGCAGTCGCGCAAGCCGTGCGAGGCCTGCATTCGTCACGCCGTGACACGTATCGAACGTGACGCGTTCCAGCGACTCCATTCCCGACAACAACTCCGGCGTCCGATCAGTGATCGTCGTATAGCTGTTGAAGTAGTGCGCCAGATTTCTCAGGCCGGTAATGTGCTCGGTCGCTGCATCGGTCGTGTCGCGGCAATACATCAGAACCAGAGATTCGAGTCGCTCGCACTTTCCGATGTGCCGATACCCCGCGTCGGGTACGTCCATCGGCATCAGCTCTCGCAGCGCCGGAAACGATGGAAGCGCCGACACACCGGCGTCGTCCACATTGAGGCAGCTGACGGACAGTCCGCGCAGTGACGGCATGCTTGCCAGCGACATGAATCCGCGCCGCTGCAGATTGTGGCAGCGCCTTCCCCAGATGTACTCGATCGTCTGTGACCGGCTCAGCGCCACAAAGCCATCGTCGCCGGCGCTCGTATCCTGCGCGCCGAGAAACCGGAGTTTCGGCATCGCGGCGATGTACGGCATCCAGTCGTCTTTCGCATCGACTCCCAGCCATCCGAGGTTCGGCAGCGAGGCCAGAGGTTCGAGCGCCTTCGCCGTGATGGCGAGGGCGGAGTCATCGAGATTCAGGCCAAAGAGTCCATCGAGCCCGTGCATGTGCTGCATCCCGCGATCGGTGAACGTTCCGCGCAGCATCAGATGATTCGGCTTCGAGCTGTAACTGAGAAGCGCCATGTCGGTGGTGCCGCCGTGCCAGCGCTTGAAAATCGGGATCTCGTGCAGCAGGCGGATCCCTGCATCGGTAACTGCATTCCCGGTCGCGAGGTGATAAAGCTTCTGCTTCCCCGCGAGCGCGCGCAACGCGCCGTCGCCGGTGCGCGTCCAGGAGAGATTCACGTCCTGCAGCTCGTGGCAATGCGCGAGATGCGCGATGCCCTCGTCGGTGATCCGCGTGCCTGCGAGCGAGAGCGTTTCCAGGGCGGGAAGATGACGCAGCACTTGCAGACTGCGATCGGAGATCCCCGTGCCGCTCAGATCGAGATGCGTCAGTCGCGGCAGCCGCGCGAGGTGCTGTATCCCTTCGTCAGTCACCTCGCGGCAACCGCCGAGTGCGAGTACCGTGATCGTGTCGAACTTTGCTGCCTCGCGAAGCAACGCGTCCGTCATCCTGGAGTCCGCGTTCGGACGCGCCGACGGATACTTGGCACTGAACGCCTTCAGCGCGTCCCAGCTCTCGACTCCATGCTCCCTTGCGATGAGATATCGGGCATCGTCCAGGGTGATCTCGACGTCTTCACCCGGGCGGCTTGGGCGCTTGCCGAGATCCATCTGCACGTACGTCCGCATGCCCTGCCAGGACCGGCGATGCCACGTCAAGCTATAGTGCCGTTCCATTGCCTCGGGCGTGCCGGTCCGATACGCCTCCAGGAGCGCTTCCGCCATCGTCTCGTAACGCGCCGTGACGGACGCGTCACTCGCCGGCGTGATGGTCCGTTCGAGCGCCTCCTTCAACACGCTCCATCCCGCGAAGCCGTTCTCGCGCGCAAGGGCGAGCTGCACGTCGCGCAGCGTTGGCGCGGCGGGCGCGTCCGCGAGGGCGCGCTCAAAACGTGCGCGTGCGTCCGCATCATTCACGCGCAGCGCGTGGAGCCAGCGTTTTGCTTCTTTCTTGAGACTGTCGAGACGGCGGTGCGATCGGGGTTGGTCGGTCATGACACCTTCCTCCAGTACGCCTGACGTCCGCTGAGGGCAGGCAGGAGAAAGGCGAGAAGCCTGTTCTGCCGTTTCGAAGTGGGTGGGAAGATTCCCTTGCCGCGGACAGGAGGCGCCCCAGAGCGCGCTACTGGAGATTGTCCAGCAAGGGCTCGATGTCGTCAAGACACCTCAGGTGCGCGTCAGAGAGAGAGAGTAAATTAGAGGACGATGGATTCAGCCGCGGCCGTCGCCTTTGAGAACGTCTCCCTCGCCTTCGACGACCACGTCGTCCTTCGCGACCTGAGCTTCACCGTGCCGAAGGGATCGATGCGAATCCTGCTCGGCGCGAGCGGCGCAGGAAAATCTCTCGTGCTCAAACTGATTCTCGGGCTGCTGCGTCCCGATTCCGGCAGGATTCTCGTCAACGGCAGGCCGGTCACCGAGATGTCGGAAATAGAGCTGCTGAAGATGCGCGCCGATATCGGCATGGTCTTCCAGGAGAATGCGCTGTTCGACTCGCTGACGGTTGCCGAGAACGTGGGCTATCGCCTCTACGAGGAAAGCGATATGTCGCTCGAGGACGTACGTGCCCGTGTTGAAGAAGTCCTCGCATTTCTGGGCCTGAGCGAGTTCATCGACCGCATGCCGTCGACATTATCGGGCGGCCAGCGCCGGCGCGTCGGCATCGCGCGTGCGATGGCGTCGAAACCCAGCCTGCTGCTGTTCGATGATTCGACGACGGGACTGGATCCGGTGATCGCTTCGTCAGTGGACGACGAGATCGTCAAGCTTCGGGATCTGCAGGATGTGACGTCGCTGGTGGTGTCGCAGCAGATTCGTGATGCTTTCTACATCGCGACACACAAGACCGTGCACAATAACGGCAAGGTCGAAGTCATCAGCGCGGACGGGACGGAATCATCGCATGCGGACTTCATGGTCCTGCACGAAGGGACCATCAAGTTCCACGGCAGCGCGTCGGAGCTGCTCGCATCGCAGGACGCGTACTTGCAGCGATTTTTATATCGCACGCTTCCCCCCTGGTAGCGGATTATTGCGCGCCGCGGCCGCGCCCCTTCTGATCCAGGTACCGCTTCAACGTCCCGAATGCCGCGGTAACGGTAGTCCTGCAGATGCTGGCGCACGGCGTCCGGCTGGACGTCCGCCGGTTCGTAAATCAGCGTGCAGCTGACGCCGCGGCCGGCATATGCGGCGCAGATATGCTGAATCTCAGGCGCGTCTGTATTCGCGACAGGGCAGTCGGTCGCGACGAACAACAGCACGTTCGCCACGCCCGCCGGCTCCAGAGGACGCAGCGCAGCTCCATCGATGCCGCGGACCTGCAGCGATCCGGCTGAGACCATCACGAATGACGTTAACAAGAGGGCGCGCGCGAGGCCTGTCATGTCCGGTGCCAGGTATAACGGGAAAGACCGGCCGACTGTGATGCTGCCCGGGGCGCCGGAGCAAGCGAACCGGCTGGCCTCTAAGATATCTTGGTCGTCATGATGGTGACACGGCTGCTGCTCGTGCGGCATGGCGCGACGACAGCAACGCAGGAAGATCGATTCTCTGGATCATCCGGCGCGGACTTGTCGGACGAAGGATGCTGGCAGGCAGAGCGCCTGGGCGATCGACTGTCTGCTCAGAACATCACGGCCATCTATTCGAGTCCGCTTTCGCGCGCGCTTGAAACCGCACGTCTCGTCGGCCGGCACTGCCGGCTCGAGCCCGTGATCCGCGACGGCCTTCGGGAAATCGGCCATGGCCACTGGGAAGGCATGAAGCGCGAAGACGTCGAGCGGCAGTTCGGCGACGAGTACGCCGCATGGGAGGCGGACCCGTTCACGTTCGCACCTGAAGGGGGGGAATCCGGCGTGGCAGTGCTCGCGCGGGCGCTTCCCGTCGTCCGCGAAGTCGTGACGGCGCATCCAGGCGGGCAGGTGCTGATCGTCTCGCATAAGGCGACGCTGCGGCTGATCCTCAGCAGCCTTCTGGGCTTCGATGCGCGCAGCTATCGCGATCGCCTCGAGCAATCGCCGGCCTGCCTCAACGTCGTGGACGTCAGGGAGTCCGTCAGGGCACGCCTGATGCTGTTCAACGACACCTCGCACTACGCGGACCGCCCGCGTGTGGCGGAGCACTCCTTGTCGAAGTGGTGGGATGGAACCGTGCGGAATCCGTTGGATCGCTGACCGATCTGCAATCGACGCCGGGACTCTTGCGCGGAAAGGCGCGGTCGGCGGCGCGTTCGCATTGGCCCGGCGTTTGCGCGATTCGCCGCGGAGCGTCAGCCATGCGAACCAGATACATCGCCGCAGTGATCGCCAGCGTCTCGATGGCCGCCGGCATCGGATGCACCCAGGTGATCGCCGAGAGCAGCGCGTGCCGCAACCTTCCTTACAAGGACGGCGAAGTCCCGCGCGCGCAGTATGTCCCGTGTGCGGGTGAGATCGTCACTGCGCTCGAGGAGCTCGATCGGCAGACCGAGGCCGCGCTGGCCGGCGACAAGCAGGCGAGGGCGGACGGCCAGACGACGCTGAGGCGCGTCATAGCACTGATGAACGCGGCCGGGGGAAGGCAGCTCCTGGAGCGATGGAATGACCGGACGCTGATGGACCTCAACGTCGACATGCACAACGCCGTCAGTCATTACCAGGCGTTCTACCTGGTGCGCATTCTGGATAATTCAAATCCTTACGCGGCGACGTCGCGCGAAGCGGCACGAGCCGAGTACGTCGGTGGCCACCGCCGGTTTCTCGACGCCAGCCGGACCTATCGATTCTTGAAGTAAAGCCTAGCAGCCCGTGGTGAAAGGCTGGCTGCATTCGACGGCCGATGCATCCCCGCCGGCTGCGTTGCTCCTCGCTCAAATACTCCCGGTATTCTCGGTCGTCGCGCCTTGCCAGCGGGGCGCCTCGCCCGTCTCGGTGCAACGCCAGACTTTCACCACGGGCTGCTAGGACGCTTCGGCGGCGTTGCGGGCGCCGGACGCGAGCTCAGGACGGCCCGCCGCGGCGGCGAGGTCGCGGCCGAACTGCGTGCCGTGCTCCGATTCGATCAGTGCGGCCAGCTCGTCGTCCAGGAGGGCCGCCACGTCACCCCCTTCGAGCGCAACGCGGCTCTCGAAGATGCTGCGCGCGTAATCCAGATTGCCCTTCAGACGCCCGCTGAGTTCATCAGCGGGCTTTCCCGCCTGTTCGTCCGCCGTGTACATCTGCTGGATTTCGTGAAGCAGCGACCGCGCGTAGGTCTGGAGTTCGGCGCGCATTTTCAGTTCGTTGGTCATGCGCATCAGGAGCGCCACGGCGTGATGCTGCATCGCCTCCGCGACGCGCATCCCCGCGGCGTCGGCGCTCGCGCGCCCTTTCTGCTTCGCCGCGCCCGCGTCGTCCGCGTAGATGATGCCCAGCGTCTCGCCAGACACGACGATCGGCACCGCCAGCGCGCACGCCGGCGAGCCGCTGAAGGGAGCGCGACTGCTGTCCTTCAACTCCTCGGCGCTCAGACGCTGGATCTGTCCGGTGCTGGCAGCGCGCGAGAGGAGCGAGTCCATGCCGAGCGGCATCACGACCTTCGCAATGTCGGTCTTGAGGTCGAAGCCGATCTGGTGTTCCCCCTGCAGATGACTCTTCTTGACGCGGAAGAGCGCAACGCGCGGGAATTGCGCCGCGAGCTGTTCGACGAACGTCGTGAGCACGTCGGAGATCGTCGTTGCGCCGCCGAGGGCGTTGAAGGTGGCGAGCATCTCGTCGATGATCGCCAGAGACACGGTGCCCGCTGCGGGCGCGGCCGCAGCGGCCGCAGGGGCACTCTGCACGCGGGCCTCGAGTTCACGGACGATGCATTCGTGATCTTCGTGGGTGCGTTCGAGGACTTTCACGCGCGCGGCGCTGTGCTTGAACAGATCGGTGACCGCGAGCAGCTTGGCTTCGGCGGCCTCGCTCTGGCTGTGCGCGATGCTGGCGGCTTCTTCCATCACCGCCTTGTCGGCGATCGCCTTCTCGAGCCTCTTGATCGTGGTAGCAAGTTCGACGCGTACGATCTCGTTCGCTTCGCGGGCCTTGCGCAGGTCCGCTTCGGCGGACGTTCTGGCGCGGGTCTGTTCGTCGCGCGCCGCGGTCAGCTGATCGCGCGTCTTTTCCAGTTGTTCGTTGGTCTTACGCGCCTCGCCGAGTTGCCGGCTGACGGTCTCGCCGCGGTCCGTTGCGGTTTTCAGCTCGCCGCGTACTGTTTCCGCCTGCGCCTGCGCTTCCTTGACGGACGCGGCAAGCGCCATCTTCTGCTTGACCGCCGCCTGGAGCTCCGCGCGCAGGCCCTCGGCCGTCTTCTGCGCCTCGTCGGCGACACTCTTCGCGGCATGCTCCGCCTCGGTTGACGCGGCTTTTGTCAGCCGCGCAACGAGCTCTGCCGCTTCTTTTGCCGCGTATTCACGGAAGTCCATGTCAGGCCTTGGCAAAAAGGGTCCTCAACTTTGCAAAGCGGGGACCGGCGCCCGCAAGCGCCCTGTCAGTCACTTGCGCCGGATCCCGCCGAGAGGCGCAAACAATTTGGCAGTCGCGGTGACGATTGTGTAATGCGTCGAGGGGCGTAGAATACGCCCCGCTATGCTGCGATTCCTTTCGTTCTCCCTGGCGCTCGCCTACGTCCTCTCGCAGCAGCCTGCGCCGCTCCCGACGCGCGACGCGAACGGCAATCCGCTCCGGCGCGCCGTCAAGACCGGCCACGTGTCCAACTACGATGAATCGAAGCTGCCGCCGTACACGCTGCCGGATCCGCTCGTGCTCCCCGATGGCCATCGCGTCAGCACCGCGCGCGAATGGATGCAGCAGCGCCGCCCCGAGTTGATTCGCATTTACGAACGCGACATCTTCGGCCGCACGCCCGCATCGACGCCGCGCGTTTCCTGGCTGGTGACGGAAGACCACGGTCCAAAGAAGCTTGTCGTCGGTACGTTTGGTACCGGCGCAAAGACATCGCGCATCAACCTCACGCTGAATCTTCCGGCCAACGCGACGAGGCCCGTGCCGGTGATCCTGCTCCTCGGCTTCGGTGGCGGTGGAACACCGGTTGCGGATCCACCTGTCGCCGACGAAATCCTCCGTCGTGGCTGGGGATACGCGAAGGCCGGGTACCTGGATATTCAACCCGATCGCATCAATACGTTCGACGAGGGCGTGATCGGCGCGACTGCGGCGACTGCGCCCGGGCCGGATGGATGGGGCGCGATCGGCGCGTGGGCATGGGGCGCGAGTCGCATCATCGATTACCTGCAGTCGGACAAGGCCGTCGATGGAAAACGGATCGCGCTGTTCGGGCATTCGCGCCTCGGAAAGGCGGCGCTATGGGCGTCCGCGCTCGACGAGCGGATCGCGGCGATCTATGCGAGTTGCCCGGGCGAGATGGGAGCCGCGTTGTCGCGCAGGGATTTCGGCGAGACGGTCGACGACATGGCGCAGAATTTTCCGTACTGGTTCGCGGGTAACTTCCAGCAATGGGCGGGGCGCTGGAACGACATGCCGGTCGACGGCCACATGCTCATTGCTTTGAGCGCGCCGCGTCCCGTGTTCGTGACGGGCGGCACGGCCGATCAGTGGGCCGATCCCGTCGGCGAGTTCCTGGCGGAGGTGGCCGCGGGTCCTGTGTATCGTCTGCTAGGCAAGAAGGATGTTGGCGCGAGCACGCTGCCGCCGCTCGACACGCCGGTCATCGACGGCGATCTTGGCTGGCACTATCACACGGGGCCGCACGCAGCGACATCCGCGGACTGGCAGGCCTTCCTGAAATTCCTCGACAAGTATTTCAAGAACCCGGCCGGAGGCGCGGAGGGAGTCCCCCGGCCGGGCGCCTAGCGGGCGTCTTACTTCTTGCCCTTCGGCGTCTTGGGCTTCACGGGCCGTACCGTCACGGCGGTCGCAACCATGTTCTTGCCGTCCATCGTGTAGTGCACCGTCACGTGCGCGCCGTTCTCGATCGTGCCGGTCTTTTCGGTCGCCGAGTTGAGGGTGAAGGTCTGGTCCTTGCCGCCCTTTGTGATTACGAGCGACGTGTCGCTCGACGACTTCACAGTGCCCGCGGTCGTGTGGCTCGCCACCGCCGCTGACTTCTTGGCCGCCGGGGCCGTTTTCTTTGCCGTTCCGGCCTGGCCGTACGCCATCGCCGGAACGATCGCGAGCATCGCGACGAGAGCCGTCGCCTTGAGGATGCGCATCTGTTTGCCTCCTGGTCACGCGCGTCATTGCGCGCCGACCCATTCCAGCGGACAGAGATGATCGCTTGATGAAGCGGGGGTTAAATCTTCTTAATGTGCACGGCGAAGACGGAGCCACGGCCGGGCTCGCTTGTGACGCTGACGGAGCCGTGGTGTCGATCGACGATCCATTTGACCAGGCTGAGTCCGAGGCCGGCCCCCAGCGCACTTGACGAGCGGGCCGGATCCGCTCGGTAAAACCGCTCGAACACATGAGGAACGACGTCCGCCGGCATGCCGATGCCCGTGTCCCGCACTTCGAGCCGTGATTGTCCCTCCAGCTCATCCACACGGACCACGACCGCACCTCCGCGAGGCGTGAACTTGAACGCATTGTCGAGGAGGTTCAGGAGGAGACGCTCGAGCCACTCCGCGTCTCCTTCGACGGTCGGCCGCGCTTTCAGGTCTGACTCGAGCGTCAGCCCCTGCGCATGCGCGACCGGCTCGAGCTGGTCGACGATGGATTCGACCAGCGGCGCAAGCTCCACGCGTTCGCTGTTCAACGGGATCTGTCCGGACTCGGCGCGCGCCAGCGTCAGGAGCTGATCGATCGTGCGTTTCAGTTTGTCGAGCTCTTCGAGCTGGCTCGCCGCGGCCGCGCGCGCATCCTCGGGCACGCCCGGCTTCATTGCCGCCAGCTCGATTTCTCCGCGCAACGCGGCGATTGGCGTCCGCAGCTCGTGCGCGAGCGCCGTGCTGAACTGCCGCATTTCGCTGACCACCGCGTCGACGCGCGCCAGCGTGTCATTGAACGCAATCGCCACGTCGTCCAGTCCATCGCGCGTGCCGCGGACCGGCAGCCGTTGCCGCAGGTTGACCGCATCGATCCCGCGCGCGGCCTGGGCGAGCCGCGCGAGCGGTGCCAGTGCGACGCGCGCCATCCAGCCCCCCGCGAGCACCGCGATCACCAGGCCCGCCGGAACGCCCCACAGCAGCAGGCGCAGGAACTTGTTCAGTGCCGTGTCCATTCCCGCCAGCGACGTGCCGACCTGGAGCAGATACGTCTGCCGCCCGACTTCGATGACGCTGTTCGTCAGACGGATTCGACCGTAGTCCGTCTCGATGTCGTGCAGGCTCGGCTGGTCGCGGAAGGATTTCACTTCGGCGGGTGCGAACGTCAGGCCCAGAGGCTCCATGGCTTCGGACTGCGCGAGCAGTGCGCCCGTGGCGCCGTCATAGATCTGGTAATAGCGCGTCGCGCGTTTGACGAAAGCGGACTCGTCGGGGTCGTTCGGGTCGAACACGAAGTCCGGCTTCCCATCGTCCACGCGCAGGTAGCCGTGCAATCCATTCGTCAGTTCGGTCAGGCTGTTCGTCGCATCGGAGTCGAGCTGCTGCGCGAGCGCGCGGTACGAAACCGCGGCCAGCGCGGTCAAGAGCACGCCGAACACGGCCGTGTAGAAGACGGTCAGCCGTGTGCGAAGGGCCAGCGGCATGGCGTCAGGCGGGCGGCGCGGCGCTGAGCATGTAGCCGACGCCGCGAATCGTGTGGATGAGCGGCCGGGAGAATCCGCGGTCGATTTTGTTGCGCAACGCGTTCACGTGGACTTCGACCACGTTGCTGACGCTGTCGAAATGGATGTTCCACACGTGCTCGATCAGCAGGGACTTCGTGACCGGACGGTCGCTGTTTCTGATGAGGAACTCGAGGAGCGCGTATTCCTTCGGCTTCAGCTCGATGGATTTGCCGCCGCGGCGCACCGCTCGCCGGATGGTGTCCACCTCGAGATCTCCGACGCGGAGCACCACGTCCCGCGCACTGCCACGCCGGAGCACGGCGCGCAGGCGCGCCGCGAGCTCCGCGAGCGCGAACGGCTTGACCATGTAGTCGTCGGCGCCGGCATCGAGCCCGGTGACGCGATCGTCGAGCGAATCCTTGGCCGTGAGGATCAGCACAGGAAGTGCGGACTTGCGTGCGCGGATGTCGCGAAGGACCTGGAAGCCGGAACGCCCGGGCAGCATGAGGTCAAGGACGACGGCGTCGTAGTCGTACACCTGCGCCTGCTCGCCGGCCTGCGAGCCGTCGTGCAGGACGTCCACGGCGTAACCTTCCTGCACGAGCCCGTCGTGAATGAAGCTCGCGACCTTGCGGTCGTCTTCGACGACGAGGATGCGCACGGCTTCTACACTACTCCGCCTTCTCGGATCTCGGGGGCAGATCGTACTGCACGGACCTGCGAATGGCTTCCAGGTCTGCGTGCGCGGTGAGTGGATATAACGTTCGGAGACGGCCGGCCACCGTCTTCTCGACGGGTTCGCCGATTCGGTAGGCCGCATCCGGTGTGAAGACGGTAGCGCCGCGGTCCCATCCCGGCTTGCGGCGCGACGAGACGATCACGAGATCGCACGGCGGCAGTCCGGCGGACGCCGCGGTCACGACTCGGTCCGGAATTTCCGGGCCTTCCGCCGCCTCGCGCGCCCGGCGTTCTTCCTGCACGCGCCGCCGCCCGCCGCGCGCGAGCAGGACGTAGTCGATGCCCGTCAGGATCGGGTCGCCCATCGGATCCTCGAACCAGGCGCCGCCCGCGCGAATGCCACCGCTGCCGATCAGATAAAGCGTCAGCCAGCCCTTGGGCGTGAGGAAGAGAAACGTAAAGATCGCGAGACCCGCGAAGCCCTGGACCATGCCGCGGTTGTAGCCGGCGTTCGGGTTGCGCATCGCCTCGTCGACCATCGCCTGGTTCGCGAGGGAGACCGTCCCGGCAGCGTGCTCGAGGAAACCCGGAATGCCGATCGCGGCTCCGAGGAAGAAGGTCGCGATGCCCGACACGAATACCGCCGATCTGACGGGCACCCAGATCGGAAGCCGGCGCCAGTGGCGGTAGGGGAGAACAGCCGCCGCCATTCCCGCGAAGAACGCCGGCAGCGACAGCAGCACGCGCACGGGATGATTCTAGTACCATTCTTCTCCACATGATCGAGACCGAGAACCTTCAACGCTCGTACGGCGGCCGTTCGGCGCTGCACGGCCTGACGCTTCGCGTCGCGCAGGGGGAAATCCTCGGGTTTCTCGGCCCTAACGGCGCGGGGAAATCCACGACCGTGAAGATCCTCACGGGCATGATCAAACCGGACGGCGGGCGCGCGCGCGTCGCGGGTTTCGACGTCGTCCGCGATCCGCTCGAGGTGAAGCGGCGGATTGGCTACGTCCCCGAGTCCGCCGCGCTCTACGAATCGCTGTCGGCGCGCGAGTACCTGGACCTGATCGCGTCGCTCCACCACTTGCCGCCAGATGCCACGCGCACGAGAATCGAGGAGTTGCTGAACCGGTTCGAGCTGTCACAGGCGATCGATCAGCGCCTCAGCGAGTTCTCGAAGGGCATGAAGCAGAAAGTGCTGATCGTGTCCGCGCTGCTGCATCGCCCGGACGTGCTCTTCCTCGACGAGCCGCTGACGGGACTCGACGCCAATGCCGCCCTCGTGGTCAAAGAACTGCTCCGGGGCCTGGCCGCGCAGGGGCGGACCATCTTCTTCTGCTCGCACGTGCTGGAAGTCGTCGAGCGCATCTGCACGCGCATCGTCATCATCAACAAAGGACAGATGATCGCGGACGGGACTGCCGCGGACATCGCCTCAGCGGCCGGCGTGCCGTCGCTCGAAGGCGCGTTCGTTGCACTGACGGGGACGCGGGACACGCAGCAGGTCACACACGATCTGCTGGAGGCGCTGGAACGGTAGACCGGCTTCTCACCGCACTGGGGATCGATGCCGTGCAGTGGCGGGCACTCACGCGTGCGTACGTAGGCATGGACTTCCGTGCTGCCGGAGGTGCGACGCGCCGGGACCAGCGCGAGCGCAAGGGCGTGTCGCCGCTCGCCGGTCTCGTCTTCATCAGCGCGATCGGCAGTCTCGCGTTCTCGGTCATCGCCGCAACGACCGCGGACGCGCTCCTCTCTGCGTCGCTCCTCACGACCTACGGCGCCGCGAACACGATGATGCTGCTGCTGGTGGACTTCGCGGGCGTCGTGCTCTCACCAGATGATTACGCGATCCTGGGACCGCGTCCTGTCGGCTCCCGCACGTACTTTGCGGCAAGGCTGGCCGCGGTTGCGGTGTACGTGAGCGCGATCAGCGTTTCAATCGCAGTTCTGCCCGCCATCGTCTATGCCGTGCGTGTCGGCGTGCTGGCCGCGCCCGCGACGATCGCCGCCGTGCTCCTGTGCAATCTGAGCACCGCAATCCTTGTGATCAATCTCTACATCGTCCTGCTGCGCTGGGTTCATCCCGCGCGCCTGCGGCGTGCCATGTCGTACCTCCAGCTCGGTGCGGCGATGTCGTTCTATTTCATTTACTACCTCGTGAACCGCGTGTTCCAGGGCGCATTGCTCGATCGATTCGACTTCGCGCGCATGCCGGCGCTATGGGCGATACCGACGACATGGTACGCCGCGCTGATCACCATTGCCGGCGGTGGCAGCGTTCAGACCTGGGTCGCCGCAGCTTCTGCGGTGTTGTTGACGATGGTGTGCGTGCCGCTTGCGGCGGGGCGTCTGTCGCTCGACTACGCCCATCGCGTCGGCGAGATGACCGCGACGAGCGAGCCGCAGCGGAAGACGCGCGCGGGCCGCCTTCCCGGATTTCGCCGCGGAGAAGCGCGGGCCGTCGCGCTTCTCGTGCGCGCGCAGTTCCGTTTCGATCAACGGTTCCGAATGGGCGTGCTTGGCATCCTGCCGCTCACTGGCTTCTATCTTCTCCTCGGGATGAACCAGGGAGAGCTCCAGGATCCGTTCGTGGCAGGCTCGCGGCCGACGGGTCCCGGCGTCTTCATGGCGATCGTGTTCATTCCGATGACATTGCACGCCGCGCTAACCGTCTCGGAGAGCTGGCGCGCCGCGTGGATCTTCTTCGCCACACCCATCTCGCACGCCCGCATCGTCGTCGCGGCGAAGAACTTCGTGGCGTTGTACTTTCTGGGCAGTTACGTCGCTGTTTTGACCGTCGTCTGGACGTATTTCTTCGGCAACGTCTGGCACGCGGCGGTGCATGCGCTCGTGGCTGGACTGCTGGCGCACCTGCTGCTGCAGCTCAACGTCATCGTGAAGCCCGCGTTGCCGTTCGCCGCCGAACCGCGCAAGGCGGAACGCTCGGCAATGATGTTCTGGATCATCCTTGTCGGATCGCTTGCCGCCGGTATCTTTCCTTTCCTCCTGCCGCGTGTCTACCACAGCGGCGTCCTCACGGCTGTCACGCTCGTCCTGCTGATCCTGATGACGTGCGCCGTCGAGTACGCGCTGAGGCTGAGAGTGGACGAAGCGATCGGCGATCTCGAATTCAGGAACTGACGGGCAGGCCTTCGTTAATGCGGCTGCAGCGACGCGCGGGTCGTCGCCGGCTCGATCACGATGAGCGAGATGGCGAGAAGCAGGGCGATGATTACCAGCTCCGCGGCCGTAGCATCGTGCGGTCCGGACAGGATGATGCCGATGGCGAGCAAACCGGTGACGAATAACGATTCGCAGAATACGACCCAGCGCAGCACGCGCGCGCGCAGTGCGGCCAGATTGGCCGGTTGTACCTGCGACACGAACCACATGTGCATTCGCAGCGTCGTCGTAATCGTGCCGAGAACGAGGATCACCAGGAAGGTGACGGAACCGTAGGGAGCCAGGTAGTCCTTTTTGAGCCCGAGGATGATCACGCCGCTGGCGGCGAGCATGGCCACGGCCACCTGGTGAAACTTCCACCACCACGCGCCTCCGGCGGGACGCACCGTGCCTGTCCGGCGTGTCTGCAGTTGGCGCAGGGCGTCCACCAGTTGCGAACCGGAAGTGTAGCGCGCGAGCGGATCGCCGCGCAGGCAGGTGCGGATGACGATATCGAGACCAGACGGCTCGATCGGGCGCGAGAGCGGCGGATCATCCGATAGCAGCCGCTCGAGGAGCGCCCCCGGATCGCTGCCGCCGAACGGGTGGACTCCCGTTGCGAGCTCGTATGCCATCACGCCGAACGCGAAGATGTCGGCGCGCGCGTCGACGGGACGGCCGCGCAGCTGCTCCGGCGCCATGTAACCAGGCGTGCCGAGTTGCGTACCGGTCATCGTCAGTCCGGCGCGTGCATCGGGAACCGGCGTCAGATGCCGCGCGATGCCGAAGTCCACGATCTTCACGCGTCCATCGGGCGTGCAGATCACGTTCTCAGGCTTCAGATCGCGGTGAACGATACCCTGTTGATGTGCGGCGTCCAGCGCCTCAGCGATCTGGAACAGCGTATCGAGAAGCCGTTCATGCTGCACCGCGCCGGCCGCGAGCGTCGTGCGCAGCGTCTGTCCTCGCACGAGCTCGCTCGCGATGAAGAGGTCGCCGTCGATTTCCTCGAGCGCGTAGATGGTGGCGATGCCGGGGTGGGAGAGCGCGGCGGCAGCACGCGCTTCACGCGAAAGACGCTCGCGCGCGACCGCATCGCGGCTGTAGGACGGCGGCAGCATCTTGAGCGCAACCGCGCGCCCGAGCCGCTCGTCTTCGGCGGCATAGACGACGCCCATTCCCCCACGTCCAACCTGCTCGCGCACCTGGTAAGGACCGATGCGGCGGCCGCTCAGCGGCGCTTCCGGGGTTTCCGCGAGCAATTCGGGACTGCCGACCCAGACCGGGTTTTCGAGGAAATCGCCCGCCGTGTCGTGCGCGCGCAGCATGGCGCGGACTTCGGCGACGATCGCCGGACTCGACGCTTCGTTCTCGGAGAGCAACCGCTCGCGGGCGGCTCCATCGAGCGCCACGGCTTCCTCGAAAAGCGCCGTGACGCGTGACCAGTCCGCCTCGTTCACGAATCGAGTTCCTTCGCGAGCCACGCCCGGGCAACGGCCCAATGCCGTTTCACCGTAGCAGGGGAAATACCCATGGCGTCAGCCGTGTCTTCGATCGACAGGCCGCCGAAATAGCGCAGCTCGACGATCCGCGCCTGTCCCGCGTCGAGCGCCGCAAGGCGTTCGAGCGCGCTGTCGAGCGCGATGACGTCGATCGGCCGTTCCGCCGCCGCGGCGGGAAGTCCTTCGTCGAACGTCACGCGCGGCTGGCCGCCGCCGCGTTTCAGCGCGTCGCGGGCGCGGGCGCGTTCGATCAGGATCTGGCGCATCACGTGCGCCGCGATGGCGCAGAAGTGCGCGCGATTCTGCCAGCGCTCCGGCCGATCCTTGAGCAGCTTCAGATACGCTTCGTGGACGAGCGCCGTCGGCTGGAGTGTCTGGCCCGGGCGCTCCCCCTTGAGATAGTGCGCCGCGAGGCGCCGCAGTTCGGCGTAGACGAGGGGCATGAGCGTCTCGAGCGCCGGCGCGTCTCCGCGCGTGGCGCGATCGACGAGCTCGTCGAACGGCGAAGGATCCGCGCCGTGCGCGCGATCCGCGTCCGTCATCAGGCCGTCCGTTCGATGGTGACCTTGTTGATCACGACAGGCGTCACCGGACGGTCCTGCGGTCCCGTCGGCACCGCGCCGATCTTCTTGACGATGTCGAGTCCCTCTGCGACTTCACCGAACACCGAGTGACGATTGTCGAGATGCGGGGTCGGTCCGAGCGTGATGAAGAACTGTCCGCCGTTCGTGTTCGGTCCGGCGTTCGCCATGGAAAGGATGCCCGCCTTGTCGTGGCGCGCCTTCGGGTGGAACTCGTCGGGAAATTTGTAGCCGGGACCGCCCGTGCCCTGCCCGAGAGGGTCGCCCCCCTGGATCATGAAGCCGTTGATGACGCGATGAAAGATGATGCCGTCGTAGTACGGGGCCTTCTTGCGCTCGCCTGTCTTCGGGTCGCGCCACTCCTTCGTCCCTTCGGCGAGCCCGACGAAATTGGCTACCGTATTCGGGACTTCCTGCTCGAAGAGCCGGATCTTGAAATTCCCCTCGGTCGTCTCGAACTTTGCGTAAGTTGCCACGTATCCTCCCAGACGGATACTGCCACAGAAAAACGGCGAAAATCACTCTACGAAGGTTTTCGTTGACACTACGAAGGTTCTCGTAGATACTGCCGCCCATGTCACGATCGTCTGCCCCACGTCCTACTGATGCCGAGCTTTCGATCCTGCGGATCCTGTGGGACCGTGGGCCCAGTACCGTCCGCCAGGTCCACGAGCGTCTCGCGCACGAGCGCCAGGCCGCCTACACCACGGCGCTGAAGCTCCTGCAGATCATGACGGAGAAGGGGCTCGTCGAGCGCGACGAGCGCGATCGGACGCACATCTATCGCGCGCGGCTCAGCGAAGAGACGACCCAGCGGCAGCTCGTGCGTGACCTGCTCGATCGCGCGTTCGGCGGCTCGGCCGGGAAGCTCGTGATGCAGGCGCTGGCCACGAAACGCGCGTCGGCGGAAGAGTTGAAGAGCATTCGCAAGGCCATAGACGAAGCGCGGAACGACAGGGAGGTCCGCCGTGATGACGATGCCCACGATTGAAACATTGCTGCGGCAGCCCGCGGCGCAGGCGATCGGATGGGCGCTGCTCCAGTTCGTGTGGCAGGGAGCCGCGATCGGTGTCGTGACAGCGCTGGCGCTGACGGCGCTGCGCCGCAGTGCCGCGGACGTTCGCTACGTCGTCGCGTCCATCGCGCTCGCGCTGATGCTGACGCTTCCGGCCGTGACGGCAGTTCAGAAGTACCAGTCGCTGCGGTCCACGTACGAAGCCGCATCCATCGCGCCTGCACCGATCGCAGCCGGCGCGGCTGCTGTTCGCCGATCGATCGATGTCACGCCCGCGCAGCGCTCGCCGGTGCGTGACGAGGCAGTCGCCGGAATGCTGCGCACGCAGCTCGCCGACCGGATGGCATCCATTCCATTCGATCGCCTGATGCCAACGCTCATGCTGGTGTGGCTGGCTGGCGTAACGATGCTGACCCTGCGGCTGCTCACCGGATGGCTGTGGGTGCAGCGGCTGCGCACGCACGGCGTCTGCGCCGCAAACGATACCTGCCGCCGCTTCGCGATGCGCCTCTCGCGCCGCCTTCACATCTCACGCGCGATCACCCTTCTCGAGTCCACTCTCGTCGACGTGCCCACGGTGATCGGCTTTCTGAAGCCCGTCGTGCTGCTGCCTGCCAGCGCTCTCGGCGGACTGACCCCGCAACAACTGGAAGCGATTCTCGCGCACGAGCTCGCGCACATCCGCCGCCATGACTATGTCGTCAACCTGCTGCAGACGCTCGTCGAGACGGTGCTGTTCTATCACCCGGCAATCTGGTGGGTGTCGCGCCGCATCCGCGTCGAGCGCGAGAACTGCTGCGACGATCTCGCGGTGAGTCTTTGCGGAGATCCGGTAGCCTACGCGACCGCGCTCGCGGATCTCGAGGCGCTCCGGTCCGGTCCTGCGCCCGATCACCACATTGCGATGGCAGCGACCGGTGGATCGCTGCTACAGCGCGTGCGGCGCCTCCTCGGCGCGCCGTCATCCCACACCGGCCGCGGCCCTGCGTGGCTCGCGGGGAGTGTGGCGTTGCTTCTCGTTGGCGGCATCGCCGTCGGTGCTGATGGACTTCGTCAGGACCCGGTCGCATCGCCTGATTCGCCGGTGTTGGAAACGGTTCCGGTTCTCTCTGCACCTTCTGCGCCCGCTGCTTCCGCGGCCGTATCAGCGCTGGCCGCACGTCGAGCTGCCGTCGCGCAGCCCGCGGTTGACGCAACCGCGCTGGCAGATGCTTCACCCGCATCACAGCCTGCGCCATCAGCGCCATCAGCGCCAGCGGTGCCCGCGGTGCCCGCAGCGCCGGCAGAATCGTCGTCGCAGAGCATCCACCACAGCTCGAACGACTCGCAAGGCACATTCAGCTGGTCGAATAACGGCGAGAAGCTCGAGGTAAAGTACTCGGGCGCTTTCGAGTTCACCGACGACGACACGGATGTTCGGCAGGTTTCGCCGGGCGGTTATCTGAAAATATCGGACGGCGCGTGGCTGGGACGGCACTCCGTCGAGATCCAGGAGCGCAACGGTCAGCTCGAACGTCATTACTACGTCAACGCGTCCGAACGCCCGTACGAACCCGAAGGGCGCGTGTGGCTCCATCAGAACCTTCCGAAATTCATCCGCGAGACCGGCTTCGGCGCGCCCGCGCGCGTGGCGCGCATCCTGAAGTCCGGCGGCGTGCCTGCCGTCATCGCCGAAGTGGCCCACGTCGGCAGCACCTACGTGAAGGGGATCTACTACCGCGAGCTGTTCAAGCAGGCGACGCTCACGCCGGAACAGTACCGGCAGGTGATGGCGCAGGCCGCGACCGAGATGCACTCGTCCGACTACGAGCTGGCGCAGCTGCTGATCTCCATGGCGGACCGGCTGCCGAACGACGACGCCTCTCGCGCCGCGTATTTCAATGCTGCGGCCGGCATCAACTCGGACTACGAGCTTCGACGCGTGTATTCGACGATGCTCAAGCGGGGGCCGGTGAATTCGCAGATCCTCACCGCGATTCTCGAGCATTCGTCGACGATTGGTTCGGACTACGAGCTGTCGGAGCTGCTGCGTCAAATCCTGTCGCAGCAATCGCTGGACGATCGCAACCGCGCCGCATTCTTCAAAAGAGTCGCGACCATCAACAGTGACTACGAGCGTCACCGCGTGCTGAGTGCCGCGCTCGCCAGCCAGCGCCCCGCCGATCCTGCGCTGCTGGACGCTGCGCTCGCACAGGCGGCGAGTCTGGGCAGTGACTACGAGGCCGCCACGTTCCTCCTCGAATTGCTGCGGCAGAACGGCATCGACGGGACGCCGCGTACGAACTTCTTCAAAGTCGTCAGCGGTCTCGGTTCCGGCTACGAACGCGGCCGCGTCCTGCAGGCCGTCGTCACGAAGTCGAACGTGAGCAGCGAAACACTGCGCGACGTCCTGACCGCGACGAAGGGAATGAGCGGCTACGAACTGAGCCAGGTTCTCCAGACGATCGCGCGCAACCACACGGTGTCCGGTTCGCTGCGTGACGCTTATCTCGAGGCGGCGGACAAGCTCTCAGGCTACGAACAATCGCAGGTTCTCTCAGCGCTGGTCCGCAGCGAGCGAAGAAAGTAAGAAGCAAGAAGAAAGAAGCAAGAAGCAAGAAGCAAGAAGAAAGAAGAAAGAAGAAAGACGAAAGAAGGCGGACGAAAGGAGGCGGACCGAAAGGAGGCGGACCGAAAGGAGGCGGACCGAAACTGGAACAATTCATGCCTCGACGCGAGGGCATGAATAAGCCTTGGGATCTGCGCGAGCGTACTATCTTGTTTTCAGTCAACGTGATCCAGTTTGTCCGGACCTTGCCTCACGATGCGGAGTCCGCAGAAATTGCCAGCCAGCTGCGACGATCGAGTAGCAGTATTGGCGCACATCTGGCTGCAGCGAAGCGCAATAAGTCCGACAAGGACTACATCAACAAGATAAGCGGCGGAATAGAGGAAGGCGACGAATCGTTGTACTGGTTCGACGTTCTCATCGGAGCCGAGATCTGCTCCGAAGATTCTGCGCGAGAGCTCCGTGCCGAAGCGAACGAGTTGGTCAGCATCCTCGTCGCATCACGAACGACGGCAATAGAACGCCAGGCGCGAAACAAGAAACTTCAGGCCGAAAAAAAGGCCGCTGCGCCACGTCGCATGTAGCTTTCTTTCTTCTTTCTTCCTTCTTCCTTCTTCCTTCTTCCTTCTTCCTTCTTTCTTCTTTCTTCTTTATTCCGTCTTCTTTCTTGCAAGTACAATCCGTGAGTGGAGCGGGATTCTGTACTTGATGGCGCATTCGACGCCATCGTCACGATGGACATTGTCGGCACCATCGTGGACATGAATGCCGCGGCGGAGCGGATGTTCGGGCACGCGCGCGAGGAGGCGATCGGACGCGAGCTCGCGGGATTGATCATCCCCTCCGAATTCCGCGGCGCGCTCGAGGCGATCCGCGCGGCGCCGAACGCGCCTCTCCCCTCCGGCGTCACCGGCCAGCGCCTCGAAATGCACGGCCTTCGCCAGAGCGGCGAACGCTTTCCCATCGAACTGTCGGTCTCGCGCATCGAGACGCCCGCGGGCGTGCTGTTCACCGCGTGGATCCGCGACCTCACCGAGCGGCGCGCCGCGGAGGAAGCGCTGAGACTCAGCGAGATACAGCTGCGGCAGGCGCAGAAAATGGAAGCGGTGGGACGACTCGCCGGCGGCGTCGCGCACGACTTCAACAACGTGCTCACCGCGATCTTCGGATACGCGGATCTCCTGCTCGACGGGTTTCCGCCTGACGACAACCGGCGCGCCGACGTGGAAGAGATCAAGCGCGCGGCGAACCGCGCCGCGGCGCTGACGCGACAGTTGCTCGCCTTCAGCCGCAAGCAGGTGATGCAGCCGCGCCGCGTGAACCTCAATGAAATCATCCGCAACATCCAGACCCTGCTCGCGAAGCTCGTGGGAGACGAGATCGAGCTGCTGGTCGATGCCGACGCGTCCCTCGGCGATGTCCGCGCGGATCCGGGACAGATCGAGCAGGTCCTCATGAATCTCGCCGCGAACGCGCGGGACGCGATGCCCGAAGGGGGACGCCTGACGATCGCCACGTCGAACGCGGATCTGCAGGCCGACGACGCGACCGCGCTCGTCGGGATTGAGGCGGGCAAGTTCGTCACGCTCGCTGTGTCCGATACCGGCCACGGCATTCCCGAACACGTGCGCTCGCACATTTTCGAGCCGTTCTTCACGACGAAAGAGCAGGGGAAAGGGACAGGACTCGGACTGGCGACGGTCTACGGGATCGTGAAGCAGAGCGGGGGATGGATTTACCTGGACGAAGCGCCCGGACTTGGCGCCTCGTTCAGGGTGTATCTACCGCGGATGGATTGAAGGTGCAGGACCTGACGTCCGGCCTACTTCTTCTCCTTGAAGTCCGCCGGGATCGCGAGGTCGGTGGGCGCAACGCTGGTCGCCACTTCGAGGATCTCGTGGTGCGTCGTGAAGATCGTCGCGCGCTCCTTCGGCTCTTCCTTCTTGATGATCTTCTTCGCGAGCAGGCCGCCGATGCCGCCGCCGCTTCCGCCGCTCTGCTGTTGCTGCGCCTGCGCCTGCGTCAGCTGATCCTTGCTCTTCACGGCTTCGAACGTCGTGGTCGTCTCGAGGGCGGTGCCCGACAGCTTGTCGGCGTCCTTCTGCATGCGCTCCATCGCCTTGCTGACGAGCGGGAACATCGCGAGAACCGTAGCCATCTGTTCGGCCGACATGGCGCCCATCTGGGGTCCCTGCAACTGTTTCCAGTAGCGGACGTCGAAGTCCACGAACTCCTTCATCTGCGGGATCTTCGGTCCGAGCCACATGTCATTCGCCATGACCATGCCGCCAGCCTCTTCGAGCGTCTTGCCCTTCTCGCGCACGGTGATCGTCACGACCGTGTTCTTCGCATCGTAGCCGGCGATCTGTTTCTTCTGGCCCGTGTCCTTGACGTCGAAGTCGACCTCATATTCCTTCGTTGGCTTCTGCGCTTCAGCCTTTTGTCCCGGCTCTTGCTTCTCGGCCTCTTTCTTCGCTTTTTCCTCCGCCTCGCGCATGCGGCGGCGGACTTCCTCGAAGGTCGTGACGGTGTACTGCTTCTTTTTCACGTCGAGGTCGTAGATCTTCTCCTCGGACAGGTCGACGATCTGCCCGCCGTTGTCGTTCAGGGTCGCCTTGCGGTTCCCCTTGACGGCCGTACGACTTTCTATCCCCTCCTTGGCGCTCTTGCCGCCGAGAAGACTGAACATGCGCCCGAGCATGCCCTCGAACTTCACCTGCGACTTGTCGCGCGTCTTCACCTCGGCAAATGCCGGCGCCGCAACCGCACCCAGCGCGCATGCGACGACCGCGATCCTGACCAGACGTTTCATGTAAGGCCTCCAGAGTACGCGATTTGATCTCGCCAGGCGGTCATTGTACACATCCTGTTAACACCACAGGATGCCTCGCGTCTTCCCACCGGCTGACATTCCTGTGATCGCGGAGAGGGCCGCGGCGACGCGGTTTCCGGCAGGCCAGGCGGCGGAGGATGGCAGGCTTGTCCGCTCCGCACGAGCGGGCGACGAGTCCGCCTTCGCACGCCTGTACGATCGTTACGGCCGCATCGTCCACGCGCTGCTGCTCGCGCGGGTGAGCCGCGACGAGGTCGAGGACCTCGTTCAGGACGTCTTCCTGACGGCGTGGCGACGGCTCGACGACCTGCGCGATCCTGCCGCATTTGGCGGATGGATTTCCATGATCGCGCGTAACCGCGCCACCGACGCCCACCGGCGCTCTCCCGAGTTCGTCGAGCTCCCCGCCGACCTCGCCGGTGCCGGGGGGGCGTCTGACGAGGCCGAAGCGCACGCCGCGCTCGCGGCGATCCGCTCCCTTCCCGACGCCTATCGCGAGACGCTGGTGCTGCGGCTCGTCGAAGGGATGACTGGTCCGGAGATTGCCGAGCGGACAGGACTGACGCCGGCGTCCGTGCGCGTGAACCTGCATCGCGGCATGAAGCTGCTGCGAGAGAAGCTGGATCGATGAACGACGACACGACTAACGATCGGCCGCAGGATCCCCAGATCACGGGATCCGATTACTTGTGGGACGGCAGCGGCACGCCCGACGAAGAGATAGTGCGTCTCGAGACACTGCTCGTGCGCTATCGCCACCAGCCGGCGCTCCCGCCACTGCCGGCGCGCACGATCGGGTCGCGGCGTCTTGCCCTTCATGCGGCGATGCAGTTTGCGGTCGCTGCAGCATCACTGGTGCTGGTCGCCGCGGCCGGATGGTTCGCGTTCGCGGCGCGTGAATCGGGTTGGACCGTCCAGTCGCTTGCCGGCTCGCCATCGGTCGCGGGTGTTCGCATTAACGTGCCGTCGCGGCTTCCGATCGGAGAAGTTGTGACGACCGATGCGCAGTCCAGAGCGCGCATCGACGTGTCCACGATCGGCTTCGTGGATGTCGAACCGAACAGCCGCATCCGTCTCATCGCGTCTCGGGCGGGCGAGCACCGCATGGCACTCGATCGCGGCGAGATCCGCGCGCGCATCTGGGCTCCGCCTCGCCTGTTCTTCGTGAACACACCATCTTCCACGGCAATCGATCTCGGGTGTGCCTACACGCTGCATGTCGATGACCGCGGGTGGGGGAAGATCCTGGTAGAGAGCGGGTGGGTCGCGTTCGAGCACAATCGGCGGGAATCGTTCATCCCGCAGAATGCCGTCTGCGCGACGCGGCCGGGCGCCGGTCCCGGGACGCCCTTCTACAACGATGCCCCCGAAGGTTTCGAAGAGGCGCTTACGATTCTCGATTTCTCGCCGACGCAGGACGTAAGCCGCGCCCAGGCGCTGGAGCTCGTGCTCTCGCACGCGCGAACGAAAGATGCGTTCACGCTCTGGCATCTGCTGTCGCGTGGAACGCGGGACGAACGCGCAAAGGTCTACGACCGATTGGCATCGCTCGTGCCTCCGCCCAGGGAAGTCACGCGCGAAGGCATCCTGTCCGGGGACCGCCGCGCGCGCGACGCGTGGTGGAATGCCCTGGGACTCGACAGCGCCTCGTGGTGGCGCATCTGGAAGCGTAAATGGTGAGAATCGTCCGCTGGACCCGCCGGGTCCCGCTGCTGTTTCTTGTCGTCTTCATCGGCGCGCAGTTCCTGCGTCCCGATCGCACGAACCCGCCGACGCGATCGGGCGTCTCGCTGATCACCAAGGCGACGCCGCAGGTCGCCGCGATCATCGATCGGGCGTGCCGCGATTGCCATTCCAACGAGACGCGCTGGCCGTGGTACACGAACGTGACGCCGACGAACTGGCTCATCGCGAACCACGTCCACGATGGGCGCGATCACATGAACTACTCGAAGTGGTCTTCGTACGCTGAGGACGATCAGGACAAGTTTCTCGGCGGCATCTGTACCCTCACGAAGCGCCGCCGGATGCCGTTGCCGTCGTACCTGCTGATCCACCGCGAGGCAAAGCTCTCCGAGGCGGACGTGACGGTGCTCTGCGCGTGGTCCGAGAAGATGCGGGATATGCTTCAATGAGCCATGTCCCATCTCATCTTCGTCCCGGCTGTCGGCGCTGCTGACACCGGCGCCGATCTCGCCAGACAGACGACGCTCGCGCTGGCGCGCGTCGACGAACGGCTCCGGGCGGAACGCTCCTCGCTCGCGGACGCGGTCGTCGTCACCGTCTATTTGCGCAAGGGCTCCGACTTCCCGGCGATGAACGACGCGTATCGGCAGGCGTGGACGGCCGCGGCGCCCACGCGGACGACGGTCGTGACGGAACTGCTCACGCCTGGCGCGCAGGTCGAGATTTCGGCCATCGCGATCCCGTTAGGCGCGGATCGGCGTGTGGTTCATCCCGCGTCGTGGATGGCATCGCCCAATCCGTATTCGTACGGCATTCGCGCCGGCGATACGCTGTTTCTGTCCGGCCTGATCGCGAGGAACGGCAAGGACAACAGCGTCGTGTCGGGCGATGTCGCCGTGCAGACCCGCGCGGTCATGGAGAACGCGCGAGAGTTGCTCGAAGCCGCGGGACTCAGTTTCTCACACGTGGTCAGTACGCGCGCGTTCCTGCCTGACCTGAACGACTTCGCGGAGTTCAATCGCGTGTATCGCGAATACGTGGGCGCGGATCGCCCCGCGCGTGCGACCGTCGGCGCGAACCTGACGAGTCCCGCGTACAAAGTTGAAGTCACCTTTATCGCGTCCGCCGCGCCGCGGCAGTCGATCGAAACCGCCGCGCAGCCGAATCCCAACCTGAGCGCCGGCGTCAGGGCCGGCAATTCTCTGTTCGTCTCCGGTTTGCTCGCGGAAGCGGATGTCCTCAAGGGGGATCCGGCTGCGCAGTCACGCGACATTCTGCGCAAGCTGTCTGACGTTCTCCAGAAAGCCGGTTTTGGGAAGGATGACGTGCGCGACCTGCTGGTCTATGTGACCGATGATGAGGCCGGGCGGGCCGCCGGATCCGCGTGCCGCGAAGCGTTCACGGCGCGAGTCGCCATCTCACCGGTCCTGGTTCGCCTCGCGGCGGCGGGCGCGCGGGTTGAGATCATGTCGTACGCGGAGCGGGGATGAAACGTCTCCGGATCGGCATCTCGTCGTGCCTGCTGGGCGACGAGGTACGGTTCGACGGCGGCCACAAGCGCGACCACTTCCTGACCCAGGTGCTCGCGCCGTATGTCGAGTGGATCCGCGTCTGTCCCGAGGTGGAAGTCGGCATGGGCGTTCCGCGTGAAACGCTTCGCCTGGTACGCATCAACGGCGACACGCGCATGATCACCACGCGCACCGGGATCGATCATACCGACAGCATGCGTGCGTACGCCGTCCGCCGAACGAGGGCGCTCGCCTCGATGGACCTGCGAGGCTACGTGTTGAAGAAGGACTCACCCAGCTGCGGGCTGGACCGAGTGAAGGTGTATGGCGAAGGCGGCGGCGCTCGTTCGGGTGTCGGCACCTACGCCGAGGTCCTCAAGGCGCGCTTTCCATATCTGCCGATCGAGGAAGAGGGCAGGCTGAACGATCCCATACTACGCGAGAACTTCATCGAGCGCGTGTTTGCCTACGATCGTCTGCGCGAGCTGTTCGACGGCCGATGGACGCAGAAGTCGCTCATCGCGTTTCACACGGCGCACAAGATGGCGCTGCTCGCGCATTCCACGACAGCGTACCAGGAACTCGGGCGTCTCGTCGCCGCTGGCACGATCACCCCGCGTGGCGAGCTGCAGCGACAATACGAAGAATGTTTCATGCGGGCGCTTGCGAAACCCGCGACGACCCGCCGTCACATCAATGTGCTCATGCACATGGCAGGTCACCTCAAGTCACAATTGGACGATGCGTCGAAGCGCGAGCTCCTCGACTGCATCGATGAATACCGGCGCGAGCTCGTGCCGCTCGTCGTGCCGCTGACATTGCTGCGGCATCACGTCCGCGCGCACGGCATCGAGTACCTCGCCGGCCAGACCTACCTGGAGCCGCACCCGCGCGAGTTGATGCTGCGCAATCATGTCTGATCTCGCACCGACCCGCGCCGTGAGCGTCACGCGCGTCGGTCCCGACGGCGCTCGAGAGACGAAGGATCTCGCCGCCACCGAGGAACCGCTCGATATCAGACTGCACGGCAAGTCGTTCGCCGTGATCATGCGGACGCCCGGCCAGGATCGCGAGCTGGCAGCCGGTTTCCTGATGTCGGAGCGGGTCGTACGTTCGGGCGATGAGATCGGCGCCGTCGAGCACTGCCGGCATCCCGACCAGTCGCGTGCGCATCATGTCGTCGACGTGTATCTGCGAGGGGATGCCGCGTCGCGCGTGCCGGCGTTGCTGGAGCAGCGCCGGCAGCTCATCGCGAACAGCTCTTGCGGCGTGTGCGGCAGGGCAACGATAGAGGAACTCGCCGCGGAGGTCGCGCCCATCGGGGAGTGTCCGGTCGTTCAGATCGAGGTGCTTCGCGGACTGCCGGAAAAATTGCGCGAGACGCAGGCGACGTTCGGCGAGACAGGGGGACTTCACGGCGCCGCGCTGTTCACCACGGCCGGGGACCTCATCGTCTCTGCTGAAGACGTCGGGCGGCACAACGCCGTCGACAAGGTCTTCGGCTCCATCCTTATTAATGACATCCTCAATCGTCCTGCCGTGCTCGTCGTGAGCGGGCGCGTTGCATTTGAAATCGTCCAGAAAGCGTGGATCGGCAGAGTTCCCATCGTCGCCGCCGTGTCGGCGCCGACCAGTCTCGCGATCGAGCTCGCGCAGGAAGCAGGTATCGCGCTATTGGGCTTCGTACGAGGCGCCAGCCTGAACATTTACACGCATATGGCTCGGATCGGGGGTGTGTAGCGCGCTACACACTATGCGCCTCTTCACTTGTAGCTTCCGCCTTTAGGCCCCCACCTTAGCTTCCGCTTCAGCCCCGAATTGTAGCTTCTGCCTTTAGGTGGAAGTCTCTGGTAACTGATCACAGGCATTTCCGCTGGCACCGGCGTTGCGCCTACCGCTTGCGTTGAGGTGATGTGCGACGCGGAGCTTTGATCGCGACTGTGCTGCTGATGTCGGCCATTATCTGGTCGACCGCCGCGGTCGTGGTGCGCGCGTCACGGCGTGCCGCTGGTGAGCTCGCAGATACGGCGACGCTGGCGTCCATCGGAACGCATCCGCAGAGCACGATCGTCTACGACCGGCAGAACAACCCGGTGTTCATGTTCTTCATCGAGCAGCGTATCGACGTGCCGCTCGATCGCGTCTCACCGCACATGATCAATGCGATCCTCGCGGTTGAGGATCGGCGGTTCTATTCTCATCACGGGCTCGACCCAATCCGTATCGCCAAAGCCGCGTGGCGGGACTGGCGACGCGGGAAGCTCGTCGAGGGGGGCAGCACGATCACGCAGCAACTCGCGCGGCTGGAGGCGCTGAACCAGGCGCGGACGTTCTCGCGAAAGCTCCGAGAGGCCTCTATCGCGATACGGCTCGAAGACCGGTACTCGAAGCCCCAGATCCTTCACGCGTATCTGAATGCCGTGTATTTCGGCAACGGCTACTACGGCGTTGAAGCCGCGTCCCATGGCTACTTCGGAAAATCTGCCGCGGAACTGGAGCCACACGAGGCGGCGCTGCTCGCCGGCCTGGTGCGATCCCCTGCCGGCTATTCGCCGACCGTTGCACCGGAGCGCGCGCTGGCGCGCCGCAACCTCGTCCTGCGGATGATGAAAGACACCGGAAAGCTGAACGATGCCGAATATCGAGGAGCGATCGAGATGCCGCTGCGTGCGGCCGCAACCGACACCACGATTGCCGCTGCCGCGAGCAGCTGCGGCCGCTACTTCCAGGAGGAAGTGCGCCGTGAGCTCGTCGCGCGCTTCGGCGGACAGCAGGTCCTCAAGGGAGGGCTGCGCGTCTACACGGGATACGACCCCGAAATGCAATGCGCGGCGGAGAAGACGGTCTCGCTCCGAATCGCTCAGATCGCAACGGCGCGGAAGGCCGCGCGCGATCTGGAAGGGAGCCTGGTGGCGCTGGATCCGGCATCCGGAGAAGTCAGAGCCCTCGTCGGCGGCCGGGATTTTGGCGACACCAGCTACATTCGCGCAACGCAGGCGCGCCGGCAGCCGGGGTCGGCGTTCAAGCCGATTATCTATGCGGCCGCGCTCGAACACGGGATGGCGCCGGCTTCCATCCTGCGCCACCTGGACGAGCCGATCATGACCGATAAAGGTCCGTGGTTGCCGGCTGGGGAACACGAGCAGACCGAGTATTCGTTGCGGACCGCGCTGAAGATCTCGAGCAATCGCGCCGCGGTGCAGTTGCTGCAGCAGGTGGGCTTCAGCCAGGCCACCTACTACGCGCAGCGTCTCGGGATTGAATCGTCGCTGCCCTCGGTCGCGTCGCTCGCGCTCGGCACCGGCGGCGTCACGCTGCTCGAGCTCACGTCAGCGTACGGTGTCTTCGCCAATCAGGGCTTCGCCGTGTCGCCGCATTTCATCGTCCGCGTCGAAGATGCGGCGGGACATTCCGTTTGGGACGACGTGGCGAGCCGTCATCAGGCCGTGACGCCGGCGACCGCATTCCTGATGAGCAGCATGCTCGCCGACGTGATCGCGTCGGGCACGGCAACCGGTGTTCGGGCCACCGGCTTCAGGCTGCCGGCCGCAGGGAAAACCGGAACGACCGACAACTACACCGACACGTGGTTTATCGGATATACGCCGCACCTCGTGACGGGCGTGTGGTTCGGCACGGACAAGCCTGAGCCGATCATGAATCGGGGATTCGCGGCCGTCGTGGCCGTCCCGGCATGGGCCGAGTTCATGAAGCAGGCAACCGCAAAAGACGGCCCCGACTGGTTCTCGCCACCCCCTGATGTCGAGAAGGTGAGCATCTGCCGCGTTAGCGGCCAACGGGCGACAGAGGCGTGCCGTCACGGATGGCTCGGACCCGAGTACGTGCACGCGGGACTGACCGAGATGCCGGGGGAACCGGCCGATGACGACGTCGTGGGTACGACCGGAAAAAAACCGGCGCCCCCGATCTCCAAGTCCACCGTGTACGACGAGTATTTTCCGATTGGCACCGCGCCAACCGAACCCTGCCCGATCCACGGCGCCCCCGGCATCAAGGGGATCAGTGGCGACACCGAAACGGCTCCGTCCGGCGTCGGCACAGCCGCGCAGCCACGTCTGCAGAAGATCATCGGCCCCGACGGCCGCGCGGTCTGGGTGATTCGCTAACTACCGCAGCAGGTCTGGAGGAAGTAGCAGGGGTTGGCACGAGGCGCACCAGTATGTCAGCCGCACGTCAGGTCCTTGAGCGCGCACCTGTATGCGCGTCCCGCATTTCCGGCAGGGCTTCCTCGCGCGACCGTATACATAAAGCCGCTCGGCCGGGTCCGCGCGGCGCGTTGTCCGCCGATATCCCCGATACGTCACGATCGCCGCCGTCGCGTCGATGACATTGGCGCGCAAATGCGTTCGCGCCGTGGCGAAGATCGCTCGCAACTGCTCGTCGGTCACGTCCGCCACGCGCGTGAAAGGATTGATGCAACACAGGAAGAGCACTTCCGACTTGTAGACGTTGCCCGCTCCAGCGACGACGCGCTGGTTGAGCAGCGCGTCGGCGATTGCCGTCGCTCCGCGCGCGCGGAAGCGCTTGATGGCCTCCGTCTCGTCAAACGTGTCGCCGAGCAGATCCGGCCCCATCAGGCGCAGATCCTGCTGCCGCTCGATCGCACCCCCCTGGAGAAACTCGGCAACCGGAACGTTGAAACCCACGGCCTCGAACGCGGCAGTCGCGATGACGATGCGCATCTCACGGCGCGGCTTGAGCCAGGTCTCCCCGGGCCGGTAGATGTGCCAGCTGCCATTCATCCGCATGTGCGTGCGCAGCACCAGGTCGCCGGAGAAACGCATGAGCACGTGCTTGCCGGCGGCGGTGACGCTTTCGACGAGGCGTCCGGTGATTGGAGCGTCTTCGTGCACGCGGGTGAGGGCGGGTAGAACAGATTCGAAGCGGACGACTTCCTGTCCTGCCAGAGCGCGATTGAGCGTGCGCGCCGCGCGGAAGATCGTATCTCCCTCAGGCATGTCTCCTCATCTGGAAGCCCATCGCGGAAGGGTTGAATCCCGCCTCGATCAGGTACGGTGCGAGTGGATGTTCAGCGGGCGGCCGGCCGTTGATCTCCGCCAGGAGAAGCCCATCGCGCTGCTCGTCACGCGCGCGAGCGGCAAGCGCGCGCGCGAGCGCTCGACCGACCGTGGATCGCGCCGGCTCGTCGTCCGGCAGGTACACGCTGAGCTGCCGGCCCCCGCGCGGTACGTAAGCGGCCAGCGCGCCATTCACGAGGATCACGGTCGCGCCAACCGTCCGCGTCGGAGTGCGGCCTGCGTCTGCCGCCGGTTGTTCCGGCCACTTCAGTGTCGTCCCATACGGGTTGGCAGGATCCGTCGCCGCGATCACCAGCGTTTCGGGCTCTTCCGGCTGTTCGCGCAAGGTGCGCAGCAACTCGAGCGCGGGCGGCAGCGCGAACTGCGTCGCCCCGACACCGACGAAGTATCCGCGGCGCACGCGCCCCGCATCCTCGAGAGCCTTGAGCACGTCGTACACGGCGCCGAACCCACCGGTGATCCCTTCGGCCGCTGCGACCTCGCGCGTGACGACGCCGTACCGCGTCAGGAGCTGCTGCGCCATCGCAGTGGACCATTGCGTGTCGGTCAGGACTGACGGCACGCGTTCCGCGAGCAGGGACCAGCGCCCCTCCGCCGAGGGAGGCGCGACGCGCCGGCTGCGGAAGGCTCCCGCCCCTTGCCGATGCTTGTTCTTCCGCGGACGTCGCGATGGGGCGCGCGTGAACGCGCGCAACGCGTGGAAGGTATCGTTCGTCAGCAGTCCCTTCCACACGAGATCCCACAGCGTATCCACGGTCTCACCGGGGAATCCGCCGCCTGTGGCGTCGTGGATGAGCGCGAAAAATGAAGCGCCATGCCGGCTCAAGTGCGCGAGCACGGCCTGCTCGCGATCGGACATTTCCGCCACCGGCAGCGGACGCCACAGTCGCGCGAGGTGATCCGTGAGATATACGGCGATGCGGCCGTCCCGCTCGCCCAGCGATTCGACACCGCGCCACGCGACTTCACCGGACGCTGCGAGGGCGTCGAGGTCGCCGGACGAATAGCCGTCGATGCGGGCGGACAGGATTTCGGTCTCGAAGATCGACGCCGGCAGAGGCGCTCCCTGCAGGTTCTCGATAGTGTCCAGGAGCGCGTCCAGGCCCATGCGCCGGCGTACGAGTCCCTGCCACGTCGTCACAAGCCGCGCGAGAACGGGTGGCTCGACGGGCTCGACCTCCTTCCGCAGTCTCGCGAGCGATCGCCGCCGGATCGTCTGCAGCACTTCGGCGTCGCACCACTCGCGCCCCGATCCACCGGGCCTGAATTCCCCCTCGAGCAGGCGGCCCGTTGCCGCGAGCGTCGTGAGCAAGGCCCCCGCGGTCGAGCGTCCGAGTGCGTACCGTGCCGCGAATTCGGCGGTCGTGAACGGACCATGCGTCCGCGCGTATCGTCGCGCGAGATCGAGCGCGGCATCGCGCGAAGGAGCAAGCAATGATTCCGGGAGTCCGACGGGCAGCGGCACGCCGAGCGCATCACGGTATCGGGCTGCGTACTCGACGGGAATGTAACGTGGCGCGCCGCCGATAGGGATCGGGAGGACGCGCCGTTCCCTGGACAGGCGATCGAGCGCGGCGCCGGCGGGAGTCGCCGCGCGTGCCGACACTTCCTCCGCCGAAAGATCGCCGAGATGGAGAAGCAGATCGTGCACGCCGTCCACCGACCGCGCGCGATAGCGTTCATCCAGTTGCTGCAGCTGCGCTTCGACCGCGGCGAGTGCGTCGGCGTCCAGCAGTTCGCGCAGTTCCGCTTCGCCAAGCAGCTCGCGCAGCTGCGCCTGGTCGATCGACAGCGCCTGCGCGCGGCGCTCGGCCAGCGGCGCGTCGCCGTCGTAGATGTAATTCGCGACGTAGCCGAAGAGCAGCGCCGCCGCGAAGGGAGACGGGATCGTCGAGTCGACCGTCACCACGCGGATCTCGCGTCCTTCGATCTGGCGCAGCGTCTCGACGAGCGCGGGTATGTCGAAGACATCCCGCAGCACTTCGCGGTACGCCTCGAGGATCATCGGGAACGATCCGAACCGCGCCGCGACCGCGAGCAGATCGGCGGCGCGCTTACGTTGTTGCCACAGCGGCGTTCTCCCGCCCGGACGTCTCCTCGGGAGCAGGAGCGCGCGAGCGGCGGCTTCGCGGAACTTCGCCGCGAACAGCGCAGTCGCCCCCAGCTGCCGGACGACGAGCGGCTCGGCTTCGTCGGAAGAAGGCAGCAGCAACGCGGGATCGGGAGGCGTTTCGGTTTCCGGAAACCGTACGACGAACCCATCGTCCGTCCACATCGTCTCGGCGTCGGTGCCGAGCTCGTTTTTGACGCGCTCCACGACAGCCATCGCCCACGGCGCGTGAATGCGTCCGCCGAATGGCGAGAGCAGGCAGATGCGCCAGTCGCCGAGCTCGTCGCGAGTCCGTTCGATGAGGATCGTCTTGTCGTCCGGTACGGCGCCGGCCGCCGCGGCCTGGTCGGCGAGATAACGCAGCAGGTTTTCAGCGGCACGCGCGTCGAGATCGTGATGTTTCGTGAGGCGGGTGACCGCCGCGCCCGCCGGCATCTGTCGCAGGCTTCGCACCAGCTCGCCGATGTGACGCCCGAGCTCGAGCGGCCGGCCGGCCGCGTCCGCCTTCCAGAACGGCATCTTCCCCGGCTGTCCCGGTGCAGGTGAGACGATGACCTTGTCGTGAGTGATTTCCTCGATGCGCCAGGAGGAGGCGCCGAGCAGGAAGGTCTCGCCGACGCGGCTCTCGAACACCATCTCTTCGTCGAGCTCGCCGACGCGTGCATGCGGTCCGCGCTCGCCGATGAGGAACACGCCGTAAAGACCGCGGTCGGGGATCGTGCCGCCGTTCACCACCGCGACGCGCTTGGCTCCTTCACGCGCGGTAACTTCGTTCTTCAACCGATCCCACGTCAGCCGCGGCCTGAGATCCGCGAAGTCGTCGGAGGGGTAGCGGCCCGAGAGCATGTCGAGGACGCTCTCGAAGATCGAGCGGCTCAACTCCGCAAACGGCGCGGCGCCGCGCACCGCCTGGAAGAGCGCGTCCACGTTCCAGGGCTCCGTCGCGACCATTGCGACGATCTGCTGCGCGAGGACGTCGAGTGGATTACGCGGGTATCGGATCGATTCGATCTGCGCTTCGTGCATCGCGCGCGTGACGGCGGCACACGCGACGAGATCGCCGCGATACTTGGGCACGATCACGCCGCGGCTTGGCTGATCGATCGTGTGACCGGATCGGCCGATGCGCTGCATGCCGCTGGCAACCGACGGCGGCGCCTCGATCTGCACGACGAGATCGATCGCGCCCATGTCGATGCCGAGCTCGAGCGATGACGTCGCCACGAGGCCGCGGATCTGTCCGGCCTTGAGGCGGTCCTCGATTTCGATCCGTTGCGGCCGCGCGAGGGACCCGTGGTGCGCGCGGACGAGCGGCTTGCCGGCGAGCTCGTTGAGCGCCGCGGCCAGCCGTTCGGCGATGCGGCGGCTGTTGACGAAGATCAGCGTCGAGCGGTGCGCCTGCACCAGTTCCAGGAGGCGGGGATGGATGGCCGTCCAGATCGAGGAGCGTACGGGACCTTGCGCTGCGGGTCCGCTCGGAATCTCCTCGGTCTCGCCCATGCGCGCCATGTCTTCGACGGGGACTTCAATCTGAAGCTCGAGTCGCTTTTTCTGCGACGTGTCCACGACGGTGACGTCGCGGTATTTGCCACTCTCGCCGGCAGGCGATTTTCCGACGTCGCTGAACTCTTCGTGGAGCGCGTCTTCGGGGTCCACTTTGGTCCGCCGGGGGTCAGACCCCGGTCTGACCCCGGTCTGACCCCGGTCTGACCCCCCGAGGTACCGCGCGACTTCGTCGAGCGGGCGGCTGGTTGCCGAGAGGCCAATCCGCTGCGGCGGCGTGCGCGTCAGCGCCGCGAGGCGCTCGAGTGAGAGCGCGAGATGGGCGCCGCGCTTCGTTGGGACCAGCGCATGGATCTCGTCGACGATGACCGTGTCGATCGAACGCAGCGCCTCGCGCGCGTTGGATGTCAGCAGCAGGTACAGCGATTCCGGCGTCGTGATCAGGATGTCGGCCGGTTCGCGCTGGAAGCGCGCGCGCTCGGCGGCCGGCGTGTCGCCGGTCCGCACCGCGACCTCGGGCGCGTGAAAGCTGTCACCGCGCGCCATCGCGCGGTTCGCGATGCCCGCGATCGGCGATCGCAGGTTGCGCTCGACGTCCACGGCGAGCGCCTTCAGCGGTGAGATGTAGAGGATGCGGCTCCCGCCTTCGCGCGCCTGTCGCTCGCGCGCAACGGCGGGCAGGGCCGCTACGGACCTGTCCACCTTCGCCCGCGCAAGTGGCGGCGCGGGCGAAGGTGGAAACATCACGCGGTTGATCGCCCACAGAAACGCCGTGAGCGTCTGGCCGCTGCCCGTGGGCGCGAGGATCAGCGTGGACTCACCGCGCGCAATCGCCGGCCAGCCTTCGGTCTGCGGCGGCGTCGGCGCCTCGAACGACGCGCGGAACCATTCGGCGACCGCCGGATGAAAAATCTTCAGAACGTCGGCGCGTTTCGCCACGGGTACATTATTCTTGAAGGATGGGAGATTCGGGAGAAGGCCTGGTCGACGCCGAAGCGCGGATCCAGGAGCGAATGGAAGAGCGCGAAGCCGACCGCCGTAGAACCAGCGGCCCGGCGCCGGTGGTCGATCCGGAAAAGGCCCGGGAAAAAGAGTCACTGAAGCTCGCGCGCGCCGAACTGACGCGGCAGGCGGTGGCGACCACGCACCCCATCCGTAAGAAGCAGATCGACGCGGCGATCGCCGAAATCGAGAAACGGCTGAAAGCCTAGATCGCTGTCGCGAGCGACGCGACGAGCTCCGACGCGAACGCGTGCGCCGAACGCGGACGCCCGTCCGCGTCGAGCGCGAGGGCCCGCATCACCGCGCGATCCAGCGCGGGCGGAATCGACGGGTCGCGCAACACCAGCGGTGACGCTCCGCGCGCCTGCGCGAGAATCACGTCGGTCAGCGCGCCACGGCTGAACGGCAGGTCGCCGCCGAGCATCTCGTACGCGATCACGCCGAGCGCGAAGACATCCGTGCGCGGATCGGGAGCGTCGGCGCGCAGCTGCTCGGGCGCCATGTACGCCGGCGTTCCAACGATCGTTCCCGCCATGGTCAGCGCTGCCGGCGGCGCCGCAATCTCCGTGACAGTTTCGGCACGCGCGCGATCTTCGACCAGCTTCGCCACGCCGAAGTCGAGCACTTTGGCCTCGATGTCGCCCCCCGGCAGCAGGATGTTTTCCGGCTTCAGATCGCGATGCAGGATGCCTTCGTGATGCGCCGCTTCGATCGCGGCGCATACCGCCGCGAGAATGCGGACGGTGCGAGCAGGATCGAGCCGCCCTTCGCGGTGAAGCACGCGCCGCAGATCCTCGCCGCGTACGAGTTCCATCACCAGGAACGCGCCGCCGCTCGCCAGCGTCCCGAAGTCGAAGATCGACACGATCCCCGGATGCTGCAGTCGCGCGACGAGCTGCGCCTCACGACGGAAACGCCGCCGCGCGTCGTTGTCGTCGAGCAGATCCGGCCGCACGACTTTCACCGCCACCTGGCGATCGAGACGCACGTCGCGCGCGCGATACACCGCACCCATTCCGCCGCAGCCGAGCAGTTGCTCGATCTTGTACTTGTTGTCGATGACGAGCGGCGTCGGGCCCGGCTTCAGGTGCGCGCCGTCGGACGGACAGAGTTGCGCGGACGCCTCCTCGCAGCGTCCGCAGCGCGGGCACTCCATCATCGGCGGCTCCGCCCGCTGCGCCAGCCGCGCCGCCGCCGCCGCTGTCGGATCGTCGAGCGCGCGACGCCGCAGTCGCGCGACGTCGAGCCCAAGACCGACTTGCGCCGCGATGCTGCCCAGCAGCTCGCGGTCTTCGGACGAGTAGGCTTCCTCGGAGCGCTTTTCGCCGAGCACCAGCGCGCCGACGAGTGTGCGCTCCTGGCCGAGCACGGGAACAATCAGCCGCGCTCCGGTCTTCTGTAACCACGCGATCTCACCGGGCGGCAGCCGCCGCGCAGGCGATCTCGGATCGTCGAGGAAGATCTCCAGTGGATCGTCAGACCACCCGAGCAGCGTAACGATTCCGCCGTCGACGGCCAGCGGTTCGACGTCGCCACCCCGCGTGGTCACCGCAACCAGTTGTCCCTTGGCGATGTCGGTGGCAAGCATGCCCGTGATCTGCGGGTGCAACGCTTGATCGAGCTGCTCGACGACAAGCGACGCCAGATCCGCTGGATCGGTCTCGAATCGCACGCGGCTCACGAGCGACAGAAGGATCTTTCGTGCGTCGTATTCCTCGCGGAAGAAACGCTGGTCCAGCCACAGCCGCGCGCGTTCGCGGTAACGGGCCACCGCCACCGTCGTGACAAACAGCAGGAGATACACGACGGACCCGCTCGTGATGATCTGCAGGAGGTTCTTCCGCAACAGGGCGTAAGCGAGCGCGACGCCGGGAAGAATCGTCAGTACCGCGAGCGCCCTGTTCGCCAACGCGTACTGCAGGCTGCGGCGCAGCACCAGCGCGGGCCCCAGGACGCGCGCGACCCCGACGGCGTACGTGAGCCCGAACGCGGGCAGCAGCACGAGCGCCTGGAGGAACGCGACGACCGGCCACGGGTACACTGGCATACCCATCCCGAGAAGACTCGCAACGATCGGCACGCCGTCCTTCACCGCATACCCGATGACGCCGGGCACCGCGGTGTATACAGCCATCCTGATGCGACGCCGTTCGTTCGCGTCACGGTTGCACCGGAATCGGTACACGCCCTCGAGCAGCGCGAGCACGTTGATCGCGAGCGCAAGCGCGAACGACGCGAAGTACGCGGCGGGATGCGACGCATCCCAGAGCGCCGCATTTCGCATCGCGTCCACGCCGACGAGATACAGCGACGTCGCCGTCGCTCCCACGAGCATCGGAGCCGCCGCAACGAACGGCATCGCGTACAGCCACGGGTAACGCTTCAACAGCGGCGAGGGTGAGGGGAAGTGCACGATCGCGAGCGCGATGATCGGAAACGCGAGCGGACTGGCGAGCCACGCGAAAATGGTGAGCACCGATCCGATCCCGAGAGGCAGGCCCTGCTCGACGCCGAGCAACGGTCCGCCACCCGCCGCGCCGCTCAACGCCAGCGCGACGACGCAGAGTTGCGCCGTGAGGTCGCTGCTGCGCAGCACCAGCAGCACGATCGCCGCGAGGGTGAAGACGAGCACCTGGATGGTCATCCCCAGGTGCGCGCGCGCCCAGCCTCCGGGATCTTCGCGCAGCGTCATGACATTGCCGGGACCGGCGCGATAGCTGTCGCGCCACGCGGCAAGCGCGGTCGAATCGGATGCGGAGATCGCGGGAGGACGTGCCAGGTTGGGGCGAGGATCCGCCGGCAGGTGAGGTCTGACGAACCCGACCTGCAGGACGGCGTAAACGACGGTTAGAAGGAGTAAGCCGGCAACGAGCCAGGACCGGCGGGACGTCATCTTAGACGTCGAGCATTCTATGCGCTGGCGCGGGCCTTGGCGAGAAGGTGCTTCAGCTCATCCGCGTCAAGTGCTTCCACGTCGAGGAGCGCTTCCGCGATCGCCTTCACGGCGTCGCGGTTGCGATCGAGCAGGTCGTGGGCACGAACGTAGCCGCCGTTGAGGACCTTTTCGATCTCCTCGTCGACGCGGCGCGCCATCGCCTCGCTCCTCGCGTGGCTCTTGTCGCCATCGAACGCGTTGCCTGCCTTGCGGAATCCGCGCATGCCCAGAGCGGACATGCCCCACTCGCAGACCATGTGCTCCGCGATGTCGGTGGCGCGCTCGATGTCGTTCGACGCACCGCTCGTCATGTGGTTCATGAACAGCTCCTCGGCAACGCGGCCCCCCATCAGGACGGCAACCTGCGTCTCGAGATAGCCCTTCGTGTAGGTGTGACGGTCCGCCTCTGGCAGCTGCATCGTCACGCCCATCGCGCGGCCGCGCGGGATGATCGTGACCTTGTGCAACGGGTCCGCCATCGGCAGCAGTGCGGCGACGACCGCGTGTCCCGCCTCGTGGTACGCGCAGTTGACGCGATCGAGTTCGCTGAGCGCGACCGAACGGCGCTCGACGCCCATCAGGACCTTGTCGCGCGCGCTTTCCATGTCCTTCGCCGACACCCTGTCGCGGCCGTCGCGCCCCGCGGCCAGCGCCGCTTCGTTCACGAGGTTCGCGAGATCGGCGCCCGAGAAGCCCGGCGTTCCGCGCGCGATCGACCGAAGATTCACGTCTTCTCCCATCGTGACCTTCCGGCCGTGCACGCCAAGGATCGCTTCGCGTCCACGCAGATCGGGGTTGCCGACCGTCACCTGGCGATCGAACCGTCCGGGACGGAGCAGCGCGGGATCGAGGATGTCCTGGCGGTTCGTGGCGGCGATGACGACGATTCCGGTGGACGCTTCGAAGCCGTCCATCTCGACGAGCAGCTGGTTCAGTGTCTGCTCGCGCTCTTCGTGGCTCAGCGAGCTGCCGCCGCGGCTGCGGCCGACTGCGTCGAGCTCGTCGATGAAGATGATGCAGGACTTGTGGCGGCGCGCGTCCTTGAACAGGCGGCGCACGCGCGCGGCGCCGACGCCGGCGTACATTTCCACGAAGTCGGAACCGCTGGCGAAGATGAACGGCACGCCCGCTTCACCTGCGATTGAGCGCGCGAGCAGCGTCTTACCGGTTCCCGGCGGGCCCACGAGCAGCACGCCTTTCGGAATGCGTCCGCCCAGCGCGGAGAACTTTCCCGGCTGACGGAGGAAGTCGACGATTTCCTTGACCTCGTCCTTCGCCTCGTCCACGCCGGCGACGTCCTGGAAGGTGACGATATGGCCGTCGCGCTCGGCGACCTTCGCTTTTCCGGGCGTGTGAATGCGGCCGGCCGTCGTTCGGTAGACCGTGAACCCGATGAGCACGAGGAAGAATCCGGCAATCGCGATCGATCCGGGGGTCAGGGCGTTCGGCTCGGGGATCTGCTGGATTTCGATGCGCACGCCGCGGCGCGCGAGTGTGGTGATGAATGTCGAATCCGCAGCAAGGAAGCTCGGCGGCGGAACGGTCGTGGCAGCCGTTCCGTCGGTCAGCGCAAGCGTCACCTGGCCGTCGGCGAAGCGCACTTGCTTCACCTCACCCTTGTCGACGCGTTGGAGGAATTCGGAGAACGCCAGCTCGGGCAGCGGGGCCTGACGGCGGGCGGCGTACACGCCAACGCCGATCAGCGCGCAAACGAGCAGCGCGGCCGGGATGTAAAAGCGTTTACGCCGAAATCTTGCTGACAACACTTCAGAACGGTCCATTTCGTCGAAGGCTGCGCCGGCCGAGGCGCTTCGCGCACTCAAACCTCGAGCAGACCTCCCGCCTGCGCGTGCTCAGGCGGCGGCTCTAAGTTGAAGAAAAAAGGACACTCCGCTGGGGATTGGAATGTGCTCAGATTCTACACGATGCCGAATCAGAGCGCCAAACAGCCCGGCCGTATGGCCGCCTGGCTGGTTCATGCCTATACAGCCACCGGGGCGGTCCTTGCATTCCTTTCGGCATGGGCCGTCGTCCATGGGCATGACCGGGCCGCGCTCGGCGCCCTGTTCATCGCGACGCTCGTGGACGCGACGGACGGCATGCTGGCGAGGCGCGCGCGCGTGAAAGAGGTGCTGCCGGACATCGACGGGGCGCGCATCGACGACATCGTGGATTACATGACATTCGTGCTCGTGCCGATGCTGCTGCTCGAAGCGGCGGGTGGCCTTCGCTCGCCGATGTTCGTGCCGGTCGTGGCCGCCGTGATGCTGAGCAGCATGTACGGCTTTGTCGCGCCAGATGCGAAATCATCCGACTATTTCTTCACGGGCTTTCCATCTTACTGGAACGTCGTCGTCCTTTACCTGCTGTTGTTCCGCGTGTCACCCGACGTCAACGCAATCGCCCTGCTCGTGCTGAGCGGTCTCGTCTTCGTGCGGATCGGCTACGTTTATCCCTCGCGCACGCCGACGTTGCGGCCGCTGACACTGCTGCTCGGCGCGATGTGGACGGCGGCCATTGGTGGCATCATCTGGATGTGGCCGTCGCCTCCGGCGTGGCTGGCGATCGGATCGCTGCTGTTTCCCGTCTATTACACCGTGCTCTCGCTCGTGCTGCATTTCCGTCGCGCGCCGGTGATCGCCCGGTGATCTCGAAAAGGACCAAGGACCACATCGCGGCGGCGATCTTCGCCACCCTGGTCGCCATCACGGCGATTACTGTGGTGTGGTCGATGCGGCAAGGCTGGGCGGTCTACAAGCTGCGCCGCGGCGTGGGAGACACCTGGTTCTACGCGGCCGACGGCCGCGCCTGGTTCCGCATGGACGAACAGCGCCGCGACGTGTCGCTGGATCAGATCTCTCCCGACCTGCGGAACGCCGTCATCGCCGTCGAGGATCACCGGTTCTACCGGCACATCGGGATCGATCCTGTCGGTCTGGGGCGCGCGCTCTATCGAGACGCGCGCGGCAACGGGCGCCTCGAAGGAGGCAGCACCCTCACGCAACAGCTCGCACGCACCTTGTTCCTGTCGAACAAACGCACGCCGCTGCGCAAAGCCCAGGAAGCAGTCATCGCGCTGCTGCTCGAGCAGGAACTGTCGAAGAAGCAGATCCTCGAGCTCTATCTGAATCGGATTTACCTGAGCGCGGGTGTGTACGGCGTCGAGACGATGTCGCGAAATCTGTACGGCAAACCCGCGAGCACCCTGTCGCTTCCCGAGGCGGCGCTGATCGCCGGCCTGATTCGCGCGCCGTCGGCGCTGTCGCCGTGGGGAAACCTGGATGCGGCGCTGGATCGCAGTCGCGTCGTCCTGCAGCGGATGCGCGAAGAAGGATTCATTTCGGCCGCGCAGGAGAAGTCCGCGGCGCAGGTCCGCCTGCGAGTCCGGCAGTACCCCGGCGCGACGCAGGCGGAATACGGCTACGCGAAGGAATATCTCCGCCAGCAGTTCCGCGATCGGTTCGGTGGCGATCACCCTCCGGACTGGCAGGTGCGCACCACGTTCGTGCCGGAGCTGCAGGAGGCGGCAGAGCACGCCGTGGAAAACGGATTGCGTCGATTCGGAAAGTCCAATCTGCAGGCAGCGCTCGTGGCCATCGATCCGGACACGGGCGACGTGCTCGCGCTCGTCGGGGGACGCGATTTCCGGCAGTCGCAGTTCAATCGCGCGTGGCGCAGCCGGCGGCAGCCGGGATCGGCGTTCAAGCCGTTTCTTTTCGCGGCCGCGTTGTCGAAGGGCTATTCACCCGTCAGCGTGCTCGAAGGATTGACGTCGATCGCGCCGCAGGGGCCCGACGAATGGGCGCCGCGAAATGCCGTGGGCGAGGATCCGGAGGCATTGACGCTGCGAGCCGCGCTGCTCGAATCGAACAACCGTGCGGCCGCGTTACTGCAGCAGCGCATTGGTTCGCGGCCGGTGCTGCGGCTCGCGTCGGACGTCGGTCTGCGGGATCTGCCTGACGTGCCATCGCTGTCGCTCGGCACTGGTCTCGTGACGCCGCTCGATCTCACGGCAGCGTTTGCGGTGTTCCCGAATAGCGGCAACGCCGTGCGTGCGCGCGCGCTGACGCGCGTCATCGACGCGGATGGCGGCGTCGCGTACGACAATCCGTCGACGTCCGATCGTGTGATCACGCCGGAAGTTGCGTACCAGATGGTCTCGATGCTCGAGGACGTCGTGGATCGCGGCACGGCATCGGCAGCACGAACGAGTTACGGCGTGAGATTCCCGGTCGGGGGCAAGACCGGCACGACCGATGATTTCAAGGATGCGTGGTTCGTCGGCTTCACGACATCCACCGTCGTCGGCGTCTGGGTCGGCGAAGATCAGCCGGCGACGATCGGCCGCGAAGGCTACGGCGCACGCTATGCGTTGCCCATCTGGAGCGACTTCATCAAGGTCGCTGCCCGGCGGCGCGGCGCCCGCGAATTCGAGCCCCCGTCAGGTCTCCGCGAACAGCAGCTCTGTCGCGTCTCGTATCTGAAACCTGTTGAGGGCTGCCCGGTCTACACGGAATACTTCAAGGAAGGGGATGCGATCCCGTCGCGCCTCTGCCCGATCCACAAGGGCTCCGTGAAGCAGCAGATCAAACGCGCCATGCAGGGCTTCTTCTCGGGCTTGGGCAAAAAATTGAAAGGCATTTTCAAGTAGAGAGACCGTTTACTGTCTACTGTCTACTGTTTACTGTTTACCGCTGAATGCGCGCCGATCCTCCCTTGGCGAACGCCTTTACATCCTCCAGCGTCGCCATCGTCGTATCGCCGGGAAAGGTCGTGAGCAGCGCGCCGTGCGCCCATCCGAGGCGTACCGCCTGCTCCGGCGACTCGCCGTTCATCAGACCGTAAAAAAAGCCGGACGCGAAGCCGTCGCCGCCGCCCACGCGATCGTAGATGTCGAGCTCGCACGTAGGGGAGACGTATGTCTGCCCGCCGATCCACGCGACGGCGCCCCATGCGTGGCGGCTCGTCGAGTGCACCTCGCGCAGCGTCGTGGCGACCGCCTTCATGTCGGGGAAACGCGCGACGAGGCGTGCCATCATGCCGATGAAGGCGCTCGGATCGAGTTTCGACTTTGCGGCCACCTGAGGGCCGGCAATGCCGAGCCCCTTCTGCAGGTCCTCTTCGTTTCCGACGAGGACGTCGACGTGTTCGACGATGCGACCCAGAACGGAGACCGCGCGATCGGCGCCTCCCGCGGCGCGCCACAGCTTTTCGCGGTAGTTCAGATCGAAGGACACGACCGCGCCGTGCGCCTTCGCGGCTTTCATCGCTTCGACGATCAGCTCCGCGGTCGTTTCGGACAGCGACGCGAAGATGCCTCCGCTGTGGAACCAGCGGACGCCGCCACCGAAGATCGTCTTCCAGTCGAAATCGCCCGGCTCGAGGCTGGCGGCCGCTTCATTCGATCGGTTGTAGAACACCACGGGTCCGCGAACGCCGAATCCGCGATCGCTGTAGACCGCTGCCATATTCGGGCCGCGCACGCCATCGTGCGCGAAGCGCTTGTAGAACGGCGTCACGCCCATCGCGCGCACCTGTCCCGCGATCAGCTCGCCGATCGGATAGTCCACAATCGCCGTCGCGATCCCCGTTCGCATGCCGAAGCAGTCCGCGAGGTTCGCGGCGCAGTTGAACTCGCCGCCGCTGACGTGGACCGAACACGTGCTCGCCTTGCGGAAGGGGACGACCCCGGGATCGAGGCGATGAATCAGGGCGCCAAGGGAGAGGAAGTCGAGATCCCCGTCCGCCCGGATGTTGAGTGGGTTAGCCATTTTCGGAGCGGTACGTTAGCACAGCGCGCGCAGCAGCCGGCGCTGCCGTTCGGCAGCGATCCGGTACGTCGCGTGCGCTCGCTGATCCGGATGGAAGACGCGTGCGATTGGCATCGCGGCCTCCACCGGAACGCCGAGCATCTCGAAACCGATCGCCGCGGCGCCTCGACTCGTGAGTTCCGCCTCTCTCGGGACTGCGAGGTTACACCCGAGCGCATCGGCGAGGATCTGCGGCCACACGCGAGAAGCCGTCAGCGCGGTGCCGGTTGCGATCAAACGCTTTACCGGCGCGACGGATACCAGGTCTTCGAGTACTTCGAGGAATCGGTACGCGATGCCCTCGAGTCCGGCGCGGAAGATATCCTCGCGCGTCGTCGAGAGGCGTAGGCCGGCAATCGTCGCGAAGGCGTCGGGCGGATAATCCGGGCTGCGCTCGCCCGCGAGAAACGGGAGGACCGTCAGTCCGTGTGAGTCGGGCGCAACGCGCGCGATCGCGCGCTCTGTCCGTGCGGCATCCTTCCGCGACCCATCGAGGCCGAGTGTCTGCTGCATCCAAGCGACAAAGTTGCCGCCGTTGCTGAGGGCGCCGCCGACGACGACCCGGTGACGATCGAGCCAGTAACGCCAGAGACCAGACGGAACATCCGGTATCGCCGTCGTCGTCCAGAGCTCGCGCAGCGCGCCGGAGGTGCCAATCATCAGCGCCGCATGGCCGGCGGAGGTGCAGCCGGCGCCGATGTTATTCATCGCGCCGTCACCCGCCGCCGGAATCCACCGCGCGTCGGCGAGCTGCGGCCATCGGCGCGCGAGTAACGACGACAGCTGCGCCGAGTCGTCGTCCAGATCGACGATGGGTCCGAGTTGATCGGGCGCGATGCCGGACGCGGAACAGAGGTCGGTATCCCATGCCGAGCGATCGTGCAGGAAGAGTCCCGTGGCTGAGGCCTGCGATCGGCTTTCGGCAGGGCGTCCAAGCCAGCGTCCCTCGAGATACGCGGGCAACGACATCCAGCGCCGCACGCGGCGGAACGTCTTCGTCTCGCGTTCCGCGAACCAGCGCAACCGCGCGGGCCAGTAAGTCGGGTGAATACGGCAGCCGGTGCGCGCGTGCACTGCGCGTTCATCCACCTGCGCGCGCAACGCGAGCGCTTGCGAAGCGCTGCGCGTGTCGGACCACGGGACGACAGCGGTCAGCGCGCGTCCGTTCGCGTCGACGCCGAGCAGGCTGTGCCAGAACGCGGCGATCGCGACGGCGTCGATCGGGGAGCGCAGACCCTCGAGCGCGCCGTCGATCGCCAGCGTGACAGCTCTCTCGATTGTCGCCGGCGCCGCTTCGACGCTGCCATCGCTGCCGACCCGCCAGCGATACCGCACCTGCGTTCCCGTCCGCACTGGTCGAAGGCGCGGACCGTAGACCGCCGCGCGGATCGAAGAGGTGCCGATGTCGATCGCGAGCACTCGCGCCATCGACGCATCTTAAGCCGGTTGCCATCCGGCTGCTGCGACGGAGCGCGGAACGCAACTGGGACGCCGTCCGCGCAAGGTTTCTGCGTGAGGCACGCACGCTGCAGGTCGCGCATTCATCGATCATCCAGGTTCGCGACTACGGCGAGGAAGGGGATCTCGTGTACCTCGTCGCCGACTTCATCGAGGGGCTCACCCTCCGCGACGTCCTGAAGAAGGAGGGCGCGATGGCGTGGCCGCGCTTGAAACCGCTCCTCGTCCAGCTGTCGGAGGCCGCACGCGTGCTGCATCGCAAGGGGGAACTCCTTTGCGGTGTGAGCCCGGACATCATTCGCGTGTCGTCCGATCCCGATGACGACGGCGAGCGGTTGCGCATTTCGACCGCGGGCATCTGGCAGGCGGCGGATCTCCTGGCCACGCTCGGCGACGCGACGCTGCGGGGATCGGCGCTCTCGGACGTCGAATTGCACTACGTCGCACCCGAGTTGCTGACTGGACAGAACGCCGATGTTCGCTCCGACGTCTTCACGATGGGAGTGCTCGCATACGAAATGGCGACCGGCGCCCTTCCGTACGACGGGGCACGATGCCGGCATTGCTCGGCGCGATGCTGAAGGGACATCCGGCGAATCCGCTCGACGGTCAGCCGACGCTGCCCGAGTCGTCCGCCCTTGCGATCCTCAAGTCGTTGTCGCCGGACCCGGCTGATCGATTCCTCACGGCGAAGGAATTCGCTGCCGCGCTACTCGGTTAGACCGGTTCGTTTCAAGAACGCCAGCATGTCGGCTTCTTCGTCGATGACTTTCGCGATCGGCTTGCCGGCGCCGTGTCCCGCCTTCGTCTCCACGCGGATCAGGATTGGCCCGCCACCGCCGGACGCCTGCAGGCGGGCGGCAAACTTTTTCGCCATTCCAGGTGAGACGCGGTCGTCTGTATCTGCCGTCATCACCAGCGTCGGCGGATATCGGACGCCGTCGCGAACGTTGTGGTACGGCGAGTAGCGCAACAAGTAAGGGAACTGCGCTTGGTCATCGGCGGATCCGTACTCGGGTATCCAGAACCGCCCGACCGTGAAGAGGTGATAGCGGAGCATGTCGGCCACCGGCACGCGACAGAGCACGGCGCCGAACAGTTTCGGCCGCTGCACCATCACCGCGCCGACGAGCAGCCCGCCGTTGCTCCCTCCTTCGATCGCGAGCCGTTCCGGCCGCGTGTAGCCCTCCGCGATCAGAAACTCCGCCGCGGCGATGAAATCGTCGAAGACGTTCTGCTTGCGGTCCAGCATCCCGGCGCGGTGCCAGTCCTCGCCGTACTCGCCGCCGCCGCGCAGGTTCGCCAGCGCGAAGATGCCGCCGCGGTCGAGAAACGGGAAGTTGCCCGGATCGTACGCGGGCGTGCGGCTGATATTGAAGCCGCCGTATCCGCTCAGAAGCACCGGTCGATCGCCGTCCCGCTTCATGTCGGCTCGGTGCACCAGGAACATCGAGACGCGTGTGCCGTCCTTGGAGCGGGACCAGACCTGTCGGGTGATGTAGCTTGTTTCTTCCGCCTGATGGCGGGAGCTTGTCTCTTCCGCCTGAAGGCGGAAGCCACTACACCTGGACAGCGTAGCTTCCGGCTTCTCGACCGCCGAAGCCTCGGCGCAGGCGGTTAGCCGGAAGGACAAGCTTCCCCGAAATACCCAGGCCTGCGGCGGCTCCGTGAAGGAGGTGTACACGAGCACCGCCTCGTCCGCATCAGGCTCGGCATCGATCGTGACGATCGATCCAATCCCCGGCAGCGCGATTTCGCCGACCGGCGCGCCGGACAGATCAAACCGTCTGATTCGGTCGCTCGCATTCTCGAGATACACGACGACAAGGGCGCCGCGGCACATCACTGCTGTTGACAGGCGATGCGGCTGCTCCAGGACGATATCGCGCAGGGTCGGCGACGCTTCCGCTGGATCGACCGCGACGATCCGCCCGCGCGGCGCATCGTGCGTGGTGCGGAAGTAGAGAAGGCCACCAGCTTCTTCGATGAAGTCGTGCGCTGCATCGAAGCCGGTGAAAACCGGACGGATCGTCGCGGGTCCGCGACGATCCACCAGGTAGACCTCGCTATCGTCGCTGGCACCGCGGTGTGCTGTGATTACTGCGTAGCGATCGTCTGCCGTGACGTGGACCGCTGGGACGACTTCTTTCGCTTCCGGCTTTTCGAAGATCAGGGCGTCCGACGCCTGCGGCTCCTCCAGACGATGAAAGTAGATGCGGCCGAAGTACTGCTCGTCTTCGGCAGGAACGGTGCCCGGCTCGGGAAATCGGAGGTAATAGAACGCGCGCGCGTCGCGCGTCCACGCAATACTCGCGAACTTTACCCACTCGATGCGATCCGGCAGGTCGACGCCATCGTCCACGCGGCGAATCCGGATGATCTGTCGATCGCTGCCATGTTCGGACAGCGCGTACGCGAGGAGGCGCCCGTCGGGTGACGCCGTGTGCGCGGTCAGCGCCGTCGTGCCGTCCTCGCTCAGCTGGTTTGGATCGAGGAGGACGCGCGGCTCGCTGCCCGGCCCGTCCTGCACGAACAGCAGCGGCTGGTTCAGCAATCCCGGGTTGTGGCTGAAGAAGTACCGGCCGCCGCGGCGCTGCGCGGTCAACGTCCGTGCGTAGTTGAATCGTTCAGTGAGCTCCGTCACGAATTGATCGCGATCGGGCCCCTCGAGCATCGAACGCGTCAGCGCGTTCTGTGCCTCGACCCAGGCACGCGTTTCAGTGCTGTCCGCGTCTTCCAGCCACCGATACGGATCGGGCACGCTGACGCCGTGCAGTGATTCGAGAAGAGGATCGACACGCGATGCGGGATACCGGAAAGGCACGCTGTCAGCCACTATAATCGCAGGTCATGAAGCGTCATCTTCCCGTGCTGACGTCGGCAGCCCTCGTTGCCCTGCTCGTGACCGTCTCCGCGCAACCTGCCCTGAGGCCCCTCGAAGGGCCGCCACTCTTTTCAACGGCTCTTCCGAAGGAAGAGTTCGCAGCGCGTCGCGCGAAGCTGTTCGAGAAAATCGGTGACGGAGTCGCCGTCCTTCAGGGCGCGACGGAAACCTCGTCGTACGAAAAGTTCCGGCAGTCGAACCAGTTCTATTACCTCACCGGCGTCGACACGCCCCGCGCCATCGTCGTGCTCGACGGCAAGGCCAAGAGCACGACGCTCTACCTGCTGCCGACGAATGCGGCGATGGAACGCTCGGAAGGGCCGCTGCTCGCGGCGGGCACGGCGGCGGAGCAGCTGACCGGCATCGAGCATGTACTGCTGCGCGACGAATTCGACAAGCTGGTGCCCAGTCTCGCGGGTCGCACGGTTTATACGCCGGTGCGCGGCGAGACGGTCCTTATGGGGACACCCGACCGGGCGAACGCGCACGCACGCGCCCGCGAAGCGGATCCGTGGGACCTGCAGGGATCGCGCGAGGCGTACTTCAAGGCACGGCTCGCCGAAAAGGCTCCCGGCGCAAAATTCGAGAACCTGGACGACGTGCTCGACGAGATGCGGATGGTGAAGAGCCCGCGCGAGATCGCGCTGCTGCGCGAATCATCGCACATCGCGGCGCTCGCGATGATGGAAGCGATGCGCTCCGCCGAGCCGGGGATGTACGAGTACGAGATCGAAGCGATCGGCGACTACATCTTCAAGCAGCACAACGCGCAGGGTCCCGCGTATTTCGGCCTCGTCGCGGCGGGGAAGAACGCCGCGTGGCCGCACTACCACGCCGCGCAGACGCAGCTGAAGGCGGGGGACCTGGTGCTGTTCGACTACGCACCGGATTACCACTACTACACGTCCGACGTGACGCGAATGTTCCCCGCGGGCGGCAAGTTCACCGCCGACCAGCGTGAGCTGTACGGAATCTACGTGAAACTCTACCAGGCGATCATGACGTCGATTCGGCCCGGGCCGACGAGCGAGATCCTGAAGGACGTCGTCAAGAAGATGGACGCCGTGATGGCGTCGTACACGTTCCGGAACCCGAAGTACAAGGACGCGGCGACGCGGTTCGTCGACAGCTATCGCACGCGGCTCGAATCGCCGCGCCCGGGCGCCACCCTCGGGCACATGGTGGGCATGGAAGTGCACGACGTTTCGAAGAACTTCTCGGTCTACGAGCCGGGCATGGTGTTCACCATCGAGCCGGCGCTCACGATCCCCGAGGACCGCGTCTACATCCGACTCGAGGACATGCTCGTCATCACGCCGACCGGGTACGAGAACATGTCGGCGCTGGCGCCGATCGAGATGGATGCGATCGAGAGGCTGATGGCGGAGCCGGGGATCGCGCAGCTGGTTCGGAAGCCGACCCCAACAGGGTCGCGATAATCCGGTACCTTCCGGACCCGGCGTGAAGGGCCGTCCTTTCGAGATCTTCCTGGCAGCCGTCTTCGCGGCGAAGCTGGTGGTCGTGCTGCAGCTTCGCGATCACCCGCTGCTCCAGGCCAACGCCGGCCTCGACACGACTGTCTACACTCAACTGGCTTCGCAGGTTGTCGCGGGAAACGTCTCACTGGGCCCGGGACTCTACTTCGTCTCGCCGCTCTACATCTACTTCCTCGCTGCCGTGCTCGCCGCGTTGAAATCCTTCATCGCGGCGCGGGTGATCCAAGTCGTGCTCGGAACGGCTGCGATCGCCTGCATCTTCGCCGCGGCGCGGGCGTGGTTCGGCGCGCGCGCGGCCTGGATCGCCGCCATGGTTGCCGCGCTGACCGGATTGTTCACATTTCATGAAGTCCTGTTGCTGCAAGCGTCGCTCGATCCCTTCCTGACGTCGGCAGCGCTCGCGTCGCTCGCATTCGCGTTCAACGGAGGGGCGACGGCTCAGAGGGCTTGGAGCGGAGCGTACTGGTACCTTGCCGCCGGTATCGCCTTCGGTGTCCAGAGTCTCAATCGACCCAACGCGTTGTTTCCAGCGATCGCGATTGTCGGGTTGCTCGCCGTCAGCAGGCGGTACAGACCGGCGATGTGGATCGCCGCAGGCCTTGCGATCGCGTTGTCGCCGGTCGCCACCCGCAACTATGCGGTCGCGGGAGACTGGTCGCCTCTCTCGTCCCACGGCGGTCTCAACTTCTATATCGGAAACAACGCGGAAGCGGACGGCACGTATCACCAGGTGCCTGGCATTACTCCCAACATCGAGGGACAGCAGAAGGACGCGCGGCGAGTCGCTGAGGCCGTGGTGGGCCGGAAGCTGGACGACAGGGAGGTTTCCTCGTATTTCTACGGTCTGGGATGGTCCTGGATAAGACTGCATCCGTCTGATGCGCTGCGGCTGTTCGCGCGAAAGCTGTCGTACGTGTTCGGCGCCGCCTACATCTCGTTGAACTACAGCTATCCGTTCTACGTTCATGACGCCGCGACGCTGCTGCCGTTCCTGTTCGTCGGGCCCTGGTTTCTCATTCCCGCCGGTGTTGTCGGTCTAACGCTCGGGATCAGTCGGCATCGCCGCACCGAATACCTGATCTGGCTGTCGTTCGTGCCCGTCTATGCGCTGTCTGTGGCGGTCTTCTTCGCTGTCGAACGATACCGGCTTCCGTTGCTCGTTCCCCTGTGCATCGGATCCGGGTACGCGGCCGACTGGATCATCGACCGGCTGCGCGGCGCGGCTGCAGGCCCCAGGAGTTTCCTGAGGGCGGCCGCCGCAGTTGCCGCCATTCTCGCGCTCGCGTTTCTTGCAAACCGGCCGAGCTCTCTGGATGACGGAAGAGCAGAGGAACGCACGCGGATGGCGGAAGCGTTGATTGCGCGGGATCGGATTGACGAAGCGGAGGACTGGGGAAGACGAGCCGAAGCGATTCACGCCCAGCCAGGGCTGGTCCACTTTCGCATGGGACGCCTGCTGATCGTACATAGCCGGCCCGACCTCGCTGTCTCTCACCTGGAGCGCTCGCTGCAAATCGATCCGCGGCAGCCTGAAGTGGACTACGCGCTCGGACAGGCGCTGGTCGATGCGCGGAAACCGAAGGAAGCCATTCCGCACCTGGAGAACGCATTGCGGGCCGGCGTACGCGTAGACCTGGCGGGTTTCGATCTCGCGCGCGCGCGCGCGGCGGTGGGCGACAAGGCGGGCGCCCTGCGTGTGCTGCAATCGGTGAGGCCCGGAGATCCGGCGGATGCGCAAAGCTGGGACGTGCTCGGCCAGCTCGCGCTGGAGCTCGAATCGCTGTCGCTCGCAGGAGCCTTCTTCGCCCAGGCCGTCAACGCCAATCCGCGCGCGTCGAAGCCGCGGCAGGATCTCGGGCTCGCGCTCGCGCTGATGGGACGCTATCCCGAGGCGATCGTGCACTTCGAGCAGGCCGTCGTGCTCGATCCGAACGATGCCGCAGCGCAGTTGAACCTCGCGGTTGTTTATGCCGAGACCGGGAGGAAGGCCGATGCCCGGGTGCACGCGCAGGAAGCGCTTCGACTGAAGCCCGGGGACGATCGCGCGCAACAGTTTCTCAAAGCGCTGAAATAAAAACGGCCCGGCGGTGATTCCGCCGGGCCGCCAACGCTCGACCGAAGTGCGAGCGTTCTAGAAGTCCACGATCACCGACAGAAAGAGCCGGCGCGGTGAGGCGTAGCTGGTCGGTTTTCCGAAGTTCGCGTTCGGGATGCTCGTCGTCTGTGCGGCCGAGAAGAGTCGCGTCGCACAGGCGTAGTCGGTCCCGCAAGTCGCGAAAGACGCCACCGACGGGCGGACGCGCCCATCGAGGTATTTCAGCTGATCGACCGAGAGCGCCGTCTGCGTGTTGAACAGGTTGAGCGTGCGCGCTTCGAGCTTCGCGCCCGCCCTGCCGCGAAACGGCACGCGATACGCCGCGAGCAGGTCCACGTTCGTCCACGCCGGGTTGCGGTGTGAGCCGGCCTGCTCAAGATATCGGCGCGTGGTGCCGTTGTCCCAGTCGACGCCTCTGGCCGCCCACGGCGTTCCACTCTGCGCGCGCACGTATCCGCCAAGTGTCACGTTCGTGATCGGAACGTACGAAACGAACGTCTTGAACACATGCGTGCGATCCTGCCCGAGCGGACCGTATCGGAAGTCGTCCTCGACGAATTCTCCCGGGCCGTCCTGGAGCGCCGATGACGTGTTGAAGACCGCGCCGCCGGAGTAATCCAGATCGAAGTTTCCCTCGAGCCGGCTCCACGCATAGCTGGTGGTCATGCTCCAGCGGTTCGCCAGCCGACGGTTCGCTTCGAGCGTAAACGCCTTGTACTTGCGCTTCGCACCCGGCAGCTGCGCGGCGTGGAACGGGCCGGACGCGGGCAGAGACGCGGGGACGTCTTCGATGAAGTTTTGCGAGTTCCTGTAATCGAAGAACATGTCGAGCGACAGCGTCGCCGAAATTGGCACCGCGTAGCCGACGAGCACTTCGTCCATGTATGTGGGTTTGATGCCCTTGTCGATCGTTTTTCCGGTGGTGTTGGCGGCCGGAGCGTCGGAAATCAGCGCGCCGGTGGTGCGATCGAACAACGCGTTGTTGAGGAAGAGACGCTGCGGCGCGAGCGAGCGCGCGCTGCTCTTCTGGTCCATCGCGTAATAACGCCCGTAATTGCCATAGACCTTGTCGCCCGCCGACTTGCGAAGGTTGTAATTGACGCCGACCCGCGGCTGCACTTCATCGCCGAACGGAAAGGCGAGAAACGTGTTCGTGTTGGCGAGCTTCTGGGCGAACTCGTCGCGGTTGAGGAGGACGCCTGCGTTCAGGACGAGACGGCTGCTGATCGTGATGTCGTCCTGCACGAACAGGCTGTAGGTCTTGCCCGGCGAGATCTGCGACGGCTGCGTCGGATAATACGACGCCTGCACCTGCGTGCCCGCCTGGACAACACTGACCGTTCCCCAACCGTTCGCCCGGCGCGTCAGGTTCTCCTCGCCGATCTCGTATCCGAAGCCCGTCTTCACCTGGTGGGATGATCGCCCCAGCTGCAGGAATCGCGTGTACGTGCCGCGAATCTCGTCGCGCTTGTAATCCTGAATGTTGTCCTTGATGGACGCGCCTCCCCGATTGACCCGGATCGCGCCGCTCGTGTCGGCGAAGAACCCCATCGCTGGCAGGTTATTCACGTTGAATGTCGGCTTGAATCCGAGGTCAGTGCGCGCAAGGGTATCGGAATTCTCCTCCATGTGGAGGTACTTCACGTCCAGGACGCTGCTGGATCCGGGGAACCAGTTCCAGACAACAGTCGCGACCTTCGAGTCCCCGTCGGTATCGGTGGCCGTTTCAGGCGTATCGTTATTGCCAACGCCGCAGAGCGTGCAGCTGTTCGGCCGGTAGCGGTAGCTTCCGTTCACGAACATCTTATTGTTCGGCTGCAGCGTAACCTTTCCGAAGATTTCCTTCTGGCGCTCCTTCTGGTCTGGGACCGGGCCGAGTAAGTTCGTCCGCTCCGTCGTCTTCTGGTTCACGAACATTCCCGACGCGTACCAGAACGCGTGGTTTTGCACGATGGGGCCGCCGAGACTGAAGGCGCCGACGTACCTGTCCGTCGTACTCTTGATGCCGGTGCGGGTTCTGTTGACGAACTCGCGCGGCCGCATCTCGAAACGGCTCGACCCGCGCACCTGGTTCGTGCCCGACTTGCTGACCGCGTTGGTCACGAATCCGACGGCACGCCCGAATTCGGCGGTAATCGCGCCGCGCTTCACGTTGAACTCGGCGATGTCGAGATCGTTGACCTCAGTGCTCAGGTACCCGAATCCGGGGTTCGTGATGTCGACGCCATCCATCAGGTACTTGTTGTCCTGCCGGCTGCCGCCACCGTTCGGGGCGAAGCTGTTGTTCTCGGCCACGCCGGGGATCAACTGAAACAGGCCCGAGTAGCTGCGCTGCAGCGGCAGGTTCTGGATCTGTTCCGCGTTGTAGTTGAAGTTCACCTCGGTGGACTTCAGGTCGATCGCGGGCGTCGCCGCACTGACGGTGAGTTCTTCGCGGACCGCGAGACCCAGCACGAGGTCGATCTGCGTGTCCTTGTCGATTTCGACGACGACCGCGCGAGAGGACTTGCCGACGCCCGGCTTGTCGCTTTCCACCGTGTAATTGCCCGGTATCAGCAGCGGAAAGCGGTACATCCCATTTGCGTCCGTCTTGACCGTACGGCCGGCCGGCATCACGTCGCCCGAGATCTTCACGACCGCGTCAGCGACCGGCGCGCCTTTATCGTCGAACACCGCACCGGACACCGAGCCGGTGTCAGCGGCCAGCACGCGGGCCGTCAGGCCGGCGCACAGCACGGCTGCCAGCACGAGACTCCGTTTGAGCACACTCATTCAATCTCCTCCATGAAGCCGTGGGATGCGCGGATGGTATCACGCCGCCGAGTTGGCGTGGACCGCGGCGCCGAGGAGGCCCGCTTCGGCGTTCAGGATGATCGCCACCGGAATCGTGGCCACGAACGCGGACATCGGCTCCTTCGCGTGAAAGGCGTCGATGAAGAGACCAGAATCGAAAACAGGGAGGATTTTCGGGGCGATGCCGCCGCCGACATACACGCCCGCGGTCGCAGTCGCGCGGAGCGCGAGGTTGCCCGCCTCGGCGCCGTAGGCGGCGACGAACAGATCCAGCGACTCGACGCATTTCAGGCAGCGCCGGTCGAGCGCGGACCGGCTGATCGCCGCCGGGAGATCGGCGGGATCGTCGACCTGCCCGACGGCCTCGCACGTCGTTGCCGGCAGGAGAGCCGCAGGCGAGAGGAACGTCCGGCTGCCCCACGCGTCGTGCGTGAACTGATAGATGTTGACGAGGCCGGGACCGGAGATGATGTGTTCGACGCTGCACCGGCCGTAGACGCGCGTGAGCGTCGCGAGCATCTCGAACTCGCGCGGCGTGCGCGCCCCCCAGTCGGCGTGCCCTCCCTCCGACGCGCCGGGAATGAAGCGGCCGTCCACGTTCAGCAGCAGCGCTTCGCCCAGTCCGGTGCCCGCCGCGATCACGGCGGCGTTGCCGTCCGGCTGGCTGACGCCGTGCTGGAGAATCTTGAGTTCGTCCGGCTCGAGCACGGCGACCGAATACGCCATCGCTTCGAGATCGTTGAGAATGTGCACGCGACGGAGCGCCGCGGCTTCGGTGATCGCCGCGGCATCAACGGTCCACGGCACGTTGGTGAGCCGCGCGACCTGGTCGGTGATCGCACCGGCCACGCCGAATGTCGCCGCCTGGATCGCCCGCGTTTCAAGGCCCTGCGCTTTGAGGAACTCGCGGATCATCGGCACGAGACTGTCGTAGTCCAGCGTCGTGAACTCACCGACTTCGATCCGCCTGGGCCGCTCGGGGGCCTGGGAGAACAACCCGAGCAGCGTCTTCGTTCCGCCTACGTCCGCCGCCAGCAGCACGCTGCCAGATTACCCGATCCCGATTTCCAAATTTCCAAATTTCCCAATTCCTAAATGACCAAATACTTGACATTCACCCGCGCGTGACTCAATGTGGCGGCTGAATGTCATTCGGCGTCAGGGACATTCGCAACCTGTATCCCCGCATTACCGAGAACCATCTCCGCTACCTGGAGAAGTGGGGTCTCATCCGTGCCCCAGCCGCGCGCGCCGGCGGTGATTTCACCTTCACCGAAGTCGCGACGATCAAGCAGCTCTCGGGAGAGCTCGAGCGCGACGTCCCGTTGAAGACGGCGCTCCGCACCCTGATGGCGGAGCACCAGGGACAGCTGCAGCTCGACTTCCACGCGTCGGGAACATCACCGGCGAAGGTGGTCGCGCTCCAGGGCCGTCCCGCCCGTAAGGCGCCCGAGCGTCCCGCGAATCCGATCGCCGCGGGCAACGCGTTTCCGTTTTCCGATCCGCAGGCCGCGCTCGCCGCGAAGTACTTCATCGAGGGATCGCGGCTGGACGATGGGGAAGACGGGAAGATGGAGGAAGCGGCGGCCGCGTACCGCAAGTCGCTGGTGATCGATCCCGACCTCGTGCCTGCGATCGTCAACCTCGCGAACATCCATTACGCGCGCGACGAGCTGATCGAAGCGCAGGCGCTCTACGAGCGCGCGATCGGATTGGATCCGGATTGCTTCGAGGCGCACTTCAACCTCGGCAACATCCATCACGACCTCGGCCGCTACGATGACGCCCTGGTGTGCTATCGTGACGCGGTCGCGCTCAACGGCAGCTACGCCGACGCACACTTCTATCTGGCGGTCACGCTGGAAAAGACGGGACACTCACCCGAGGCGAAGCCCCACTGGCGCGCATACCAGGAGCTTGCCCCGCAAGGCGAGTGGATAGAACTCGCCCGAGAGTTCAGCGAGTAGCACAGTGCCGACTGCAGATTGACGATTAAACGAATTGCAGAATGGCGATTGTTGATTGGAGTACCCCAATCGACAATCCGGACTCGTCAATCCGTTTAATCTTCAGTCTGCAATCGGCAATCGCCGATGCAAGATTCAGTAGGCGTTTCTGTCGACCCACTCGCGCTTCTTGGGCGTGCGGCGGAGCTTGTAGAACGCGCACTCCGGGCACCATGACTCGGCCTTGAAATCGTTCTTGCCGGCGAACGGCAGCACGTCGCGATGCGTGCAGAACTCGCCGTCCTCGGGCGCACAGCGCCAGCGGCACGACTTGAACTTCATCACGGCCGGCGCGACGAGCGCCGCGCTGTCCGCGGCCGGCGCCGCCGGCGCGTCGGCCGGGGCCGGCGTCTCCGCGGGGGCGGGGCCTGGCGATGGTGATGGCGAAAATGGATTCATGTCGTCCCTCATCCCTGGAGCTCCGCGCCGAACGAACGCTGCAGCGCCTCTAGCGCACGCAGTTCCTCCGGCGCGACGAGTGTAAGCGCGGTGCCGGTGGCCGCCGCGCGTCCTGTGCGGCCGACGCGGTGCACATAGGTTTCGCGCGACGTCGGCACTTCAAAATTCACTACGTGGGTAATGCCGTCGATGTCGAGTCCGCGCGCCGCGACGTCGGTCGCGACGAGCACGTGATAGGTACCGCCGCGGAATCCTTCGACCGCGGCCGTCCGCTGCTGCTGCGTGCGATCTGCGTGCAGCGCCGCCGCCCGGAGGCCGAAGCTCTGGAGCTGCCGCGCCAGGCGCTCGGCGCCTGACTTCGTCCGCATGAACACGAGGATCGGTCCCTGCGTCCGCCGCAGGAACTTCGCGAGCCACTCGGTCTTCTGCGCGGCCGGAACGTTCTCAATCTCGTGCGTGATCGACCGCGCCGGGCCGCCCGCCGATCCGACCTGCACGTACTGCGGATTGCGAACGACCTCGTCGAGCAGCTTCATCACTTCGTCGGGCATCGTCGCCGAGAAGAGCAGGGTCTGCCGCTTCTCCGCCGGCGGCAGCGTGGCCGCGATCCGCTTGACGTCGGGCCAGAAGCCCATGTCCATCATGCGATCCGCTTCGTCGAGCACGAACGTGTCGACGCGCGAGAAATTCACGGCGCCGCTGCGCTGGTGATCCATCAGGCGTCCCGGCGTCGCGACCACGATGTCGACGCCCGCCTTGAGCGCGCGTTCCTGCGCCCCCATCTCGACGCCGCCGTAGACGGCAATGCTCGTCAGGTCCGTGTGATACGTGAAGCCCTGCACGTCGTCTTCGATCTGCACGCACAGCTCGCGGGTAGGCGCGAGGATCAGCACGCGCGTGAAGCCGCGATCGCCGGGATTCTCCGCGCGTGTCTTGAGCATCCGGTTCAGGATCGGCAGCACGAACGCGACCGTCTTTCCGGTGCCGGTGTCCGCGCAGCCGATGACGTCGTGTCCCTGCAGCGCGATCGGAATGACGGCGCTCTGGATCGGCGTCGTCTTCTCAAAACCGCGGATCGTCACCCCTTCGAGCAGCGACGGCTCGAGACCGAGCGTCGTGAAGGGGACGGGCGCGGGATCGTAGGCCGCTTGCGGGCGATCCGTTGACTGTGGTTTATGCGGTGCCTGCATCAGGCCGCGCCCCGATGCGTGGCCACCCTGTGATGGGCGTCGCACGCCTCCTCGTCTCGGTCGACGACGGCGGGACGGTTGGGTTGAATGGGGATTCAAAATATCTTTATCGAGCGCGGAAGGTGATGATGCCGCGGACAGGATCGTAGGGCGACACGCCGACGGTCACGCGATCTCCGGGAACCACCTTGATCCTGAAGCGGCGCATTCGGCCGCTCAATTGTGCGAGTACCTCGTGTCCCTGGTCGCACTGCACGCGATACAGACCCCCGCTGTGGACCGCCACGACCGTACCCTGCACATCAATTAGATCATCCTTGCTCAAATGCTTTCCTTTCTACAATCAAAGATTGTGCCACATTTCGGCGGTCGCTGTAAAGGCTTACAGGGCGCGGACGGCGGCCTCGACGCGCGCGGCCAGCGCCGCGTAGTCGTTGCCTGTCAACGTGATAGGCGCGCCGAAGGTGCATCGGGCGTGCGCGACGGAGGGAAAATTTGCATGCCGGGGTAGCACGCGGTCCAGTCCGTCCAGCCTGATCGGAACGACTGGGATGCCCAGGCGCGAGGCGATCATGCCCACGCCGGGCTGGAACGGAGCGATCTCGCCGGCTTCGGTCCGCCGCCCTTCCGGAAAAATCAGGACCGAGTAGCCGTCGTTGACGATTTCGCCCATGTACCGCAGCGTCTGCCGCGTGCCGGCGCTTCCCTGCGTCAGCGGGAATGCGTTGAAGAACAACGCCGAGAGGTAGTAGTTCAGGCTGTTGGTAAACCACGCCACCGTCGTGTGCCGCTCGGGGAAGAAGTGCGCGTCGAAGAACTCCTTCATCATTGCGGGCGCCGTGCGATACCGCCACCGCGCCGGCAGCGAATCGAGGATCACCGGTCCATCGAAGTGACTCTGATGGTTGGCGGCGAAGATCACCGGCCCCTCGATCTTCTCGAGATGCTCGAGTCCGCTGACCGTGACGCGCGCGAAGATCCGTCCGAGCGGAAGAATCCACGTCGGCAGGCTGACCCGACGGGCGATGCGCGCGGGAACCGAACGATTCCACGACGGGAAGACGATTGGCGACTGGCGATGGGCGATCGGCGATTGTGATTGGCAATTGGCGATTGATGATTGCAGAGTGCTGATTGGCGATTGAGTCCAGGCCGGAGGGGCAACGAGGGCTTCGAGGTCTGCAACCGTTCGCGCCGCGCTGAAGCCGGCCTCGTCCACCGTGACCTGGAACATCTCTTCGAGCGCCATCATCAGTTCAACGCGCTCGAGCGATGTGAGACCGAGCTCGTCGATCGTCGTCGAGGACTCGATCGTGCGGCCGGGCGCGAATCTTTCAAGTACTGCAGCGACACTCTTTCCCGCGCTCGTGGAGCTTCCGGCTTTAGACGCAAGATCCGCCCTCTGACCCGTGAGCCAGTTGCGCAGCTCGCGGCGTTTCAGCTTCCGCGTGCCCTCCGTGCGCGGCAATTCCGTTCCGGGCCACACCGCGCTCGCGCGGATCTTCTGATGATCGCCGAGCTTCGCGTTCGCTGCGCGAACGACAGCGTCAGCATCCGTTCCTGGCGCCAGCAGCAGGACCGCCTGCACGCGCTCCGCGGTACTACCGGGAACAGGCGCGCCCACGACCGCGGAGTCGATCACGCCAGGCTGTTCGTTGAGCGCGCGCTCCACGTCCTCCGGGAAGACGTTCAACCCTTCGGGCGTGACGATCATTTCCTTCTTGCGCCCGCGAATCATCAGCTGCCCTTCGGCATCGAGCTCGCCGATGTCTCCTGTATGGAACCAGCCGTCCTCGAACGCTTCGCGGGTTGCCTCGGGCGCGTTGAAGTAACCCTTCGTCACGTTCTCGCCGCGCACGAGGATCTCGCCGTCTTGAGCGATCTTGATTTCGACGCCTGCGATTGGTTTTCCAACCGCGCCGCGTTTCGCGTGCAGCGGATGGTTGAGCGTGACGATTGGCGCCGTCTCGGTGAGTCCGTACCCCTGTACGACGACAAAGCCAAGCCGTCCCCAGAACGCCTCGAGCTCCGGTTCCAGCGGCGCGGCGCCGACGACCATCGCCCAGAACTTGAACCCGAACAGACGATGGATCCGCCGGTAGTGCCACCAGCGTCTCGCCCAGTGCATCCCCTCGGGCGGCGGCTCGGCCGCTTCAGGGGCGACGCGCACGACGTAATCCTTCAGGACCTCGAGGATCTTCGGGACGCACACGAGAACCGAGATGCGCCGTTCCTTGATCTGCCGGACGATATCGTCCGGAGCGTAGCTGCGAGTGAACAGGACGACGCCCGGCAGCATCGGCGGCACGAACGTCGCCATGGCCTGTCCGAACATGTGGCTGAGTGGGAGCAGGTTCAAAAAGCGGATCGGACGAAACGGCCGCGCGTACTTCCGGTACTTCGCCAGTTCACGCTCGATCGGGACAATGTTCGCCAGGATGTTCTTGTGCGTGAGCACGACACCCTTCGGGTCCGCGGTCGCGCCGGACGTGAAGATGATCTCGGCAGTGGTGTCGCTGCCGATGTCCGATGTCCGATGTCCGATGTCCGTTTCCGGAAGGCTTGCTGCACCCTTTGTTGAACTTGTAGCTTCCGCCTTCAGGCGGAAGATCTCAGCGAGCTTCCAGATCGGCTTGTCGCTGCCGGTGTGCGACACGTCCACGGCCTCGCCAACGAGGATCGCCTTCGCATCCACGATCCCCACGACTTTCAGCAGGAAATCTGCGGACGCGCGGTAGTCGATGGGGACAATGACGATCCCTTCGAGCAGCGCGCCCCACATCGCGGCGATCCATTCAGGGCGGTTCTCGCTCCAGATCGCGATCGCCTGGCCGGCCGCGATGCCGTTGTCGCGCAGACGCTGTGCGAATTGTCGAGCCGCCGAGCCCAGCTCTCCGTATGTCCACGTCCACGTCCGGTAACCGTCGTCATAGGCGAGAAACTGCGCGTCCTTCACCGCGTCGCCCGTGACGTCGGCGAAGAAGTCGAGCAGCGTGCGTCTCGTCATGTGTCCTGAATTATGATGGAAAACTCCGCGCGCCACGATCTGCGAGCGGGCGAAGGTGCCACATGCGTGTGTTTCTCACCGGCGGAACGGGGTATGTCGGGGGTGCGGTGCTCGATGCGCTGGTCCGCGCCGGCCGTCATGTGGATGCGCTCGTGCGCAACAATGAAGCCGCCGCGCGCGTGCAGGCGCGCGGTGCGAGTCCGGTGCTTGGCGACATCATGCAACCGGCGTCATGGCGCGACGCGGCGGCCGGGGCGGATGGCGCCATTCACGCGGCCGCCGAATATGGTGCGCATCAGCGCGAGTTCGATGCGACTGCGGTGGACACGCTGGTCCGCCTGCCGCCCAAACCCGGCCGCTTCCTGATTTACACGTCGGGCATCTGGGTCCTCGGACCTGCCCCCGCGCCAGTCGATGAAACCGGGCCGGTGAACCCAATCGAAATGGTCGCGTGGCGTCCTGCGCACGAGCAGAAGATTCTCGACACCGCGGCTGCCGGTGTTCGCGCAGTCGTGATCCGTCCTGGCATCGTGTTCGGCGGATCCCGCGGCATCGTGGGCGATCTGCTCAAAGACGCGGCGAACAGCCTCGTACGCATCATCGGCAGGGGTGAAAACCACTGGCCGCTCATTTACGAACGCGATCTCGGCGAGCTGTACGCGCGGATCGTCGGCACGCCTGCAGCCTCGGGTGTCTTCCATGCGACCGACGATAGCGCCGAGACGGTGAACGAGATCGTTGCCGCGCTGGCCGAACACGCGCCCACGCCGCCGAGCATCCGGCACGTCCCGCTGCCCGAGGCGCGCAAGAAAATGGGACCGTACGCGGAAGCGCTTGCGCTCGATCAGATTGTGCGGAGCCCGCGCGCACGCGCGCTCGGCTGGGCTCCGACGCTGCACTCGGTGGCAGGCAACGCCAAGCGGCTCTTCGAGGAATGGAAGCGAGGCAAGGCAGCGTAACGATTTGGAAATCTGGGAATTTGGAAATTTGCAAATCTGGAGGACACGGAGATGAAGAGAGCTGTACTCGCCGCCGCGTTTGCACTGATCGCAGGGCCGGCGTTCGCACAGGGACCCGCGCCCGCCGCGGTGAATCCACACGCGGCACATGCAATGGAGCAGGCGGCGACCACCACACAGCCCGCGGCCGCGCGCAATCCGAACCTGCCGCCGTCGGGCGACAACGACGCGGCGCAGGCGATCGAGCAGCTCAAGTCGTCGCCACGACACGGCGAGTGGGTGGACATCAAGGGCAGCAACGGGACGCCGATCAAGTCCTTCGTCGTCTATCCCGAACGCCGGGACAAGGCGCCGGTGGTAATCGTAATCCACGAGATCTTTGGTCTCAGCGACTGGATCCGTGGAGTCGCCGACCAGCTCGCGAAGGAAGGCTTCATCGCGATCGCTCCTGACTTCCTCTCGGGACGCGGACCAAACAAGGGAGGAAGCCAGGAGCTTGGCTCCCAGGGATCCACCGCCGAGATCCGCAACGTCACGCCCGACGACACGGTGCGCATCCTCAACGACGTGCGCGCGTACGCGTTGACGATTCCCGCGGCGAACGGGAAGATGGCTGCCATTGGATTCTGCTGGGGCGGCGGGACGGCGTTCACGTATGCGTTGCGCCAGCCGGCGTTGAACGCGGCGGTCTCCTATTACGGACCAATGTCGGCGGACCCGGCGGCGTACGCGGGCGCGAAGGTGCCGGTGCTCGGCCTGTACGGCGGCAACGACGCGCGCGTCAACGCGAACATCGAAACGGCGAAGGCGGGAATGGCGCAGGCCAAGGCGATCTACGATCCGCACATCTTCGAGGGCGCCGGGCACGGATTCCTGCGCCAGCAGTCGGGCGGCGCGAACGCGCCCGGCAACATGAAGGCGACGGAACAAGCCTGGAAGCTGACGCTGGATTTTCTGCGCGCGCACACGAAGTAAGGCGCGGCTGTCAGCGCTTCTGGCTCAGGGCTTCTGGCTCGGGGTCATTTAAAACTCAGGCCGCCGCTCAGGACGAGCAGCGTCGTGCGCGGCTGGCCGACCACGCCGGCGACCGCAAGCTGCTCGGCGACCGAATACCACCGGAAATCAACGGCGAAGGCGATGTGCTCGCTGGTGAACCAGCGGGCACCGCCGCCATAGTTCAGCGTCTTGCGATACGGCGCCTCGGCCGCCGGCTTGTCCGCGAGGTCGACGTACAGCTTCGAGCGGCCGAACAGTCCGCCACTGATGTAGCTCCAGCCGTTCCTGTGGCCGAAGTTCAGTGAAATCTCCGGCGAGAACGTCGTGAAGTGCCGCCGGACCGTCGGACTCTTCGTCGTCGTCCCATCCGACGCGACGACGTCGAGCGTCCGTGTCCCTCGCGCCACCACCACATTGCCGCCGAACCCGAGCATGACCTTTCCCCTGGTGCGCCACGGATAGATGTGTGCGCCGCCGACCAGCCCGAAGCTCCTGACCGGAAGGTTGCCCGCCTCGACCGACAGGTTTTTCGCAATGTCCGGTTCGACCTTGTGACGCGCGAACGCGCCGCGCAGGTCGACGGCGATTGGGCCGATCGGATCCTTCTCCTGCGCCGCGGCCGGTGCGGCGGTCATCAGGCATAAAAACAGATACGCAGAGAGACGTTTCGACATAGGGATTCAGGAAGCAGGAACGAGAGACCAGCGACTCAGTATAGTCTCCGTTCGCGGGCAATCTCCCGCGCGAGCGCGAGCGCCGAGTCGAAGTCCGCGACGCTGCCATCGAGCTGCCGTTCGTACACCTGCTTCAGCACTTCGCCAACGGCGGGCCCAGGCTTCACGCCCATCTCGAGCAGGTGACGTCCCTTCACTAGCGGCTGTGGCGGTGCATGTTCGACACCGAGGCGGCGCGCGCGCTCGAGGAATTCGTCCATCGCCGAACAGTCGAAGCCGCCGCCGCGTCCCTCGCAATCCGCCTTCGCCACGCGCGCAAGCAGCTCCAGGTCCACTTTCTGCGCGAGACGCCGGAACGCGCCGTCGCCGACCGGAGAATTCGCTCTGGCGTACATGCCCGGTTTGAGGTGATTCGCGACGATGCCGAGCACGTCGCGGCGGACGTCGTAACCCTGCATCGAGTGCACGTTCAAGCGATCGAGCAACGCGACGGCTGGTGCGATCCCCTGTTCCTCGTGATCCAGCGATCGGATTCGTCCGTCGATGTGTGCCGTGGTCGCGGGCTTGCCCAGGTCGTGGCAGACGGCGCCGAGCATGACGGCGACCTGCTGCGGATACGGCAGGTCGTCGATCCGCTTCCGCGCCTCGTCGATGACCAGCAGGGTGTGCACCCACACGTCCCCTTCCGGATGCCATTCCGGTTCCTGTGGGCAGCCGACGAGAACGTCGAGCTCGGGGAAGAGACGCTCGATTACGCCAAGCTCCAGCGCCAGCGCGAAGCCGATCGACGGGCGGGGCGCGCGCAGCAGCAGCTTCTCAATCTCTCCCCAGATGCGTTCCGCGGGAAGATCGTCGAGCGGAAGCAATCGGCACAGCGCCTTCGTCGCGTCGTCCAGCGTGAATTCGAAACGCGCGGCGAACTGGATCGCGCGCAGCACGCGGAGGCTGTCGTCGGCGAACGTCTGCGGATCCACCGCGCGCAGCAGGCGTCGCTCGACGTCCTTTTGTCCGTGGAATGGATCGATGTACTCGCCGGTCAGGGGATCCCACGAAATCGCATTGATCGTGAAGTCGCGACGGCGTGCCGCTTCTTTCGGCGAAAGCGTCGGATCCCCGAGGACGGCGAAGCCCTTGTGTCCGCGTCCGGTCTTCGACTCCGTCCGCGGAATGGAGACGTCGAGTCCCGCGACCTTATAGACGGTAAAGCTTTCACCAACGGTGTTGACGGAACCGAATGCGGACAGGATTCTCTTCAGCCGCGCCGCATCGATGCCGAAAACTTCGATGTCGATGTCCTTGGACGGATGCGGAGCCGAAGGATGCATCAGGCCATCGCGAACCCAGCCGCCGACGATCAGCGCGCGGCCGCCCGCGTCGCGCACGGCTTTCGCGATTGCCCGGGTTCCTGCCTCAGGCGGGTCGATGCTCACGCGCTCCTCACGGTGCGGAAACCGTAGTCGGTATAGCGGAAGGAGGGATCGATCTTGCTGCGCGCGGAGCAGCGGCTGATCGTGACGGCATGGCGCCAGGAGCCGCCGCGCGAGGCGCGACGCGCGCCGCTCTCTGGGCCGCGCGGATTCGCCGGCGGCGAGACCGCGTAATACGCGGCGTCGTGCCAGTCCGCGCACCACTCGTGGATATTGGCCGCGATGCCATAGAGACCAAATGCATTTGGCTCGCCGAGCGTGATCGACCACGGGCCCGCAAGCGGACCCCGTCCCTTGTCGGGAATCCACGCCGGGATTTCGTTGCCCCATGGAAATGCGGCACCGTCGATGCCGCCGCGCGCGGCGCGCTCCCATTCAGCTTCGGTCGGAAGCCGTTCGGCGCTGCCTTCGCGGGTCCGCCACGCGCAATACGCCACCGCGTCATGCCAGCTCACGCCGACGACAGGACGATCGTTCCCCGCGAACGCCGAATCGTCCCAGTCGCGTGGCGCGGCATGGTGCGTCGCGTCGAGAAACGCGCGGTACTCGCCGCGTGTAACGGGATAAATCGACGCGTCGAATGCGTCCACATGGACGTAATGCGCCGGGCGCTCGTCGTCCTGCCCGCTCTGGCTGCCCATGAGGAAGCGGCCGGCCGGGATGCGCTCAAATGGCATCGCGGCGGCGCCCGAACTTCCGGACGAACCTGTCCGTGAAACGCGGCGCGACGATGTTCAGCACGGCGAGCAACCGCGACGCACGGTGCGGGTACACCTCGGGCCGCGGCCGCCGAATGCACGCAACGATCGCCCGCGCGACGTCGTCCACCGTCTGCTTCGGACCAAGGCCGCTGACGGCATGCCCATAGTCGCGTGCCATCGCGTCATGAAACTCGGTGCGCGTGGAGATCGGGTAGACGCAGGACACGTGGATCGGCGTGCCCGAGAACTCGGTGCGGAGCGACTCGGCGAGTCCGGCCTGCGCGGCTTTGGTTGCCGAGTAGCCGCCCATGAACGCGATCCCGCGCCGCCCGACGATCGACGAAACGAAGATCAGATGCCCGCTGTTGTGCGCACGGAAGATGGGCAGCGCCGCGCGGGCGCCGTAGAACGTGCCCATGTAATTCACGTTCATCATGCGCTGCATGATGTCGGACGGCGTGTCCTCCAGCGTTCCGTAAAAGCCGAAGCCGGCGTTGCAAATCATGATGTCGAGGCGGCCGAACTCCTGCGTCGCGCGCGCAACGAGCGCCTGCACGTCCTCCTCGCGCATGACATCCATCGGAAGGATCGCCGCGCGCCCGCCCGCCGAGATAATCTCCGCGGCTGTCGCTTCAAGCAGTGCGGTCCGGCGCGCGCCCAACACCACGGCGACACCTTCACGAGCCAGGTGTTTCGCGCACGCGAGCCCGATGCCGGAGGAGGCGCCGGTGATCGCGGCGACGCGGCCGCTCAGATCCATCAATAGATACTATACGGACGATGGACCCGGCCATTCGACTCCTGAAAGATCTCGTTGCGATCGATTCCGTCAATCCGTCGCTGGTGCCGGGCGCGGCCGGCGAAGGGGCGATCGCGGCGGCCGTCGCGCAGCACCTGCGCGCGATGGGCCTCGACGTCGAAATACAGGAGGCGGCGCCCGGGCGCCCGAACGTGATCGGCGTGCTCGAGGGAAGGTCGCGCGGACGATCCCTCATGCTCTGCGGCCACATGGACACTGTCGGCGTGGAAGGGATGAAAACACCCTTCGATCCGATCGAACGTGACGGCCGGCTCTACGGACGGGGATCGCAGGACATGAAAGGGGGCGTGGCCGCAATGATCGATGCGGCGCGCGTGCTCGCTGCGGACAGATTCGCCGCCGGGCGTCTGATCGTGGCGGCGGTCGTGGACGAAGAGTACGCCAGCATAGGCGCGGACGCGCTCGTGACACGCTGGCGCGCCGACGCCGCGGTCGTCACCGAGCCCACCGATCTGCGCATTGCGACAGGGCACAAGGGATTCGCGTGGTTCGAGATCGAAACGCGTGGACGTGCCGCGCACGGAAGCCGCCCCCGCGACGGCCGTGACGCCATCGTCAGGATGGGACGCGTTCTTCACGCGCTCGAAGCGCTCGATCACCGGCTGCAGTCACGCGCGCCGCATCCGCTGATGGGCACCGCCTCGCTGCACGCATCGTTGATCGAAGGGGGCCGGGAACTGAGCAGCTATCCCGATCGATGCGTGCTCAAACTCGAGCGTCGAACGATTACGGGAGAGACAGACGAGATCGTCAGTCACGAACTGGAACGAATTCTCGAAGAGCTTCGACGCGACGATCCGGAATTCGAAGCTTCAGTGACGCCGCTGTTCGCGCGGCCGTCTTATGAGATTCCGGCCTCGCACGAATTGCCGCGGTTGTTGCTCAAGGTGCTATCGCGCGAGCACGACAAGGAACATCAATTCGAGGGGATGAGTTTCTGGACGGATGCGGCAGTGCTCGGCGCGGCGGGAATCCCCTCGGTGCTGTTCGGGCCTGGTGGCGCAGGCCTGCACAGCATCGAGGAGCACGTCGAACTCGACGACGTGCTTCGGTGCCGCGATGCGCTGATCGCGCTGGCGCGCGACTGGTGCATCGGGCAGGACACGTGACGCTCAGGCCGTTTTGCGGAACACGAGGCGCTGAGGCACGAGGACGTGCCGCCGCGCATCGCCTTCGAAGCGCTGGCGCGGCGCGCGCCCGCTGACTTCCCAGCCCGGGCTGTCGTGCCCGCAGGAAGTGCAGCGCATCATCACCCGCTTGCCTTCGAAGTGCAGCACTGAATCATGTCCGCGCAGGCCGCAGAGCATCTGGCCGACGCGTGTAATGGCCCGATTCATTACGCCGGCGCTGGTCTGCGTATCGTCAATACTCGTGGTCGCCGTGAGTCGCTGGGCATAGTTGGTCACCATGTCGACAATCACCCTTTTCTTTAACCTAGGACGCCGGCTCGACTGGCTCGGTTCCGCCCTTCGACCTCAAGGATATCAACACCCGTGCCACGTGAGAACGGCTCAGATGGAAACTCAGCCGACACAAGGATTTAGAGCGAATTCCGTTAGTGATCCTGCGGCTGGGCTGTTGTAATAGATGAAACAGCGGTTGCCGGCCTGGTTGGACGCACGCTACACAGGTAAGAAGGGAAAGACTTTACTCATCGTTCGCCGAGAACGCCGCGAAGTACAAATCCGACATTGGCCGGCCGCTCCCCCAGCCGCCGCATGAAGTAGGGGAACCATTCACAGCCGAATGGAACATAGACGCGGACGCGATACCCATCCCGCCTCAGCCCGCCCTGGAGATCGCGACGGATCCCGTACAACATCTGGAACTCGAACGTGGACGGATCGAGCGATCGCTGGGTCGCGAAGGCGCGCGTCGCATCGAGCATCGCCGGATCGTGCGTCGCAATCGCCGGGTAGTTTCCACCCGCGAGCAGCAGCTGCATGATCCGCACGAACGCGGCGTCCACGTCCGCCTTCGACTGGTACGCGACGTCCTTGGGTTCGTTGTACGCGCCTTTCACGAGGCGCACGCGCGCGCCGAGCGCATTCATGCGCGCCGCATCTTCCTCGCTGCGCGGCAGGCACGACTGCAGCACGACTCCCGCATTCCGATATCCCTGCTGCCACATCGTCTCGAACACGTCGAGCGTCACCGCGGTAAACGGCGAATTCTCCATGTCGATGCGCACGAAGAAGTCTTTCGCGGCGCCGGCGTCGAGGATGCGCCGTAGGTTGTCGACACAGGTCGCGCGGTCAATCGTGAGCCCGAGCTGCGTGAGCTTCAGCGACACGTTGCGATCGATGCCCGAAGCCGCGATCTTGTCCATGATGCCGAGATAGGTGCGCGTGGCGGCGTCCGCCTCCGCGATCGACGTGACGCTTTCGCCAAGGAAATCCAGCGTGACTGTGAGCCCGTCGCGTTCGATCGTGCGGGCGGCCTCGATTGCCTCCTCCACGCTCTCTCCCGCGATGAAGCGGCGGGCGAAGCCCGCCTGCGTGCGCATTCCGTAGCGCGATGCAAGCGATTTGAGGCCCTGACTTCCCGCGAGGATGTGGAAAAAAGTCCTGGAAACGATCTGCAGCATCAGTGCGTGCGCTGCGGCCGCCGCGGCGCGAGTATGTGCTGGATCGTGCGCCCGTAGTAGCGCAGCACGGTCCGCTCGCGGACGCGATACTTGCCGCCGCGCTCGACATGAATGATGTTGCGGTCCGCCAGCATCGCTCCGCCGATCTCGACGGCCTCGCATCCGCTCTGGACGGCGAGGTTCGCGCTGGACTGGCGGAGTGCGTCGATCAGCGCATCCGCGCGGGACTCGAGGTCACGTCGCGTGGTCGACGGACGCATCGCGGCGGCGACGATCGCGGTCGGCAGCACCTTGTACAGCAATCCGATCGTGTCGCGTATCTGGTGCGCGAGGTTCATCACGTCGCGGCGCGCTTCCGGATCGTAGCCGTCGAGCGGGATCGGCTTGCCGAACGTGACGAACGCGCGTGTCTGGTAGCCGACGGCGTAGCGCACCATCTCGGCGACTTCGCGGCCGAACGGCCGCGCCCGCCGCTTCGCCGCCGCGTGCGGCAGGATGTGATCCTCGAGGACGATGTCATACGCCACTGCGAGCGGAACGATGACGGCGCCGTCGACCTCCGCCTGAAGCGTCGCGTGCAGCAGGCCGGTCTTCGGCGTTTTCAGTTCGCCGGTATAGCTGCGTCCACCTTCGATGTAGAAGAGCAGGTCGCTGCGCTGCAGCAACTCGGCGATGTAGGCCTTCAACGTCACCAGGTACGCCGCGTCTTTCGTGTTGCGCCTGATCGGAATGGCGCCGGTCACGTGGCGATGAAGCAGTCCGAGCGGTCCGCCAAAAAGATTGATGCCGGCAGCGGTGACCGGCGGACGAATCCCGTTGTCGTCGAGCACCAGCGGTTCGACGAGATAGTCGAGATGTGACTTGTGATTGGAAACGTAGATCACGCGCCCGGTGTTCGTCGCCTGCTGCGCGATGCGCACGTGCTCGTCGACACGCTCCACCTTGCGGAGAATCGGGTAGAGGGGATGCTTGAGGGCGCGGTAGATCGGATACCGCTGCGTGGTCTTGAGCTCGTCGAGGTATGCGTGGATGCGCTCGCGCGCCTGCAGCTCGCTCTGCCCGTGACCGCCGCGCAGGTAGCGCGCCACGTCCTTGCGCGCCAGCACCGCCTGGGTAATGTCGTCGGGAAGCACCTGCCGAACTATATCGCCTTTTCCACCTCGCGGCACACCGCATCGGTGAACTCGCTCGTGTGCGCCGAGCCCCCGAGGTCGCGCGTGCGCACCTTGCCGGCCGAGAGGACGCGCGCCAGCGCGTCGCGGATGCGCGACGCGCGCTCGCGCTCCCCGATGTAGTCCAGCATCAGCAGTCCTGAGAGCAGCAACGCGGTCGGATTCGCGAGATCCCGGTCCGCGATATCGGGCGCGCTGCCGTGAACGGCTTCGAACACCGCGGCATCTGTCCCGATGTTCGCCCCTGGGACGACGCCCAGTCCACCGACCAGCCCCGCGCAGAGATCCGACACGATGTCGCCGTAGAGATTCGGCAGCAGCAGGACGTCGAGCTTTTCCGGGTGCATGACGAGATGCATGCACGCAGCGTCGACGATGCGCTCGTCGTAGCTGACGTCGATGAACTCGCGAGACACGCGCCGGCAGCTGTCGAGAAACAGGCCGTCGCTGAGTTTCATGATGTTCGCTTTGTGGATCGCGGTGACGCGCTTGCGGCCGAGGGCCTTCGCATGATCGAACGCGAAGCGCGCAATGCGCGTCGATGCCTTCTCGGTGATGATTTTTATGCTTTCGACGATGCCCGGGACGATCTCGTGCTCGAGGCCCGCATACAAATCCTCGGTGTTCTCGCGCACGATCACGAGGTCGACGTTTTCGAAACGGCTCGGCACGCCGGGCAGGTGCTTTACCGGACGCAGGTTCGCGTAGAGGTCGAGCGCCTTTCGCAGCCCGACGTTCACACTGGTGAAGCCTTCGCCGATCGGCGTCGTGACCGGCCCCTTCAGCGCGACCTTGTTCCGCTTGACCGAATCGAGGAGCGGAACGGGCAGCGTCTGGCCATGACGCTTGAACGCGATGACGCCGGCATCGTGCCGATCCCAGTCGATCTGGAGTCCCGCAGCCGTGAAGATGCGCAGGACCGACTCGGTCACTTCCGGTCCGATCCCGTCGCCGGGAATCAGCGTGATCGCATGCGCCATGAACTAGTCCTCGACCAGCCGCTCGGCGAGGAGCGCGGCGACCGGCTCCAGCAGCGCGCGATCGCGCGCACCGAATGCGGCGGGCTGGTCGCTGTCGATGTCGATCTCTCCCAGCACGTCGGAGCCGCGCATGATCGGCACGACGATCTCGGACTTCGTCTCGATGCTGCACGCGAGATACCGCGGGTCGGCATTCACGTCGTCCACGACGATCGTCGCCTTCTCCGTGGCGGCGGCGCCGCAGATGCCGCGGCCGAGAGGGATGCGCGTATGCGGCGACGGCTTTCCCATGTACGGCCCGAGCACAAGTTCGTCACCGTCGACGACGTAGATGCCGACCCACGTGTAGTGCGGGACGGCATCCTTCAACAGCCGCACCGTCTGCTGCATCGCCGATTCGGCGGCGGGCGCGGCGGCGATCGCCGAGCTGAGCGCCATCATCAACCCGTCGCGGTCGGTATCAGTCATTGCTTACCGGGGGGCGTTGCCCCGCCGGACCCCCCTACACGCGTGCTCGCGGGGACCCCACGGTGCCCCGCTCCGCTCGCGTGGCTCGTTCGCTCACGCTCACTCGCGTTGATATTCGTCACTCTTTGATCTCCCAGAAAATAAGGGCGAGGCCGCCCAGGATCGGCACCAGCTGCAGCGCGGTAGACAGTCCGTGAAGGCGGCCGAACTCCGCACGCCGCGGATCCCCCTCGGGCAGCGAAGACGGCGCAACACCGATCTCGCGTTGGAGCCGGCCGATTTGCGACGCGACCACGATCCCGGCGTACGCGCTTGCGGCGAGCATCGCTGTCGCGATGGCCGTGCGCCAGCCGAAGCGATGCGGGCGCGGACCAAGGATGCGACGGGTAATCAGTGTCAGGAGAAGAATGATGGCGGCGCCATAGCTGACGAGTGTGAAGCGCCGGAGCATCTCGCCGAACAGCGCGCCGGCCACCAGCCGCGCCTCGGGCAGTTGCCGCGCCGCGGCAACGTCGAATGCCACAGGGGCCGCGATGGCGCCAAGCACGACGAGGCCGCCGATCCAGACGACCAGCGCGAGAAGCGCAACATATCGCAGCGCCAACATCACATCATTATAGACTTCGCTCGGTGGGGCCCCTTTACCTTCCCCACCTCGCTGCGCGCTCGCGCCGCCGCTTCGCGTCAGTTCATTCCGTCGCTCGCTTGCGGCCGCAGGCGCTATAGACTTCGCTCGGTGGGGCCCCTTTACCTTCCCCACCTCGCTGCGCGCTCGCGCCGCCGCTTCGCGTCGGTTCACTCCGTCGCTCGCTTGCGGCCGCAGGCGCTATAGACTTCGCTCGGTGGGACCCATGCTGATCGACTGGCTGCCGTGGAGCGCTGAAGCGTTTGCGCGCGCGATGCGCGAGCGCAAGCCCGTGCTGCTGTCGATTTCCGCGGCGTGGTGCCGTGCCTGTCATGAGATGGACGCCACGACGTACGCGGATCCCGAAGTCGCCACCAAGATTCAGGACGCCTTCATTCCCGTGCGCGTGGATGCGGATCAGCGTCCTGACATCAACGAGCGGTACAACCTCGGCGGCTGGCCGACAACGGCGTTCCTGACTCCGCACGGCGATCTGATTACCGGCGGCACATTCGTGCCGGCCGGACGTATGCCCGGTGTGCTCGCGCGCGTGGCCGCGGAGTACGCGGCGTCCACACATGCGGCGGCGCAGAACATCGAGCCAGCGACGTACGTGGAAGACGGCGATGGTGCACCTGATCTCCGCGCGGACGACGACGCACTCGTGGAAGCGATTTTTTCCTCGTTTGACGAGCGTTACGGCGGCTTCGGCATCGAGCCAAAGTTCCCCCACTCGGCTCCGCTGCACCTGGCGATGGCGCTGTTTCGCGAGACCGGCGATCCGCACTGGCGCTCCGTCGTGCAGTGGACGCTGGATGCGATGGCCGATGGCCCGCTGTGGGACGCCCGCAGTGGTGGGTTCTATCGCTACTCGACCGCGCGCGACTGGCAGCTCCCGCACCAGGAGAAGCTGCTCGACACGAACGCGGCGCTGCTGCGCGCCTACGCCGAGGCGACGATCGTGTTCGGGCGATCGAGCGATCGCGATCGCTGCGCGAACATCGCCAACTTCATTACGACGGCGCTGCGCGCCGACGGGGGCGGATATTTCGGAAGCGATGCCGATCGCATTCTTTACGCCGATGGGAACGCCTCCGCGACCGGCGCGCTGCTCGGCGCGGCGACCGTGCTGGACGACTCGGCACTGGCGCAGGAGGCGCTGGCGTCGTTCGAACGCGTCATGCTCGCGTGCTACAGGCCCGGTCTCGGCCTCGCGCACTACTTCGACGGTGCAGCGCGCGTGCGCGGCCTGCTTGCCGACCAGGTTGCAGCCATCGGCGCGCTGCTCGACGCGTACGACGTCAGCGATGGCGAGCCGTACCGGATGATGGCGGAGGAACTGTCGCACCTGCTCATGCGTGACATGTGGGACGCACAGGCGGGCGGCTTTTTCGATCGCTCCACGACCCCGGATGACATCGGCCTGCTGCGCGCCATGCGCAAGCCGTTCGTGGCCAACGCCGAAGCGGCGATCGCGCTTGCCAGGGTATCCAGGCTGGAAGCGCGGAAGGGTTTCCCGGATCCGGCAGCCTTTCGCGAGCACGCGATTGGCGCGCTGAACGCGGCAGGACGGCAGCTCGACGGCCAGGGACCGGGTGCCGCGTATTACGCGCTCGCCAGCCGCCAACTGATAAACTGACCGGCGCCTTGAGTACCAGAACTTTTGATTCGCTCTCCGCGCCGGCAGCCGAACAGGACGCGCGCAACAGCGCGCTCATTTCCACCTCTCCCTACGTCGGGCCGCGCTTCGAATCGAGCGTGCTGCCGCTCGCGCTGGACTTGACATCGGCGGAATTCACGGCGGACGACGACGCGGCGTTCGGCGCGCTCGAAAAACAGGCCGCGCGTATCGCGATCGAGTCGCTGACCTCGCTGGCGAAAGCCAACGATATCGATCATCTCGGCGGCGGACTCGAGTTGATTCCCGCGCTGCTGATGACGCTCGCGGTCACCGATTACGAACGCTCGCACTTCACGATCGAGCACGGCCACACGAGCATCGGGTATTACTCGGCGCTGTCCGCGCTTGGTTTCCTCGATCGCACACGGGTCATCGACGGATTTCGCCGCAGCCTCGACATTGCCGGACACGTCTCGTGGATCCCCGGCGGCACGGAACTGAGCTCCGGCCGTCTGGGCGTGATGTACTCAGTCGGGACGGGTCTCGCGCTCGGGTTGAAGGCGCACCATGGCGCCGCGGCGCACGTGATCTGCCACACCGGCGACGCCGGCTGGATTTCGGGACAAGCGCTCAACGGCCTCAACGCGGCCGCCGTTCACCGCGCGCCGATCACGTTCGTGATGCACCGCAACGGCATCCAGCTGTCGGGCAGCACGCGCCACATCATGAATCAGGATCCGCGCGGGATCGTCGCGAGCTTCGGCGTGAAGATTCTCGAGATCCGCTCGCTGCACGATCGCCGCGAGCTGTTCGCCGCGTACCGCGAAGCGTTCCGCATGTCGCAGGCGGGACAGCCCGCGATGATTTACCCGACAGGATGGGGCAGCTCGGCGAGCGACCCGTCGGTCACCGTCGACGATTTCGGCAAGAAGTACGGCATCGTGGACGAGACGCGGAAGTTCGCGTCGGAGCACGGCGTGCCGGTGGATCGCAGCATCTGGATTCCGGGCTCGCTCATGAGCTTCCGCGACGTGCGCGCCATGCTGCAGTGCCTTTTCTACGTCAACGATCTGCCGGGTGGCGAAGCGCACCACGACGGCGGCATGAAGGGGCGCGACGCGCAGGCGGTGCTGGCGAACCCGCTGCTGCAGTTGACGCCGGGTGAATCCGCGCGTCTGGACGCGCTGCGCAAGGCCGCTCCGCGAAAAGTGGTGACGACCGCGAGGCCGGCAAAGGGAACGCCCAACCTGACGCTCACCAAGGCGGACATTAAAGATGTGGCGCTCCCCGGGCCGGATAAGCCGGTCTCGCCTCGCGCCGGCTCCGAGGCGGCGTACGTAGCGCTTGGAAAGAAGCACGCGAACCGCATCTTCGTCGTGTCCGCGGATCTCAATCCATCGACGCGCCTCGAAAAGCTCGTGAAGGCGTTGCCGGACGGCCATCGTTTCGAGATGAGCATCGAGGAGCAGGCCGCCACGCTGCTCACGGACGGTCTCGCCTTCAGCAGCCGCGAGCCGCAGCTGAACGTCTTCTCGACCTTCGGCGCGTTCCTCGAAGGCATCGCGCGCGAAGGCTTCGAGATGTGGCGCTACCAGCGCAACCTCACGGGCCCGAACGAAGGTCTGAACGTGCTCATGCACTTCGCGCACGTCGGCGCCTGCACGGGACGCGATCACTTCTCGGGCTGGAGCCTCGACTGGATGAACCTGGCGCTCGGCTATCTGCCGTTCCTGCGCAGGTTCTACGCTCCGGCGGATGCGCGCGCCGCGTTCATCGCCGTCCGCGACGCCGCCGCCGGCTACGGCGGGCACATCGTCGCCATCCCGCGCGACAACCTGCCGGTGCTGACCGGCACGGACGGGATGCCGATCTGGAACGCGGACGATCCATGGACGCCGCTGACCGCGTTGCGCAAGCGCGACGGCGCGAAGACCGCGATCCTCACTGTCGGCGCGCCGAGCTATCTCGCCGCGCAGGCGTCCGACGCGCTGTCCAGCCGCGGCATGGCGGTTGACGTCCACATCGTCAATGGCTTCCCCGGGGACGACGGCGCGCTCGCAGAGATGGCGACGCGATATACGCGGATCCTGACGCTCGAAGACGGCTTGATCGGGACCGTCGAAGCGGGACCGAGAGGATTCGCCGCGTACGCGGCAGGGAAGTTCGCCGGCACAGGGGTCCGCCTGGAACATGCGGGGATCATCGATCCGCGCGTTGCGCCGTCGGAGACGTTCCAGGAAGTATGGGCGCACTACGGTATGACGTCCGACGCGATCGCCGCCCGTCTCAGTCGATAAGCCATGGCGAGGACGGCTTGAAGATCAGCTTCGGCCCGTTCACGCTGGATCTCGACACGCGGCAGCTCACGCGCGACGGCGAAGCCATTCACCTTTCACCGAAGGCGTTCGATCTCCTCGCCGCGCTCGCGCACGAGCGGCCGAACGTCATCTCGAAGGCGGTCCTGCAACAGCGGCTGTGGCCGGACACGTTTGTCGCGGAAGCCAATCTTTCAAACCTGATCGCGGAGATCCGGCAGGCCCTCGACGACTCTCCGCACGAGCCGGTCTACGTCCGCACAGCGCACCGGTTCGGTTACGCCTTCTGCGGGGAGACGTCGGTTGCGGGACCCAGCGGGCGAGCGGCGCATCCGCCGCGGTGCTGGATCGAGTGGGGAACGCAGCGGTTCCCTCTGCATGCCGGCGAGCACGTGATCGGGCGTGATGCGGACGTCGCGATCCGGATCGACGCGTCAACCGTCTCCCGCCGTCACGCGCGCATCGTGGTCGAAGGGGACAAGGCCGTGCTCGAAGACTTCGGCAGCAAGAACGGCACGTTCTGCGGCGACGCGCGCGTGAGCGCTCCCGTCCCGCTCCAGGACGGCGACCACATTCGTCTCGGATCGCAGCTCATCACGTTTCGCGTGCGCTCCGCTGATTCGACCGAGACGCAGGTGGAGACGGTGCGGTGATTCCTGGCATCGCCACCGGCACGCGATTCGGGCCGTACAAAATCGTCGGGTGGATCGGCGCGGGCGGGATGGGCGAGGTCTATCGCGCCCGCTACATCTTCTGCGGCGACGTCAGGACCTCATCGGCCGCGTCCCTTCCGGCTGCCACCGGCGCAGTATCGTGCCGCATCATCATCGGTGATCGTGAGGTCGGACTCTCTCAGGGCCCGCACATCCTCGGACGGGACGCACTACGGAAGTCGCGATCTTCGTGGATGACGTCGGCGTGTCGCGCCACCACGCGCGCATCACCGTCGAGAGCGGCGGCGCGGTTCTGGAAGACCTTGGCAGCAAGAACGGCACGATACTGAACGGCTGCCGGGTTGCGGCGCCGACCGCGCTCGCGGACGGCGCCTTCATTGTCCTCGGCGCAACCGTCCTCAAGTTCCGCCTCTTCGCGGCGAGGGATCGACGGAAACCGCTACGATCCGCTCTTAGGTGATGCTGCGACACGCGTTCCTGGCCATCGTTCTTGCGGGTTCGTTGTCAACCGCGGACGATCCGCCGCGCGAATGGATCGAGACCACCGGACATCGCGTGATCCGGCTTTCCGATCAGCCCGGAACCGCCAGCCTCTACTTCCATCAGAATCCCTATACGGCCACGGGCGACAAGATGGTGGTGTCGACACCGCAGGGGCTCGCCACGATCGCGCTCGCGACGAGAACGATCGCGCCGCTCGTCGAAGGACGCGTGAGCAGTCTCGTCGTGGGCCGCAAGACGCGGCAGGCGTTCTATATGAAGGGCGGCGCCGTGTACGCGACGAACGTCGATACGGGCGCGACGCGGAGAATCCTCGAGGATTCACGTATCCGCGGCGGATCAGGCTTCGGACTGAGTGCCGACGAGACGCTGCTCGCCGGCAGTTTCGTGAAGAGTACGGATGCCGCCGCGCCGGCTCCGCCGCGTTCCACCGCGCCGCCACCGCCGAATCCGCTCGCGACGCCACCTCCACAGGAGTCGAGCCTCGAAGCGCGCTGGGCCGCGCGGCTGCCCATGGCGCTGTACACGATCAATGTCGCGACCGGCGAGCTGAAGATCGTCTATGAGTCGAACGACTGGCTCAATCACGTGCAGATGTCGCCGACGGATCCGACGCTCATCATGTATTGCCACGAGGGTCCGTGGCACAAAGTCGACCGCATCTGGACGATTCGTACGGACGGTTCCAACCGGAAGCTGATGCACGAGCGGATGATGGACATGGAGATCGCCGGCCACGAGTTCTTCAGCGCGGACGGAAAGACGATCTGGTACGACCTGCAGACGCCGAAGAGCAAGGTGTTCTGGCTCGCCGGCGTGGAGGTCGACACCGGCAAGCGGACGCGATACTCGGTGGAGCGCAGCCAATGGTCGGTGCACTTCAACGCCTCCCCGGACGGGAAGCTGTTCGCGGGCGACGGCGGTGGGCCGAGAAGCGTCGCGGCTCCCGGCAATGGCCAGTGGATTTATGTCTTCACGCCGACGGACGGAAAGCTGCAGGGCGAGCGGCTCGTCGACCTGTCCAAACACGACTACCAGCTCGAGCCGAATGTCACGTTCACGCCGGACCAGAAGTGGATCGTCTTCCGGTCCACCATGCACGGCGCGACGCATGTGTACGCCGTGGAGGTCGCGAAAAGCAGCGGGCGTTGATCGAACCCTCAAAACGGGGACTGTCCCCGTTTTTCTAGGGCGCGCTCGTCGGTTTGGCGGTGCCGTCCGCCGTGGACAAATACAGCGCATTGAAGAGCAGCGGGAACGTCGCGTGCGTCTGCGCCCGGTGCTGCGGGCGCAGGCCGAACACGACGATGCGGCCCGGGTTCGTATCAATGCTGACCACCGCCGCGCGGCCCGCCATCAGATCCTCCCCTTTCAGCCACCCCGATGCGACCACTCCCGTGTTCGGATACCGCGCGATGACGCTCACCTTCTGCGACGAGAAGCCCTCGCCGACGCTGAAGAACGGGCTGTTGTTGTAGAAGCCCGTGGTCTCCGCCGGCATCCCCAGACCGAGCGGATGCGCCGTATCGACCTCGATATTGAGTATCGTGCCGGGCGCGAAGTGCTGATCCCGCGTGAGTCCCGCCTTCAGGTTCTTCAGCGGAACGCCGAGACGCTCGATCGCGAGATCCGACGCGCTGCCGAGCGTGACGAGCGTGCCTCCCTGCGAGACGAATTCCTTCAGCGCGCTGACGCCTTCATCGCCGATCCCGCCACGGTACTCCGGACGCACGTTCGATCCCGACGAGCCTTCGACGATGCCGCGCGGCGCCTGGTCGGGCAGGATGACGACGTCGAACTTGCTCCGCAGCTTGCCGGCGCGGACGTCCGCGTTGTGGAGGGTCGTGAGTTTGAAGTCGTACTGTTCGAGGACCCAGCGCGTCCACCCCTCGTCCATGTTCCCGCCGGTCCAGGGGGAATACATGCCGATGCGCGGCGCCTTTACAGAGATCGCGCCCGAGGGCGCCGTTCCGTCCGCGGTCTTGATCTGCATGCCGAGCTCCGAGCCGACTGCGTCAAGCGATGCCTTCGAAGCGTTCAGGATCCATACCCGCGAGCCATTCGCGGCGGATTCGAACGCGAGCCGCGCGCCGTCCTTCAGCAACCGGTTCATCGCCTTCGCCGCGTCCGGACCGCGGTAGTCGAAGACGTAGCGTGGTCCGTTGCCGCTGACGCGCCCGTCCAGTTTCGGCGCGGTGTCGAGTTTCGTGAGCTTCACGTTATCCGGCAGCGGCTTGTGCGCGACGACGTGATCGACGCCGAGCAGCATGCCGAGCGACCAGGCGGTGACATCGTAGGGTGGCTCTGGAGGTGACGTTGGCGACCGGCGCACCTCCGGGTACGTCTGCTTTTCGAGAATGTCCTTCGCGTAACGCGCGAAGACCTGGGACATCGGGATGACGAAGGTGCCCCCCGCGTACTTCTGACCATCCGCGTCGAAGGCTGCGTCGGCGCGATACACGTCCACGCCCGCCATCTGCAGCTTGTCGACGAGATGCGCCGCTTCGTGCGGATCGTGCTGCGTCTCGACAGGAATCAGGATCGCGGCCGGATCCCCGTTCTTTCCATTCTCGATCGTGAGCCGGTTGACCTCGTAGATCTGCTGGAGCAGCGCTTCGCGCCGATCGGCGACGGTGTCGAGAAGCGCCATCGTCGCGATCAGTTCGTAATCGACGATGTCGCGGAGTGTCCAGTGGCCGCCCATCCAGGGACGCGGGTACTCCGTCCGCGAATTGATATCGGTGGGCGGTGGAAGCACGCCACCGGTATCGCCGCCGCCGCGGCCGCCTCGGCCGCCACCACCTTCAGCCGGCGCCGCCGCACGGCCGGGAATGGCGCGCTGCTGGTCGATGGGCGCGGCAACGCGCACGCTCGCGACTTCCGTGAGCAGTCCGACCTGGTTGTGCCACCAGCCGCTCCACGCCATGGCCCCCTGCCAGAAGTTCGTGTACGTGGAGTTATAGATGATGCCTTCCTTGCCGGCGGCCTCCAGCGCCGCCGCCTGGGATTGCCCAAGGATTCCATTCCAGCGGTAGATCAGCGGATGCACGTTGGCGTTGATGGGATCGGTTGCGGGCATGACGAAGATACGGGCGCCGCTGCTGCCCATCTGGTGCTCGTCGAGCCACACAGCGGGGAACCAGTCGTGCCACAGCAGCTTCGCCGTGTGCTGGCTTTCCTTCTGCGTGAACATGTACATGTCACGGTTGTTGTCGTGGCCCACGTACGGGTGATACAGGTAGGGAATCTGGCTCGTCTCGAACGGCGTGCCGAGGTTCTTGTTGAACCAGTCGGTCACCATGATCTGCCCGTCGGGATTCAGGCTCGGCACGAGCACGAAGATCACGTTGTCGAGGATCTTCTTCACGCCCGGCGAATTGTCGGTCGCCAGCCGATGGACGAGTTCGACGACCATCTGTGACGCGCCGATCTCCGTCGCGTGAATCGTCGTCGTGATCGCGACGACCGCCTTGCCCTGCCGGAAGATCTCGTCACGCTCCGTATCGGTGGGCGCGCCCCCCTGGAAGTACAGCTTCCGCTCGATCTGCTTGTAGCGATCGAGGTTCTTCAGCGTGTCCGGGCTCGCGATCTCCAGTGCAATGAACGGATTGCCGTTCGTGGATTTTCCGAGCTCGCGAAAGCGGACGCGATCCGTCGTCTGCGAGATCTGCCGGAGGTACTCGACGATCTTGTCCCAGCGCGCAAGCTTGTTGTCCGTGCCCATGCGGAACCCGAAGAACTGCTCGGGGGTGGGGACTGCCTGCTGCGCCGTCGGGTGCGCGAACAGCAAGGCGATCGCGAGCGCGGCAACGAGTCCTGCGTAGCTTCCGCCTCTAGGCGGAAGAACCTTCTTGATCATTGCTCCGCTCCAGGAGTCGGTGCGAGTGCGCGCTTGTGCTCGCTCCCGCGCATCAGGCGCTCGATCCGCATCGCCAGCGCCGGCGACACCGTCTGCGGTCCCTTCATTAGGTAGTTCTCCAGCTCCGCATAAGTGAAGCCCATTTCTGCTTCGTCGGTCTGACCGAGCCACAACCCGGCGCTCGGCGCCTTTTCGATGATCGCCTCCGGGACGCCCAGATCGCGAGCGGCCGCCCGGACTTCGCTCTTCAAAAGGTTGCCGATCGGCAGCAGGTCCACGCCGCCGTCACCATACTTGGTGAAGTAGCCGATCGAAAGCTCGCTGCGGTTCCCCGTGCCCGCGACCATGTAGTTCAGCGTGTTCGCCACGTAATAGAGCGTTGTCATCCGCAGGCGAGGCTTGACGTTCACGAGCGGCAGCTGCGCCTTGATGTCCTCGGTCGCGTGCGCGGGACCGGGAAAATGCTCCGGCGGAAGCGTCCTCACGACCTCCCCGAGAACCTTCGTGAACTGATCGTACGCTGGCGCAAGATCCAGGCGCAGGGTCGGGATCTGGAAGTGATCCGCGACGAGCCGCGCATCCGCTTCATCGCGCGGATCGGTGTGGCAGGGCATCAGCACGCCGACGACGTTGCTGGGAGCGGCCGACTGACATAAACGCGCGACGACCGCCGAGTCGATGCCGCCGCTCAAACCGAACACGAATCCGCGTGCCCCGGACTGCGCAACGCGCTGGCGCAGCCATTCCACGATCGAATCTGTGCTCTTGCTCATCTGCGGAACTATATCAGCAGGACTTTTTCGTCAGCGCGGGCGATGCCGTGATCACGCGGAGAAAAGCCTCCACCACGCCGGGATCGAACTGGCGTTCGCGTTGCCGATCGATTTCGTCGATCGCCTCTGCTACTGGCCATGCAGGTTTATACGGCCGTTGTTGCGTGAGCGCATCGAATACATCCGCGACGGCGACGACGCGTCCCGCGAGCGGAATATCGGTCCGGCGTAATCCCGCGTACCCGTCGCCGTCCCATCGCTCATGATGCGAAAAGGCAATCTCTTCAGCGAGGCGAAGCAGCGGAAACTTCCCGCCGGACAAGATGCGTGCGCCGATCGTCGTGTGCTGTTTCACGACCTCGAATTCCGCCGGGGAGAGCTTGCCCATCTTGAGGAGGATGGTGTCGGGCACGCCGATCTTTCCGACATCGTGCAGCGGCGCGGCGCGCGCGATGAGCGACACCTGCGAGTCCGGCAGTCCGAGCTGCCGCGCGAGAAGCGCCGACATCTGGCCGACGCGCTGCGTGTGCTGGCCGGTGTTGTCATCGCGGAATTCGGCGGCGATTGCGAGCCGCTCGATGATCTCGATCTGCGCCTCGACGAGCTCGCGAGTACGCTCGCGGACCTTCGCTTCGAGCAGCTGGTTCTGGCTCTGGATCTGGATGTAGAGAAACCGCGTCTCGAGCAGCGTCTTGATGCGCAGCAGCAATTCGTCCTGCTGGAAGGGCTTGTTGACGAAATCCTTTGCGCCGCGCGAGAGCGCTTCGCGGCGCGCCTCCTGGGTCAGATCGGCGGACAGGATGAGGATCGGCAAGTACGACGCCTCGGCGATCTCGTTCAACTGGTTCATGACCGCGAGCCCGTCCATGTGCGCCATGTGCAGGTCGAGCAGGATCAGGTCCGGCCGGTGCTGGACGTAGAGCGGGGCGGCCTGGCGCGAGTCGGTCGTGCTCTCGATGCGGACGAACCCGGCGCGCGTGAGTATCCGTCGAAGAATCTCGACGTTCGCATCCTCGTCATCCACGATGAGGATGCGGGCGTTCCGGAACGAGCGGGACATCATGGCGTGACAGCGGGGGAGGCGTTGGCGATGGCTTCGGCGGCAGGCGATTCGGGCCACGTCATCGGAGGCGCCGCGGTGTATCCGTCATGCGCGAGCCTCGCCTGGAAGAGCGAGACGGCGGTCGCGAGCCAGGCGAGCGCGAGAAAGCACTCGAGGACGATGGCCCCTTCGGCGATCACCCAGTAGTTCGATGCCGGCACGAGGCGTTCGGAAGCCAGCAGGACGCCCATCGCCGCGAGCACGAAGACGGAGAAAAGGACGATGGATGCAGGATTCCGGAACACGAATCGAGCGCCGCCGAGCAGCGCGCCCAATGCGCTGCGTCGATCCTCGACGGCGATGCGCACCTGCGCGAATGACAGTACGAGCGTCAGGAACAGCGCGATGACGAACGCCGCTTCGTGCACGTAGCCGTTGGGGAAATCGCCGCCGATGGCGAGGTGAAAGGCGCCCAGGAGCAGCGCGTTGACGAGGGCGAGACGCAGCATCGCGCCGAGATGCGCGCCGCAGGCGCCGAAGAATCCGCGCGCGCGCGTCGCGCGGCGGCGCGCGTAACGATCGAGCACGCCGCCGGAAAGAAAGGCCCAGATTAGCACCGCGCCGATCGCGTGCCTGACGTCGGCGGATCCGCCGTAGAACGACACGATCGCAATCGTGCCGGCGAGCACCGTCGGCGCCGCCGCAACGCGCGCGATTCCGTCCGTGAATGCGTGCGCCGCGCCCGTCCTGGATCGGTCCCCCACAGTGCGGAATCCTACATCAGGAAGGTATAATCGGCCGCTTGGATTCATTCATTCAGGAGTCATAGATGGCAACACGGAAAGGACCAATTCGCGTTCTGCATTACGGGTTGGGTCCCATCGGCGCGGCGGTGGTGAAGCAGGTGGCCGAGCGCCGCGGCTTCAAGATTGTCGGCGCGGTTGATATCGATCCCGCCAAGGCCGGACGCGATCTCGGAGAGGTCGCCGGCGTCGGCCGTCTGCTTCGTGTGAAGGTGTCCGCCGACGCGAAGAAGACCATCAAGTCCACGCGCCCCGACGTCGTCGTGCTGTGCACGGTGTCGTCGCTGAAAAAAGTGCTGCCGCAGATGGAAGAGATCCTGAAATTGAAGGTGCCCATCGTGTCGACAACTGAAGAGCTCGCCTATCCGACGGGCGGCAACATGAAATACGCGCGCGCGATCCACGCCGCGGCGAAGAAAGGAAAAGTGGCGGTGCTGGGCACCGGCGTGAATCCCGGCTTCACGATGGACGCGCTGCCGATCACGCTCACCGGCGTGTGCGAGCGCGTCGACGGCATTCGGATCGACCGCATCCAGGATGCCCGCGTCCGCCGGCTGCCCTTCCAGCAGAAGATCGGCGCGGGCCTGACACGCGAGCAGTTCCAGAAGAAGGTGGATGACGCGAGCGTGCGTCATGTGGGTCTCGCGGAGTCGGTGTCGATGATCGCGGATGCGATGGGCTGGAAACTGGACAAGATTACCGACGAGATCCAGCCGAAGATCGCCACGACGACCGTCGCCAGCGAGTTTCTCGCCGTGGATGAAGGCTACGTCTGCGGCCTGGTGCAGGATGGAATCGGCTACCGCAATGGCCAGCCGATCATCACGCTCCACATGGAAGCGTATCTGGGCGCGCCGGAATCGTACGACCAGGTGGAGATCGTCGGCTCGCCGCACATCAAGAGCAAGATCGCCGGCGGCGTGCACGGTGATGTGGCGACAGCATCGATCACAGTGAATTCGATCCCGAAGATCCTCGAAGTTGCGCCGGGTCTTCACACGATGCGCGACATGCCCATTCCCTCGTATTTCGGCGGCTGAGGATGGAAACTTACAGTGAAAAGATCATGCGCGTGCGTCGGGCCTACCAGGAGGCGCACGCGCGGTTCGTCAAGCGGCTGACGGAGGCGTCGGCGGAGGCGGCGGCGCGCGTTCCTGAAGGGGAAGGCTGGTCGGCGGCGCAAATTGGCTGGCACGTGGCCGCCGTGGACGCCTCGTTCGCCGGGCTCGTTTCAGGAGAGATTCCCGGCGCGAAGGAATTGCCGGACGGCGTCTCCGCGAAGCCGTGGTCCGAGATCCTCGCCGCGATTCCCGGGAAGCTCGAAGCAGGAAAGCGCGTGCAGCCGCCCGCCGCCGCCAGCCGCGATGACGTGTTGAAGGCGCTCTCGGACGCTGCGTCAAAAATGGACGCCGCGCTCGCGGGGCTCACCGAAGAGCGCGGCCGGCGCTATGTGATCACACACCCGGTGATCGGTACCGTTGCGCTGGCGGACATCGGCGACTGGGCGACGGCCCACACCATTCGCCACAACGCGCAGGCGAAACGCACGCTCGGCGCGTAAACCCCGTTAGCTGTCGCGCAGGATTGTCAGCGGATCGAGCTTCGTGGCGCGCCACGCCGGCAGCAGGCTTGCGGCGATTGACACCAGCAGCAACGCGCCCGCTACCACGGCGAGCGTCAGCGGGTCCGATGCCTTGACGCCGAATACGAGCTTGTCGAGCATGCCCGCGGCCAGCAGCGCGCCGGCGGTACCGATCGCGATCCCCAGCAACGCGGGCTTTAATCCTTCCAGCAGCACCAGTCGCAGGACGTCGGACGTCCGCGCGCCGAGCGCCGTGCGAATGCCGATCTCGCGCCGGCGGCCGCGTACGAGATAGGACAGCACGCTGTAGATGCCGACGGATGCGAGCATCAGTGCCGCCGCCGCAAAGGCTTCGAGTAACAGGGCGCGGAAGCGCTCGTTGACGAGCGTCTCTTCAATCACCTCGTCCATCGAGTGCACGGCCTGCACCGGAAGCTGCGCATCCATCGCGTGGACCGCGGCCACCGCCGCCCGCGCGACGCTCTCGGGATCGGCGGACGTGCGCAGCGCGACGGACGTCCGCTCATTTCCTCGATCGTTCGCGTGCGGGAAATGAGCGGCAGCGTGGCGCGGCGCCCGACCGGATCCGTGTCACCCCACAAGAGTTTTGCCGCGGATGCGCTGACGAGCAGCGCGTGCTCGTCGCCGCTGCGGAAGTCGCGTCCCCGCAGCATCGGGATCTCCATCGTCTTCATGTAGCCGGCGCTGGCGACACGGACCGACACCGTCGGCTGCTCGCGCGGGTTCAGCTCCGCCCGTCCTTCGATCACGAGCGGCTGCACGGATCCGCCGCCCGTCACCGGCAGTGTGTCCACCCAGCCGGCGCTCTGCACCCGCGGCAGCGCCCCGAGCCGGTCCATCAGCGCATCGTAGAAGGCGCGCCGCTGCGCGGGCTCCTTGTACCGCGCGTCCGGGAGGTTGAGATCCATCTTCAGAACGCTGCGCGGATTGAAACCCGCGTCCACGTGCCGCAGCGCCTGCAGGCTTCTGATCATCACGCCGGCGCCCATCAGCAGCATGAGCGAGAGGGCGACTTCGGCGACGATCAGCGCGCGCCGCGTGAGCGAGCCGGCGCCGGACGCATCGCTGCGTCCCCCTTCTTTGAGCGTGTCATTCAGATCGGTGCGGCCGGCGCGCAGCGCGGGGACGAGGCCCGCGAGGATGCCCGTCAGGATGGACGCCGCGAGCACGAAGAGCAGCACGCGGACGTCGACGGAGGCCTCTTCGGCGCGCGGCACCTGGTTCGCCACGAGTGACGCGCCCCCGCTGATCACGATCTGCGCCAGCAGCAGTCCGGCGGCGCCGCCCGCGATCGACAACACCAGCGACTCGACGAGCAGGTGCTGGAAGACGCGGCGCCTGCCGGCGCCGAGCACCGCGCGAATCGCGATCTCTTTCCGGCGGTTCATCGATCGCGCGAGGATCAGGTTGCCGACGTTCGCGCAGGCGATGAGCAGCACGAGCGCCACTGCGGCGAGCAGCATCAGCAGTGATCGCCGAATGTCGCCGACGATTAATTCCTGCAGCGGGATGGCGGTCCCTCCCCATCCGGCGTTCTCGGCGGGATACGCCTGTTCGAGCCGCTTCGAGATCACTTGCAGCTCGGACTTCGCCTGCGCGAGATCCACTCCGGGCTTGAGCCGCGCGATTCCCTGGTAGTTGTGGTTCTCGCGGACGGTGCGGTCCTTGTCCGTCCAGGCCAGCGGCGCCCACATCGGCACCATCGTCGCGCCCCACGCGTTCATGGAGAAGCGCTTCGGCATCACTCCGACGACGGTGTAGGTCTGTCCGTCGAACGTGAGCGTGCGGCCGACGGTGTCGGGCGCGGCGCCGAGGTGACTGCGCCAGAAACCCTCGCTGATCACCACGACTTTGGCGCGCGCGGGATCGTACTCCTCGGCCACGAACGTGCGGCCGAGCGTGGGCTGCGTTCGGACGATCCTGAAGAAGTCAGGTCCGACGACCGCCACGCGCAGCGCTTCCGCGTTGCCGGTCCCCGTCAGCGTCAGCTGCCGGAAGTTGTATGCCGCCATGGCTTCGAACGACGAGCTCTCGCGCTGATAGTCGAGAAAGTTCGCCGGCGACAGCGGGAAGGTCTCCATGCCGGGAAACGTCGTTTGCGGCGGCACGTGGAACACGCGAACGAGACGATCCGGCTGCTCGAAGGGCAGCGGCCGCAGCAGCACCGCGTTCACGATGCTGAAGATTGCCGTGTTCGCGCCGATGCCGAGCGCGAGCACGGCTGCGACGGCGAGCGCATATGAGGGCGTACGGATGAACACGCGAAGCGCGTGGCGGATATCGGAAAGAATCGCGCGCATGAACGGGTCTCCAGGGCGATCGACGAGATGAAAAGGACGAGTCGCGTTATTCGGTTTCGGGGGCGCGGCGGCGCAGCGGATCGCCTGACGCCAGAACCAGCGGCGCGCGGCGGCGGGCGAAGTATCGGCCCGCAGGCGGAACTCTTCTTCGAGATCCCCCAGGATGAAGTCCTGCCACTCCGGCGGCAGCCGCCATCGCAGCAGCCTCACCGCGAGCGCGGGTGGATGATGCGTCACTTGGCGTTTAACCGTCCCTCGAGGCCGGCCGCCATCGACTGAAGCGCGTGGTATGCGTGGCGCAGCGCCGCCGTGCCTGCCGGCTTGAGCGCGTAGAACTTGCGTCGGCGTCCGCCGCGTGTACACCGCGTTGATCGACACGTCGCGGGCCGAGCGCGCGTGGATTTCCTGCCGGATCGCGGCGCCATACGCCTCGTCGTCCAGGCGCAGGACGCCGAGCAGTACCAGTTGTTCGAAGTCGCCGAGGGCGGCGGACCTGGATTTAAACCACATTGTGGGGGATATTATCGATCGAATTGGGCGGGAGCGGGTGGGGAAAGGTTCTGGGTCTTACGCGAGGCGCTGACGCATCTGGACCATCTCGGCGTTCAGCGCTCCAGGCAGCCCTTCCGCGAGCCACTCGACAATCAGCCGGTCGAGCTCGCCGAACGCGTAGGGTGAATACACTGTGAGGACGCCAGCCAGATCTCCGTCGTGCAGGAGCGGCACGCTGACGCACGAGCGCAGCGGCGGGCGCACGACACCCGCGGCATCGCCGAGATCCAGCGCGGCGTCCGCATTCGCCATCGTCCTGCGATTCGCCGCGACCCATCCGCTCACGCCTTCGCCCACCGCGACCTGGTCGGGGATGCGGCCGTCGAGCGTACGGTGCAGACCGGCGACCGCAAGAACGTGACGCCGCGCGTCGAACCGGAAGAGCACCGCCACCGATTCTGGAGCGGCCTGCGACACGAACGATGCAATCCGCCGCGCCGCATCGTCCCAGTCCGCGCCTTCGACCGTCGCCAGAAACTGCGTGACCCAGTCCCGCCTTAGCTTCGTATTGCTGGAAGGCGCCGGAGCGAGCTGGCGCGCTCCAGTCCCTTCGAGCACTGACGCGACGCGGCGCCGCAGCGGCGACGCGATCTCGGCTTCTGTCGGCTCCATCTCCGCTTCTGTCGGACGCGGCAGCCGGATGAAGGCGTCCACAACAGCCGCGTCGTACATGCGGCCGCTCCGGCAGCGGATGATTTCGAGCGCATCATGGTGGCTCATGCGCCGGCGGTACGGCCGGTCCGAGGTCAGCGCGTCATAGCAGTCGACAACGGCCAGAATGCGCGCGCCGACCGGTATGGCATCGCCGGCCAGGCCATCCGGGTACCCAGTGCCGTCCCAGTTCTCGTGATGGTGCCGGACGAGAGAAACCAGCGGGAACGGAAAGTCGATGCCCGAGAGAATCGACGCACCGATGCTCGCGTGCTTCTTCATCTCTTCGTATTCCGCCGGAGACAATGGGCCCGGCTTGTTGAGAATGTGCTCGGGCACGGCGAGCTTCCCGAGATCGTGCAGCAGCGCGGCGGCCTCGAGCGCCTGGACCTCTTTGCGGGATGCGCCGAGCGCCGTTGCGAGCCTCGTGCTGAGGAGCTGCACGCGACGAATGTGGCCGTGGGTCACCTGGTCCTTCGCGTCGATCGCCATCGCGAGCGTCTCGACGGTGGAGTCGTACAGCCGGCGCAGCTCCGTCAGGTGCCGGCTGGTGTCCTCGAGGCGTGAGGCCGCGTAATGCGAGGACAGGTACGACGCCAGCAGCATCGGCCCGAAGACGATGACCGCAGTCAATGTCATGTCCCGGTGCGACTGCACGAGCAACGCGCACACGGACAGGCTGACGCAGAAATCCAGCGCCATGTGCGGCAGGTGCTGACGCAGCAACGCGACTGGTGCAACGTCGGTGTCCAGCCATACTGCGGCGCCGGCGATCAGCGTATTGAGCAGGAAATACGTCGTCGTCAGGGTCAGGAGCGGTACGACGAGAGGGCCGAATGCGCTCGATTGTTCGAGGAGCGGCGGGACGCCGGCCAGCTGGTAGAAGAGCAGTGCCGAGAGGCAGACGGAAATCGCCGGCTCCGCGATGCCGAACAGGAGGCGGACGCGCGTGCGCTTCCTGCTCCACAGCGATACCGCGAGACCGTCGATCACCGCGACCACCGTCGCTGCCGCCGGGCCGAACAACAGCGCCGACGTGAAGATCACGCCCTCGGAGACCGAGATCGTGGCCTGCATCGACGGAATGCGGATGCAGAGCGGCCCGCTGAGAAGCGCGAGCGCGGCGGCGACGTACCATAACGGATGCGGCGGCTGCGCGATCACACGTCCGACGGCCCACGCAATCGGCACCAGCCCGATCGCGCCGACCGTGACTACGTACTTGCGGCAGGTCGCGGAGATCGCCGAGCTCACGTCAGCCTCGCCCGTTCCCGCGACGCGCGCCATTCGTGCGAGAGAATCGACCAGATCGTGTGGTCGAGCAGACCCAGTGGACAGGGAAAGCATTGCCGCAGCGTTCCTTCCGCAACGGCGCCGAGCTTTCTGAGCGCGGCCGCGCCGCGCCCGTTCCCGACGGCCGAGCGGCATTCCAGGCGCCGCACGCCGAGCGTGTCCATCGCGAAATCAATTGCCGCCGTCGCGCATGGCTGAAACGTGCCGGAACCCCACAGCGTGGCGTCGAGCGCGAATCCGATTTCCGCGGTGCCAAATCCAGGCTCGATCGGCCATAGCTGGAAGAGTCCGGCCGCCGTTCTACGTTCGCGCGGTACGACCGCGAAGCACAGATAGCGCCCGGCGCGCCGCTCGCGTCTTACCCAGCGGATGAATCGCGCGAAATGCTCCTCGGTGGACGGTCCGAGCGGAAGGTAATCGAGCACCTTCGGCCCGCCAAGTGACGCGGCCAGGTGAGCCGCATCTCGCGGCCTGACTTCACGAAGAATCGCGCGGCGCGTTTCCAGGACGGGCAGCGCCGCCCGCCATGACGCGCACCGCGGCGCTACCGTTCTCCCATTCGCGATAACGAGGGAGCTCGGGATGGCCATTCAGAAGACGGGCGTCCACTGCGTCCCGGCGAGCGTTGCGCCGGCGGAGCCAGAGCCATCGACCGATCCCCATACCAGCCGATCGGCCGTGACGTTCTGCCAGTCAATCTGATCGCCGTAGAGCAGTGACCCGCCGGCGTCGTACGCGAGCACGTTCGATCCCCAGACCAGTCGCGAGCCCCATACGAGACGGCTGCCCCAGACTACGCTGTCGTTCACGTCGCCCCACACCAGCCGGTCTCCCCATACGAGCCGATCGCCCCACACCACTCGCAGCGCCCATGCGGGATCGTTCGAATACATGTAGTCGCCCCACACGAGACGATCTCCCCAGACGAGTCGCTGCGCCCAATTGATCACGTCTCCATTAGACAGCGTCGTCGTGGTCGTTACTCCGCCAGAAAGCCACCAGGACGAAACCGGGACGCTCAAGTCGATGGCTTTCGCCAGGGCGATTGCGCCGGCAGCATTGATCTCGCCGGCTCCCTGCGACAACGTGTCCGCGTTCGGAATCTGCCCTGCGGTCCACTCCAGTATCGCCTTGACCGTGTTCGGCGTCGGCGTCCGGCCACCGTTGGCGTTGCGGCTCGCCGCAATGATGTCGGCCACGACGCCGCTCGTGACCGCCGCAGCCATGCTCGTGCCGCTGAGCGTCATGTAGGTCCGCGTCGCGACGTTCACATACCAGGCGGGGTAGCTCCTATAGAGGCTGCTGTCCTTCGCCATGAAGGAGACGATGTGCCGTCCCGGAGCGATGACGTCCGGTTTCGCATAGCCGTCGTACCAGGTTGGCCCGCGTGAGCTGAACGGCGCCACCTCGTCGTCGAGGCGCGTTTCGGTGTTCTTGGTGTCCGCGGCGCCTACTGTGATGGCGGACGGCGCGTTGCCGGGAGAACTGATGCCGGCGTAGCCGATCTCTCCAGTCTGCCGGTTCATCCCCTCGTTCCCGGCGGCGATGACTACGACGATTCCGGCGGCGACCGCCTTTTCGACCGCGATCACCAGCGGATCGGTCGTCGCCGATTCGTAGATCGGATGGCCGAGCGAGAGATTGATCACGTCGATCTTGAGCTTGGCCTTGTTGGCGATCGCGAATTCGATCGCATCGATCACCGTGCTGGTGTATCCGGATCCATCCGATGCGAGGACCCGGAGACCGATCAGGCGTGACGCCGGCGCGAGGCTGCGCTACCGTGCGTCCGATTTGTCGTCCTTCGCCCGGATCATGCCGGCCACATGTGTGCCGTGGCCGTAGCCGTCCAGCGGCTTGACCGTCTTCGTTGAGCTGCTCAGCAAGTCGTAGAACGTGGCGACCGGCAGCTGGTCGTGGTTGACAATGCCGGAGTCGATGACCGCCACGCCCACGTCTTTCCCGACCTCGGTCGAATTGTCGATGCCCAGCGTTGGCTTCAGCATGTTCTCCGAAAGCGTCGGCACCGTGGCTGTCGTAAGGCTTCCAACGACGACGGCATCGACCGACGCGTGCAGCACGTCCTCGCTTTCCGCCAGCCCGCGCAGACGCCCGGCGGGCACTTCCGCCGTAACCGCGTCGATGATGTCGTGTTCAGAGAGGATCGCGGCGCCGGCGCGCCAGAGTGCGCCCTTGACGCGATCCCGTGCGCCCGCGCGTGTCGCGAGGATTACGCGTACGCGATCCGGGCGTGCGGCGGCGCTATCGAGCGCGCGGAGGTAGTGATCGAGCTTTGCGTCAGCCGCGCGTGCGGCCGCGGCAGTTTTGACTGCTGTCGCGCCGCTGGTGGCGACTGCGCAAAACCCTATGACGAGGAGCAGGCCGATCTGGGGACGCCATCGCATGACTGGCGCATTGAGCAATCAACACGCCAATACGGCTGTGCTAACGATTTCGTCTGGGCGTTACATCGAAGACGTTCGAGAGACGGTGGAAAAGGTGCCGTGCGCGCACAGATCGGTGCGAGCGACCGCTAACTGTGCTGCAGGATTGTCAGTTCGTCTACATAAACGTGGTGTGCGCCCATGTGCGACCGTGTGATGTGTACGACTGACTGCTTCCCATCCAGCGCGCGTTGTGAGGTTCCCGCGGCGGCAGGCTCCGCCGAATCCCAGTTCGTGTCTCATTGTGAGATTCCATGTCTCAGGACGGGACCCCGGAAATACTCGGGTTTCTGCGAGTGTGATCGATCGTGAGACAGCGGCTTCAGCAGCTATCGTGAGTTTTCGGTCACCCTGACGAGGTCGGCCGTCCAGCGCTGGCTGGTTTTCAGGACGCGCGCTGCATCCCCCATCGGCGTCGCTTGAGGAACAGTCCTTTCCGAGAAATTCCCAGGAGTCGTGCCGCGTTCTCGTAATTGCCGTGGGCGCGATCGAGCGCGCGTACGACCATCATGCGTTCGATCGCTTCGATCGCATCGTTCAGCGGCTGGTCGAGCCGGACGCGGATCTCCGGCTCGTCGTCGGGGCGGACGCGGACGGTCTTGCGTGACGCCTGGATTTCCGGCGACAGCAGCGCCGGTGTGATCATGCTGTCGGGATCCGCGTACGCCACAACGCGTCTGATCTCGTTGACGAGCTGGCGCACGTTGCCGGGCCAGGCGTAGAGCACCAGATATTCGAGCGTCTCGTCGTCCAGCGTCAGCCGCCCCTTCTTCTGTTCCTCCGCCGCGGTGCGAAGGTAATGATCAATGAGCGGCGGGATCTCCTCGCGGCGCTCGCGCAGCGGGGGGAGCCTGAGACGGACGACGTTCAGCCGGTAGAACAGGTCTTCGCGGAAGCGCCCGTCCGAGACCAGCGTCTCGAGGTCCGCGTTGGTCGCGGCGATCACGCGGACGTCCACCTTTACGGGTTGTGACTCGCCGAGGCCGTGGACCTCGTGGGTCTCCAGGAAGCGGAGGAGTTTCGGCTGCAGCTCGGGGCCGATTTCGGCGATTTCGTCGAGGAAGAGCGTCCCGCCGGCTGCCCCGCGGATGACGCCGTCGAACGCGTCGTTGGCGCCGGTGAACGCTCCCTTGCGGTAGCCGAACAGCTGGCTGTCGAGCATCTCGCGCGGGACGGCGGTGCAGTTGAACGGCACGAACGGTTTCGCGCCGCGTCCGGAAGCGCGATGAATGGCGCGGGCGAGCACTTCCTTGCCGGTTCCCGTCTCGCCGGTGAGCAGCACCGTGATGTCGGATGGTGCGATGCGCTTCGCGATCGAGAGCAGCTCGGTCATCTGCTCGGAGACCCACAGACCGCCGTCGGTCTCCAGGGTGTCGGCCGGCCAGAGCGCCGCGCGCTGTTTCTCCTCGCGCCGGTATTTATCGAGGGTGACGGCAGTGTCGACGAGCTTCTTGATCGCGACGCCGGTGCAGCGGTCGTTCAGGCCCGCCTTGAGGTCGGCGATGACTTCCCACGATTCATCGCGATGCGTGCCGCACACGATCCTTAGCCGCTCGCCCGCGTCCTGCGCTGCGGCGACCGCGTCGGCCTCGCTCCACGCCGACGTCGCGACGCAGCGGACGCCTGCCTCCCCGCGCGCGACGAGCGCGATCGCGTGCGCGGCGCTGGAGATTTCGAGGAGCGCGTATGTCTCGCGCGCCAGGACGTGGGGATACCCCGCCAGCTCGATCAGCGCGACCGCGTCGTCGAGTCCAGCAATCGTCGGCTCGCAATCGAGAGTGCGGCAGTCATTCGCCAGATCGGCTGCCAGCGCACTACTTCCAATAGCTTCTGCAATTCGGACACTCCGCTGATATGCCGAGACTGCAGCATTTTTCTCGCCGAGCTTTAATGAGGCCAATGCTCGCGTTGCTGCCGTCCTTGCGATCAAGTCAGGCGAAGGCTCAACAAGCGACGCCGCTGCGCCAAGCGGCTCAACGGCACCTTCGGTATCTCCGGCATTAAGTCGTGATTGTGCTAGTTCAAGCTGCATGCGCGTCAGCCACGTTATGTCTCGACTTTGTTTCGCAGTAGCTATCCCTTGCAGGACGAGAGCATCCCTGTCGGAATGCCGCTCTTTAAGCTTGGCGAGTGAAATTCTGGAAGACAGCTCCGAAAGTACGTCCCAGTGCGGTGCCAGTCGCGTTCCATGATCCGGACGCAGATGGGCGATTTTGTCGAACGCTCGATCTGCACCGGCGACGTCTCCTCTTGACAACAGCACATTCGCGAGACAATCGAGCGCGGCCACCTCCAACTGGCGGTGTTCTCCGCAGCGGTCCACAGCACGTTCAGCAACATGCATCGCAGCGCTCAAATCGCCGGTGGCGTGTAGGACGTGAGCTTGGTTGATCATCGCACCGACCGACGATCGTAAGTACCCGGCTCTTTCGCCAAAACTTGATGCAATGTTCGCGTGCTCGTACGCAGCCTGCAGATCACCGTTGAGCAGCGAGATCATGCAGCCATCAAGATGTAACTGGGACTGAAGTTTCAGGTTAGGTTCTTCCTCGAGCAGCTTTGAAGCAACCTGCCAGTGCCTGCGCGCTTCGACCAGGGCCCCTTTCCGAGCTTCTGTCCGGCTTGCGCACAGTCGAAGCTCTGCCCGATGATGTGGCCGAGCGCTTCGAGCGACAGCCTTGCGCACCTCCGCGAACTCCGCCTTGGCACTTTCGAATGGCAAGACACCTGCGAACCATCCCCAATAACTTAGCTCGATACTCGCGATGATCGCGGGTGTTGCGGCCCCCCGAGCAATCGCGCGTGCATTCCGGTACTGCGCCAGACTGGTCTCAAAATCCAACTGATTGGCAGCAATCTCGGCCAAAATCCGATGAGCTGATGCCTGAATTGAGGCGTCGTGAGTTTCACGGAGCAGCTTTTGCGCGGCGCGTTCCGCAGCCGACAGAAATCCAGAGTTTAGATTTAGCTCCGCCTCTATCGAGGCCACCAAAACGCCATTCGCTCTCTGTAACTCATGTCTACGCGCATTCAGTTGATCCAGCGCTTCCCTGAAGCGACCTGATTGAAACGTTTCTACAAACGAACCTAAGGGATGATCGTGCAGCATAGGGAAACGCTAGTGAATCGCTTCCGGGGGGAATTCGGAGTTGCCGTCGCCCGCTGCACGCTCTCTAGAGATACCGAGCAATCGCTCGGCCTCGACTGAATCTATAGGAGCACACGCCAATCCTAAATGGCTCGAAGTGAGAACGCCATCGGATTTCAGCCCTTGGAGTGCGGACTCAACTCGTATGGCAATTGTCGAAGCAGAACTGCGCTCCGTGTTCAGAAGCAGCGCAACTAATTCGCTGCTGCCGGATCGAAACAACAAGTCCGCAGGTCGCAGCCCGCGCCTCGTTGCGGTTACGACGGATTCTGTGGCGCTGTCTAAGCTAGACGATGTACCGACATCAAATCGGACGGTAATCAAGCAAAAGGGATGACGTCGATTGTCGTCCGCCAGCTGAGCCTCGATAAATTCCAGCAGATGACGCAGGTTTGGCAATCCCGTCGTCTCGTCTTTAAAGGAACGAGATCGAACCTTCTCAGCTCTCTGCGCTTCCAAAATCGCACCGGAAACCTGACGCGCGACAACTTCGATGATCCGCTGGTGATCTTCGGAATAGGCATCCTTGTTCGATGAGTAAAGGGAAAGAACGCCGACGAGCGCCTTTCCAGAGATCAGCGGTGTGGCCAAGCAACTTCGAGGTCTCGGCGTCATCGCTCGAGCCGATTCACCGAGATCGAGCACGGGATCAGAATTGCGGATGGTCTGGCGATTAGCAGCCACCCAGCCGCTGAGCCGCTGTCCTCTCGGCACGCGCAATCCCTTGATATGAGCTGCGTGCTCGCCCGAAGCGTGCGTCGCGACTAATTCATCGGTGTCTGTGTCATACAGATAGAAGACGCACGCCGAAGACGGAATAAGCCGGCGTAAATGCTTAGCGATCAGTTCGGTTCCGTCTTGAACTCCCATGCTCGCCGTGAGCGTGCGGGCCAAGTCAAAGAGAGTCAGCATCTCGTCGCTGCTGGCCGCTATTTCCTCAAATCGAGTAGCGCGAGTTTCTATCACCGCGGGAGGAGAGCCAGCGGCCTCTGTTATTGCCCGGAGTGAGGACAAAGGGGCGTGTGACATTGCTTCAGGTGCGATTGTTGTGTGCACGCGCGTAAACGTGTCAACCACAAGGGGGTCGTACATAGACCCACGACGCTCATGAAGGATGCGTAGCGCTTCCTTGTCGGAGAGTCTGGGGCGGTACGGGCGGTCGGATGTCAACGCATCGAAGCAATCAACAACTGAAAGTATGCGAGCACCAATCGGGATATCAGAGCCCGCGATCTTGTCTGGATAACCCGTTCCATCCCAGTTTTCGTGGTGATGACGAACAATGGGAACAACAGGATATGGAAAGTCGATTGCCGAGAGAATGTCAGCGCCAACGCTGGCGTGCAATTTCATTTTTTCGAACTCGGCGGGCGTGAGCGGGCCAGGTTTATTTAAGATGTACTCTGGGACAGCCAGCTTTCCCATGTCGTGCAACAACGAGGCGGCCTCAATCGCGCGGATTTGCGCAGGATCACTAACTCCCATCGACTTCGCTAGGCCTACCGCATACAACTGAACGCGACGTATATGTCCATGTGTGATCTGATCTTTTGCGTCGATCGCCATTGCCAACGTCTCGATCGTTGACATGTACAACGTGTTCAGTTGGCTCAAATGGCGATTTTGATCCTCGACCCTTCCCATGGAAGTGGAGAACGTGAAGTACAGAACTACTAGGAGCGGCACAATGATTAAGAGGTACGTGTAATCAAGTTCTCTCGTGTAACTGACCAGTAACGCTGCTACCGATGCGCCGCCAAAGTAATTGAGCGCAATCCAAATAAAATTGTCACGCCAGATCCCCAGCGGTGATGCGCGCCGCTCAAGCGCGATCGCTAGCGTAATCAGCCAGGTGTTCATGGCGTAGTACGCCACGGTAAAGGCCAGAAGCGGCCATAACACTGTCTGTATTTTGATGCTCTTTTCTGCGAGGTAGAGCGGCCCGTACGGCGAAAGAGCGTAATAGATGTGAGACGCGAACCATAACGCCAATGAAACTGCGCAGACGTTGAAAATGATTTTGTAGTTTCGATGCCCCTGACGGAATGACCAGAACGAAATGATGAGAGCGTCGAGTGCGACAGTGAGAGTTCCCGCGGCGGGCCCGAACAAGAGTACAGAACTGAAGACAAAGGTTTCCGACACGGAGACCGTGGCAGGGAGCGATGGCAGGTTGACTGTCGCGGAGCCGCTGACCAACGTGAGCACGGCCAAGATCGTCCAACTCCAACCAATGTTGTGCAGATAAAGCTGCACAAATGATTGGACGACCGTGAAAGAGCCGGCCGCCACCACAACAGCGATGTACGCACGTGTGGAGGGGGGCAGATCGCGAAAACGTCCTGTGGCCATAAGGTGTCGCGAGCGAACTCGCTCGTAACGCTTAGTCGGCCCAAACGATGATGCGCATGAGTCCTCCGTTGCGGTTTGACCGCAACTAGCAGCAGTTAAACGGGATCCGTGATATTGGCTTCATTCGTCCAGACGACGCAGTCCGTCCATACAACTGAGTTCGTCCAGACTACCGAGTTCGTCCAGACCACCGAATTGGTCCAGACGAGCGAATCAGTCCAGACCACGGAATTTGTCCAAACGACTGTGTTCGTCCAGACCACCGAATTTGTCCAAACCACTGAATTCGTCCACACGACCGAGTCTGTCCAGACAACCGAGTCGGTCCAGACGACTGAATCAGTCCAAACGACTGAATCAGTCCAGACAACCGAGTTCGCTGCAGAATGGTCGAATTGGAGTTCGTTTGCCGGGTCGAGCGAGCTGAACGAATAAGCCGGTGCACTTCCAAAAGCGGCGATCATCGTTGACGCGTCTTTGACAATGTAGACAAGCCCCGCGGGCGTCACGGTTTCGTCAGCGATGCTGAGCGCCGGAACTCTGTTGCGAGCCACCAGCGCAACCGCCGCGGCGGCATTCAACTCGCCAGTCCCGGCCTCAATCAGCCCGGCGCCCGCCACGCGCGAACTCGTCAACTGCAGCGCCGCCTTCACCTGCGCCGGCGTCAGCTGCGGGCGCGCCTCGAGCAGCAGCGCCGCGGCGCCAGAGACCACCGCCGCCGACATGCTCGTGCCGCTCAACTCGATGTACGCCGCGCTCCCCTGTCCCGTCACCACGCGCTCGGGATACGTGCGCGCAAGGTAGCCGCCAGGCACCGACGCCGCGAGGATCTTGTTGCCCGGCGCCACCAGCTCCGGCTTCAGCACGCCGTCGATCGCTGTCGGACCGAGCGAGCTGAACGTCGCCATCACGTCGTCCGACCGCCGCGCGGTGGCGCGCGTGTTCACCGCGCCGACCGTCAGCACCGATGGCGTATTCGCCGGCGAAATGATCCCGCCTACGATCCGACGCCCGTCGGCGGTCTTCCCAAAATTGCCCGCCGCTGCAACGACGAGGATCCCCGCATCTACCGCGCGCTGCGCCGCCTGGCAGAGCGGATCGTCGCGGTAGGACTCGAACACGGGATGGCCGAGCGACAGGTTCATGATCCGGACGTTGTAGGCGGCGCGGTTGGCGATCGTCCAGTCGATGGCCGCGATGACATCCGCCGTGTTGCCGGTTCCGTCGGCGCCAAGAACCCTCAGATTGAGAAAAGACGTGCCGGGCGCCATGCCGCTCAATCCGTCACGCCCGCTCTCGCCGATGATCCCCGCCACGTGCGTGCCGTGGCCGTACTCGTCACGCCCGGCGCCGTTCGGCACGGTGAAATCAACGGTGGCCACGACGCGGTCGCGCAGCGCGAGATGGGGAGCGATGCCGGAATCGATGACCGCCACCGCAACGCCGCGGCCGGTGAAGCCCTGCAACTGATCGACGCCCGCCCATACCTGGTCGGCGCCGGTCGACTGCGCCGTCACCGCCATCATGCGGAGAACCTTGGTGTTGCCCGAGATGTGGGCGACGTCGGCGTCCTGGCTCAACGCGTCGATCTGGCCGCCCGTCGCTTCGAGCACCGCGCCCCCGTAGATGCGCTTCTTTACCGTCGCGCCATAGCGCGCCGCGAGCGCATCGATGCGATCGTCCGACGCCGCCACTATGATCTCCGTCGCGGCTTCGATACGCTGCGCAAGCCGATCGGCGATGTCGCGCGACATGCGTGCGCGATGCGCCTCGGCGCGCAGCGGCGCGGCCGACGCGACGAGAATCGCCGAGATGGCGATGATCCGTGCAGCGGTCGCGTGGAATGAAGTCTGAGTCAGTCTCGACATGTTGGGGAGTCCCGGCCATCACCTAAGGCACAGCTTGTGCCACAGCCGTTTCCATGGGGGCCTCACGCCACGCGTCGGTACTGGTGACAGCACACGAGATGACAAATTGACTCAGACTGTTTGCGGGAAGCGCTCGGTTGGGCTACCATCGCCCAACGCTCCGACGGCGGGATCGATAAAACTGAGCTAACAGATTGGCCGTATCCTGCTTGAGACGGCGCGGGTAACACATACCCTTCGAAAACGCCTATAAATATTGGGGTAAAGGACATCGGCCAAGTAATTGGCCGGTGAGTTCAAGAGTGGCCCGACACTCCCGCTGCGCGCTCACCATCGCCGCGATCCTGTTCGCCGGCGCCTGTAATCGGGGCAACGAACCGGCCGCTCCGGTCTCGACTGGTTCTGCTCGGGGCGGTGCCCTAACGGCGTCCATTCGTAGCGAGCCGGCGACGTTCAACCGGTTTGCCCCGAACGGGAACCAGGCGCCGGTCGAAGCGGTGAGCATGCTCGTGCACGCGCCGCTCGTGCGGATCAACCGAGTCACCGGCGAGCCGGAACCGTGGCTCGCGGAGCGCTGGTCCGTGTCGCCAGACGGCCGGACGTTCACGCTCGTCCTGCGAGGCGGCGTCACGTTTTCCGACGGGACGCCGTTCACCTCCGCGGACGTCGCCTTCACCTTCCAGGCGTTGTACGACCCGACGGTCGAGAGCTCCCTCGCGTCGGGCGTGATGGTGCAAGGCAAACCGCTGCAGGTCTCGACGCCGGATCCGCGCACCGTGGTGATCACGATGCCTGCGCCATTCGCGCCAGGCGTCGCGATGCTCGACAACGTGCCGATTCTCCCGAAGCACCAGCTGCAGGCCGCGCTCGACGCGAAGACGTTCGCCAAGGCCTGGGGCATCACGACGCCGCCGGGGACGATGGCGGGACTCGGGCCGTTTGTGATTAGCGAATACGTGGCGGGGCAGCGCATGACCTTGACGCGCAACCTGCACTACTGGCGGAAGGACACGGCCGGTACGCAGCTCCCGTATCTCGATCGCCTCGTCATGGAATTCGTGAGTGGAGGACAGGACGCCGAGATGCTCCGGCTGCAGGCCGGATCCGTGGACCTGATGACGCAGGCGGACGTGCGCCCCGAGGACATCGCCGCATTGCGGCGCCTTCGCGACCAGGGATCGGTGCAATTGATGGAAGCGGGCATCGGCGTCGACCCCAATACCCTCTGGTTCAACCTGACGCCCGGCAACGCGGCGGTGAAGGCCAAGCCCTACTTGCAGCGCGCGGAATTCCGCCGCGCGATCTCGTTTGCGATCGATCGCGATGCGATCGCCAACACCGTCTACCTCGGAGCGGCTGTCCCCGTCTACGGACCGATCACCCCCGGCAATAAAACGTGGTATTCGCCATCCGCGCCGACATTCCCGCACGACATCGCTCGGGCCAGGTCACTGCTCGCGGGAATCGGGCTCTCCGATCGCAACGGAGACGGGATGCTGGATGATGCGACGGGGAAGCCGGTCGGGTTCTCGATCCTCGCGCAGCGCGGCACGATCCGCGAGCGAACGGCGACGATGATCCAGGAGCAGCTGCGCCAGATTGGCATCGCTGTCGCCGTCGCCGCTCTCGACGTGCCCGCCTTGTTTGGACGATTCGGCGCGGGTGATTACGAGAGCATCTATCACGGGTTCCAGGCGAGCGCGCTCGATCCGGCGATGAACCTGGATCTCTGGTTGAGCGGCGGATCCGCGCACGTGTGGAACACCGGCGCCGCCGCGCCCTGGGAAAAGTCCATGGACGCGTTGATGCAGCAGCAGGCCGCGGCCCCCACGCTCGCCGAACGCCAGCGGCTGCTGCTCGAGGCGGAGAGGATTTTCGCCGAGAATCTGCCGCAGATTTATTTCGTCGCGCCGAGAGTGACCGTCGCCCTGAGCCGCCGCGTCGGCGGCGCCGTCCCGGTGCTGCTCGATCCCAAAGTCCTCTGGAATGCCGACTCGCTCTTCGTGAAGCACTAAGTCGTGTCCCCATGCCCTATGCCCTACGCCCGACAAGCCCGATAGGAAGATAAGTGGGCTTTCTGCTTCGTCGCGGCCTGGCCGCCCTGCTGCTCGTCTTCGCGGTCGCGTCCGGCGCGCTGCTGTTCGCGCAGCTCGCGCCCGGCGACTACGCTGCGCAGTTCGGCAAGACGCCCGCCCAAATCGCTGCGGATCGCCATCGCCTCGGCCTCGATCGCCCGTTCGGACAGCAGTATGCCGCCTGGCTGAAACGAAGCCTGACGCTCGATCTCGGCGAGTCGTTCCAGTACGACCAACCGGTCGCCGCTCTCGTGCGCGCACGCGCGGCGAACACCGCGGTTCTCGCCGTCACGGCGCTGATCGTCGCGACGGCAGTCGGCATTCCGTGGGGCGTAGTCACCGGCAGCCGCAACGGCGCGATCGCGCGCATGCTGCGCGCGCTTTCGCTGCTGGTGCTATCCGTGCCGCCGCTGATCAGCTCGCTTGCACTGCTCACGATCGCGGCACGCACGGGTTGGTTTCCAGTATCCGGCATGGGCGGACCGCGTCACCTCGTCGTGCCGACGCTCGCGCTTGCGCTGCCGATCGCCGCAATGCTCGAACGGCTCCAGTCCCAGTCCATAGGGGATGCCCTCGACCGTCCCTCGACGACAGCTGCGCGCGCGCGCGGCATTCCGGAGTCGCGCGTCATCTGGCGCCATGGCTGGCGGCAATCGCTGGCGCCGGTGCTCGCCGTCTACGGCGTAATCGTGGGATCGCTTTTCAGCGGATCGTTCGCGGTCGAAATCGTCACGTCCTGGCCCGGGCTCGGGCTCCTGATGCAGCAGGCGCTGATGACACGCGACACGAATCTCGTCGCCGGATGCGCGGTCGCGGGTGCGGCGTTTCTCGCGGCGGGGATCCTGGCGTCGGACATCATGCTGGCCGTCACCGACCCGCGCACGGGCATCGAGTCGATGTCGTGAAACTGCTCGCCGGGTTCGTGCTGATCGTGCTCCTCGCACCGGCGATCGCGCCGTACGAGCCGGGCCGGCAGTTTCCGGGCTACCAGTACGCGCCGCCGATGCCGCCGCGTCTCGTTGACGCAGAGGGCGTGCACGCGCCGTTCGCGTATGCGATTCATGCCGTGGATCCGATCGAACGGCGTTACGCGGAAGATCGCAGCCGCCGCGTGAATTCGTTTGGGGGCGATGCGCCCTGGTTTCTGCTCGGCAGCGATGCATTCGGGCGGGATGTCCTCTCGCGCGTGCTGATCGGCGCGCGCCTGTCGCTCGGGATCGCGCTGCTGTCGACGTTGTTCGCGCTCATCCTCGGCGCGGGCATCGGCGCCGCCGCCGCGCATGCCGGCGGCTGGATTGACGCGCTGTTGATGCGGCTCGCGGA
>WNGB01000026.1_pt1 | contig 156482 bp, 143 predicted proteins | sample 5400681 | NCBI WGS metagenome assembly WNGB01 (sample SAMN13153367, study PRJNA577476) | soil metagenome | isolation source: 115 cm soil or saprolite under grassland replicate 2 | place: USA:California | collected 2016-06-15 | reverse complement strand
CTCGCTCATGGTCGGCGACCTCCGTATGTGGCTCTACCGGGCCACCCCCGGCAACCCACGACAAATGCGTAGGCGCCGACCACTCTCCGCCAGCGACCGGACACCGCAGCCACACCGGCTACGGCTCCATCCTGTCTAGCGCAGGATCGCGAAGGTGTCGCTGCCGCCGGAGCGCTTGGGGAGGCGCACACGCTTCACCTGCAGCTTGGCATCGCCGGGACGCCACACGGCGACGAGGCTCTTCCCGTTCCACTGGACGAGGAAGACCAGCCGCCCGTCCCGTGTCCACTCCATGCTCGTGAACTTGAGGTCGACGACCGCAGGCATTCCCGGCACCTGCGCCAGCTCCCCGGTCTGCGTGTCGAGGATCCACACGTCCATCGCCTGCCCGCCTCCGCTCAAGGCGGGCTCGGCGAACGACAGCGCGACGAAGCGTCCCTGCCTGTCGACCCGCGGCGCGTCGAGTCGGTAGAGCCCGCTCGGCCACCCGAACACCCGCTCGGCTCCGCTGCCGGTGTCGAGCAACGTGAAGCTCTTCTCCGGTCCGGCCAGAACCAGTCGCTTGCCCGCCGCGGCGAGAACGCCGTAGCGAGCCGTCAGGATCGTCTTGCCGCTCAGCGGATCGAATACCTTCGTGCGACCTGCGATCAGGCCGAGCGAGCCGCCGGGCTCGATCGTCATCGAGCAGGCGAGCGCACGCGCCTCCCCGGTTTGGCGCCCGTCGAGGCCGAGCTGGCGCAGCCGGCATCCGGAGCCGGTCACCGCGCTCTTGACCCATAGCGATCGTCCGTCGTCGCTCGGCGTGACGCTCAGCGCAGTGCCCAGGCGGAGCGGTCGCGCCCTCGGTCGACGCAAGATGTAGATCGTGCTGTTGAAGCCACCCGTGGCAATGACCGCCCCCGTACCGCCGAGATCGTGGGCGACCACGATCCCGCTGCGCATGTCGGGCGTAGAACGAATGGCTGCGGTCGAGCCGCGATCGACATCCAGCACGAACGGCGGCGCCCCGCCGACGAGCAGCTGCAGGCCCGACTTGCCGTCGAGCCGTACACCTCTGATCGGCGCAGGCTCAGTGCTGCCCGTCGAAGCTGCTGCTGCGAGCGAGAAACCCACGAGCCCAGCTGCCAGGATGACGGCGACGGCTGTAGCGGTTCGACGCATGCCTGCGACCGGTAATACACCCGAGCGAGCGATCCCGTTCCGGCGAGCGCGTCTAGGCGGAGCCGAGAGCCCGTCGTAGACTCGGTCGATGCCCGTCTGCGCCCATTGCGGCGAGGACAATCCGGCGCGCGCACGGTTCTGCCTGGCCTGCGGCGAGCCGCTCGCGGGCGTCCCGCCCGCGCAGTCCGCGACGCGCCGCACGGTCACGGTTCTCTTCTGCGATGTCGTGGACTCGACGCCGCTCGGCGAGCAACTCGACGCCGAGGCGTTCCGCGGCGTGCAGTCGCGGTACTTCAACATCGCGCGCGCCGCTCTCGAGCGACACGGCGGAACCGTCGAGAAGTTCATCGGCGACGCCGTCATGGCGGTCTTCGGGATTCCGACGCTCCATGAGGACGACGCGCTTCGGGCCGTGCGCGCGGCGTGCGAGCTCCAGGAGCAAGTGGCGCCGCTCGACGAGGAGCTGACGCGCGACCACCGGCTCCGCCTGCGCGTGCGCGTCGGCCTGGCCACGGGCGAGGTCGTGGCCGGCGACTCGGCGGACGGGCAGGCGTTCGCAACGGGCGAGACGGTCGTGATCGCCCAGCGGCTCGAGAGCGCAGCCAAGCCGGGCGAGATCCTCATCACCGACGCGACGTACCGGCTCGTAGCGGACGCGGTTGCCACGGAGTCCGTCGATCCGGTTCCTGCGAAGGGAAGGACCGAGCCGGTCGCTGCGTGGCGCCTCCTGTCGGTCGAGCCCGACGCGCCGGGCGTGGCGCCGCGGCTCGACACGCCGCTCGTCGGGCGCCAGTTCGAGCTCGAGCAGCTCTTCACCGCGTTCGACGACGCCGTCGCGGCCTCCGCGCCGGTGCTCGTCACGGTCATCGGGCCGGCCGGAATCGGCAAATCGCGCCTCGTAACGGAGCTCTGTGCACGGGTCGGCGATCGCGCCACCACGCTCGTCGGACGCTGCCTCCCGTACGGCGACGGGATCACCTTCTGGCCGCTCGAGCAGCTCGTCGCGGACGCAGGAGGTGTCGATGGAGTGCGGCGCGTGCTCGCAGACGAGGAGGACGGCGACGCAGTGGCCGCGCGGTTGCTCGGTGCGATCGGAGCGGCACCCTCGAGCGGCGAGGAGACGTTCTGGGCCGTGCGACGGTTCCTCGAGGCACTGGCGCGTACCGCCCCCCTGCTCGTCGTCTTCGAGGATCTTCACTGGGGCGAGCCCACGTTCCTCGACCTCGTCGAATACCTGATCGGGTGGTGCCGCGACGCGCCAATCGTCCTCGTCTGCACGGCCCGGCCCGAGCTGCTCGAGCGGAGGCCGGGCTGGCTGACGCCGCGGGCGGGAACGTCGGTCGTCACGCTCGAGCGGTTGTCGGACGACGACGCCGACGCGCTCATGGACGTGGTGCGCGGGAACGTCGAGCTGTTGCCGGGCACGCGCGAACGGATTGCCGTGGCCGCAGAGGGCAATCCGCTGTTCGTCGAGCAACTCGTCGTGATGGCGGCCGAGACGGCGGTGGACGGAGACCTCTCCATCCCGCCGACGATGCAGGCGCTCCTCGCGGCGCGCCTGGACCGGCTTGCGCCGGAGGAGCGAGTCGTGCTGGAGCGGGCGTCGGTGATCGGGCGTGAATTCAGCCGGCGCGCGCTCTCCGAGCTGTCCTCGACCGACGACCGGGGCCGCGTCGGCGCGCTGCTCCTCTCGCTCGCGCGCAAGGAGCTGATCCGACCGTCCTCGACCGCGCGGCGCGACGAGGCGTACAAGTTCCGGCACATCCTGATTCGCGACGCGGCGTACGAGCGCGTTCCGAAGAGTGGCCGCGCGGAGCTTCATGAGCGCTTCGGACGGTGGCTGGCGCGCGACGGCGGCGACGAGGCGATGGTCGGGTACCACTTCGAGCAGGCGGTCGCGTACCGGCGCGCTCTCGGCCAACGGAGCGAAGCGGTCGACGCGCTCAGCGCGGACGCAGGTCGCGCGCTGAGCGTGGCGGGGCGCCGCGCGTTCGCGATGGGGGACCTGCCGGCGGCGATGTCGCTCGTGGAGCGCGGCGTCGGCCTGCTGCCCCCCGATGCGTCCGACCGCCCGGCGCTCCTCGCGGAGCTCGGCAACGCGCTGATGAAGTCCGGCGAGTTCAACCGGGCCCGAACGACCCTCGACGAGGCGCTGGCGGAGGCGCGTGCGTCCGCAGACCGCACATCCGAGCTGCGGGTCACGATCGACATGCAGTTCCTGCGCTCGTTCACGGATCCCACCCCGGCGGCGGCCGAGAACATCCGCGTCGCCGAGCGTCTGATCCCCGAGCTCGAGCGCCTGGGGGACGAGCTCGGGCTCGCGCGCGCGTGGTGGCTCGTCAGCGAGAGCCATGTGATCGCAAGTCGCTGGGACGCCCGCGCCGAATCGCTCGAGCGGGCGCTCGAGCATGCCCGGCGCGCGGATGCACGCGAGGCGGGCACGATGACCGGGCTGCTCGCGCAGGCGCTCTACCACGGCCCGACCCCGGCGCTGGAGGCGATCGCGCGCTGCGAGCGCCTCCTCGACGACGCGGGCAACGACCGCGCCCTCGTCGCAGGCCTCAGCAGCACGCTGGCCGGTCTCCGCGCGATGCGCGGCGACTTCGAAGCGGCGCGAGGGCTGTACGCGGACTCGCTCGCGCTCTACGAGGCGCTCGGCCTGCGGTTCCGTCGCGCCGCGCGCGCGTTCATCGGCGCCCAGATCGACCTGCTCGAAGGGCGCGTCGACGCCGCTGAGCAGGAGCTGCGGCGCGCGCACGAGACGCTTGTGGAGATGGGCGACCGCAGCATGCGTCCGATCATCGCCGGCTACCTCGCCGACGTTCTCCTCGTCCTCGGGCGTGACGAGGATGCACGCGAGCTCGTCGACGAAGCTGCGTCGACGGCAGGCGCCGACGATCTCGTCGCGCACGTCGTTTGGCGCTCGGTCGGAGCGCGGCTCGCAGCCCGCGCCGGCGAGCACGAGCTCGCGGCGACGCTGGCGGGCGAGGCGGCGGAGCTTGCGGCGGGAACGGATTCGCTCGAGGTGCGCGCGGGCGCGGTCCTCGCAGTCGCGGCGGTCGCGGCCGACGCCGGCCGCGAGGACGAGGCGCGCGCGCGTCGGGAAGAGGCGGCGACGCTATACGCGGAAAAGGGGAACGTGGTGGCGGCCGAGCGGGTTCGGGAGACCTTGAAGGCGCGCGTGAGATGATGCGCCCTGTGATCGATCTGCTGAGGCGATTCGTGGCCTGGGTCTTGAGCTGGTTCCGGCGAACCGAGACAGGAGGAGACGTGGCGAGCTACGACGACGAAGGGCTGATCGGGGAGTACGTCGCTGACGTGGCGATCGGGACGAGCAAGGATTCCATCCAGGACGCGGCCAGAAACGGGTACGAGAAGCTCGAGCGCAAGGGCGTGAAGCCTCCGTACCGCGTGGTCGAGATCTGGGCGCACGGAACGAATCCGTTCACGGAGTTCCGGGTCATCATGAAGGGCGACGGAAGCGGAAGCTGAATCAGGCAGGCGGCATCGGCCGCAGCTTGTACCCCACTCCCCACACGTTGACGATCCAGTCGTCGAGGCCGCCCGCGGCGAGCTTGCAGCGGATGCGCGACGCATGCGACTCGACCGTCCGCGTGGGCGCGAAACCCGGGTAGCCCCACACGTCGCGCAGCAGATGCTCGCGCGTGAAGACTCGGTCCGGATCGGACGCGAGCTTCACGAGCAACGCGTACTCCTTCTGCGACAGAAACACCTCCCGCCCGCGCGCGAGCACGCGCCTGGCGGCTCGGTCGACGACGAGCTCGCCGAGCTCGAGCAGCTCGCGCCGCGGGGGACAGCGCCGCAGCAGGGCGCGGATGCGAGCGACGAGCTCCTCGTAGACGAACGGCCGCGCGAGGTAGTCGTCGCAGCGCGCGAGCGCCCGCACCTTCGCCTCCGGGTCGGCACGGCCCAGCACGATGACCGGGCAGTCGTGCACGCGGCAGCGATCGAGCGCGTCGGGGTCGCCGAGCACGAGCACGTCCGGATCGGCCGACCGCGGCAGCTCCTCGGTGCTCGGGAAGGCGAGCACGTCGAAGCCGTCGCTGCGAAGCTGACGCTCGAGGAAGCCACGCATCGCCTCCTCGGGTTCCGCAAGCAGCAGTGCCGTCATGGCGCGAACATACGCGCGACGCTGCGCCACGCGCCAGATGTCCTTTTGCGCGAATGTGTGACTTCCTGTTAGGCCGGTGCGTGCGAACGTGAAGCAGCCGTTTCAGAGCGCCGAACCCTCCCAAACCCCACCAAGCGGGCCGCGTGAACTTGAGGAGGGCTCGGCCGGGTGAACGTACCGCGGAAGACCTGACGCCAACCTGACCGTGTTGTATTCGTCGCAGTCGACCCGGCGGTGCGAGGCTCAACCATGCCCCGGCGACTGTTTGCACGGATGCGTGTGGTAGACCCCGGGCGGCAGCGACGAGCTACCGGTTTCCGCCCAGCGCACGGCCGTAGCAAGATCGTCTCCGCTGAGGTACTTGCCGAGGAACGCCGGGAGCAACGCCTCCGCACGGCAGAGATCGTCTGTCTGATCAGGCCCGCTGTACGGGTGTGATGCTTGCTCAACTTCCAAGAGCATCACTTCTGCGGCAAACCCCACGTCCTTCAGGACGTTGAGATCCGGGCCGTTCAGGGCGCGGATTGCCCGAAGCTCCCTGGGCGACGCGGCGAGTAACAAGGCGCCTCTGCACACCTGCGGGTTCAGCTCGATCAGTGATGCCGGGAGGCGCGTGTCATCCCAGTGCGTGACGCCCTGCAGCCCTTCGGGCAGTTCGGGGTTGCACCGGACGGGAGTCGCAGGCGCTCCGGCGACGGCCAAGGCCGAGAGGAAGACGGCGAGTCCGAACATCTACGCCAACACCCTATGGCTCGAACGTGTCGTCTGGACGCGTCGTAGGGTGACGACCGTGCATGTCCGTCCCGCGGAAGCGCGTATCCTTCTCGTTCCCGGCGGCGGGTCGAGCGTCCACGGCTACTTCCCCGAACTGGCCGGCTGCCTGGGAAAACATGCGCGCGTGATCGAGGTCGATCCGCCGGGCATGGATGTCGCGAGCGGCCGTCGTTGGCTCCGCCTCGCCGATCATGCGCATTGGCTGGCGCAGGCCATCCGTCTCGATCGCGACGACCCTGTCATCGTTGTGGCGCACAGCCTCGGGGGCCTCGCTGCCCTGCGCCTCGCACTCGATGAGCCGGGAGCTGTCGCTGGCCTGCTGCTACTCGACCCGTCCCCGCTGATGCCGGCTGCGCTGGTGCCGGCTCGGCTCCTGAAGCTGGTCGCCGCGTCTCGCAAGGTCGCCACGGATCTCGGTGTGATCAGCCCCCCGCAGAAGCGATCGGCAGCGGCGCCGCGGTCTGTATCGACGATCGTTCGCTTGATCTGGTACCTCGTGTTTGACGGGATGGCCCTGGCTGCGGACCTCGCCGCCGGTCGGCTCGCCGCGATCCCCACCACCATCGTCTCGGCAGGCGAGCACGCACCGGACTCCGCCACGCGGCGCACGCACGAACGCCTCGTCACGTGGATTGGCGGTGCACGCCTGGAGGTGTGGGAAGGCACCACGCACCCGCTCCATCTGCAAGAGCCGCGCAAGGTGGCCGAGGCGGCGATTGCGCTCAGCGGACGTATCGCTTAGAGCCCTTTCCTACTCGACCTCGTTCAGTCCGTCCACCAACCGGGGATGATCTCGCCGTCGCCGTCGTGTCGCGCGCCGACTGCGAGCAGTTCGAGTCCCTCAGGGCCCGCCTCGAACGTGCGGGTCACATCGGGGGCGACACGGATCGCGTCGAGGCGCCCGACCTCGATGACCTCGGCGTCGAGCTTCATCCGGCCGGAGCCGGCGATCACGACGTAGACCTCCTCGGCCTCGTCGTGCTTGTGCGCGAATCCTTGCCGCTTGCCCGGCTTGACGCGGTGGTGGCTGACGCCGGTCTTCTCGGCGTCCAGGTCCTTGGTCGCGAAACGGGCCTCCTGGAGCTCGTCGTATCCGAACGACGGTGCGGCGTCCTTGACGTCGGTCAGTCGCTTGAGCGTGTACTTGGCGGGCACAGCCGCCTCCTTTCGACATTCGTGTCTGAAAGATCACTTTCCTCGCAGGCCCTGCCTGCAAACGGGAGGCCGCCTACCCCAGGAAGTCGAGCAGCAGCGCATTGACGCGCTCCGGGTCGTCGAGCTGGAGCCAGTGGCTCGCGCCCTCGATCCGCTCGTAACGCCAACCGCCGGTGACGTGCTCGCCCGAGCGCACCATCGGCTCCTCGAGCAGGTAGTCGTCGCCGCTCGACCAGATGCCCATCGTCGGCGCGGCGATCTTCGGAAACGCCATGCGCTCACCGAGCTCGCGCCGCGGGTGCGTGTTGGCGCGGTACCAGTTGAGCGCCGCCGTCAGCGCGCCCGGGCGCGCGAGATCCTCGAGGTACCGCTCGGCGTCGCCGTTTTCGCGCATCCACTCGCGAGCGAGCTTCCAGTCGTCGCGCTGGAGGAGCTCCTCGGCGACACCCTCGAACTGGAAGAGCAGCATGTACCACGCCTTCTCGCGCTGCTCGACCGTAGGAGTCCGGACCGTGTTCGGGTGCCCGACCGACAAGACAACGAGCCGGTCGATGCGGTCGGGCGCAAAGCCGGCGGTGACCCACGCGAGCCCGGCGCCCCAGTCGTGGCCGACGACGTGCGTCCGCTCGATCCCGAGCTCGTCGAGGACGGCGAGGACGTCCCCGAGTAGGTTGCGGAGGGCGTAGGCCTCCACCTCCTGCGTCTTCTCGGACTCGCCGAACCCGCGCAGATCCGGCGCGACGACGCGGAAGCCGGCGGCCAGGAGCGCCGGGATCTGATGCCGCCACAACTGCGACGAGTCGGGGAACCCGTGCAAGAGCAGGACCGGCGGCCCCTCGCCCTCGTCGAGCACGGCGAGGTCGCCGATGCGCTTCACAGGCGCCCGGAGCGGACGACGCCCCAGAGCAACCAGAGGCCGAGGTAGGCCGAGAGCGCGAACCCGATCACCGAGACGACGTTGACGCCGAGCACGTGCGGCCCTGTCTTCGCGAAGATGCCGATCAGGCTCGAGCCGATCAGGCCGCCGGTGACGATGAGCGCGACGACGAGCCGGTTGAACACGCGCTGCATCTGCTCCATGAAGTCGTCGAGGCCCTTGTGCACGAAGCCGACCTCGACCTGCCCGTCGCGCATCTGCTCCATGAAGTCATGCCACTGGAACGGCGCCTCGGCGAACACCTCGGCATAGCGGAACGCGTCGCGGCGCGCGCGTTTCGCCACGCGCCTCGGCGTGAAGCGGTCGACCAGCAGGCTGCGCGCGTACGGCCGCGCCACCTCGAACACGTTGAAGTCCGGATAGAGCTCCATCCCAACCGACGCGAGCGTCGCTATCGCCCGGTCGAGGAGCAGGAAGCGCGTCGGTAGGTACAGGTTCATCGAGTAGATGAGCTGGAACGCCTCGCGGATCACCTGGATCGGGTCGATCTCGTTGACGCTCGCGCCGTAGTAGCGGTAGTACATCTCGCGCAGCTCGGCGAGGAACTCCTCCCTGCGCTCTTTGGGATAGCGGACGCCGAGCGCAGCGAGCCGCTCGGGCAGGACGTCGACGTTCTCGGAAGCCGCATCGATGAAGAGCCGGGTGAGCTTGCCCATGTCGTCGTCGGTGAGCTTCCCGACCGCGCCGAAGTCGACGAGCCCGATCGCCCCGGCCTCTCCCAGCACGAGGACGTTGGCCGGGTGCGGATCCCCGTGGAAGAAGCCGTGGCGGAAGATCATGGCCATCCACGTCTCCGCGATCAGGTACGCAAGGTCGCGCCGCTCCTCGAGCGACAACGGCAGCGTGTCGACGTCTGCGAGCTGAGTGCCGTCGAGCCACTCGAGCGTCAGCACGCGCGCACGGGTGTACGACCAGTAGACCTTCGGCACGTGGACGTGCGGATCCCCGGCGAAGTTGCGATGGAACGCCTGCGCGTTGCGGGCCTCGAGCCGGTAGTCCAGCTCCTGGCGGATCTGCCGCGCAAACTCGTCCACAAGCGCGTGCGCGTCGATGAAGTCGAGCGCGTGTACGCGCTCCTTCACGAGTTTCGCGGCCTGGTAGAGCAGCACGAGGTCGGCTTCGATCTGACGTGGCGCGCCCGGGCGCTGCACCTTGACGGCGACGTGCTTCCCGTTCGGGAGCGTCGCGCGGTGCACCTGGCCGATCGACGCGGCCGCGACGGGCTCGCGCTCGAACTCGAGGAAGAGGCGCTCGATCGAGTTGCCGAGGTCCTCGACGATCACGCGCTCTGCCTGCTCGAACGGGAACGGACGCACGTCGTCCTGGAGTCCGCGCAGCTCCGAGATGATGTCCGGCGGGACGACGTCCGGGCGCGTCGACAGCAGCTGCCCGAACTTCACGAACGTCGGCCCGAGCTCGTCGAGCAGCTCGCGGAGGTGCCGGCCGCGCTGGGAGGCTCCGTCCTCCTCGGCTTTGGCCGCCAGTCGCGTCTCTGCGCTGCGGCCCGGTAGCAGATCGGTGAGCTTGTGTGCCTCGAGGAAGTAGCCGAAGCCGTGCCGCACCATGACCTGCGCGATCTCCGACAGGCGGCCGAGGCTCCTTGTTGCCGGCTGTGCCATGGCCGTCAGTGTGACACGGTGGTCCGCCTGCGCCACGGCGCCGGCGGAACGAGCTGCTCAACCCTGAGATACGCGAGCCCGACAAGCGGGAGATCGGCCAGCTTCTCCACGCACAGATACCGCGGCCGCCAGGCGGGGTGGAACTTGCGGCTGAACGAGTACAGGCGCTCGAGCTGAAAGGCCCCGTCGGCGGCGAGGAGCGCGCGGCGGAAGACACGACGCGGCACCGTGACCGCACCCTCGGGCGCCAGGAAGTCGGCGAGCGCGCAGAAGTTGAGCGAGAGCTCCGTCGCGCCCGCCTCCTTCGCCCAGGCGAGGGTCTCGACGACCAGGAACTCGTTGAGGCCGTTCGGCGTTCCGGGGCGCCGGCGCATCGTGCTGAGCGACCAGCCCGAGCCTGCGGGCGCGAGGTGGAGGAATCCGCCGACCTTTCCGTCGGGAGCCTCCGCGACCGCGAACGTCATGCCGGCCGCGTAGAGATCGTCGATCGCCATCGAGAAGCCGCGCTCACAACGGTTGCCGCGCCACGCCGCGGAGACGGCATCGAGCTCCTTGCGGTCTGCGTCCTCCGCAGAGACGACGCGGAACCGGTAGCCCGCCTTCGTCAGCCGCGAGACGGACTGGCGCACCTTGCGGATCGCCCGGCCTTCGAGCGAGAACTCTGCCGGCCGCAGCACGGCTTCGCTCCCGATCGGAACGGCGCGCATGCCGAGACGCTCGCAGTGTGGGACGAACTCGCCCGACGCGCCGAGAACCGCGAGGCGCCAGCCGCGAGCATGCGCGACGCGCCGGAACTCAGCGAGGAGCGCGTCGAACTCCGCCTCGTCGCCGACCGGGTCGCCGCTCACGAGCGCGGCGCCGCTGACGACGCGGTAGGCGAGGAACGCGCGTCGGGTCGGTGAGAAGAAGAAGCTCTTGTCATGCCGCAGGGCGAAGAACGAGAGGCTGTCGCGGCCGTAGGTCTCGACGAGGTCGCGCGCGAGCCTGCGCTCGCCGACCGTCTGTGCGACGACCTGCGAGAGCGGGCGCAGCCAGAGGAAGAGCGCGTAGAAGCCGACCACGAGCCCGACCGCCCAGAACGTCCGAACGACGTCGTCCGGCACGACGCTGCCCCGCAGCTCGATGCCGAGCGTTGCGGCCGTCGCCGCGAGGGCCGCGAGCCCGATCGCGAGGAGCGGTCGCACCGAAGCGGGATCGCCCGGCACGTCGAAGCGGCGGCGGTAGCGCAGCAGGGCCACGAGCAGGAGGCACGAGACTGTCGCCTCCTCGACGTCGAGCCCCTTTGCGAGGTGGGCGGCGGCCGAAGCGAGCACGAGCGCCACGGCGAGCTGCCAGGCGCGGCGCCTGCGGCGCGCAAGCGACCGGGAGAGCCAGATCAGCGCGATCCCGAATGCGAGCGCGAAGACCCGCGCTGCGGCCGGCACACCGGGCGGGAGCACGCCCTGGACGACGTCGGAGCGGTTCGCGAACTCGGGCGTCGTCGCCGACACGATCCCGATCACGCCGACGCTCGCCGCTGCCCACGCAAGGACGGACTCCTCCTGGGGTCGTCGGAGCAGCACTCGCCCAGGGTACAACGAGTGCATGACCACGGCCTTACAACTCCGCTGGCTCGTGCGCCTCCTGGCGTTCACGGCGGCGGGCCTCATTCCCTGGACGCTCTGGCTGGCCCTCTCCCTACCGGATCGGAGGGTCGCCCATCACTACAACCTCGCCTGGGTCGGCTTCGACATCGCGCTCGCCGTCGTGTTCGCGGCGACGGCCTGGTCGGGGCTGCGGCATTCGCGGTGGCTCGTGCCGTTTGTGTCGGCGACGGCGACGATGCTCCTGTGCGACGCGTGGTTCGACGTCGTCACGTCGGCCCCCGGCCAACGGCTCGAGCCGATCCTCCTCGCGGCGCTTGCGGAGGTGCCGCTCGCCGGGGTCTGCGCTTTCATCGTGTACGAGCTACGGCGCGGGTAACTCGCTCTGCTGCTCGAGCAACCGCAGCCGGTGCTCGAGCTGCGCGACCCGGAGCTCGAGCTCGTCCACCTCGTCGCGGGTGACGAGGTTCAGCTCGTCGATCAGGCCGCGTACCGCGCCGAGCGCCTGCTCGGAAAGCCTCGCCCGCCCGCCGCGCACGCGCGCGGGCAGCTCGGCGAGCAGCTCCTCGACGACCTCGACGATCCGGTCGCTACCGCGCGCGGCCATGCGGTCTCGTGCGGCGGCGCTGTCGGCGCTTGTCGCGCCGCGCCTGCGCGCTCGGATCCGCGGGGAGCGCGGGCGCAACGTCGACGAACTCCGGCTCCGTCCGGACGTCGACCGGCTCTGGAATCGGCCCGTCCACTGCTGCGACCCGGCCCGTCCCGCGCCCGCGCCGCAGCGCCCGGGCGATGACGCCCTCGTCGATGGTCTCGCTGCCGACGCGGCGCTTGAACTCCGGGCTGCGCTCCATCAGCACGGTGAGGAACGGCGTCGCGACGAAGATCGTCGAGACCGCACCGAGACCGATGCCGATGAGCAGGGCGAAGGCGAAGTCCTTGAGCGTCTGGCCGCCGAGGACGAAGAGGCTCACGATCGGCACGAGCGTGATGAACGTCGTCGCCAGCGAGCGGCGAAGAGTCTCGGCGATCGAGAGGTTCGCGATCTGCGCGAACGTCGACTTCGGCATCAACGGGATGTTCTCGCGCACACGGTCGAAGACGATGATCGTGTCGTAGATCGAGTACCCGAGGACCGTCAGCACGGCCGCGACGGTCGACACAGTCACCTCGCGGCCGCTCAACGCGTACACGCCGACCGTGACGAGGATGTCGTTGAAGAGCGTACGGAGAATCGGGATCGCGAAACGCCACTGGAACCGCAGCGCGATGTAGACCGCAATCAGCAGGAAGGAGACGATGATCGCGACGATTGCGTCGCGTGCGATCTGCGAGCTGAAGCTCGACGAGACGGTCTGCACGTTCGGCTGGCCCTTGAGTGCGCCCTTCGTGCGGAGGTCGTCCACGACTTTCGCCTGCTGCGCGTTCGTCAGGTGCTTCGTCCGGACCTGGAACTCCTCGTACGAGTTCCCGGTGTGCGCTCCGCGACCCTGCACGACGGCGTCTCCGAAGCCGTCGTCCGTGAGGATGTTCTGGATCGAGCCCACCGTCGTCGGCGTCGTCGTCCGGAACGACATCTGGGTGCCGCCCTTGAAGTCGATCCCGAAGTTGAGGCCCTTGACGATGATCAGGAGCAGGCTCGCGACGATCATCACCGTCGCAATGGAGAGCAAGATCCGGCGGCGGCGGCGGCTCGCGACGTCGATCTTCGCCCAGCGCGGGATCGAATCGCCCTTTGCGCCCATGAAGCGCGGGTTGCTGAACCACTTGAAGCCGCCGAGCAGGCCGAGGATCGCGCGCGTCGCGGCGACCGCGGTCAACAGTGAGATGAGCGTGCCGAGCAGCAGCATGAGCGCGAAGCCCTTCACCGACGCGACGGCGATCAGGAACAGCACGAGCGCCGTGATCGCGGTGACGACGTTCGCGTCGAGAATCGTGTGGAAGCCCTTCGCGTAGCCGGTCGCGACCGCGGCGCGCACGGATTTCCCGCCGCGCACCTCTTCCTTGATTCGTTCGAAGACGACGACGTTCGCGTCGGCCGCGACGCCGATCGTCAGGATCAGTCCGGCGAAGCCCGGCAGCGTGAGCGTCACGTTGAAGAGGAGGATCGCGGCGTAGTAGAGGAGCGCGTAGATCGTGAGCCCGACGACCGCGACGAGGCCGAGGAACCGGTACAGCAGGAGCAGGAAGAGCGCGACGACGACGAGCCCGACCGCGGCAGCGTGCCACGCCTGCGTCAACGACTCCTTTCCGAGTGTCGCCGAGACGTCGGTGCGCTCGATCTGCTCGAAGCTGACCGGCAGCGCACCGGTCTGGAGGATCAGCGCGAGGTCCTTCGCCTCGCCGATGGTGCCGCCCTGGCCGAGGTCGATCTCGGCGTTCGGCCCGGGGATGCCGTCCGGGTTCCGCTTGAAGTCGATGTACGGCGTCGACTGGAGCTGCTGGTCCAGCACGATCGCGAAGTGCTGGACGTAATTGAGGTAGTCGCCCTGCCGGCCGGCCCCGTTGTACCGGATCTCACCGCGGGTCGCCTCTTCACGCGTGATCTTCTGGAACTGGCTCGAGCCATGGTTCGTGAACTGGAGGAGGACGACCGGGCCGCCGGTCTGGCCGAAGTCGGCGCGCGTCCCCGAGAGCACGAGGTCGGCGCCCGTCATCTCCGGAATCGTGCCCTTGCCGTTCGCCTGCCCGTCCGGGAAGTACTTCATCAAGTAGTAATAGGTGGCACTGCGCACCGCGCTCGCGCCGAGACAGCCATTCGCCGCGGCGCAGCTCACGACGATCCTGTGCGCCGGGACCTTCAGCACCTCGGAGTCCTTCGGGACGTTCCCACCGAACGGCTTCAGCAGCTCGGTCAGCGTGTTCGCGGGGCTGCGGCGATCGACCGAGTGCAGGACAGTCGTCGTCGGCTTTGCACCCTTCTTCGTCGGCTTCTTCGTGACGGACTTCGTGTGGAAGAGGTAGTACGCCTCCGGCGTGCCCTTCTTCGCGTCGGCCTGGACCTGCTTCAGGAGCGCGTAGAGCGTCGGAGTGGCGACCGGGTTCCCGTTCGCGTCGATCGACGGCCCGGTCAGGTCGTTCTCGAAGTCGAAGAGCATCAGCTGGGCCGTCTTGCCGATCAGCTTCGCCGCTGCCTCGGCGTCGTGGACGCCGGCCAGCTGGATGACGATCTGGTTGCTGCCCTGCTTGCGGATCTCCGGCTCGGACACGCCGAGGCGGTTGATCCGGTCCTGCATGATCGTGACCGAACGATCGAGGTCTTCCGACGTCAGCTTGTGGCCCTTCGGCGGGACCGCCTTCAGGATCACCTCGAGGCCGCCCTGGAGGTCGAGGCCGAGCGTCGGCTTCTTATATGCGGGGGAGCCGGGAACCGCGAGTAGGAGCGCGCCGATGAGCGCGGCCGAGATCGCGCCGATCAGGATCAGGTACTTGCGCCGGTCGCTCACAGGTCGCGTGACAGGGTAGCGCCGGGATTCACGTGCCCGGCGTCGGCTCGACCCTCTCGGGCTCCTCGGGCGCCTCGAAGGCGTCCTCGTCTTCTGCTTCCGGCTTCTTGACGACGGCGCCGATCGCCCGGCGGGCCACCCGCACCTCGAGGTCGGGGGCGATCCGAACGCGGACGGCCTCGTCGTCGTCGATGGCCGTGATCTCGCCGTAGATCCCGCCGGCGGTCACGACCTCGTCGCCGACCTGGATCTCGTTCAGCATCCGCTGCTGCTCCACCTGGCGCCGCCGCTGGGGGCGGACCAGGACGAAGTACAGGAAGAAGAACGCGATGATGATGATGAAAAAGCCAGCGCCGCCCATCAGGTCTCCAGTCGTGTACGTGCGTCCGCTCGCCAGCTCTCGAAGGCGCCGCGCTCGACTGCCTGCCGTGCCGCCGCGACGAGATCGATCAAGAAGCGGAGATTATGCAGGCTGAGGAGCCGCAGGCCGAGAATCTCTTGCTGGTTGACCAGGTGCCGGATGTAGGCGCGCGAGAAGTTCGTGCAGGCTGGGCACCCGCAATTCGGGTCGAGTGGGCCCGGATCGCGGGCGAAGCGGGCGTTTCGAAGGTTCAGCCGCCCCTCCCACGTCAGGGCGCTCCCGGTGCGCGCGGTGCGGGTCGGGAGAACGCAGTCGAACATGTCGATCCCGCGCGCGATCACCTCGATCACGCCCTCCGGGTCGCCGATGCCCATGAAGTAGCGGGGCTTCTCGGCGGGTAGGAACGAGGCGGCGTGCGACGCCGCCTCGAACATCGGCCCCCGCGCCTCCCCCACGCTGAGCCCGCCGATCGCGTAGCCGTCGAAGTCGAGCGGCACGAGCTCTTCGCTCGAGCGCCGGCGCAGCTCGGTGTCGAGGCCGCCCTGCGTGATCGCGAAGCGCAGCTGGCCGGGGGCGCGGGGCTGGTCGCGCTGGCGGGCGGCCCAGAGCGTCGTGCGGCGCACCGCCTCCTCGAGCTCGGGGCGCGTGACACCTACGGGCAGGCAGATGTCGAGGCACATCGCGATATCGGAGCCGAGCCGCTCCTGGATCCGTGCCGCAAGCTGCGGGGTCAAGCGCTCGGGGCTGCCGTCGTAGACCGAGCGGAACGTGACACCGTCGTCGTCCGTCTTCAGCAGCGTGTCGCGCAGCGAGAAGACCTGGAAGCCGCCGGAGTCGGTGAGGATCGGACGGTCCCAGGACATGAACGCGTGCAGGCCGCCGAGCTCGGCGATCAGGTCCTCGCCCGGGCGGAAGTGAAGGTGGTACGTGTTGCCGAGGACGATCTCTGCGCCGAGGGCCTTCAACTCGTCCGGATCGACGGACTTCACGGTGGCCTTCGTGCCGACGGGCATGAACGCGGGCGTCCGGATGTCGCCGTGCGCGGTGTGCACGACGCCGGCGCGCGCGCCGCCGTCGGTCGCCTCGAGCGTGAATGCGCTCATGACGCTTCGAACCAGCCGTGCAGTTCGCGCTTTCGCGTCTTCATAGAATCAGCATCGCATCGCCGAAGGAGTAGAACCGGTAGCGCTCGTCGACCGCGAGCCGGTAGAGGGTGCGCGTCTCTTCGATCCCGGCGAACGCCATCACGAGCGCGAGCAGCGTCGAGCGCGGCAGGTGGAAGTTGGTGAGGAGCGCATCGACGCGGCGGAACTCGAAGCCCGGCGTGATGAAGAGCTCCGTGCGGCCGCTGAGCGTCGCGCCGCGGGCGAGCGTCTCGAGCGTGCGCGCGGTCGTTGTCCCGACGGCGAGCACGCGGCCGGCGCCGGCGATGCGCTCCCACGCCGCGGCCGCGACCTCGTACCGCTCGCCGTGGATCGCATGCTCCTCGAGCCGCTCCTCGCTCACGGGCCGGAACGTGTCGAGGCCGACGTGAAGCGTGACGTGCTCGACGTCGAGCCGGGCAAGGAGCTCCGGCGTGAAGTGCAGGCCGGCAGTCGGCGCGGCCGCCGATCCGGGATCGCGCGCGTACACGGTCTGGTAGCGCTCCGGGTCGTCGAGCGGCGCCGTGATGTACGGCGGCAACGGGGTCTCGCCGTGCGGCTCGCCATCCAGCATCAGCCGCCAGCGGCCTTCGCCGAGGTGCTCGAGCAGCTCGACCGGACCGTAGCGGCGCCCGGCCTTGAGCCGCCGCGTCGGGCGCGCGAGCCCTTCCCAGAGGTCGCCCTCGATTCGCTCGAGCAGCAGCACCTCACCGCGCGGCGACTCGATCGGGATCCGGGCCGGGACGACCCGCGTGTCGTTGACCACGACGAGCTCGCCGTGCAGCTCGTCCGGCAGCTCTGCGAACGAGCGGTGCCGCACGTCGCCCGTCCGCCGGTCGTAGACGAGTAGCCGCGACGCGTCGCGCCGCGTCGCCGGGTGCTGGGCGATCAGCTCGCGCGGCAGCTCGTAGTCCAGCTCGGAGACGTCCATCCCGGCCACGGTAGATGTCACGACTTCCACACGACTCTGTAACGGTGTCTGACACCGGGACAGGCTCCGCCGGGACGCGGCTGATGGCCGTCTGCAGGCATTTCGAACGGCAGTGTCTGACACCGGGTCATGTCCCTCCTGCACAGGCTCATGTCCGTTCCGGGCATTCCGTCCGACGCCGCGGGTACCGTCGCCGGCGATGGACGCCGACGCGATCAAGCGGGCGCAGGAGCGGATCGACCAGGCGGCCTCCGGCCGAGTCGAGCCGGCTGCGCTCGACGCGACGCTCGAGCGGGCCCGCGAACAGGTCGAGGCGCTCGCCGCGACCGCGGCCGAGCTCGAGTCGACGCTGCCGTCGCGGATCGGCGACGCCGTCGAGGACGGGCTACGCGCGCAGGTGCTCCCCGTGGGCCGCAACCTCGCCGAGATCCGAGGCCTGATGAACCAGGTGATCCGCCGGCTCGAGCGCGTCGAGGGCGACCTGCTCTCCGAGCGGCACGCCCGCGTGGACGACCTCGCGCTGCTTGTCGACCTCGTCGCGAGCGGCTGGCGCGGCGTCGAGCAGCGGCTCGCGCGAATCGAAGAACGGCTCTCCCAAGACGGCGGCGACGCCGCGCTCTACCGCATCGCAAGCTAGTCGAGCGACGGCCCCGCGTAGCTCGGCAGCACGAGCATGAAGCGGCTCCCGAGCCCCGGCTCGCTCACGAGCTCGATCCGGCCGCCGAGCGCGACCGCGAGCTCGCGCGCGATCGCGAGCCCGAGCCCGGTCCCGCCGCCGTCGCGCGACCAGAACGGGCGAAAGATCCGCTCCCGCTCCTCGGTCGTGATCCCAGGCCCGTTGTCTGCGACCGTGACCGCGACGGCGCCGTTCTCCGCCGACAGCTCCACCCCGATCCGGCCGCCTTCGGGCGTCCAGCGAAACGCATTCGAGAGCAGGTTCACGATGATCTGGAGGACGCGGTCGCCGTCGCTCATGATCACCGGCCGGGCACGTACGTCGAGGCGGTAGTCGATCGCACGCCGCCGCGCCTCCTCCCCGAACGCCGCGTGCGCGCGCTCGGTGAGCTGCTCCATGTCGACCTCTTCCTGCAACACGGTGAAGCGGTGCGCGTCGAGCTTCGCGAGGTCGAGAACATCGCCGACGAGCCGCTCGAGCCGCATCGCCTCCTCGCCGATCACCGACAGGGAGGCCTCTCGCATGTCGGGATCGTCGATGACGCCCTCGCGGAGCGCCGAGACGTGTCCGCGGATCGCGGTCAACGGCGTGCGCAGCTCGTGAGAGACCGACATGAGGAAGTTGCGCGACAACTGCTCCGACTCGGCGAGCTTTGCCGCCATGTCGGAGAAGCGTGCCGACAGGTGCCCGATCTCGTCCGACCCGCGCGGCGTCGGCAGCGCCACCCCGTAGTTGCCGGCTGCGACCTCGTCCGCGGCCTCCGAGAGCGCCCGCAGCGGATCCGTGACCCGCCGGGACAGATAGAAGCCGAGGAGGCCGGCGACGATCACGCCGCCGCCGAGCGCGATCCCCAGCCGCTCGATCAGCCCGATCGAGCGGCTGCGCAGCTGCGACTGCGGCTTCGCGACCACGAGCGCGCCGAAGAGGTTGTCCCCGAGCCGCAGCGGTCGCGCGACCGCGAGATAGTCGCGGCCGTGCCACGTGATCTCGACGGTCGCCGGCTTCCCCAGCTTGCGCACGTCGATGCCCACAGACCCCCGGGTGAGCTGCGGTAGCTTCTGAAGGAGCGTCGCACCCCGGAACGCCGGGACCCAGAAGATGCGGTCGCCGCCGAGCGCTCGACTCAGCCGGTTGACCGGCACGCTCGCGCCGCCGGCCTGGCGCGCGTAGAGCTGCACGATGCCGACCGACTCCGCGCGCAGCTCGTCGATCGCGCGCGCCCGCGTGTAGCTCTGAAAGAAGCGGATCGAGATCAGCGACGCGACGAGTCCGGCGAGCACGATGCCGAGCAGAAAGAGCGCCGCGAGCCGGAACCGAAGCGACCCGAACATGGGTCGAGCCTACGCGCTCAAGCCTTGGCGGGCTCGCGCGCGGGACTCACCTTGTACCCGACACCCCACACGGTCACGATCGGCGACGCGTCGCCGAGCTTGCGGCGGAGTTGGCGCACGTGCACGTCGACCGTCCGCGTGTCGCCCGCGAACGTGTAGCCCCAGACGCGTTCGAGCAGCTGGTCGCGGGTGAGGACAAGACCGCGATGATCGAGGAGCTCCCAGAGCAGGTCGAACTCCTTCGGCGCGAGCCGGATCTCCTCGTCGCCGACGCGCGCCTCGCGGCGTCCCGCGTCGATGACGAGGTCGCCGTGGACGAGCACAGCCGACTCGCGCTTTGCCTTGTCGGGTGTCGAACGCCGAAGGATCGCGCGCACCCGCGCCACGAGCTCCCGAGGATTGAACGGCTTCGTCATGTAGTCGTCGGCCCCGACCTCGAGGCCGATGATCTTGTCGACGTCCTCGTCGCGCGCGGTCAGCATCAGCACCGGCAGGTCGCCGTGCTGGCGGATCCGCTTGCAGACCTCGACGCCGTCGATGTCCGGCAGCATGAGATCGAGGACGACGAGCGCCGGCTTCTCCGACTCGACGAGCTTCAGCGCCTCGGTGCCGCTCGCAGTCGTCCGGACGGCGTAGCCGGCGTTCTTCAGATAGGCGGCGACGAACGAGGCAATGGATGCTTCGTCCTCGACGACGAGCACCGTTTGCGGCTTGCTCGACATGCGCGTGCCCTAGCCGCTCGCGCGGATGTAGAGCGTGTCCGTCTGCGTCCCCGGGAGCGAGACGAAGTCCTTGTCGTTGAGCGAGTACGTGCCGTCCGCGTTCGGGGTTTCCGGCACGCCGGCGAGCTTGACGGTGCCTTTGCCGACCGCGACGACGTTCACGCCGGAGCCGTAGACGACGATCGTGTACTTCCCACTGCCCACGGCACGGAATTTGAGATTCGAGCCCCTCCAATACCGGGCTTCCGGGATCGCCTTGGAGTTGCCCTGGAACTCAAAACCGGTTACGGAAGCGGCGTCGCTCGCGAGGCTCGAGTCGATCACGACCTTCCCGTAGTCGACGCTCCCGATCACCGAGCCGGTGATCGTCATCTGGACGACGGGGACGCCGAAGGGCGCTTCGCCTTTCTTCACGACGAGCGTCCCGTCGCCCGTAGCGGCGTAGACTGCCGCTGCAGACACGGCGAATCCAGTGAAGAGTGCGAGCATGACGGTAAGGCGCCGCATGGGCTCTCAAAGTATCGCCTCGTGTCGTTTCCTGGTCTTCATGGGTCCGTAAAGGTTCTGTTACGGCGCGAGTGCGGCGGGTACTCCGGCATGGCATGCACCGGGCCGTCCTCGCTCTGCCGCTTCTCGCGGCGGCCTTCTTCGACGATGCTCGAGAACCTCTGGACGCGGCTGACGGCTCCCTAATAGGTGTAGAAGCCGCGGCCGCTCTTGCGGCCCAGCAAACCCGCGTTCCGCATCGCGACGAGCCGGGGCGGCGGCGCCATGCGCGGCTCGCGCGTCTTCTCGTAGAGCGCCTCGCTCGCGTGCACGTGCACGTCGATGCCGACGAGGTCGACGAGCTCGCACGGGCCCATCGGCCACCCTGCGCCGTGCTTCATGCCGGCGTCGAGATCCTCGACGGTCACGCGCGCCTCGTCGAGCACGCGGATGCAGTCGTTCAGCAGTGGGATGAGGACTCGGTTGACGACGAAGCCGGGCGTGTCATAGCAGCGAATCGGATGCTTGCCCAACTTCTCGCCGAATGCGTACGCCGTCTCGAAGGCCTCGTCGGACGAGAGCTCGGCGCGGATGATCTCGACGAGCGGCATCAGCGGCGCCGGGTTGAAGAAATGCATGCCGACGATCCGCTCGGGCGTGGAGGTTGCCGACGCGATCTCCGTCACCGAGAGCGCGGAGGTGTTGGTGGCGAGCACAGCATCCTCCGGGCAGACGCGCTCGAGCTCTTCGAACAGTGCCTGCTTCGGCGCCAGCTCCTCGACGATCGCCTCGATCACGAGGTCGCAGCCGGCGAAGTCGGCGAGCTCCGTGGTCAGCGCGAGCCGCGCGATCGCGGCATCCCGCGCGTCCTGCTCGAGTTGCCCCTTCTCCACCTTGCGCGTGAGGAAGTGCGCGATGCGGTCGCGTGACCGCTCGCCCAGCTCGGCGGAGACCTCGCGGCCGACCGTCTCGACGCCCGCTTCGATGCAGAGCTGCGCGATCCCGGCGCCCATGGCGCCGAGCCCGACGACGCCGACCCTGCGGATCTCCCTCGCCACGACGGCGGAGCCTACCGTTGAAGCCGCGGTCCGAGCAGCGCGATCAGCGCCCCGCCGACGCCGATGAGCGAGAGGGCGCCCGTGAGCCCGATCCCGCGCGAGAGGAAGCCGATCGCCGGGCCGTTCACGACGCCGCCGGTATAGCCGAGCGTTGCAACCGCCGCGATCCCGGCCCCGTGCGAGACCCCCGGCACCGCCGCTGCGTAGCGGAAGAGCGCCGGGACGATGGCGGCGCAGCCCGCCCCGACGAGGGCGAAGCCGATGAGCGCGGGCACTGTGGACCTCGTCGCGAGCGCGAGCGCGATTCCGACGCACGTGAGTGCCCCGCTGCGCTGGGCGATGCCGCCGATCCCCCAACGCGCGGTCAGCGGGTCGCCGGCGAGACGTGCGATCAGCATCGCCACCGAATAAGCGACGACGCCGCCGGCGGCCACGGTCGCGCCGGCGTGCACCGGACCGGCGAGGAAGACCGCCGTCCAGTTCATCGCCGCCGACTCGACGAAGATCGAGCAGAACGTCAGGAACGCGGGGAGCGCGAGCGCCCCTCGCGGCAGCGCAAAGTGGGCCGTGTCGGGAGCCGCCGCGGTTCCCGGGAGCAGTCGTGGAACGCAGAGGACCGCCACGCCGACCACCGCGGCGGCGACGAGCGGAAACTGGACGCGAGGGCCGATCCCCGCGGCCGCCGCACCGGCGGCAACGCCGGATCCCGTGAGCAGGCCGAAGCTCCAGGCTCCGTGCAGCGCGGAGAGCAGCGGACGCCCGGCCTGGTGTTCGAGCGTCACGCCGTGCGCGTTCGCGGCGACGTCGATGATGCTGAGCCCCGCTCCGAGCGCGCAGGCCGCCGGGATCAGCACACCCAGGGAGGGCGCGAACCCGGCCAGGGTGAGGCCCCCTGCGCAGAGGAGCAGCCCGAGGCTGTTCGGGCGGCGGCTGCCGAAGCGCGACGCGAGCCAGCCGGCGACCGGCAGCAGGAGCGTCGCGGCGAGCGTGACGCTGAAGATGACGACGCCGAGCTGACCGTTGTCGAGCCCGAGCCGGTCCTTCAGCGCCGGGAGCCGGGCCGCCCACGCGCCGTCGATCGTTCCGAGCGCCCCGAAGACGACCGCGAGGGCCACATGCGCGGCGCGGAACCTCTGGGGCGCGAGCGCTACCGAACTAGAGACGCTCGACGACACCGGCGATGGCTTGGCCGAAGCCGATGCACATTGCCCCGATGCCGTAGCGGGCATTCCGCCGCTCTAGCTCGGAGACGAGCGTCGCGGTGATCCGGGCGCCTGTCGCGCCGAGCGGATGACCGAGCGAGATGCCGCCGCCGTTCGGGTTCACGTCACCCGCCTCGTACCGCTCCTTGAGCCCGGTGTCGGCGAGAAACTGGAGCACGACCGACGCGAACGCCTCGTTCACCTCGATCACGTCGATGTCGTCCCAGCTGAGGCCTGCCTTCGCGAGCGCGCGCTCGCAGGCATCCGGGTTGCCGTGAAGCATCAGGTGCGGGTCGACGCCCGCGATCCCGAAGCCGAGGAAGCGGGCGCGCGGCTGCAGGCCGAGCTCGGACGCCTTCTGCTCCGAGGCGACGAGCACCGCGGCCGAGCCGTCGACGATCTGCGACGAGTTCCCCGCCGTCACGACGCCGTCGGGGATGAAGGCCGGCTGGAGTGAGGCCATCTTCTCGAGCGTCGTCTCGCGAATCGCCTCGTCCACCGCGAACCGGGTGCGCGTGAGCGTCGCGGTGCCTCCGCCCTCGTCGGGCGAGGGAACGTCGACGTCAACCGGGATGATCTCCCTCTCGAAGCGCCCCTCGTCGCGGGCGCGCGCGGCGCGCGCGTGCGACTCGTAGGAGTACTGGTCGAGCTCCTCGCGCGACAGCTTCCACTGCTTCGCGATCTCCTCGGCGGAGATTCCCTGCATCACGATGTCGAAGCGTTCGTAGACCGCGTCGGACATCGAGCCGCCGCCGGAGCCCATCGGGACGCGCGACATCATCTCGACGCCGCCCGAAACGACGAGGTCGAGCTGGCCCGACCACACCGCCGCGGCGGCGTTGAAGTTCGTCTGCATCGAGGAGCCGCACTGCCGGTCGACGGTCGTGCCGCACACCGTTACCGGCCAACCCGCGGCGAGCGCGACGTTGCGGCCGATGTTCCAGGTCTGCTCGCCGACCTGGGTGACGCAGCCCCACTGAATGTCCTCGATCTGGCCGGGATCGACGTCGTGACGGCCGACCAGGCCGTTCAAGACCTGGGCCGAGAGATCGTCGCCGCGGATGTGCGACAGCGTGCCGTTCTTCTTGCCGATCGGGCTGCGAACGGCGTCGACGATGAGCGCGTCGGTGCCCCTGGACATGAGGACACTGTATCCCCTCCGACTTGACCTGCGCGCCCGCCGCCCTTGAGAATCCGTCAATGCTGCACAAGGACGCGAAGGTGGAGCTGATCGGGCAGGCGCCGCTCTTCGCCGACTGCTCGCGGCGGGAGCTCCGTCAGATCGCCGGGATCTCCGACGAGCTCGACGTCCCCGCCGACACGACGCTCACGAAGGAGGGCGCGAGCGGCAGGGAGTTCATCTTGATCGTCGAGGGTGCAGCCGAGGTGCATCGCCGCGGCCGCAAGGTGAACACGCTCGGCGCCGGCGACTTCCTCGGCGAGATCGCGCTGATCACCGGCACGCCGCGCACAGCCACGGTTACGACGACGGAGCCGACGCATGTGCTCGTGCTGACGTCGCAAGCGTTCCGGTCGCTTATGCGCCAGGTTCCGTCGATCCAGATCAAGGTGCTCGAGACCCTGGCTCGGCGCATCCCGGACGAGTTCGGCTAAAGAGAAGAACAGCGTCAGCGAGTGCGTGCGCTGCGCGGCTCTTTGAGCGCTTCGAGACCGCCGCGAAGGAATGTGATCACTGGATCGATTTGCGCCGCGACGTCGTCGGCGCTCTTCGGTTTCGGGCTGGAGCTGCCGCGCTCGGACAGGACGATGAAGGCGGCCGTGAGAGAGGCGGCGACGACGTGCGGACGAAGGTCGTCCTTGGGAGCGCCGAGGTCGTTGGCGATCGCGGCTGCGATCACTTCTTCGAGCTGGGCGATCCGCGCTCGCAGATGGCTGCGCAGCGTTTCATCGCTCTCGACGCAGCGGCTGAGTTGCTCGTCGAGCTCGCTCTTCTCGATCCCGTGGGACGAGAGGATGAACTTGCGCACCGTCTCGAGCGCGTCCTCGCCTTCGGGCCGTTCCGTCAGCGCCTGCTCGAGCGCCTCTTTCATCACCGGGAAGTCGCTGAAGAGGATGTCTTCCTTGCTCGCGAAGTAGGCGAAGATCGTTCGCGTCGAGACGTCGGCCGCCTCCGCGATGTCCGGCAGGGTCGTGGCGTGGTAGCCGCGCTGGGCGAAGAGCTCGTGCGCGGCGCGGGCGATCGTCTCGCGTGTCCGCTGCTTCTTGCGCTCGCGTAGGCCGGGTTGCAGGTTCATCCGCGGTCAGTATACGCATAGATCCTGCACTTAGCGAATATTTGCGTTCCGTGCAGTTCTCGACTAGTCTCTGCACGTCGTGCAATTTTGCCAAGCATGAACGTTCCCGTTCGGATTGGAGCTCCCCGATGCTGAAGCTGACTCGCTGGACGATCACACATCGCCGGATCGTCGTTTTCTCCTGGATCGTCCTTGCCGTCGGCGTTCTCGCCCTCTCCCAGGCGGTCGGCAAGCGGAACGCGAACAACTTCTCGCTTCCGAATACCGACTCGCAACGTGCGGTCGACCTGCTCCAGAGCCGCTTTCCCGCGCAGGCCGGCGACGCCGACCAGATCGTCTTCCGAACGCGCACCGGCAAGCTCACCGACGAGTCGGCGCGCGCCGTGATCGTGCCGCTCGTCCACCGGATCGAGCGGCTCCCCCACGTCGTCGGCGTCGTGAGTCCCTATGAGGCCGGCGCGAACGCCGTCTCGAAGGCGGGCACGATCGGCTTCGCGACCGTCGAGTTCGACCAGCGCGCGAACGAACTGCCGAAGGCGGCGATCGACCGCGTGATCAACACGGCCGAGGCGGTGCGTTCGCCCACCCTTCAGGTCGAGCTCGGCGGGCAGGCAATCAAGCAGGCCGAGCAGACGAGCATCGGCTTCGCAACGGGGGTCGGTCTCCTGGCCGCCGTGGTCGTGCTGCTGCTGAGCTTCGGCTCGTTGCTTGCGATGGGCCTGCCGATCGTGACGGCGCTGTTCGGCCTTGGCGCCGGACTCGGCGTGATCGGGCTCGGCAGCCACCTCGTCGACATGGTCGACTTCTCCTCCGAGCTGGCGCTGATGATCGGCCTCGGCGTCGGCATCGACTACGCCCTCTTCATCGTCACGCGTTACCGGAACGCCTACCGCGAGAACGGCGGCGATGTCCAGGCTGCGCTCGAGCTGGCGATGAACACGGCCGGCCGGGCGATCCTCTTCGCCGGTGCCACGGTCGTGATCGCGCTGCTCGGCATGTTTGCGCTCGGCGTCAGCTTCCTCTACGGCGCCGCGATCGCCGCTTCGCTCGGAGTGCTGCTCGTGCTCGCCGCCTCGCTGACGCTGCTCCCCGCCTTATTGATGTTCACCGGCAAGCGTGTCGGCCGCAGCCGGCGCCGCTCCCGCCCGCGCGAGCCCCGCGCGGGCTTCTGGACCCGCTGGGTCGGGCTCATCCAGCGCCGCCCCGTGTGGGCCGCGCTCGGCTCGACCGTGTTGCTGCTCGCACTGGCGGCACCGGCACTCGGCCTGCGGCTCGGCTCGAGCGACTCCGGCAACGACCCCGCGACGCAGACCACACGCCATGCGTACGACCTCCTTGCCGCCGGCTTCGGCAGCGGCTTCAACGGGCCCCTGCAGCTCGCCGTCCGGCTGCCGACAGCCGGTGACACGGCCGGCCTCACGCAATTCACGACCGCGCTTCGACGCACGCCGGGGATCGCTTCCGTGGCGGCGCCGCGGCTCAACCCGGCCCGCGACACCGCCGCGATCGCCGTCTACCCGACCACATCCCCGCAGAGCGCCCAGACGACGAGCCTCGTCAAGCGCCTCCGCAGCGATGTCCTGCCGTCGCTCGCGAAGGCAACGGGAACGACGGTCTTCGTCGGCGGCGCGACCGCGACTCAAGTCGACTTCGCGCACGTTCTCTCCGGCAAGCTGCCGCTCTTCATCGGCCTGGTCGTCCTGGTCTCGGCGCTCCTCCTGCTCGTCGTGTTCCGCTCGCTGCTGATCCCGCTGCAGGCGGCGCTCATGAATCTGCTCTCGATCGCCGCGGCCCTCGGCGTCGTCCAGGCGATCTTCGAGCGCGGCTGGCTCGCCGGCTTGATCGGCGTCCAGCCCGGACCGATCGACGCCTTCATCCCTGTGATGGTCTTCGCGATCGTGTTCGGGCTCTCGATGGACTACGAGGTCTTCCTCGTGTCCCGCATCCACGAGGAGTGGCAACACCGTGGCGACGCGAGCGCGGCCGTGCGTGAAGGGCTCGCCAACACCGGCCGAGTCATCACGGCCGCGGCGGCGGTCATGGTGGTCGTTTTCGCCTCCTTCGCCGCCGGCGACGACCGGGTCCTCAAGCTCTTCGGAATCGCGATGGCGACGGCGGTCTTCCTCGATGCGATCGTCATTCGCAGCATCCTCATGCCCGCGGTGCTCGAGCTGTTCGGCCGCCGGACCTGGGCCTTCCCGAGCTGGTTCGACCGTCGGCTCCCGCGGCTCGCGATCGAGCCGGCGACACGGCCGGCCCCCGCACTGGAGGAGGCCGCCTGATGCCCCCGCGCAACCTGACTTCAGTCAGCCGGGTTGAAACCCGGTCGCGGAGCGGTGACATGGCACCGCGCACTGTGGCCAGGGCGGGCCTCGACGAGCTCGGGAAGCACCGAGGAGCAGACATCGATCGCGAGCGGGCAGCGGTCGACGAAACGGCAGCCGCCCCCCGCATCGCGTTGCGCGGGGCGGCGCTCGACGCGGTTCGCAGCCGCGGCTGCGAGCAGCAGCCGCGTGTAGGGGTGCAGCGGCTCCTGCAGCACGTCCTCGGTCGGTCCGTGCTCGACGATCTGCCCGGCATACATCACGAGCATCTCGTCGGCGACATACCGCGCGCTGGCGAGGTCGTGCGTCACGTACAGGAAGGCGAGATCGTGGTCCTCCTTGAGCTGGAGCATGAGGTTGAGGATCCCGATGCGAATCGACACGTCGAGCATCGACGTCGGCTCGTCGGCGAGGATCACGGTCGGCCGGACGGCGAGCGCGCGAGCGATCGCGACGCGCTGGCGCTGGCCGCCGGAGAGCTCGTGCGGGTACTTCGCCGCGATGTCCTCGGGCGGTACGAGCCCGACCGTCTCGAGCAGCTCGTGCACGCGCGCGGTCACCTCTGAGCGCGAAACAATCCCGTGGATGCGGAGCGGACGCGCGATGTGGTGCTGGACCGTCTTGACGGGGTTGAGCGACCCGAAGGGATCCTGGAAGATCATCTGCACCTGCGAGCGGTACTGCCGGTCGTCGCGCGCGTCCTCGCCGTCGAAGAGGACGCGCCCGCCGGTCGGCTCGTAAAGCTGCGCGATCAGGCGCGCGACGGTGCTCTTCCCGCTGCCGCTCTCGCCGACAAGCGCGGTGATCCTCCCGGGCCGGAGCTCGAAGCTCACTCCGTCGACGGCGACGAGCTTCGCGAAGCGCTTCGTGAGACCCTGGACCTCGAGTGTGCTCATCGATTCACCAGGTGGCAGGCGACGCGATGACCGGGCGCGACCTCGCGGAGCAGCGGCTTCTCCGTCGTCTGACGCGCGAAGAGCGTCGCGTCGCCGGGGAGGCAGTGCGGGCAGCGAGGATGGAAGCGGCAGCCTGACGGCGGTTTCGCGAGGTCCGGCGGTGAGCCGGGAATGCCCTGCATCCGCTCGAGCGGCCCGCTGAGCGGCGGGAAGGACCGGAGCAGTCCGAGCGTGTACGGGTGGAGCGCCTGCCCGTCGAGCGCCCCGGCCGGCAAGGTCTCCACGAGCTCGCCTGCATACATGATCCCGATCCGGTCGGCGAACTCGATCAAAAGCGACAGGTCGTGCGTGATGAACAACACGGCGAACCCGAGATCTCGTTTCAGCGCCTCGATCTCCTGAAGGATCTCCCGCTGCACGACCACGTCGAGCGCAGTCGTCGGCTCGTCCATGATCACGATCTCCGGACTGAGCGCGAGCGCCATCGCGATGATCACACGCTGCCGCATCCCGCCGGAGAGCTCATGCGGGTACGAGCGCACGCGGCGCCGGTCGATGCCGACCCGCTCGAGCAGCTCGCCGGAGCGCGCGAGCGCCGTCCCTCGGTCGATGCGCTCGTGCGCGCGCATCATGTCGACGAACTGCTCGCCGACGCGCATCACCGGATTGAGCGCGTTCATCGCGCTCTGGAAGACCATCGAGACGTTGCGCCAGCGGAACTGCCGCAGCTCCTCGGTGCTCTTCCCGGTCAGGTCGTCGCCGCGAAAGAGAATCCGTCCCGACGTCACCTGCGCCGGCGGCCTGAGGATCTGCATGATCGCGTTGCCGGTGGTGCTCTTGCCGCAACCCGATTCTCCGGCGAGCCCGACGATCTCTCCCGCGCGGATCTGGAGCGAGACGTGGTCGACGGCCCGAACGGTTCCGTAGTCCACGACGAGGTCCTGCAGCTCCACGAGGACCTCCGAGCCGCCGGGCGGCACGGGCCCCGCGCGCTCGAGCACTTCCGTCACGACCGTCCGCCCACGAGGAGTCTGCGCAGAAGACGCCGCTTCCGCCGCTCGACGCGGAGGCGTGGATTGCTCACCTCGTCGATGCCGGCGAGGATGAACACGAGCGCGGCAACGGTCAGTGCGAGCGCCGCGCCGGGGAAGAAGAACGGCCACCACTCCCCCTGCAGGACGGTCGAGTTCACCTGGGCCCAGTAGAGGGTGACCCCCCAGCTCGTCGCCGCCATGTCGCCGAGGCCGAGGAACTCGAGCCCGGCGTCGGTGAGGAGCGCGACGTAGAAGACGAGCACGAAGCCGGCCGCGATACGGCTGATCATGTTCGGAACGAGTTCGCCGAAGATGATCCGCCACGTCGACTCGCCTGCGACCCTCGCCGCGAGGACGAAGTCGCGGTTTCGCAGCGAGAGCGCCTGCCCGCGTAGGATGCGCGCCTCGAACGCCCAGAGCGTGAGACCGAGCACGAGGATCATCGTCACCATGCCACGGTTTTGCAGGTAGGCCGAGATGACGACGAGCAGCGGGATCGTCGGAATGACGAGGAATACGTTCGTGAGGAAGTTGATCGCGTCGTCGACCCAGCCGCCCGCATACGCGGCAAGGATCCCGAGCACCGTCGCGAGCGTCATTGCGATCACGGCGGCGAGCGCACCCAGCACGAGCGACGTCCGCGTCCCGAGCACGACCTGGGAGAAAATGTCGGTTCCCTGATCGGTCGTCCCGAACAGGTGGTGCCACGACGGCGACTGCTTCGCGTCAAGGAGCGAGAACGCGGTCGGGTCGTGCGTCGCGATCAGCGGCGCGAAGATCGCGACGAGCACCATGAACGTCAGCACGACGATCCCGCCGCGGGACTTTGGATTCGCGAGCAGCAGGCGCAGCCAGCCGGGCATGCGGGCCCGCCGGCCGGACGACGCAACCGGCGGCGCAAGGGCTACAACCGGAGTCTCGTCGAGGACCTGGATCTGTGACATGAGTGGCCTAGGCCGTCCGGATCCGCGGGTCGAGGACGAAGTTGAGGATGTCCATCACAAAGTTCGCGACGATCACGCAGACGGCGAAGACGAGCAGCAGCGCCTGCGTCAGCGGATAGTCGGCGCCGAGCGCCGATTGCTGCAGGGTCAGTCCGGCACCCGGATAGCTGAACACGAACTCGATGAAGACGAGCCCTCCGACGGCGGTCGCGAACTGGGCCGCAAAGCCGTTGAGCGGTGGGAGGATCGCGTTTCGCGCCGCGTAGCGCGTCATGACGCGCCGGTCGCGCAAGCCCTTCGCGTGCGCAACGGCGACGTAGTCCTCGGCGATCGTGTTGATCATCACCGTGCGCATGTTCAGCACCCAGCCGCCTGCGAATGCCAGCGCGATCACGATCACCGGAAGCTCTGCGTGGCGCACGGCGCTCGAGACGAAGGCCCAGCTGAAGCCGGGCGTCAGCCCGTTGTCGTACGCGTGCTGGATCGGGAACCAGCCGAGCTTCAGGCCGAGGAAGTAGACGGCGACGAGCGAGGTGAAGAACGCCGGAAACGCGCCGAACGACATGAGCGCCGGTACGACGATGTTGTCGGTCAGGCCGCCGCGGCGCCACGCCGCGAGCATGCCAATGCCCGTTCCGAGCAGGAACGCGAGCAGGAATGCGACCCCGACGAGCGCGATCGAGTACGGCAGGGTCCTCCCCACCACCTCCGAAACCTTCGCCGGATAGTTGGAAGTCGAGACGCCGAAGTCGAGCGTGGCGATGTGCTTGAGGTAGTGCGGATACGCCTTCCACAGCGGCTCCTTCGGCCCGCCGAGGAGGATCTGGTAGGTCTGGATGATCCCGGGGTTCGCCTGGATCTGCGCGGGCGAGAGCCGCTGGAGGATGCCGCCGAGCGGGTCGCCCGGCATCAGCCGCGGCAGGAGGAAGTTCAACGTCGCGGCCACCCAGAGGGCGAACCCGTAGAAGAGGAGGCGACGAAGGAACCAGCGCATCGAATTTGGGGTGGCTCCGGCGGACGACACGCGCCCGCCGGAGCCGGTTACTTCGAGCTTACGCCCCCGATTTCCCGCCGGGGCAGATGCGGGTGAACGAAAGGATGTTGTCCGGGGCGGTAGTGAAGATCGGGTCGCCGTAGTAGTCCTTCGGCGACGTGAAGCAGTGGAAGTACTTCGTGCTGTACGTCGACCAGCGCGGGCCGATGAACAGCGGGATGATCGGGAGATCCTGCAGCCACAGCTTCTGCAGCTGCGTCGCGATCTGCTGCTGCTTCTCGGCGTTGAGCGTCACCTTCCACTGGTTCAGGAGGGTCGTCGCGGCCGCGTTCTGGTAATGCGCCCAGTTGCCGGTGATCGTCCCGTCCTGCCCGGACGGCACGAACGCGTTCTGGTGCATGTTCGCGTAGAAGAAGCCGTACGGCGAGCCCGCAGCGGCGGCCTGCCAGAGCAGGGTAGGCGTCTTCGTGCTCGACGCGTTCGGGTACCACGAGTTCCAGTCCGGCTCGAGCTTCACGTTCGCGTCGATGCCGACGTCCTTGAGGTTCTTCGAGATGATCTGGAGCGAGGCGACCCAGTCCGACCAGCCGGAGATCACGTGGATTTGGAAGCTGACGGGATTGCCTTTCGGGTCGATGAGCTGGCTGCCCTTGTACGTGAAGCCGTTCGACGTCAAGAGCGACTTCGCCGCGGACGGGTTGAACGCGGAGAGTTGCTTGGCCTGGGCCTTCACCGTCGCATCCTTCGTCCATTGCGGGTAGATCCCGTTCAGCCCGATCGCGTCGGTCGGCGGCGCGTAGCCGTACTCACCGAGCTTCGAGACCGTGTTGCGGTCGATCGCCAGGCTCATCGCCTTCCGCAGCGGCACGAGGCTGAAGGGGTATTGCGTCGTGTCGAGCATGAGCGAAATCGGGAAGGCGGTCGTCGCGTAGAAGGAGTGGAAGTGCTTCGGGTCCTTTGCGGTGTATGCGGTCTCGACGTTCGGCACGAAGTTGTGCGTCCAGTCGACCTGGCCGCTCTGGATCTGCAGGAGCGCCGCGTCGTTCGACGAGGCCTGCACGTACTCGAGGCAGGGGATCTTCGGTGCGCCCGCCTGCCAGTAGTTCGGGTTCTTGCTGAAGACGTAGTCCTGCGTCGTGAAGCGGGTGACCTTCGTGAAGGGGCCGGAGCCGACGGGCGTCGAATTCGTCCAGTTCGAGACGTCGGTCTGCTTCGAGAAGATGTGCTTCGGTACGACGAACTGTGCGTTGAGGTTCGACGCGATGAACTGCGAGTCAGGCGTCCGCAATGTGATCTTCACGCCGTAGGGTCCCGCCGCCTTGATCGAGGCGATGTTCGTGCCGGGGCGCGTGAGTCCGATCACGTCCATCACCTTGTCCTGATTACCGGCGGTGAGGCTGTAGACGACGTCGGCGGACGTCAGCGGCTTTCCATCGGACCACTTCACCCCGCGCTGCAGAGCGAGCGTGAGCGTCTTGTTGCCGTTCGACCACTTCCAGCTCTTCGCGAGCCACGGGTACTGATGCCCTCCCCCGGCCGCCGTCGTGATGACGAGCGGCTCGTAGAACGCCCCGCGCACGAAACCGCCGCTCGGCAGGCTCGTCGCGGTGTACGGGTTGAAGTTTCGCGTGAACGCGGGATCGCCGGATCCCGTCATCACGAGGCACTTGTGGGCTGCGAACGCACTGGCGGGCCCCGCCTGCTGCCCGGGCCGTGCACCTGCTGATTGGACGAGCAGGGCGACGACGACAGCGGTGGTGCCGACAACGCCCGTCAATCGAATTGCCTTCATGAGTCCTCCCTTTGCGTCTCGGCCGCCGTCATCGACCGATCGAGAACGAACCGACACCTACACGAAGCGATCAGGCCGGCACCTCCTTCAGCACGACCTGGCCGGCGAGCCGCATGTCGCGGGACGACCGGCCGACGAGAACTTCGAAGACACCGGGCTCGGCACGCCAGCCGCCGTCCCAGTACGAGAACGCACGCGAGTCGAGCTCGAGCGTGACCGTGCCGGCCTCACCCGGCTCGAGCGTGATTGGAGCGAAAGCCTTGAGCTCGCGCGGAGGCCGCGGCAGAGACGCCTCGGGATCCGCAACGTAGACCTGCACGATCTCCTTCGAGCGGCGCGTGCCGACGTTGCGCACGGTGACGTCGACCGTGAGCGAGTCGCCGGCGAAAAGCTCGGGCGTCGAGACCTCGAGAGCCTCGTAGTCCCAGCTGCCGTAGCCGAGCCCGTGGCCGAAGCAGAACTCGGGCTCGATGCCCGCCGCGTCTAGGTGCCGGTAGCCGACGAAGACGGACTCGGGATACTCGAGCCGTCCGTCGACCGGCCGCGTGTCCCAGGCTGCGTAATCCTCGTGGCGGCGCGCGATCGTAATCGGCAGCCGGCCGGCGGGCTCGCGGTCACCACGAAGGACGTCGACGAGCGCGGCGCCGAAGGCCTCGCCCGGATACCAGGCGTAGAGCACGGTCGAGGCCTCGCGCGCCCATGCCATGTCGACCGCGGTTGCGGCGTTCACGACGACGACCGTCTTGGGATTCGCCTCGAGAACGCGGCGGATCAACGTGTCCTGCTCGCCGGGCAACTCGGTCGTCTCGCGGTCGTCGCTCTCGCGCTCGATGTCCTCGCTCGTGCCGACGATCAACACGACCGCATCGGCCTCGGCGGCCGCGCGGACGGCCCGATCGAGCTGATCTGCGGGCTGCGGTGGCCGGCAACCGAGGCTGAGGACGTTGAGATCGTCCGGGAATAGCCCCATCTCGACCTCGATGACCTGTGGGTCGCCGGCGGTCAGCTCCGCTTCGCCGCGGACGTCGCGGCGGCCGAAGAGCGCGCCCGCACCGTGCTCGTCCTGCTTCGGCGAGAAGACCGCCACGTCGCGTCCGCCGACGCGCAGCGCGCAATCGGCGCTGCCGCGGATCGAGAAGACATAGGTGCCCGTCGCCGGAGGCGTCAGGACGCTCGTTACGCGCGCGATGCCGCGTGCGTCGGTGCCGAGCCCCGGAAGCTCCTCCTGCCAGATGAACGTGCTCGCGTCGCGCACCTCGCGCGCCAGTGGCTCCGCGGCACCCGGGGAGAAGTACTCGACCGTGAGTTCGCCGCAAAGGAGGTGGAGGCCGGACAGCGTCATGCGCGGCGCGCACCCCGGCTCGTGGACGATCTTCGCCGTCACCCCGAAGGCGTCGCGGATGGCCTCGAGCGGCGTCGCGACGTCCCGAAGGTTGACGTGCGCGCTGCCTGCGCCCTGGTAGGCGGGATCGCCCGCGTTCGGACCGATCACCGCGAGCGTGCGCACGGGTGCAAGCGGCAGCAATCCGGTGTCGTTCTTGAGCAGTACGAAGCCCGCAGCGGCCGCGTCGGTGAGCACGTCGCCGTCGATGTCGATCCGCCGCGCCGCGCGGGCGCTCGAGGGAGGCGCTGGAGGGCTCACCATGCCGTCGAGGCGCCCGACGCGTGCGGCCAGTGTGAGCAAGCGGGCGACCTTGTCGTCGAGCGTCGCCTCGTCGACCGCCCCCTCTCTCACGGCGTCGAGCAGGGTGGTCCCGAACAGGCGGGCCGGTCCCGGCATCTCGAGATCGAGCCCACCGTTCGCCCAGCCGACGGTGTCACCAAGCGCGAACCAGTCGGACATCGTGAGGCCGTCCCACTGCCACTCGTCCTTGAGGATGTCCGTCACGAGCATGCGATTCGCGGGGCAGTACTCGCCGTTGACGCGGTTGTAGCCGGTCATCAGCGCCCACGCACCGGCGCGCGCCGCGAGCTCGAACGGAACGAGGTAGATCTCCCTGAGCGCACGCTCGTCGACGATGCAGTCGACGGTTGTCCGACTCGTCTCGGCGTCATTGCACACGAAGTGCTTCGGCGTCGCCGCGACGCCACGGCTCTGGACAGCCGTGATCCAGGCGGCTGCGATCGCGCCGTTCAGCAGCGGATCCTCCGCGTAGCACTCGAAGCCGCGCCCGCCGAGCGGGCTGCGGTGGATGTTCATCGTCGGACCGAGGACGACGTGCACGCCCTGTCGCTGCGCCTCCTCGCCGACGAGCGCACCGACGCGGCTCACAACATCGGGATCCCACGAGGCGGCGAGGCCGGTCCCACACGGCGTGCACGGTCCGACGTCGCGCTCGTCGAAGCGCTCGCCGCGGACGCCGTGCGGGCCGTCGGAGACCTTGATCGGGTCGAGGCCGATCTCCGGCGCGCCGGCCGTCCACCACAGGCTTGCGCCCGCCGCGAGCTCAACCTTCCGCTCGAGCGACAGCCGCGAGACGAGCTCGTGCGGCGTTGGGGTCTCCGTGGTCGGCTGAACCGTCATAGGCTCCCTTCACCGCACCGTCGCAGTCAACATCGCGCCGAACCTACCGAGTGCTCGGTTGGAAGTCAAGAGGTTGGGCCAATTCTTTTCCTGACTTGCGCTCAGGCTACCCGACCGTGTATACGGTAGGTTTGTGAGTGCACGACCGAGGAAGAACGGTACTCCCCGCGGCGAGCGGAGCAAGGAGGCGATCCTTGCGGCGGCGTTGCCGCTCTTCGCCCAGCAGGGGTACCGGGGCGCGTCGCTCGCCTCGATCGCCTCGGCCGCCGGCCTCACCCAGCCGGGTCTCCTCCACCACTTCCGCTCGAAGGAAGAGCTCCTGCTCGGGCTTCTCGACTGGCGCGACCGCGACGACGGGCGGCGGCTGTCGGGGATGCGCGACGGCGACGGGCTCGCCTACCTCGAGCGGCTCGAAGACCTGGTCGAGCACAACGCGACCGCTCCGGAGCTCGTCCGGCTCTTCACGACGCTCGTCGGTGAAGGCATCTCGTCGGAGCATCCAGCCCACGATTACTTCGCCGAGCGCTACCGGCGCATCCGCGCGCGCGCGATCCGCAGTCTGCGCGAGGGGCAGCTCTCGGGGGAGATCCGCGATGACGTCGACCTCGAGGCAATCGTCCCCGTGCTCTTTGCCGTGATGGACGGACTGCAGATCCAGTGGCTGCTCGATCCCGAGATCGACATGGTCGCGAGCTTCGACGTGTTCGCGAAGCTCGTGCGCGACCAGCTCGCCGCAGTACCGGTCTCGTAGCACGCCGACACTAGACTTCGGACATGGCCGCAACGGCAACCGAGCGCGGGCTCCTGATCGGCGGCGAATGGATCGAGACCGGGGCCTGGATCGAGGTCCGTTCCCCTTACTCCGGCGAGGTCGTCGGGAGAGTCGCAAAGGGCGGCGCCGACGAGGCGCGGCGCGCGCTCGACGCGGCCGAACGCGCGCTCTCGCAGCCGCTGCCGGCACACAAGCGCGCCGAGATCCTCGTCAAGGTCGCGGGGCTGATCGGCCGCCGCCACGAGGAGGTGGCACGCACGATCTGCGAGGAGGCCGGCAAGCCGATCAAGACGGCGCGCGTCGAGGCCTCGCGCGCGATGTCGACATACACCTTCGCCGCGGTCGAGGCCCGCAAGCTCGCGGGGGAGATGATCCCGATGGATGCTGCGCAGGCCGGCGAAGGCAAGCTCGGCTTCACCGTGCGCAAGCCGATCGGCATCGTCGGCGCGATCTCGCCTTTCAACTTCCCGTGCAACCTCGTCGCACACAAGCTCGCGCCCGCACTCGCCGCCGGCTGCCCCGTCGTCCTGAAGCCGGCTTCGGCAACGCCGCTCTCGGCCCTGCTCCTCGCCGAGCTCGAGCTGGAGGCGGGACTGCCCGCGGGCTGGCTCAACGTGGTCGTCGGGCCTGCGTCGGAGATCGGCGACGTGCTCGTGGCGGATGAGCGTGTGAAGCTCATCACCTTCACCGGTTCCGGAGACGTCGGATGGAAGCTCCAGGAGCGCGCGCCCCGCAAGCGCGTGAAGCTCGAGCTCGGGAACTCGACGCCGGTGATCGTCGCCGCCGATGCAGACGTCGAGGCCTCCGCGGCGAAGCTCGCCGCAAACGCGTTCGCGTTCGCCGGGCAGAGCTGCATCTCCGTACAGCGCATCTACGTCGAGCGCGCGATCTACGACGCGTTCGTGAAGACGTTCGTCCCGAAGGTCGAGGCGCTGAAGGTCGGCGACCCGGCCGACGACGACACCGACGTCGGGCCCGTGATCGACGAGGACGCGCGCACTCGTATCCGCGAGTGGATCGACGAGGCCAAGCGCGACGGCGCGAAGGAGCTGACGGGCGGCGAGGACGGCGGCGTGATCAAGCCGACGGTGCTCGCCGAGGTCGCCGACTCCGAGAAGGTCAGCTGCGAGGAGGCGTTCGGGCCGCTCGTCGTCGTTAACCCGTTCGACTCGATCGACGAGGCGATCGAGCGAGCGAACGGCACCCGGTTCGGGCTCCAGGCGGGGATCTTCACCGGCTCCCTCGACACTGCGCTCCAGGCCGCCGACCGGCTCGAGTTCGGCGGCGTCGTCGTGAACGAAGCGCCGACCTTCCGCAGCGACCAGATGCCATACGGCGGGATCAAGGCCTCCGGCAACACGAAGGAAGGGCCTGCCTACGCTGTCCGGGAGATGACCGAAGAGCGCCTCGTCGTCATCCAGCGCTGAGGCGGCCACGCAACCTGGCTCAGCCAGGTTGCAGTCGTTGAGACGACTGCGGCCTGCTTGAAAGCAGGCCGCCGGAGCCTCGCTCTCTCGCAGCCCCAAGGAGCGAGCAGCCGGGCCCGTAGTTAGCATCGCAGCGATGCGCTTCCGCCGCGGGCCTGCGACCGAAGAGGCGCCCGCGCCGGCGCCCACCAACCGTGCGGTCCGGCGCGCCCTGCCGCCTGCCGGCCAGCTTCGCCGCGAGCGGCGTCTGCTCCTGGTCGCTCGGGAGGAGAGGCTCCGAGACCTCGGCGGCCTCATGCTCGAGATGTACCGGCGCGACCAGTTCCGCCAGGACCTGCTCGTCGACCGCTGCGTCGAGCTCCAGCAGCTCGAGGAGCGGCTGGCCGAGCTCGACGCCCTGCTCGCGGCCGCCGTGTCGCGCGGCCGCACGCGGCCTTCGGCCCGGTGCGACGAGTGCGGCTCCCCCATTTTCTGGGGTTCGAAGTTCTGCGCCCAGTGCGGCCGGCCCGTGGTCGGAGCAACGCAATTGCCGGCCGAAACCCGACGATGAGCAACGACGAGCGACGGCCCGACTACTGCCCGAAGTGCGGCGTCGGCTACGAACCGCTCCAGGAGTACTGCCTCGAGTGCGGCGAACGGCTACCGACCAACCGGGGCGTCGTGGGCGTCCTCGCCTCGAAGTGGCAGCGGCGCTTCGCGTGGTATCCGGGCGACTGGGTGTGGCCCGTTCTCCTCTTCCTCGTGCTCACGGCCGTCGCGACGGCCCTCGCCGTCGCCGCCGGCGCCGCTCGGAAGGCCCAGACGCCGACGCTCGTCGCGACCGACAACACGGTGACGGTCGGCCCCGGCGCCCCGGTCGGAACGGTGCCCGTCACGACCGGACCGAGCACGCTGCCGGGCGCTCCTGCGCCGACGATCACGACGGGCCCGCTCCCGACGGCACCCGGCTCGCGCTCGACCGGCGCGACCGTGACGACACCGAAGCCGAACCCGAATGCCCTCGCCGTATGGCCGGTCGCGACGAGCGGCTACACGGAAGTGCTCGAGTCGCTGCCGGTCGCTGCCGGACGCGACGCCGCAGTTGCGCGGGCGCGCCAGGCGAAGGCCCACGGACTCGCGGACGTTGGTGTCCTCGTCTCGTCGCAGTACTCGAGCCTCCATCCCGGGTACTTCGTCGTCTTCTCGGGGATCTACGCCACCCAGGCCGAGGCGAGCGCCGGCCTCGTGTCCGCCCATGCCAAGGGCTTCCCCGACGCCTACCAGACCCGCGTCACGCGTTAACGCTCGCGGAGGTGTAAGGCGACGGGCATCGGGGCACGGCACATCCGGTGGGCGGAACCCCTGTTCGCAACAAAGGCAACAAAGACCCCCAGTTTGTGACACGGCCGAGAACGTGTAGGATCGGCTTCTGGAGAGGGGGCGGCGAACCATTAACCCGCTGTTAACAAAGCATTGGCGGGAACTTCATAGGAGCTGACAAGACTTTGGTCGAAGAGCGGACTCTCCAGTTGCAACACTGCATGTATCAGTACTCGCGGGCGATTTACCGGACGATCAAGGACATGATCGACCCGTATGGCGACCGCGATTCCCAGATCGAGTCCCGCCGTGCCGTCCTCATGGCCTGCGAGACGACGATGGAGCGGCTCGCGAAGGATCCGCTCTACTTCGCCAAGCCCGACCGGGCCCTCTTCCAGGACATCCGCCGCCACTTCCCGATCACCTGCCAGGCCGAGGTCGCCTGGGCCGTGACGCAGGGGATCCAGGCGGCGACCCAGTTCATCGAGGACCAGATCGAGGCCGGTGCGCTCGACGGCGGGGTCGCCCGCTGCCGCGCGACGACGCGCAAAGGGAAGCCGTGCCAGCGCACGCCGCTACCGGACCGCGACTACTGCCCCTCGCATCAGCACCTCGAAGCCAAAGCGGCCGCTTAACTTCTCCACAGGGTTTTCCCCGACTCGATCCACACCGTCGCCCGTATAGGGTGATTGACTGGTGTCGCACGACACGGACAAGCTGATCCGCCAGCTCTCGCTGGTGGCCTTCCTGATGGCGGAACGCCGCCCGATCACGGCGCGCGACGTCAAGTCGAACGTCGAGGGCTACTCGGAGATGTCGGACGAGGCCTTCGCCCGGCGGTTCTACTCGGACCGCGCGGAGCTGCTGTCGCTCGGCGTCCCGCTCCAGTCGCAGCGGGACGAGTTCACAGGCGAGGAGCTCTACACGCTCCGCTCCGAGCAATACTTCCTCCCGCAGCTCGAGCTCGAGAACGAGGAGCTCGCGGCGCTGCAGACGGCGCTCTACCTGCTCGAGGGGAAGTTCGCCTATGCCGAGCCGCTCCGGCTCGCGCTGCAGAACCTCGCGCTCGGCCGGCCCGGGTTCGCGGAGCCGCCGAGCGACACCGCGCTGCGCGTCGAGGTGCTCGACCCGGACTACTCGCCCGAGATGCCGGGACGCCTCGCGAAGCTCGAGGGCGCGATCTCGAAGCAGCGCACGGTGAAGTTCGACTACTGGTCGATCTCGCGCGACAAGCACGCCGAGCGGACGCTCAACCCGTACGCGCTCTTCAACGACCGCGGCAAGTGGTACGTCGTCGGTCTCGATCTCGACCGTGACGCGCTGCGGACGTTCCGGGTCTCGCGCATCGAAAACGACATCAAGTTCGCGACTCGTCGGGAGCGCGACTTCCGGATCCCTTCGGACTTCGACGTCAGCGAGTTCCGCGGCAGGCCCGAGTGGCAGGTCGGCGACCTCGTCGGCGAGGCGCGCATCGAGGTGCGCGGAGACACGGCCTGGTGGGTTCAGCGCGCGTACGGGAGCACGGGTCGGCTCGAGGACGACGTGTTCATCACCGAGTACTCGTCGATCCCACAGCTGTCGTCCTGGGTGCTGCGTCAGGACGGCCGCGCCGTACCGCTCGAGCCCGAGGAGCTGCGCCGTGATGTGGCTGCCGCGCTCCGCCGCGTCCGCGACAACCACGAGGGCGCCCCTTCGGTGCCGGGCCGCGAGAAGCCGCAGATCGTGGTCGAGGCCACGGTCGAGCGTCCAGCCGGCCCGGTCGCCCCCGAGCGGTTCGCGGTGCTCCAGTCGCTGCTTGCGTACCTGCTCGCTGCCTGCGGCGAGGAGAAAGAGGCAGAGATCCCCGTCGGTGACCTGCTCGAGCGCTTCCCCTCGATCCCCCCGGAGGAGCTGGAGGAGCACCTTTCGCTCCTGAATCTCGTCAACTTCGGGGGTGGCTGCTACACGATCTACGCTGAGCTCGGCGAGGGATCGGTCCACGTCGACAAGGAGCTCTGGGGCGACACGTTCCGTTCTGCCCCGCGCCTGACACCGCTCGAAGCCCGCGCCATCCGCCTCGCGCTCGAGTACGTCGGCCCGATGATCGCCGCGGATGCGCACACGCCCCTCGCGCGCGTGCGGAAGAAGCTCGAGGAGACGTTCGGCGTGTTCGAGCTCGGCCGCACGCCGGACCTCGATGACGAGGGCGTCGAAGAGGATCTCATCCACACGCTCGCACGCGGCATGGACGAGCGGCGCCTCGTCGAGATCGAGTACCAGAAGGAAGTCGAGGCGCAGCCGTCGACGCGCCTCGTCGAGGCGTACCGGTTCGAGCGCGCACTTCCGCACTGGTACGTGCACACGTGGGACCGGACAAGCGACGGCGAGCGATCATTCCGGCTCGACCGGATGCGCAGCGCGAAATTGCAGCGCGAGAAGTTCGAGCAGCGGGAAGGTTTCGAGCCCACACGGCTCCGCGGCGCGAAGACGGCGCGCGTGCTCTACACGCCCGAGATCGCGCGCTACGAGATCGAGCGCGGCGCCCGACGCTTGGTAGGCGGCGGCGCCTTGCGCGAGATCCAGGTCGGCAGCGACGAATGGCTCGAGAGCGACATCCTCTCCAAGCGCGGGGAGGCGATCGTGCTCGAGCCGGCGGAGCTCCGCTCGCGGATCGCTGCCCGCGCCCGCGAGCTCGCGAAGGAGCTCGGCGTGGAACGGCTCCGCGTCAAGGCGTAGCGGGCAGCGTCAGGACGAATGTCGCACCCTCGTCCGGCCGCGTGCGCACTTCGAGCGTGCCACCGTGCGCCTCGGCGATCGAGCGCGCGATGAAGAGGCCGAGCCCCGTCCCGGGCTTCGAGCCGCCGGGAACGTCGGCGCGGCCGAACTTCTCGAAGATCAGACGCTGCTGGTCGTCCGGAATCCCGGGCCCGCGATCGCTCACGGTGATGCGCACGGCGCCGTTCTCCAACCGGGCGCCGACCTCCACCTCGTCCCCTGAAGGCGAATACTTCACCGCGTTGTCGATGAGGTTCGAGAGCACCTGACGGAGCCGTTCGCGGTCGCCTCGAATCGGCGGCAGCGGTCCCGCGACGAACGCGCGCACGCTCACCTCGTCCTGCCAGACCGCCGCGGCCGACACTGCGTCCTCGACGAGGCGCATCAGGTCGACGTCCGTGAAGCTGTACGAGAAGGTTCCCGCCTCGATCCGGGAGGTGTCGAGCACGTCGCCGATCAAGGCGGCGAGGCGGTTCGTCTCGTCGGCGATCAGGGCGAGAAACGCCTCCCGTTGTTCCGGCCTCAGCTCTCGCCAGCGCTCCTGCAGCGTGCGCGCAGCGCCGATGACCGCCGCCATCGGACTCCGGAGCTCGTGCGAGACGAGCGACACGAAGTCCGCGCGCAGCGCCGAGAGCCGGCGCAGCTCCTCGACCGTCTGCCGCTCGGCCTCGTAGGCACGGATGTTCTGCACCGCGGTCGCGACGAGCCGGCCGAGCAGCGAGACGAGCTCGACCTCCTCCTCGGTGAACGCATTCACCTCGGCGCGCGAGAGCGAGATCATGCCGATCGGCCGGGCGCCGATGACGAGAGGCGCGAGCAGCTCGCTGCGCAGCCCGAGGTCGAGCAGGTGACGGTCCTCCGGGTATTGCTCCTCCGCGAGGTCCCTGCGCACGACGACCTCGCCGGTCTGCACGCGCTCGAGCACCGAGCCGCGCATCGGCGCCGACGTACCGGGCGGGAAGACCTCGTTCGCGCCGCGCCCCGCCGTGGCAATCGTCTTCGCCAGGCCGTTCTCGACGAGCACGATGGCGGTCCGGTCGAAGCGGATGAGCCCGCGTACCTCCCGGATGAACGCGCTGAAGGCCTGTTCGATCTCGAGCGACGACCCGAGGGCGCGCGCCGACCGGTTCGCGGCCTCGAGCGCGTCCACCCGGCGCCCGAGCGCGTCCCGCAAGCGCTCGGCCTCGGCCGCCCGCTCGATGCTCAGCGCCGACTCTGTGTGTACGCGCTGCACGAGCCACCCGACGATCAGCCCTGTGAGGAGACCCACACTCGACGGGAACAACACGCGGCCGTCGTCGAAGCGCGGCGGTCCGAACTCGTGCGCGCGCCACCATTCGTTGAACCAGAAGTACGGCACGAGCGCAAGCGGCAGCGCGATGCCGCCGACGAGCCCGTAGCGAAGCGCCGCCTCGACGACGGCCAGGATGAGCGCCCACCGCGTCTCGCTGCCGTATGCGTACGCATAGACGATCGCGTAGGCCCCGATCGCGGCTGTGTCGAACAGGAGCGCGCCGAACCCGATCGGCCCGAGCAGGTGGAGCGGTACCCGGTGCGCGAGCCAGAAGAGCACCACCGCACCGCCGGCGAACGCGCCGGTCAGCGCCCACTCCGCGGTCCGGTAGCCCGGAGGGGTGCCGGGGCTGAAGGCGGCCACCCCGAGCAGCGTGAAGGCGACGCCGCCGAGCCGAACCCAGCCGATCCACCGCTCGACGGCGACCTGTTCGCTCATGCTCGTTCGTCCAGCCGCGCAAGCGCCCAGCGAGCGTGCTCACGCAGCAGCTCGTCCTCGTCGTCGGCAAAACGCTCGACGGCTGCCCGCTCCGCCTCGCCGCCGACGTTGCCGGCCGCGACGAGCGCGTTCCGGCGCAGCCAGCGGCCGTCATTGCGAGGCACGAACAGCCGGTCGTAGCGGAGGCGCAGGTCTGCTGCGTCCGCCTCGAGCCACTCCACAAGCGATACATGCGGCTCGGCGCCCTCCGGAAGCGGGTCGGCTGCGCGCCGCCTCTCGACGCCGCGGTTCCAGGGACAGACGTCCTGGCAGATGTCGCAGCCGTAGACCTGAGCTCCGAGGTGCTCGCGAAAGTCCTCGGGCACGGGCACCGCTGCCTGTGTCCAGTACGACAGGCAGCGCGTCGAGTCGAGCGTGCCGGGCTCGTCGAGCGCTCCGGTCGGGCAGGCGTCGATGCAGAGGCGACACTCGCCGCAGTCGAGAGCGAGTGCAGGCGTCGGCTCGAGCTCGACGTCGGTGACGAGCGTGCCGAGCACCACCCAGGAGCCGTGCCGCCGCGTGATCAGGAGCGTGTTCTTCCCGTAGAAGCCGACACCGCTGCGTGCCGCCCCCTCCCGGTCGACGTGCTGGTTCGCGTCGACGAACACGCGGTACGAGCCGCCGAGCCGGCGTCCGAGCTCGGCGAGCCGGTCGCGGAGCCGGTCGTACGCGTCGTCCCACGTGTAGCGAGGCAGGCGCCCGCAGCCGGCTGGCAGCTCCGGCTCCCGCGCGTAGTAGCACAGCGCCGCGGAGACGACGGTGCGCGCGTCGGGGAGCAGCATCTCGGGATGGCACGACTCCTCAGGGTGCGCCATCGTGAACTTCATGTCGGCGAAGAGTCCGCGCGCCCGGCGCTCGCGGATGTGCCGCTCCGTCTCGACGTAGGGCGCGGCGCGAGCTGCGCCGACGACGTCGAGCCCGAGCTCCGCGCCGAGCCGATCGAGATCGATACCCCGCACGTGGATAGTGTGACGCCCGATGCTTGCGGTGCGTATCCACGAAGACGGCGGGCCCGAGGTGCTCGTGGTCGAGGGGGTCCCGGATCCCGAGCCCCGCCCGGGCGAGGTCTTGATCCGCCTCCGCGCCTCCGCGCTCAACCACCTCGACATCTGGGTCCGCAAAGGCCTGCCCTCGGTGCCGAAGCCGCGGATCCTCGGCGCGGACGGCGCCGGGACCGTCGAAGCGCTCGGAGAGGGCGTCGCGGGCTTCGAGCCCGGCGACCGCGTGGTGATCAACCCGGGCGTCGAGGCCGGCGACGGGACGATCCACGTGATCGGCGAGCACGGGGACGGCACGAACGCACAGCTGATCGCGGTCCCCGCGACGAACGTCTATCCGATCCCCGGCGGGCTCTCATTCGAGGAGGCGGCGGCCTTCCCCCTCGTCTTCGAGACGGCGTACCGGATGCTCGTGACCCGCGCGCGTTTGGAGCCAGGCGAGTGGGTCCTCCTCTGGGGCATCGGCAGCGGCGTCTCGACGGCCGGGCTCGCCATCGCGAAGGCGCTCGGCGCGCGCACGATCGTGACGTCGTCGAGCGACGAGAAGCTCGCCCGCGCGCGCGAGCTCGGCGCCGACGTGACGGTGAACCACGTCAGCGGCGACGTGAAGGCGGCGGTGAAGGAGGCGACGGGCGGGCACGGAGCCGACGTCGTCGTCGAGCATGTCGGCGAGGCGACGTGGCGGACATCGCTCGACGTCGCCGCGCGCGAAGGACGGATCGCCGTCTGCGGCGCGACGAGCGGACCGAACCCGCCGGCCGCGCTGCACCGCGTCTGGTGGAAGCAGCTGACGGTCCTCGGCTCGACGATGGGCAGGAAGGCCGACTTCGAGGGCGCCTACGCGCTCATCGCCGAGGGCCGCGCGCGTCCGGTGGTCGACGAGGTCGTGCCGCTCGAGGAGATCCGGGATGCGCACGCGCGGCTCGAAGCCGGGGAGCAGCTCGGCAAGATCGTGCTCAGCGTGCCGGAGTAACGGTTAGCCTAGGTACTTAGGGCGTCACGGTCGCTTCGAGGAGCCGCCATCCTTGCTCGTCACGAACGGCGGTTACGAACCTGCCGAGCCGGTCGCGGACAGCCCTGCCCCCGGGTAGGGAGTATGCGACGACGAGGAGCTGGTGGAGCCGCGGGTCGCGCTTGTCGAAGAGCGGTCGCGGCCAACGCTTCATCGCCTCGAGCGTCGCAGGGCCTGGCAGCGTGCTGACCCACCACCGCGCCACCGCCTCCGGAGAGCGGTAGACCGGTCGCTCGAGCGTGCCCCGCGCAAACACGCGCAACAGCCACCGGTTCGACCGCAGCACCCGAGTGCCGGGACCGATCCGGAGTTCGACGGGATACTCGCCCCGAAATTCGGGAGCCGGAAGCACGCCGCGCCAACCGCCCGCGGAGAAATGGAGCGGGGTCCAGGGCAGCGGCTTGCCGAGGTGTTGGGTGGCCCCTTCGAGGCGAACCTCGAGCGACCGAACCTCGAAACCCGTCACCGAGATCGTCGCGTGTCTACGCAGGACAACGACCGGTGGCGAGAGCCGAACGGTCGTAACGGCGAACACGCTGTCGCGCCCGTTGCCTGAGGCAGCCGGAGCGATACCGAGGCCGGCAAGAGCCGCCGTTGCCACGATTTGCCGCGCAAGCTTGAGGTGCATCATGACCTCCTCGAGACCTGCGAGTCTCGCGGAGGGTGCTCACGGGACGCTCACGTGCTCCGTGGGGCGTCTATCGAGCGTGCTGTCCGGTTGGCTCTAGCCGAAGCCCAAAATGAACTTCGCGTCCTCGGACATGCGGTCGGGCGTCCACGGCGGGTCGAAGGTCAGCTCGAGCTCGACCGTCTCGACGCCCGGCACCTCGAGCGCCACGCGCTCCATGTCGCCTGCGATGAGCGGCCCCGCGGGGCAGCCCATCGACGTGAGGCTGTAGAGCACCTTCGCCTTCGGCCCCTCCACCTCGACCTCGTAGACGAGGCCGAGATCGACGACGTCCATCCCGAGCTCGGGATCTTCGACCTGGCTGAGCGCCTCGAGAACCTCTTCCTTGCTGGGCATTCCCACCAGTGTAGTCAGGGGCCACTACGCCGGGCCTGCGGCGCGTAGCGTGGAACCCCGCTGGCACAGTATGAGGCGACCATGGAGCCACTCGACGTCGAGGTCGATCACGTCCGCGGCCCCTCAGCCGGTCGTCTGATCGTCGAGTACGGCGACTACGAATGCCCGTACTCGCGTCAAGCGTTCCGAGAGATCGAACGCCTGGAGAAACAACTACAAGGGGACGTCCGCTTCGCCTTCCGGCACTTTCCCCTGACCGAGATCCACCCGCACGCCCTCGCCGCAGCCGCCGCAGCCGAGGCGGCCGCACTCCAGGACCGGTTCTGGGACATGCACGAGCTGCTCTTCCACCGCCAAAAGGCGCTCGACGACGACGACCTGCGGCGGTATGCCGCCCAACTCGAGCTCGACGCTGCCCGGTTCGACACCGACCGGACCGGCGCCGTTGTAATGGAGCGTATTCGTCGGGACGTGGAGAGCGGAGTTGCATCGGGTGAGGTGCGGGGGACGCCAACCCTGTTCATCGACGGCAACGTGCACCGGGGCGGCTACGACCTGGCTGAGCTGTCGGAGGCGCTGGCCCGATGAGCGCGATCTCCTCGCACACTGACAGCGTCGCGCCGCTGCCCGAGCTGCACCTGAGCGATTGGCGCGCGACGAAAGACACGCTGCATCTCTACAGCCAGATCGTGGGCAAGATCCGGATGGCGACCACGGCACCGCGCAACCACTGGTGGAACGTCGCGTTGTACGTCGACGTCCGCGGTCTCACGACGCGGCGCCTGCATCATCGCCAGACGACATTCGAGATCGCGATCGACTTCGTCGATCACGCCTTGATCGTCCGGACCGCCGACGGTCGTACGAAGTCGTTCGAGCTCGGGGGCGGATTGCCCGTCGCGGAGTTCGATGCCCGCCTGCACGCGACGCTCGCCGACCTGGACATCGACGTCGAGATCAGGGAGGAGCCGTTCGGTCTCCCGATGACAACGTCGTTTACCCAGGACGTCGAGCACGCGTCGTGGGATCGCGATGCGATCGAGCGCTTCGGCCGCATCCTCGACTGGTCGGACTCCGTGTTCGAAGAGTTCAGCGGCTGGTTCTGCGGCAAGACGAGCCCGGTGCACCTCTTCTGGCACAGCCTCGACCTCGCGGTGACTCGATTTTCCGGCCGGCCGGCATCGCGGTTCAACGCCGATCGCGTCACGCAGGAGGCGTACTCACACGAGCTCATCTCGTTCGGGTTCTGGGCCGGCGACGACACCGTCGGCGATGCCGCCTACTACTCCTACACCGCCCCAGAGCCCGAGGGACTACGAGACCAGCCCCTGTCCGCGGGTGCTTGGATCGAGTTCGGCTCCGGCTCGCTGGCCGTCCTCCCCTACGAGGCTGTGCGCAGCGCGCGCGACCCCAGGACGACACTGCTCGCGTTCTGCCAGAGCGCCTATGAGGCCGGCGCACGCCTTGCCGGCTGGGACGTCACCAGCTTCGAATCGAGCTGGTGTCCCACGCCGAGCCAGCTCCGTCAACTCCACGCCAGCGCTGCCGCCGCTTTCGGGCGTGCCAAACAGCACTCCTGACGGAGGATGCGTGAACCTGACGTGGTTACGGCCGGCCGTCGTGGTCTGCGTGGTAGGGATCGCTGTCCTTGTCGGCCTGGCACGCGCATCTCCGCAGGAGATGGCCGCGGGGCCCCTCGGCCGTCCCAACATCGTCGTGATCCTCGCCGACGACGAGCGCTTCGACAGCGCGAGTCGGATGCCCAGCGTCCAGCGGCTGATCGCCGCTCGAGGCGTCACCTTCAGCCAGGCCTTCGTGACGACATCGGAGTGCTGCCCGTCCAGGGCGTCGATTCTCTCGGGGCAGTACTCGCACAGGACAGGGGTGATCCAGAACTTCGGCCTCGCGAGCTATCCGAAGTTCAACGAGCGATCGAACCTCGCGGTGTGGCTTCACCATGCGGGCTATCAGACGGCGCTCGTGGGCAAGTACCTGAATGACTACACGGTGTACGGGCATCACCACGTCCCACCCGGATGGTCGGAATGGGTCGCGATGGATTCGAGACCCGAGGAGAAGTACTACGACTACACCCTGAACGAAAACGGCCGCCTCACGCATTACGGCACAGCGGTCTCGGACTACTCGACGGATGTCCTGGCGAGGAAAGCGATCGCGTTCGTGCGTCGCGCGAAGAGGCCCTTCTTCCTCTTCTTCACACCGATCGCGCCGCACCTTCCCGCCTTGCCGGCCGAGCGCGACGTGTCGACACCGCTCACGCTCCCACGGGTGCGGCCGAACTTTGACGAGCGCGATCTCTCCGACAAGCCCTGGCACCGGCTCTACAAGCGCGTCTACGGCGTCCAGGCGATTGCCTATCTCGACCACGACATCGAAGGGCGGCAGCTCCGCTCGCTCCGTGAACTCGACCGACAGGTGAGAGCCCTCATGCATGCGCTGCAGCAGAAAGGGGTCCTCGACAACACGATCATCATCTACGCAAGCGACAACGGGTTCCTCTGGGGGGAGCATCGCCTCGGCGGGAAGATCTGGCCGTACGAGGAATCAATCCGAGTGCCGCTCACGATCCGCGTGCCGTGGCGGAGCGCCTGGGGCCGGACCGACGATCACCTGGTGCTGAACATCGACTTCGCCTCGACGATCGCCGAGCTCGCGCGGGTCAAGCCCCGCCTACGACAGGACGGGCGGAGCATCGTGCCGTTACTGCGCGGCGAGTCGCCCCGGTGGCGAAACGACTTCATCGTCGAGTACCTCGGTACAAGCCAATTCGAGGACGGCGGCCCCCCACCTTTCAAGGCCTCCGGAGCACCCGCTGGCTCTACGTGGAGTACCGCAACGGCTGGCGCGAGCTCTACGACCTTCGCCGCGACCCGTACGAGCTGCGGAACCTGGCTGCCGACCGCCGCTTCACTGCTGTCAAGAGCCGGCTTGCGCAACGGCTCCACGCGCTCGCCGCGAGCTGAGCGTGAACGCTAATAGCCGATGAGACGCACCTCTTCGCGCCGCTCCCGGGCGAAGAAGTGGATCCCGTCGACGAAGCGCACCCAGTTGCAGCGTGTGCACATGAGCAGCGAGTGCGTGCGCGCGCTGTCGGCGAGGAAGCGGACACCGCGGAGCAGGTCGCCGTTCGAGACGCCGGTCGCAGCGACGATGATCTCACCCGGGCCCAGATCCTCGGTGCTGAAGACGCGCGTGTAGTCCTCGATCCCGATCGCACGCAGCTCCTCGATCTCGCTGCGCGAGGTCGGCCAGAACTGCGCCTGCAGCTCGCCGCCGAGGCAGCGCAGCGCAGCCGCGGAGAGCACGGCCTGCCGGGTGCCGCCGATGCCGACGGAGAGGTGGTCGTTCGTGCCGCGAATCGCAGCCGAGATCGACGCCGTGACGTCGCCGTCCTGGATGAGCTTGATGCGCGCGCCCGAGGCGCGGATCTCCTCGATCAGGTCGTGGTGGCGCGGCCGGTCGAGGACGATGGTCGTGACGTCGTTGACACGGCGGCCGAAGGCCTCTGCGATCGCCTCCACGTTCTCGGCGATCGGGCGCAGGAGGTCGATCGACCCCCGGGCCCGCGGTCCGACGGCGAGCTTCCGCATGTACATGTCCGGCAGGGTCATCAGCCGCCCCGGCTCGCCGACGGCGATCATCGACATCGCCCCGTTCCCGCCGCGCGCCACGACGCCCCGGCCTTCGAGCGGGTCGAGCGCGAGATCGACGTCGGGCCCACCCGCACCGAGGATCGCGCCCGGCACGAGGCCGCCCTCCTCGCCGACCGAGCCGAAGACGACACGCCCGCGGATCGGCAGGAAGTCGAGCGAGATGCGCATCCCGTCGGCGGCCGACTGCTCCGCGCCCTCCTGGTCGGCCCGCCCGAGCCACCGCGCAGACCGAAGCGCCGCATGTTCGGTCGCCCGCAGATACGACTGGCACTGGCAAGGCTTGTCCTGGGCGCCGAGCGTGGGCTCGGTCTGCGCCTCGACCTCGGTGTCGCTCACACTTTCTCCCGGGTGCGCTCGGCCGCCGAGAGCACGAGCTCCGCAACCTTGGCGGTCGCGCGGTCGGCCGACTCGTTCTCGATCACCGGAACTCCCTCGCGCTCGGCCCGCTCGACGATGTAGCGCTGGAGCCGCCGGATCTCGACGAACCGGTCGAGGTACTTCGCCATCGGCCGGTCGGCACCGGCCTCGCGCGAGAAGAAATGCTGGGCGTGCGCCGTCTCGTCCGAGATCTCGAGCACACACGCGGTGACGAGAGCGCTCTCGAGCTGCGACGGCAGGAGACCGGGGACGAGGTGCACGCCCTCGAGCACCATCGACCAGCCCTCCTCGAGCGCCCGTTCGATCGAGGCGCGCACACCGACGAGCACCTGACGCGACTGCTCGAGGAACCCCGCAACGAGCGGGTCGTCCGCATCCGGCTGCGCGATCGCCGCCTCGAAGCTCGAGTAGTGGATCGCCGGCATGAACTCGTGCGAGAAGAACGCACGCATCGTCTGCCGGATGAAGTCGGTCGACGTCACCCGCGTGATACCGAGGCGGTACGCGATCTCGGTGGCGACCGTCGACTTGCCCGTGCCGGTCGCACCGCCCACGAGGATGACGATCGGGAGATCGAGCTCGCGCAGCTCCTGGTAGCGCCGCAGCTGCCGGAGCGCTTCCCGCCCCTCAACCTCGCCGAGGGTCTCGATGGCGAGGCACTCGAGCCGGTCGAGCTCGACGACGTCGCTTCCGCGCGACGCAAGATCGTCTCCGACGCGCCGGGCGAGCGAGTAGGCGCGATCCGGAGCGACGCCCACGGCCATCAGCGCGCGCGCCATCAGCCCGCGTGAGTACGGCAGCCCGTGCTCGCCGCCGAGCGGCAGCGGCATGATCCGCCGCGGCTGGGTCACGCCCTCACTTCCTGAGGGACAAGACGGAGGATCGCCTCGTCAAGCCCGGGAGCGTCGACGTCGTTGCCGGCGAGCACGACGCGCGCGCCGCGCGCGAGCGCGTGCTCCACCACGGTGTCGATCGCAGCGGCTTTGACCTCGACGAGATAGGTGTCGGCATCCACGCGCGCGAGCTCTTCGGCGAGCAGATCGCGGCGCGCGAGGTTGCGGGACACGTGGACGACGTCAGCGTCGAGGTGATCGACCGGCGCTGGCCCGGTTGTGAAGACGGCGACGCGGCCCTCGATCGGCCCGAGCGGTCGGAGCCGCAGCGAGAAACGAAGCGCGCCGGGCAGATCTGTCAGCGAGAGGACGACATCGCTCACGAGAGCACGGTAGAGGTTCAGCCCCGAGAGGTCATGCGCCACGAGCACCCGCGCGGAGGTCGCGATCGGCGGAATCGCGGCGCCGCTCCCGTCGAAGATGACGAAGTCCGGCTCGAGCGAGGCGGCGAGCCGCGCCCCTTCGAGGACGTTCGAGGCGAACGGCGCTCCCGCCATCCCCCCGCCGGCGCGCCGGCAGCCGACCGTCGGCACGCCGGCGAGCGCCGCCGTCTCGAGATGGTCCGACGCCGCGTGCCGCCCAGCGCGCGAGCGTGCGACGAGGTCTTCCACGGTCGGCGGAGTCGCGACGAGCTCCGGCTGCGCCGGCCCGCCGCGGCCCATCGCCACGACGACGACGCTACGGTCGCGCGCGAGCAGCCGCGCGATGTGACCGGTCACGGCCGTCTTGCCGACGCGCTTGCCCGTGCCGATCACCGCGAGCGACGGCCGGTCGAACGGATGGAACGGCGGCGGGTCGAAGCGGAAGTCCGCGCCGACGTACGGGATCCCGGCCGCGAGAACGCGCGATGCGAGCGCGAGGCGGCGTTCGAGGTCGAGCACGGGCTCGTCGGAGAGATCGACGACGATCTCGGCGTCACCCAGGTCGTCGAGGATCGGGACGCCGTAGTCCGGCTCGCCGCGAAGCTTCTCGGTCCCGCCGGCGAGCAGCACGCCGACGAACTCGTACGGGAGCTCCGCGAGCGCGTCGCGCACCACGTCCGGATAGTGCTCGCCGTCGACGACCGCCACTGCCCTCATCGGTTCGACGTCACCTCATCTTCGATCCGCGCCGTGTACTTCTCATACGTCTTCGTCTCGGTGGAGAACTGAATGATGCGTTCTTGCCCATGAAAGGGGTACTTGCGCCAGACGTCAACGTGCGTCCCGTCGACCTCGACGATGTTGTAACAGGGCCTCCCGTGTCCCCGCAGGCGCGCGCAGGAAACGGTGCCGGCATTCACGACGAAGAGATCCTCGAGCCGCCAGGCGTAGGGAACGTGCTTGTGCCCGGCCAGGACGAGGTCGACCCCCGCCCGCTGGAGGCACTCGAGCGCGTCGCCCGCGTCGTTGACGATGTTCCGCTCGCGGCCGGTGCCCGGCACCGGCAGCAGGTGGTGGTGCACGACGAAGACGCGCAGGTCGGCCGGATCCGCGAACTGGTTTTCGATCCAGCCGTACCGCCCCCGGCCGATCTGCCCGTTGTCGAGGTCGGGCTCGGTCGAGTCGACGGCGACGATCGTGACACCGTTCAGGCGGAGCACCGAGTTGCGGTCGCCGAACAATTCCTCGAAATGGACGTAGCCGACGTTGCGCGAGTCGTGGTTCCCGGGAATCACGATCTTCGCGTCGCATTCGATGCTGTCGACGTAGCGCTTCGCGAGCGCGTACTCGTCCTTGAACCCGTGCGAGGTCAGATCGCCGGAGATCACGACGACGTCCGGCTGCAGGTCATTCGTGTCGGCGATCGCGCGCTCGAGCAGGTTCGGCAGGAAGAACTGCTGCCCGCAGTGCAGGTCGGACAGCTGGACGATCGTGAACGGCCGGTCCGTACGCCCCGTCTCCATGCCCGCAGCCTAGAAGATCCACCGAACTGGGTAGTAGAGCGCGGCAGCGACGAGTCCCGCCGCCGGAAGGGTCAGCAGCCAGGCGACGGCGATGTTGCCGGCGAGGCCCCACCGAACAGCGGAGAAGCGGCGCGTCGCCCCGGCCCCCATGACAGAGCCGGTCACGACGTGGGTCGTCGAGATCGGGAAGCCGAAGTGCGTGCCGACATAGAGCGTCGTGCCGGCCGACAGTTGCGCCGCGAAGCCGTGCTCCGGCTGCATCTTGTAGATGCGCTGCCCGAGCGTTCGGATGATCCGCCAGCCACCCGCATACGTACCGGCCGCGATCGTAAGGCCGGCTGCGATCTTGACCCACGTCGGAACGTAGATCTCCGAGATGTTGCCGTTGGTGTAGAGCGCGAGCGCGATCACACCCATCGTCTTCTGCGCGTCGTTCGCCCCGTGCGTGAATGCCACCCACGTTCCCGTTGCGAGCTGGCCGTACCGAAACCCTCGGTTGGCGACTCCCGGTGAGAGCTTGAAGAAGAAGCGGTAGATGAGGAGCACGAGCAGGAAGGCACCCGCGAAGCCGACGAGCGGCGAGATCGCGCCGGGCACGACGACCTTCTCCCAGACGCCGTGCCACTGCACGCCGCTGTAGCCGGACTGGACCACTGCCGCTCCGATCAGCCCGCCGATGAGCGCGTGCGTGGAGCTCGAAGGCAGGCCAAACCACCAGGTGACGAGGTTCCACGCGATTGCGCCGAAGAGCGCCGCGAGCACCGTCTTCTCGGTCGCGAGGCCCGTGTCGATGATCCCGCTGCCCACGGTCTTGGCAACGGCCGTCGTGACGAACGCGCCGGCGAGGTTCGCGGCGGCCGAGACGGCGACGGCCAGGCGCGGCGACAGCGCCCGCGTGCCAACCCAGGTCGCAACGTAGTTCGCCGTGTCGTGGAAGCCGTTCGTGAAGTCGAACGCCAGCGCGACTGCGACGACGACGACCAGCAGGAAGCTGCTGCTCAACGGTTCTTGACGAGAATCGCCTCGAGGACGTCCGCGGCGTTCTCGCAGGCGTCGACCGCGTCCTCCAGCTGCTCGTGGATGTCCTTCCAGCGGACGAGGTCGATCGCGTCGGTGCCGCCGCTGAAGAGCTCGGAGATCGCGGCGCGGGCGATGTCGTCGCCCTCGTCCTCGAGCTCACGGAGCTCGATCAGCTGCCGCTTGGAGTCCTTGAAGCCTTCGAGCCGTCCGATCGCCTCGGACAGCTTCGTCGCCGCACGGTGGATGACCCTCGCCTGCTCGAACGCCTGCGGGCGGACCTCCCGGACTCCATAGCCGACCAGCATCTCCGCCGAGTCGTCGACGTGGTCGCAGATGTCGTCGAGCACGGTCGCGAGGCGATACAGGTCGTCGCGGTCGAAGGGCGTGACGAAGGTCCGGTTGATCAGGTCGATCAGGTCGTGCGTCGTCCGGTCGCCCGCGTGCTCGAGCTCCTTGATGTCGCGCATCCGATCGTCGGCCCGCTCCGGAAAATCCTCGAGGAGCTCGATCAGGCGCTGCGAGATCTCGACCGTGTTCGCCGCCGCCTGATTGAAGAGGACGAAGAACTCGCGCTTTTGCGGAACGAGTGAGAGCCGCGCCATGCGCGGTTGTTTACCAGTTGGCGACATTCGAGACCGCGAGAACGTCGGCGCGACGCCTGGCCACCGTCCGACCGGACAGCTACCTTGGTCGCAGATGGGGCTCGATATCCCTGATTTCCAGGCATATCAGGGCGCCGAGCCACCTCGCTTTGCCAGCCGGGCAGAGTTGGAGTGCGCAAAGGTGCTCGATTACTACGGGGTTCCGTGGCTCTACGAGCCGCGGACGTTCGTCCTCGAGGAGGACGAGTCCGGCCGCGTGCTGGAGGCGTTCGCGCCGGACTTCTATCTGCCCGACCAGGATCTCTACATCGAGCTCACCGTCATGAAGCAGTCGCTCGTGACACGCAAGAACCGCAAGCTCCGCAAGCTGCGGGCACGGTATCCGGACGTCAAGATCAAGCTCTTCTACAAGCGGGACCTCGAACGGCTGGCTCAGCACTTCCGCCTCGATCTGGCGTCGTAGTGCCCCCTCGGGTGATGTTGCCACGCTTCTGGGGCGCGAGCACCAAGCGCTGCAAGGACGCAGGGAGCCCCGATAGTCCAACTATCGGGGCGACTGAGGACGCGGCAGCGCGCCGCGTGATCGCGCGCCAGAAGCCTGGATGACATTGCCCGAGGGGGCACGTGATCCCCGGATCGGGGAGGTCTACCTCTCGGCAGACGAGCTGGCCGCGCGCATCCGGGAGCTCGGCGCGGAGATCGCCCGCGACTACGAGGGCGGCGAGCCGCTGCTCGTCGGTTCGCTGAAGGCGAGCCTCGTCTTCCTCGCCGATCTCTCCCGGGCAATGCCGATGGTGCACGCAATCGACCTGATCGAGCTCGCGGGCTACGGCAGCGCTCAGATGGGCGGCCACGAGCAGATCCGCGTCCTGAAGGATCTCGACGCCGACATCCGCGAACGCGACGTCGTGATCGTCGAGGACGTCGTCGACACGGGACTGACCCTCAACTATCTCGTCCGCACGTTCGAGCTGCGCGAGCCGCGCTCGGTTGCCGCCGTGACGCTCCTCGACCGGCCGTATCGCCGGCTCGTGGACGACCTGCCGGTGCGCTACGTCGGCTTCGTCGTGCCGGACGAGCTCTTCGTCGGCTTCGGCTTCGACCTCGACGAGAAGTGGCGGCAACTCCCCGACCTCCACCTTGTAAAGGAGGTTTAGGCTAGTCTAACTTTAGTGAGGATCGACCGCGCGGAGAGCATCGACGCTGGCGAGCGGGTGCTGCGCGGCACATCCCGGTTCCGGCTCCTCCCCTTCCTCGGCCCGGCGTTCATCGCCGCAGTCGCCTACGTCGACCCGGGCAACTTCGCGACGAACATCGCCGGAGGATCGAAGTTCGGGTACACGCTCGTCTGGGTCATCGTCGCCTCGAACCTGATGGCGATGCTCATCCAGATGCTCTCGGCGAAGCTCGGCATCGCAACGGGCCGAAACCTCGCCGAGGTCTGCCGCGACGAGTTTTCACGGCGGACGACGATCGCTCTCTGGCTCCAGGCGGAGGCGATCGCGATCGCAACCGACCTCGCCGAGTTCCTGGGGGCTGCCCTCGGAATGCACCTGCTCTTCGGGATCGGCCTCTTGCCCGCGGCGTTCGTGACCGCCGCGGCGGCGTTCCTGATCCTCGGCCTGCAGCGGTACGGCTTTCGCCCCTTCGAGGCGGTGATTGCCGGAATGGTGCTTGCGATCGGCGCCTGCTATGTGATCGAGCTCTTCAAGGCGCGGCCCGATCTCGCCGAGGTCGGCAAGCACGCGGTGCTGCCGCAGTTCCAGGGCACCGAGTCCGTGCTGCTGGCGGTCGGGATCCTCGGGGCGACCGTGATGCCGCACGTGATCTGGCTGCACTCGGCCCTCACGCAGGACCGCATCAGGCCCGAGAACGACGAGCAGAAGCGGAAGCTGATGCGCTACACGCGGATCGACGTCGTGATCGCGATGGCGATCGCCGGGCTGATCAATATGGCGATGCTCGTGATGGCTGCGGCCACCTTCTTCGACAAGGGCCTGCACGACGTCGAGTCGCTCGAGAACGCGCACAAGACGCTCGAGCCGCTGCTCGGCGGCGCGTCGAGCGCGCTCTTTGCGATCGCGCTCCTCGTGTCGGGCCTCTCGAGCTCCGCGATCGGGACGCTTGCGGGGCAGGTGGTCATGCAGGGCTTCATCAGGCGCCGGATCCCGATCTTCGTCAGGCGGGCCGTCACCATGGCGCCCGCCTTCGTCGTGCTCGGCGCGTTTCCCGACGTCGACCCCTCTCGCGTGCTCGTGATCAGCCAGGTGATCCTCTCCTTCGGGATCCCGTTCGCCCTCGTCCCGCTCGTCCGCTTCACATCGCGGAAGGACGTGATGGGCACACTCGTGAACGCCAAGGGCACGACCGTGGCGGCGACCGTCGTCGCCGGCCTGATCATCGGCCTCAACGTCTTCCTGCTCTTCCAGACCTTCAGCCCGTAACCGCTCGCCGGCGGAGGACGTTTCCCGATTGTAATTTGGAAAACGGTGGGCGGCCGCGAGCAGCCGCTTTCCACGAGGTCGTCTCCCGACGACGCCGGCCGTCTCCCCGCGGGGCGGCCGGTGCTTTAGGGGAGATACCCCAGCGGATCGACGGGCGTGCCGTTGAGCCGCACCTCGAAGTGGAGGTGCGGGCCCGTGCTGTAGCCCGTGCTGCCCACGTAGCCGATCACCTGGCCCTGGGAGACCTCCTGGTTGCACCCGACGGCGATCCGGGACTGGTGGCCGTACGCCGTGGCGAGGCCGTTGTGGTGGTCGATCATCACGAGGTTCCCGTAGCCGGACATCCAGCCGCACCAGACCACCGTGCCGGAGCCCGCGGCGTGGATCGGCGTTCCGTAGGCGGCGCCGAGATCGATGCCGGGGTGCAGCGTCCCCCAGCGCATCCCGAACGGGCTCGTGATCGGCGCCGAGACCGGCCAGATGAAACCGCTGCCGCTCGGCGGCTGGGACTCGCCCGAGCCGGCCGCGGCGGCGCCCACCTGAGCCTCGCCCGCGCGCAGCTTCGCGGCGAGTGCCGCGCTCGCCGACTCGAGCGCCTTCGACTCGTTGATCTCGTCCTGAACCTGACTCCGTGTGATGACGAGTGCGCGGCTCTTGGTCGCGCGCGCGCCGGCCAGGTGCGTGCGGCTCGAGAGCAGCTCGCCGCGCAGGATCGCCGCCTGCTGCACGCGTGCGTTGATGACCTGCGCTTCATGCTTCACGCCTCGGCGCACGGTCGTCGTCTGCTTGCGTGCAACCTTCACCTGCAGCTTCGCGGTCGCGACCTGCGCGGCGACCGACTTGTCCTGCGTGGCGATCGCGCCGAGGTAGTCGAGCTGGTCGAGGACGTCCTGGAAGCTGCGTGCAGCCAGCAGGACATCCACCGCTGTCGGCTCGCTCTGCTTGTAGATGTCGATGAGACGGAGGTTGAGCCGCCGCAGGGAAAGCCGGTACTCGTGCTTCAGGTAGCGAAGGCGGACCGTCTGGAGCGTGTAGAGCTGGTTCAGCTTCTCGAGGCGACGCTGATGGAGCGCGAGGTCGGACTGGAGGCTCTGGAGCTGCGACGAGACGTCGCCGACACGCTGCTGGAGCGACTTGATCTCGGACGTGAGGCTGCCGATCTGCGACTCGAGCCGCGATTCCTTCGCCTGTGAGCGGGCGATCTTCGCGTGCAGGCCGGCGAGCTTCGCGTCGACGGCGGCCTTCTGGTCGCCGAGTCCGTCACCGGCGAGCGCCGGCGCCGCGAGCGCCGAACCGAGCGCGAGCAGGAGCAGCAGGCGTTTTGCCATCGCCGAAGAGGTTCGCCGAGACCCCGGTCGTCCCTGCACTCACGACCAGCGTACCGCGCATTTCGGCGGTTATTCGTCCTCCCGGCTCGGGGCCGGCCCCGGCTCGGGCACGCGCGCGGGCTCGGGCGGCGTGGCCTCGTCCGGAGGCGGATACGGCTCCGGAACGATCGCCGGCTGGGGCGGGTCGGCCTCGCCGGGCGGCGGGGAAGGCTCGGTCGGCAGCACCATAACGGTCTCCTGTACCGGGAGCCGCGCTTTGCGAATCCTCTCCCCCGCGTCCTCGAGGGCCCGCTCGAGCTCGGAGCGAAGCGCTGACTCGCGCGCATCGAGCTCTCCCAGGCGTCCGCGGGCTGCCGCTTCCCCCGCCGGGTCCTGGGCGTGCGCGGCCGCACCGAGGTCGTGCAGCGCCGAGCGCCGCTCCGACTCGATCAGCAGGAGCGCGCTCTGGATCCTGCGCGCCTCGGCCGCTGCGATCGAGCGGACGCGCAGCGTCTCCAGGCCCGACCGCGCCCGCTCGCGCGCATCGAGGGACGCACGTGCGACACCGGACTGCGGTCGCCGCCGCGCCGCCTCGAGAAACGCGGCGACGAGGAGCGTTCCGACTCCGAACATGATCAGACCGAACGGCCAGCGCCCCGTGGCGAAGAGAATGACGGCAGCGACGAGCGCAGCCGCGGCCACCCCGAGCAGAAGGTGCGGGGGCGCGACGCCGAACCAATGCGGCTCCTGGCGCCGGAACGCCACCGGAACCGGGCCGGTCTCGTTCGGCGGCAGCTCGGCCCGGACGGTCGCGCCGGCGGCCACCTGGACGCCGCAGGCGTGGCAGAACCGGGCGTCCGCGTGGAGCGCGACGCCGCAGTTCGGGCAGGAATCAGCGACCGGAGCCGATGCGCTCATGCCTGGACTCTGCCCGCGGTTGGAGTGCGCGTAACGCCTCGGCCGCACGCCCGCGGAGCGGGCCCACGAGCGTGCGGTAGTCGGCGTCCGTGACCTTTCCGGTCCGATGGTCGAACTCGAGCTCCTTCAGCGCGGCGAGCGCGCGGTCCCGTTCCTCGACGAGCTCGAGACGGCGGCGCTCCAGCTCGTTCAGCTCGTCGAGCCGGTCGCTCGCCGGCGCCGGCTCACGCAGGAACGGGCGCGCGACGAACACAACGGCGAGGACGGTGAGCACCGCCCCGAGGGCGAGCGCGAGCGTCATGCTGCGGCGGCGCCGGCGGCATACCGCTCAGCGAGGCGGCGCTGCTCGACCGCGTCGGGCCACATCGCCACGAGCGCGCCGAAGACGAACAGGAAGCCCGCCGCCCAGATGAGGTTGACGAGCGGCTTGACGAAGGCCTTCAGGTAGAGCGTCCCGTCCCGGTCGATCTGGTCGGCGATCAGGAAGACGTCCCCGAGGTTTCGTGGGTCGTGGTAGATCGAGACCTCGTTCGAGACCTGCTTCTCCACCGGATAGGAGTTCTTGCCTGGGTGCAGCGTCGTCACGTGCGACCCGCCGCGCGACACGTCGATCGTCGCGCGGGTCGCGAGCGCGTTCGGCTCCTGACGAGTCCCGAGGGCCTCGTACCGGAGCGTGTACCCGGCGACCGTGAGCGCCTGGCCCTGGTGCAGGCCGCGCTCGCCCACCGTCTGGTACGCGCTCGAGCCGGCGACTCCGATCGCGAAGAGCAGGATGGACGCGTGGACGAGATAGCCGCCGTAGCGCCGCCGGTTGCGGCCGACGAGCCGCAGGATCGAGCCGGCGGCGCGGGTTCCGCGCCAGAACTCGAGCACGATCGACGCCGCCACGAAGGCCGAGAAGGTGTACGCGAGCAGGCCCGGGGTCGACGAGCCGAATCCGGCCGCAATCAGGGCTGCACCTGTCACGAGCGCGGCGGCGAGCGGGACGAGGAACGTTTTGCCGAGCGCACGCAGCGAGGCCCGCCGCCAGGCGACAAGAGGGCCGATGCCCATGAGCAGGAGCAGCGGCAGCCCGAAGCTGTGGAGGAAGAAGTTGTAGTACGGCTTCGACACCGACCGGGTCTCACCACGCACTGCCTCCGTCAGGAGCGGGTACATGACGCCCCAGAGGATGGTGAGGCAGAACGCGACGAGCAGCAGGTTGTTGTAGAGGAACGTCGCCTCTCGCGACACGAGCGACTCGAGCTTCGTCCTCGCGCGGAGCAGCGGCAGCCGAAGGTAGATGAGCGTGACCGTGAACACCGTGCAAAGGACGATGAAGCCGAGGAACCAGCCGCCGAGCGGGCTCTGCGAGAACGAGTGGATCGAGTTGATGACGCCCGAACGCGTCAGGAAGGTGCCGAAGATCGAGAGGAGGAACGCGAGCGCGACGAGCACCATGTTCCAGACCTTCAGCATCCCGCGCTTCTCCTGGATCATCACCGAGTGCAGGAACGCGGTCGCGGCGAGCCACGGCATGAGCGCCGCATTCTCGACCGGATCCCACGCGTAGTAGCCGCCCCAGCCGATCTCGACGTACGCCCAGTGCGCGCCGAGCAGCTGGCCGACGCCGAGGAAGGTCCATGCCGCGAGCGTCCAGCGCCGCGTGACGATGATCCAACGTTCGTCCGTGCGCCGTGACAGGAGCGCACCCATCGCGAACGCGAACGGAATCGTGAGCCCGACGTAGCCGAGGTAGAGAAGCGGCGGGTGCGCGAGCATGTACGGGTTCTGGAGGCTCGCGACCATCCCCGCACCGTCCGCGGGTGCCGGCGAGGTCGCGAACGGGCTCGAGACGAAACAGAGCATGAAGGCGAAGAAGAACGCGACGCCGGCCAGGACCGGCACCGTCCACACGACGAGATCTCGCGAACGCCGGTTCAGCCACACCGCGAGCGCGGCGTAGCCGCTCAGGATGAGCAGCCAGAGGAGCAGTGAGCCCTCCTGGCCACCCCAGAACGCCGACAGCGCATAGCCGAGCGGCAGGTCGCGGCTGATGTGGGCCGACACGTACTCGAAGGAGAAGTCGCGGCGCGCGAGCGCGGCCCAGAGCACGCCCGCAGCCACGAGCGTCGTCCCGAACGCGGCAAGCAGCGCGTTCTGAGCCGAGAGCGCAAGCCGGCGGCGACGTTTCCAGGCGGCGAACGAACCGGCGACGAAGGCGTACGCGACGAGGCCGAAGCTCAGGAGGAGTGCGGCGCGACCGAGGCCGGCCACTTACGTCTTGGCGTTCTTCGCCGGCGCGTACTTCGACGGGCACTTCGTGGAGAGCGAGCCGTTGTCCGCCGCGAAGATCCCGTTCGCCATCGCCCCCGTCACGACCACCTCACGACCCGGACGGTAGAGGTCGGGGACGGTCCCCCTGTAGTTCACCGTCACCCGCGCGGCGGGATGGTCCTTGACGTTACGGAGCACGAACCGCATGCCTGCGGCGCTGTGCGCGTCGCCGGCCGTGCGTACGACCTTGCCGACGAGCAGCACCTGCTCCCCGTGGTAGCGCGCCAGGTCGCTCGGCTGGACCTGCGGCGTCCCGGCGCCGGCGACCGCGGTGTAGACGACGAACACGGCGAGGGCCGCCGCAACGGACAGCGCGATGACGAGCCGGGCGGGACTGCGCCTCACGGGGGAAAGGATACCCCCGGCGTTCGTGCCTTAGTGGTCGCCTGCCGTCACGCGCCGGCCCGGCACTCGGTAGCCGTGGTCGTGGCAAAGGGAACCAGGCGATTCCTCGGTGAGAGCGTCGCAGTAGCCCTTGCCGTACGCCGCCCGCATGAAAGCCGCCACGACGTCGAGGTTCCACTCCGAGATCTCCGACGCCTCACGCCAGAGGTCGGTGAGGCGCAGGTCGATGTCGAGCTCCAGCAGGTCGATCCGCGAGGGGTGGTTGGCCATGGCGAACAAGGTAGAAATCGCGTCGGACGGACTAGGGTTCCGCCGTTCGGACGGACTAGGGTTCCGGCGTGGGCGAGATCCGGATCGGCCCGGCCGGCCTGCCCGAGGCGGGGAGCTTCGAGGAGGCTGCAGAGGCGCTCGCCGCCCACGGGTACCGGGCCTGCGAGATCGGGTTCGCCGGCGGGTTCTGGCTCGACTACGACGCCGCTCCCGAGCTCGGCGCGACGCTCCGCGATCGCGACATAGCCCTCTCGGTGCACGCGCCGCTCGCCGCCTTCATGGGCCACGTCGGCCGCGAGAAGAAGTTCAAGATGGCGCTCGGGATGCTCGACCACACCGCCGGCCTCGCGAAGGCCGCCGGCGCCGGGCTGATCGTCTTCCACCCCGGCTTCCTGCTCGGGCGCGAGCGGGACGGAGCGATCGCCGACGTCGTCGATCAGCTCGGCGACCTGCGCGAGCGACTCCTGGCGAAGGACCGCCTCGTGCCGTTCGGAATCGAGGTGATGGGACGCGTGAACGACTTCGGCAGCATCGACGACGTGCTCGCGATCGCGTCGCAGGTCGACTTCGTGCGCCCCGTGCTCGACTTTGCGCACATGCACGCGACGAGCGACGGCGCCTTCACCGACGTCGATTCCTTCGCGTCGGCTCTCGAGGCGGCCGACGAGGTGATCGAGCCGGGCGCACCGTTCCACATCCACTTCAGCGACATCGCGTACGCGAACCGAAACGAGACGAAGCATCTCCCCTACGGCGAGGGCACCTTGCGGGCCGAGCCGCTGCGTGACGCGCTCGAGCGCTTCGAGCGTCCGGCGACGGTGATCAGCGAGTCGCCGGACGAGGCGTCGACTCAGACGATCGGCACGGTGCTGCTCGGCGAGAGCGCGGCGCGGCGCGTCTCGTAGACGACCGCCTCGTCGTCCCGCCCGCGCGAGCGGAGGAACTCGGCGAGATGCCGCAGCGCCCAATGCTCATACGCCCGGAAGTCATAGAGGCAGAAGCCGTCGACCGCCTCGACGAGCAGCTTCTCCGCCTCCTCGTCGCGGTTCTGCGCGGCGCGGACGAGCCCGAGCGCGAGCCGCGTCGACGACAGCGAGGCCCGGTCCTCCGGGCCCACGGTCTCTCGCGCCTCGAGCGCGAGACGCTCGGCCTCGTCGAGACGTCCCTGGTCGACGTGCACCATCGCGAGCGCACGCTGCGCCTCGCAGAGCGAGCCGCGGTCGCCGATTCCCTTCAGCGTCCGGACGGCGTCGCCGAGGAGCTTCTCCGCGCGATCGAGATGGCCCTGCGCGAACGCGGCGCGGCCGACCATCATCGTCGTGACCGCCTCGCGGGTCGTGTTGCCGAGCTCTGCATAGAGCGCGCGGGCGGCCGTGTAGTCCGCCTCGGCCTCGACCGGAGCCTCGCTCACGAGCTCGAGCCAGCCCTTCACGCTCAGCGCCGAGGCGCGACTGAAGATGCTTCCGCTCTCGTCGGCGAGCTCGAGCGCACGGTCGAGCAGCGGCTTGGCTTCCACGGTTTCGAGACGGATCACATACGCCGTGACGAGGCCGTGCAGGACGAGCGCCTCGAGATCCTTGCGCTCGGCCTCGCGTGCGGCCTCGAGCGCGAGCTTGGCCCAGCGCTCGAACTCGCCGTAGTCGCCGAGCCAGGACGCGACCTGCGACGAGACCCACAGGGGCTCGAAGCGAATCTCGGGCGATTCCCCCTGCAGCACCTCGACCGCTTGCCCGACGAGGCGCCGCGCCGTCACCGCGTCGGCCCGGTGGTGGAGCACGGCCTCTGCGAGCGCGGTCAGGGCGCGGCCCTGAACCTTCGTCGCGCCGTCGCGCTCGGCGTCGGCCGCGACCTCGCCCATCTCGACGACGACGGCCGGAAAGTCCGCCATACGCCATGCGGCCCGTCCGGCGAGATACCGCCGGTCGAGGGTCGGGGCCAGCTCGACGGCGCGCAGCAGCAGCTTGCGCGCGCTCCGGAACGACTCGCGCGAGAGTGCGCGGTGACCCGCCTTGGCAAGCACTGCGGCAGCCTCCTCGCGAAGCTCCGCGGGCGCAGCGCCGTCGAGCTCGGCAAGCAGGCGCGCCGCCTGGTCGAGGTGGAAGGCGCGGATCTCGATCACCTCGTCCCCGGTACTCTCGCCCAGCCAGCCGGCGAATGCGTAGTGAAGATCGGCGCGCGCCGTCTTCGAGAGGCCCGCATAGGCGACCTCGCGGATCAGCACATGCTTGAACTTGAAGGCCTGCTCGCCGCTGATCGTCGCGCGTGCCTCGTGCACGACGAGATCACGGATGAGAAGCTCGTTGATCGCCTGACCGGTGTCTTCGATCTCCGGCAAGAGCCGATCGAGCGCGCCCTCCATGAAGATCCGCCCCATCACGGATGCACGCTGGAGGGCGACGCGCGCCGGAGCGGGCAGCCGGTCGATGCGCGCTCCGATCAGCGCCTGCAGCGTGTCGGGAATCCGCTCGCCGCCGCCGCGCGGGCGCTCGGCGAGCATCCGTACCGTCTCCTCGAGGAACAGGGGGTTGCCCTCGCTCTTTGCGAGCACGGCCTCCGGGTCGTCGATCGGAAGCTCGAGCGCGGAGGTCAACGCCTCGACGAGCTGTGCGCTCTCCTCCGGCTGCAGCGGCTCCAGCTGGATCGTCGTCGCCCGCACATGCCCGCCGCCCCAGGTCGGATGCACGTCGAGCAGCTCGGGCCGCGCGAGGCACACGATCAGGAGCGGCGCCTCGCGCACCCAGGAAGCGAGATGCTCGATCAGCTCGAGCAAGGGCTCCTCGCCCCAGTGCACGTCCTCGAAGACGAGCACGAGCGGCTGCGCGTCGGCGAGCTGCTCGGCCCAGGCGCGTGCGGCCCACGCGATCTCCTGCTGCGCGCGCTCGCCTTCGACTGCCTCGAGAACGCCGACGGCGAGGCCGAGCAGGTCGGCCACGGCGTCGTCCTCGCAGCACGCACGCAGCTTTGCCTGCGCCTTGTCGAGCGGGTCGTCGTCGGTGATCCCGGACGACGCCTTCACCATCTCGGCGAGCGGCCAGTACGTGACGCCTTCGCCGTAGGGCAAGCAGCGGCCGCTGAGCACGGTCGCGCCTTCGAGGCCGTCGACGAACTCGCGGACGAGACGGCTCTTCCCCACGCCAGGGTCTCCGTAGATCGTGAAGAGCGACGCGCGGCGTGCGCGGGCCATTCGGGTGAACGTGTTCTCGAGCATCTCCAGCTCCTCCTCGCGGCCGACGAGCGGCGCCGAGAGGCTGCGGACGGGCTCGCTGAGCTCGACGGCGCAGACCGCGCGCTGAGCGGCGATCGGCTCGCGCCAGCCGCGCAGCTCGAGCGGCTCGCGCGGCTCCAGCTCGACGCGGCCGCCGAGCAGCCGCACCGCAGCCGGGCCGACGAGGATCTCGTTGGGGCCGGCCCCCTGCTGGAGGCGCGCGGCGAGGTTCACGGCCTCGCCGGTCGCGAAGGTCGAGTCGTGATCCTCGGCGACGACCTCGCCCGACTCGATCCCGATCCGCGCCTCGAGACCGAGCTCGCGCACGCGTTCGAGCGTCGCGAACGCCGCGCGGACGGCGCGCTCGGCGTCGTCCTCATGGGCAAGCGGGACGCCGAATGCGGCCATGACGGCGTCGCCGGCGAACTTCTCGACCGTCCCGCCGTGGGTGACGATGCAATGCGACACCTGGTCGAAGAAGCGGTTGACCCGCCGCCGGACGACCTCCGGGTCCACGTCGGCGAGGAGCTCCGTCGAGGCGACGAGGTCGACGAAGAGAACGGTCGCGAGCTTGCGCTCCATGCTCTCAATGGTAGTTGGCTGGTACTGGTGCGGGCTACGGCTCGCGCGACCCGGCACGGCTCGGTTCCATACCATCGGAGCCGTGCTCGATCCGAAGGTGTTCAAGGCGTATGACGTCCGCGGGGTCTACCCGGACGAGCTGGACGAGGACGGCGCCTATACGATCGGCCGCGCCTACGTACAGCAGTTCGAGCCGCGCCGCATTGCAGTCGGGCGCGACATGCGCCTCTCGAGCCCTCAGATGGCCGCCGCGGTGATCCGCGGCGCCGCGGACGAGGGCGCCGAGGTTCTCGACGTGGGCCTCGTCGGCACCGAGATGGTCTATTTCGCGGTCGGGGAGCTCGAGCTCGACGGCGGCATCATGGTCACCGCCTCGCACAACCCGAAGGAGTACACGGGGATGAAGATCGTCCGGCGGGGAGCATTGCCGGTCGGCGGCGAGTCGGGGCTGCTGGACGTGCGCGGCAGGGCGCTCGCGATCGCCGATCGGAAGGGCGGCGGCGAGGAACGTGTTCGCGAGGTTGACATCTGGCCTCAGTACGTCGAACGGGTGCTGTCCTTCATCGACGTGTCCGCGCTGCGGCCGCTCAAGGTCGTGATCGACGCCGCGAACGGGATGGCAGGGCTGATGCTGCCGCCGATCCTCGAGCGCCTGCCGATGGTCGAGGCCGTGCGGTGCTACTTCGAGCCGGACGGGTCGTTCCCGAACCATGAGCCGAATCCGCTGCTGCCCGAGAACCGCGAGTTCATCGTGGGCAAGACGCTCGAGGAGCGTGCCGACCTCGGCGTTGCGTTCGACGGCGACGCGGACCGCTGCTTCTTCGTCGACGACTCGGGCGAGTTCGTTCCGGGCGACTTCGCAACCGCGCTCCTGGCGGAGCTCATCCTGGAGAAGGAGCCGGGCGCGAAGATCATCTACGACGTGCGCGCGAGCTGGTCGGTGCCGGAGACGATCGAGAGCGCGGGCGGCGTCCCGCTGATCAACCGTGTCGGGCACGCGTACATCAAGCACCGCATGCGCAAGGACGACGCGGCGTTCGGCGGCGAGGTGTCCGGGCACTACTACTTCCGCGGGTTCTCCCAGGCCGACTCGGGCGTTGTGCCGTTCCTGCTGATGCTCGAGCTGATCTCGAAGAAGGCTCGCAAGCTGTCGGAGGTGCTCGAGCCGTTCCGCTCGCGCTACTTCATCACGGGCGAGCTGAACACGCCGGTGTCCGACGTCGCGCTGAAGCTGCAGGAGCTGAAGGAGCGCTACGCCTCCGAGGGCAAGGTCTCGCACCTCGACGGCATCTCGGTCGACGCCGACGACTGGCATTTCAACGTGCGGCCGTCGAACACGGAGCCGCTCCTCCGGCTCAACCTCGAGGCGCGCTCCGAAGAGCTGATGAAGCGAAAGCGCGACGAGGTGCTCGATCTGATCAGATCGTAAGGAGAGCGGTGTCCGCGGCGCCCGCGTTCCCATGGGTGTCTGACACCAGGAGATGTCCTCCGTGGACGAGCCGTTCGAACTCGCGCCTGGCCCGTTCCGGCGTCGGCCCGAAGAGTGGGAGCACCTGGTCGACGACCAGCCAGCGCGGCGCCGGCTCGTGTCCCGCAATCGCGCGATAGCTACCGTACCGCCACTCCCGGACGTGCCCGCAGAGGCCCGCCGTGAGCGGGTTCCGAGCGACGTACAGGACCGTTCCTATCAGGTGCGCGTCGCTCAGCACCAGCGTCCATCGAAAGCGATTTCTGAAGAGGTGATCTACCCGGTCGTGACGGCGGTTCGTGCGACGCGAATGGTTGCCGTTCAGCTCCTTGAAGCCTGACGAGAGGCCGTTCTCCGGAGCTCTGAGCACGACGTGATGATGGTTCGGCATGAGGCACCACGTGAGCACCTCCCACTTGTACTTTGTGGCCACTGCGCCGAGCTCGTCGGTGAAGGTCTCGCAGTCATGTCGGTCCCAGACGATGGGGCCCTTGTTGTTCCCGCGGGCGACGACGTGGTAGATCGCCTCCGTGTCGACGATGCGAAGCTCGCGGCCCACACGCCGAGCGTACGCCGACGAATGTCACGAGAGTGTCACGACTTTGCAACGGTGTCTGACACCAGGGCATGCCCAATAGGATCAGCCGCAGTGGGGAGACCGCCCTTCAAGTTCAGCGCGCGCACGCGGGTTGGGTTCTCGGACACCGACGCACAGGGCGTTGTCTACTACGGCCGCTACAACCCGTACTTCGACCTCGCGCGCGTCGAGTACCTGCGGAGCCTCGGGCTCCTGCACTACCGCCGCGGCGGCGACTTCGTGATGCGCGCGAACGACGTCGAATACTTCGCGCCCGCGCGGTTCGACGACGAGCTCGAGGTCTACGCACGCGTCTCCCGGATCGGCCGGACGAGCGTCACGTTCGAGTTCGCCGCGTACAAGGTCGACGACGACACGCTTCTCGTCACAGCGCACCAGACTCTCGTCTACGTCGACCTGGGCGAGCGGAGGTCGCTGCCGATCCCGGAGGACTACAAGACGACCACTGCCGCCTTCGAGGGCGACGATGTCGAGCACTAGCGGCGCGCTCGAAGCGATTGACGGCATCCTCAACCGCGGCGGGGACGCGGACGACATCCTCCGCCAGGTCGTCGCGACGCTGCACGAGCGGGCAGGCTACGCCTGGGCCGGCATCTTCTTTCTCGAGGACGGCGAGTTCGCGCTCGGCCCCGAAGCAGGTACGCCCGACCCGACTTATCGCACGAGCGTCCCGGTCACGTGGCAGGGAGACCGGATCGCCGAGCTCGCGGTGGACGACGCGCCCGAGGAAGACCGCATGTTCCTCGAGCGCGTCGCCTTTCTCGTCTCCGGCCACTGCCTCGTCGGCTGGGACACCGGCGGCGAGACCTGGGATCCGTAGCGCCGTAGTAGGCCGCGCGCCCGGCCGAGTCCTCGGACGACCGGGCGCCGCAGCTTCATTCCCCCTCCCCACTTCTCGTTCTAGTCCGAAAGGGGTACCTGTCGATCCCTCGATCAAGGGTTCGTCCCGCGCATGCGCACGATCCCTCGTTCGAGCCAACGGCGTGGCTCTGCGACCGGCCTCGTCGGACGTATGCCCCGTTCGGGGTACCCCGCCGTGCTAGATCGAGCGACCCTCGATAGAGGGACTACGACGGGGTGACGCGGAAGGCGTCGAAGACCGCGTCGACGTTTCGGAGCGCGGTGAGCAGCGTGCGCAGCGATTTCACGTCGCCCACCTCCGCCACGTACCAGTTCTTTGCCATCTGATCCTCGACGGTTCCACCGTACGAGACGATGTTCGCACCGTGCTCGGCGAACGTCCGGGCGACGTCCTCCAGGAGACGCGGGCGATCCCACGAGTCGACTGCGATCTGGACCCGGAAGCTCTGCGATGTCCCGCCGTCCCACTCGACCGGCGTGAAGCGCTCCGGGTTTCGCATCAGCGCGCGCACGTTCGGGCAGTCGCCGCGGTGAACCGTGATGCCCTTGCCGAGCGAGATGTACCCGACGACCTCGTCACCGGGGACGGGCGTGCAGCACTTCGCCATCCGGACGAGGACGTCCTCGACGCCGACGACGTTGATGCCGTACGTGTTGCTCGCCATCGCGTCGCGCGCCCGCGGCTTCTTGCGAGTGACGGCCTCTTCCTCGGCGACCTGCTCCACCTTTAGCTTCTGGAGCACCTTGTTGACGATGCTTCCCGTGGTCAGCTTGCCGGAGCCGAGCGCGATGTAGAAGTCTTCCGCCTTCTTGAAGCCCAGCTCGCGAATCACCCCTGCCAGTACGGCCGACCCGACCAGCTTGCGGTACGGAAGGTTCTGGCCCTTGAGCGCGTGCTCGAGGAGCTCGCGGCCCTTCGCCTCGAGATCCTCCTTCTGCTCGCGCGAGAAGAACTGGCGAATCTTGTTGCGCGCCCGCGACGACGCGACGAGCGAGAGCCAGTCGCGGGACGGCCCCCTACCGCTCTTCGAGGTGAGGACCTCGACGCGGTCGCCGCTGCGCAGCTTGTAGTGCAACGGCACGATGCGGCCGTTCACCTTGGCGCCGACGGTGCGATGGCCGACGTCGGTGTGCACTGCGTACGCGAAGTCGATCGGCGTCGCGCCCGCCGGCAGCGTCTTCACCTCGCCCTTCGGCGTGAAGACGAACACCTCCTCGTCGAAGAGATCGGTGCGGAACGACTTCACGAACTCGCGCGCGTCTGGCTCGTCGCCGCTGACGTCCATCAGCTGCTTCACCCAGGTCACCCACTCGTCACCGGCCACCTCCTTGCCCCGCTTGTCGAACTTCCAGTGCGCGGCGACGCCCAGGTCGGCGATCTCGTGCATCTCGCGCGTGCGCACCTGAATCTCGAGCGGCCTTCCTTCGGGGCCGATCACGGTTGTGTGCAGGGAGCGGTAGCCGTTGAACTTCGGCATCGCGACGTAGTCCTTGAAGCGGCCCGGCATCGGCTTCCAGAGCGAGTGGATGAGACCGAGCGCGCCGTAGCAGTCGCGCGTCCCCTCGTCGCCACCGCGCTCGACGATGACGCGCATCGCGGTCAGGTCGTAGATCTCGTTGAACTCCCGGCCCTTCTTCGCCATCTTGTCGTAGATCGAATAGAAGTGCTTCGCCCGACCGGAGATCTCAGCCGGGATGTCCACCTTCGCAAGCTCGCGCGCGAGCACGTCGCCCGCCTCGGCGACATGGCCCTCGCGATCTGCGCGGCGCTCGGCGACCATCGTCTTGATCTCCTCGTACTTGCGCGGATGCAGCGTCTGGAACGCGAGATCCTCGAGCTCCCACTTGAGGGCGTGGATGCCGAGGCGGTGTGCGAGAGGCGCATAGACCTCGAGCGTCTCCTTCGCCTTCTGGATCTGCTTCTGCTTGCCGAGGTACTCGATCGTCCTCATGTTGTGCAGCCGGTCCGCGAGCTTGATCAGGATCACGCGGACGTCCTCGGACATCGCGACGACCATCTTGCGGTAGTTCTCGGCCTCCGCCTGCTCGCGGCTCTGGAACTGGATCCGGGTCAGCTTCGTGACCCCCTGGACCAGGCGCGCGATCTCGGCGCCGAACTCGCGCCGCACGTCCTCGATGTCAGTCTCGGTGTCCTCGACCACGTCGTGGAGGAGCGCGGCCGCGAGCGTCTCCTCGTCGAGCCGCAGCTGCGCGCAGATCCGCGCCACGCCCACGGGATGCTCGATGAAGTCCGATCCGGAGCGGCGCTGCTGGCCCTCGTGGGCGGCCGCCGCGAATGCGAACGCCCGCGTGACGAGCTCGCGGTCGACCGGCCACTCGTAATCCGCGATCTCGGCGAGCAGCTCGTCGAGGAGTCCCTGATGCTTCTCAGGAGTCTCGAGCGTCGCCATCGTCTCAGTGTACTCCGGGTCTCCTCGTGCGCATCCCCACGGAAGGAACGGCCGTTTCCCGGTCGAAGTGACCGTTTCCGTGCTGAAGACGCACCGCAAGGACGCCCGGAAAGTGGCGAAGCTCGCCCGCGCATTCGCGGCGCTCGATCGGGACGCCGGAGCGGTCCGGCCCACCAGGAAGCGCGCACTGCGGACCTCCATCGGCGCGTAGAGAAGTACGCTTCCCCGCGTGCCGTGGTACTACGCAGTCGCCGAGCGCGACCACGAGATCCAGAACCCGACGAGCCCCGAGAAGATCGTCCTGCTCGGAAGCTACCTCGGGCTCGGCCCCGACAGCCGCGTGATCGATCTCGCCTGCGGCAAGGCCGGCCCCGCCGCTCTTCTCGCCACGACGTACGGCTGCCGCGTCCTCGGCATCGAGCGCTCACCGGAGTTCACCGAGGCCGCACGGCGGCATGTCTCCGAGAAGGACGTCGACCAGCTGGTCGAGATCGTGGAGGCCGACGCGCACGCGTATCCGCTCGAGCCGGGAGCCTGGGACGCGGCGCTCTGCCTCGGCGCGAGCTTCGTCTGGCACGACTTCGCCGGAACGCTCGAGGCGCTCACGCCGGCCGTACGCGCGGGCGGCCACGTCGTCGTCGGCGAGCCGTACTGGCGGGAGTGGCCGCTGCCGCGAGGGATCGACGATCAGGGATTCGTCTCGCTGCACGAGACGGCCAAGCAGATCGAAGCAGCCGGCCTCTCCCTCGTCGCTGCGATCGCGTCGAGCGACGACGACTGGGACCGCTACGAGTCACTGCACTGGCGGGCTCTCGAGGAGTGGCTCGCGGCCAACCCCGGCGACCCGGACGGACCCGAGATCCGGGACCGCTACGAGCGCGCCCGCGACGCGTACCTGCACCACGAGCGCGACCTGCTCGGCTGGGCGATCTTCGCCGGCCGAAAGGTCTAAGCCGCGCGAGCGAGCACCGGTTCGTCGCGCGCGAGCAGCGCGCGAAAGAGCTCGGACTCGAGCAGGTGGCGGCGTCCGAGCCCGGCTTCCGCAATCTCGAGCTCGGCGAAGATCGCGACCGCCTCGACGTCGCGTACTTCCGCGGGCTTGCGGTACTCGGCGACGAGCCAGTCGCGCAGCACGTCGAAGCGCGCGTCCGCCGAGAAGATCCGGCGCACGACGAGCTGCGGCGCGACGGTGCCGTTCCACCGGTTCTCCTCGAGCCGGAACGCGACGTCCCAGCGTCCGTCGGCGCGGTAGGAGTCGAGCCGCGTACCGGCGCCGAACGCGATCGCGCTGCCGGCGTCGCTACCGTCGCGGCGCACGCGGAACCGGAGGTGCTTGCCCTCCCCCACGGTCGCGATCTCGCCGAGCTCGCAGCCGGGAGCAAGCAGCGTGATGTCGGGGTTGCCGAGCCCGAACGGCGCGAGCCGCGCGAGCTCCGCGCACAGGTCGAGCGTCAAACGCGTTCCCCGCGGTACGACCGCGTCCACGTGCGTCACCGGGCGCAGGTCGTCCTCGAGGAGCAGCCCTGCCGCGTGCGCGGCGAACGCCTCCGCGAGGGCAGGCACGTTCTCCGGCTTGATCGACAGCCCCGCGGCGGCACGGTGGCCCCCCCACCGCTCGAGGAGCGACGAGCACGCGCCGAGCCCGCCGTGGAGGTCGAACGAAGGGATCGACCGCCCGGAGCCTTTCCAGTCCCCCTCCGTGCCCGCGATCAGCACGACCGGCCGGTTGAACCGCTCGACGAGACGCGACGCCACGATGCCGATTACGCCCTCGTGCCAGCTCTCGCCGGCAACGACGTACGCACGCCGCCGCCGGTGCTCTTCCGGCCACTCCTCGACCTGCTGCGCAGCTTCGCGAAAGATCCTCGCCTCGACGGCCTGGCGCTCGCGGTTCAGCTCCTCGAGCTCGTTCGCGAGCCGCCGCGCCTCGTCCGGATCCTCCGTCAGGAGGAGCTGCAGCGCGGCGCGCGGATGGCCGAGGCGCCCCGCGGCGTTGATGCGCGGGCCCAGCCGGAAGCCGCACGCGCCGGCGTCGACCGCCGCGGGATCGACGCCCGCGGCGCGCATCAGCGCCTGGAGCCCGGGCTTCTGCGTGCGCGCGAGCACGCGAAGGCCCGCAATTGCGAGCGAGCGGTTCTCGTCGAGTAGCGGCACGACGTCGGCGATCGTCGCGAGGGCGACGAGATCGAGATGCCGCTTCGGGATCTCCGACTCGACGCCGAAGAGCGCCTGCCCGAGCTTGTAGACGACGCCCGTGCCGCACAGCTCGGGGAACGGATAGTCGGACGGCCGCGTCGCGACGATCGGGCAGCCGGGCAGCGTCTCGCATGGCCGATGGTGGTCGGTGACGATCACTTCGAGCCCGAGGGCCTTCGCCTCGGCGACCTCTGCAACGGCCGTGATGCCGCAGTCGACCGTGAGCACGAGGCCGCAGCCCTCGTCGGCGAGCCGGCCGAGGGTGTCGCGGCTGACGCCGTAACCCTCGTCGAACCGGCTCGGCAGGTGCCAGTCGACGTCCGCCCCGAGCTCGCGCAACAGGAGGACGGCAAGGGTCGTCGCGGCGATTCCGTCGACGTCGTAGTCGCCGTGCACGCAGATGCGCGTCCCCGCTGCGACCGCGGCCCGGATGCGCTCGCAGGCGACGCGCATGTCTCCGAGCAGGAACGGATCGTGGGGCGGGCGCTCGCCCGCGAGAAATGCCCCCGCCTTCTCGGGGTCGGAGTACCCGCGCCGGACAAGGACGCTGGCCGTAAGCTCACTGATCCCCAGCGCCTGGGCGAGCCCGGTCTGCAGCCGGTGCGGGCACGGACTGACCGTCCAGGTGCCCTCGTTCATCGTGCAGTCACGGTAGGGAGGCCGCCGGACGACATACTCGGAGCCGTGCGAGAGCACTTTCTGCTCGATCCCGAGGTCGTCTATCTGAACCACGGTGCCTACGGCGCCTGCCCGCGGCCGGTGTTCGAGCGCTACCAGGCGCAGCAGCTCGAGCTCGAGCGGGAGCCGACCGACTTCATCGAGCGCCGGCTACCGGAGCTCCTCTCGCGTGCGCGCGCCGAGCTCGGCGCCTACCTGGGGGCGCGGGCGGACGACCTCACATTCGTCCAGAACGCGACGACCGGCGTCAATCTCGCCGCCCAGGCGCTCGATCTCCAGCCCGGAGAGGAGGTGTTGACGACCGACCTCGAGTACGGAGCGTGCGACTACACGTGGAGCGATGTCTGCAGACGCACAGGCGCGCACTACGTCCGGGCCGAGATACCGCTTCCGCTCGACGGCAACGTCGTCGAGCGGCTCTTCGCGCGACTCACCGCGCGTACTAGGGTCATCTACGTCTCGCACATCACCTCCGAAACGGGGCTGCTCCTGCCCGTGGAGGAGATCGTCGCGCGCGCCAGGGCCGAAGGGCTCGTGACGATCGTCGACGGAGCGCATGCGCCTGGGCACGTGGATCTCGACCTCGACACGCTCGGCGCGGACTTCTACTCCGGCAACTGTCATAAGTGGATGTGCGCACCGAAAGGCGCGGCCTTTCTCCACGTTCGCCCGGAGTGGCAAGACCGAGTCGGCGGTCCGATCGTCAGCTGGGTCACGCCGACCCGGCGACGTTCGTCTCGCGCACCGAGCGACAGGGCACGCGGGACCCGGCGGCCTATCTCGCCGTCCCGGACGCGATCGCGTTCCTTCGGGCGCACGACAACCGCCCGCGCTGCGTCGCGCTCGCCCGCCAAGCACGCGCGCAGCTCTGCGAGCTCCTCGGGACGGAGCCCCTCTCATCCGACGAGTCGATCCGGCAGCTCGCGAGCGTACGGCTGCCCGCCGCCGACCCGGAGCTCTCGCAGCGGCTCTTCGACGATCACCGCATCGAGATCCCGACGATGGGCCCGCGCCGTCACGACCTGCTGCGGATCTCGATCGCCAGGTACACCGAGCAGGAGGACGTCGAGCGCCTGCTCGACGCCCTCCCGTCCGCGATCAGAACTTCCCGCACCCCTGCTTGATCGTGAGGGCGGTCAGCGGGCGAAGCTCGGCGCCGTTCTTCAGCGCTCCGAGCGTCGTCTTCACCGGATTCCAGTAGCCGACCCCGGTCATCTCCGCGGTCGCGCCGAGCAACTGCCACTGCGTGGTGACGGCCGGGCACATCTTCATGAAGCCGTCGCGGGCGGCGAGCATCTGCGCACGGCCGCGCGCCGTCGTCGGGAGGCACTGCGGCCCCGGCATGTAGGCGTTCATGTACGTCGAGGTCGGGATGTCGAACAGCTGGAGCACGATCTCGCCGTTCGAGGCCATGCGGAAGCGCTGGATGATCGCGGTGAGCCTCCAGTTGTTCTTCTGGAACGTGGTGCTTCGCGTCGACGGCGTCTTGATCGGAGCGGTCAGCTTCGCGATGTCGCCGATGGAGGTCGCCGCCGGCGCCCAGCTCACGCCGGCCTTCCCCGTGTCGCTGAGCGTCATCAGCCTCCACAGGGTCCCTCCGCATTGCGGGCCCGGCGCAGCGGTATGGGCCCGGGCGGGAACTGCAACTGCAACGAGAGCGGCTACTGCCGCCGTGGCTGCAAGGGCGAATCGCATCTCGGTACCTCCGAGGATCGAGTCAAACGAACCGCAGCGGACTCATCATCGGCTGCGCATCGGATAGTCCCGATGCCAGAAAGAGTTACCCCTCGCGGGGAAGCTCGACACCTAGCACGCTGAGCAGGACGAGCAGGGCGATCCCGGCGGCCCAGAGCGCCAGCACGAGCTTGGGACGGCGGGTCTCGCGGAGCTGCTGCACGATCACCTTGGCCCAGAGGATCACGAGGCCCGCCAGCGCGGCGAATCCGACGACGATCACCGGCGCGAGATAGACCGCCCGCTCGAGCGGCCAGCCCATCCACCAGGCGGTGACGCCGACCATGGCGGCGACGGCCCCGAAGGCAGCGGCGAGGCGGAGAGCGCGCACGAGCCAAGGGTACGCTTCGGCGGTGGACGGGGCCGGCAACTACGACTCCGGCGACGACTACGTCGTCGAGTTCCTCGGCTATCGCTTCAGCTTCAACGCGGAGGACTTCGAGCAGCGCGTAACGGCAGCCGCCGTCAAGCTCGGTCTCCTCGGTGGGAACGAGCTCGACGACGACGAGACGGCCGACCTGGTCGAGCTCGTCGAGCGGGACGGCATCGAAGAGCCCCGCAGCGCGCTCGGCCGCTACCTCGTTCGCCACTGGGACGAGGTCTCCCTCGTCGAGGGCGAATCGCTCGTCTACTGGCTGAAGAAGCTCGTCTTCCGAGGCGCCTGGCTTGACCACCGCGTGAAGGCGGGGAAGCTCGAGGTCGGCTTCGACGAGGAGGTCGCCGACTTCTCGTACCGGGACCCGCACGGCGGGCGCGCGCTGCTCGAGCTGCTGCCGACGCCGAGCTGGCACGACCGCCAGTACCGGCGATGAGCATGCCACGCTGGTACGCGGCCGCCGGTCCCCTTTACCTGGCGGCGCTGCTCGCGATCGACACGCAGGTCGGCTGGTTCGGGCAGCTCGGACTCGGCGCAATGACGTGGGCAGTCCTGCTCGCGGCACTGCGCCCGCTCGCTCCGCTCGCGCGGGCGCAGGCGCTCGGCGTGGTCGTCTTCGCGACGATCGGCGAGGTGACGGGCTCCCTCGTGTGGGGCGTCTACTCGTACCGGCTGCACAACCTGCCGCTCTTCATCCCTCCGGCGCACGGGATCGTGTACCTGAGCGGGCTCGCGCTCGCCTCGATCGTCCCCGCGCGCAGGCTCGTCGCCGCCGCCGCTGTAGCCGCCACGGGCTGGGGGCTCGCAGGGCTCACCATGCTGCCTCGCCTCGACGTCGCAGGCGCGATCGGCGTGCCGCTGCTCTGTCTCTTCCTCTGGCGCTCGCGCTTCCGCGCGGTGTACGCCGGCGTCTTCCTCGTCGTCGCCGCGCTCGAGCTCTACGGCACCTCGATCGGCACGTGGCGCTGGGCCGCCGAGCTCCCCGGCCTCGGCATCGCGGACGGGAATCCGCCGAGCGGGGTTGCGAGCGGCTACGTCTGGTTCGACGTGATGGCATTGCTCGTCGCCCCGTGGCTCCTCCGAGCGGGGCGCACGCTGCGCTCAGGCCCGTGGGTACCCGCACCGGTCTCGCAGGACTCCTGAGCGTCACCGTCGCCGGCTGCGGCGGCGCCGGCGCCGCGCACGACCCGGCGCAACAGCGTGTGCTCGACTGCCTGCGGGCGAGCGGCTGGGTCGCTCAGTCGGAGCCGCGCCGGGACGTCGTGATCCTCGAAGCCGGCGACGGGCACGCGAAGGTCGAGCTCTTCTTCTGGCCGACCGCGGCCGCCGCCCGGCGGGCCGTTCCGGATCTGGCGCCGATCGGCGTCGGCTGGCGGGGGAAGGTCAGCTTCCGCTCGAGCTACGGGTTCACGTACGCCGACGAGCAGGCCGTCGAGCGCTGCCTGTGATTTCACTATAGTTGCCGTCTCGCGCGATGAGGCTCGCGCCCAATCGCCCTCCGGGGCTGATGGCCTCTACCGAACGTCTGACTCGACGCGAAGTAGGAGGTCGTCATGAGCCCCGTCCAACTTGCAGCTGTCCTCGCCGCCGTGGTGCTCGTGGCGTCGATGCTCTCGGTCGAGCTCGGCATCACCGTCGCCCTGATCGAGCTGACGCTCGGGGTCGTCGTCGGCAACGTGTTCCACCTCCACACCGCTGACTGGCTCGACTTCATCGCGAAGTTCGCCTCGATCGTCCTGACGTTCCTCGCAGGCATGGAGGTCGATCCCACGTACATGCGCGATCGTGCGAAGGCGACGATCGGCATCGGGGTCTCGTCGTTCGCGGGTCCGTTCGTCGTGGCAGGTCTCGTCGCGTATTTCGTCCTCGACTGGACTCTCAAGGCATCGCTGATCGCCGGAACCGCACTCTCGACGACGTCTCTCGCGGTCGTGTACTCGGTGCTCGTCGAGCGCGGGCTCAGCACCACGAACGTCGGGAAGCTGCTCATGAGCGCGACATTCGTCACCGACCTCTGCACGGCTGTCGCGCTGTCGGCGATCTTCATCAAGCCAAACGTCTGGTTCCCGGTCTTCGTGGTCGTCTCACTCGCACTCATCCTCGCGCTCCCGAAGCTCGCACGACCGTTCTTTCGCCGCTACGGCGACCGGGTCATCGAGCCCGAGATCAAGCTCGTGTTCGTCGCGCTCTTCGTGCTGATGGTGCTCGCCGACGCATCGAACGGCCACGCGGTGCTGCCGGCATTCATCCTCGGCCTCGTCATGAGCCGGCACTACCAGGAGCACCGCGACGAGCAGCAGCGGCTGCGGATCGTCGCCTTCGCGTTCCTCACACCCTTCTTCTTCCTCAAGGGCGGCCTCAACGTCTCGCTCGCGGCCGTGTTCTCGAACCTCGGGCTGCTCGGCATCCTCCTCCTGGCGAAGATGGCCCCGAAGGTGGCGTTCGTCTATCCCCTGGCGCGGCGCGCAATACCCCGCCACGCGACCTTCATGACCTTGCTGATGAGCACAGGGCTGACGTTCGGGACGATCTCGTCGCTCTACGGACTCACGGCGCACATCATCGACAAGACGCAGTTCTCGCTCTTGATCACCGTCGTCGTCCTGTCGGCCGTGCTGCCGACCGCGATCGCCGAGCGTTGGTTCCTCCCTGACGAAGAGTCGCGGGACGCCGACCGCCGAATGCCGCCGGTCCCCGCCGAAGAGTTCGTCTAACCGCGCTCAGGGGGCGCCGGAGGAACCGAGAAGCCGAAGCTCGCCAGCCGCTCCTCGGGCGCCGTCCGCAGTTCGATGCGGCGGATCGAGCCGAGCGGAACGATCAAGGCGTCGGGCGCGTCGTCGTCGTCTCCGCGTACGTGCAGCGTCACCATGCCCAGGCCGGGCTCCGGCTCGATCCTCTCGAGCACGAAGCGGGCCGAGTCGGCGAGCTCGACCTCGACGACCGGCGTCTCGATGCCGTGCTGCTGTGCAAAGGCCGCGATCGCGCGAAGCAGCCGCGCCACGAACTCCTCGTGAGGACCCTCGGGAACCGGCGTCCAGATGCCGCTCAGAAGAGCTTGGCCTCGCCGGTCGGCGCGAGGCCCACGTGCGCCCGGCCGAGCTTCGTGATCGTACGCCCGCGCGGCGTGCGCTGGATGAAGCCGAGCTGCAGGAGGTACGGCTCGTAGACGTCCTCGATCGTCTCCTGCTCCTCGCCGAGCGAGGCCGCGAGTGTCGAGAGCCCGACGGGCCCGCCGTCGAACTTCTCGGCGATCGAGCGCAGGAGCTCGCGCGCCTCACGGTCGAGGCCCTGCTCGTCGATCTCGAGCAACAGAAGCGCCTCACGTGCGATCTCGGTCGTGATCGAGCCCTGGTGGCGCACCTGGGCCACGTCGCGCACGCGCCGCAGGATGCGATTTGCGATGCGCGGCGTGCCCCGCGAGCGGCGCGAGATCTCCTCCGCCGCATCGTCGGCGATGTCGACACCGAGAATCCGAGCCGAGCGGTGCACGATCGCGCCCAGCTGCTCGGCATCGTAGTAGTCGAGACGGAACGTGAGCCCGAAGCGGTCGCGCAGCGGCGTCGTCAGCAGGCCCGTACGGGTCGTCGCGCCGACGAGCGTGAACGGCGGCAGGTCGAGCGTCAGCGTGCGAGCCGCCGCTCCCTCGCCCATCACGATGTCGATGCGGAAGTCCTCGAGCGCCGGGTAGAGGATCTCCTCCGCAGTGCGGCTCAGCCGGTGGATCTCGTCGACGAACAGCACGTCGTGCGGCTCGAGCGAGGTGAGGATTGCCGCGATGTCCCGCTTCTCGACCGCAGGGCCTGCGATCGTGCGCAGGCCGACTCCGAGCTCCTCCCGGATGATGTAGGCGAGGCTCGTCTTGCCGAGTCCCGGCGGGCCTGCGAGCAGAACATGGTCGAGCGACTCGCCGCGCGCCTTCGCCGCCGTCAGCGCGATCTCGAGCTGCTCCTTGACCCGCTCCTGCCCGACGAAGTCGTCGAGCCGGCGCGGACGCAGCGTGAGCTCGACGTCCTCGTCCTCCTCGGCCAGGACCGGCGCGACGAACGAGCTCATAGGCCGGCCCCTGGCCTATGAGCATGGGGAGGGGGTGTGGGGGAACCGGGAGGTTCCCCCACACAGGGCAAGAAGAAGGGGGTTTGACGTGGGGGAAACATGGTTTCCCCCACGGGAGCGAGCCGAAGGCGAGCGACGCTCATGCGGCTCTCCGCAGGGCCTGGCGGACACGCTCCTCGGGCGATGCTTCGGCGTCGGTCGTCGCAAGGGCGCGCTCGGCATCGGCGATCGTGTAGCCGAGCTCGACGAGAGCGTCCCTCGCCACGACGTGCTCGTCGAGCTCGGCGGCGGCCTCGCCGACAGGTGCGATTCCCGCGACCGCGAGCTTCTCCTTCAGCTCGAGCACGATCCGCTCGGCCGTCTTCTTGCCGATGCCGGGGATCGCGGTGAAGCGAGCGGCGTCCTCGCGGACGATCGCGCGGCGCAGCTCCTCCGCCGGCGACCCGGAGACGATCGCAAGAGCGACCTTCGGGCCCACGCCGTTGACGCTCAGGAGCTGGATGAAGAGCTCGCGCTCGGCCCGCTCGGCGAAGCCGTAGAGCTGGAGGACGTCTTCCCGGACGTGCAGATACGTCTCGACGACGACCTCTTCGGCCCCGTTGGCCTTCCTCACGGCGCTCGGCGTCGCCGCGACGAGGTAGCCGACCCCGCCGACCTCGAGCATGAGCCCTTCCGGCGTCGATGCGACCGGCTTGCCCCGAAGCCTCGCGATCATCCGACCAGCTTCAGGAGCGGCGGCGCGAGCGCATGGCAGATCGCGACCGCCAAGGCGTCAGCGGCGTGGTTCGGAGTCGGGAGCGCCTGCAACCCGAGGATCGCCTTCACCATCCGCTGCACCTGCGCCTTCTCGGCGCGCCCGTAGCCGCACACGGCCTGCTTGACGCGGGCGGGCGCGTACTCGGCGCACTCGACGCCCGCCAGTGCGGCCGCGACGAGCACGGCGCCGCGCGCCTGCCCGACGGAGAGCGCGGTGCGGGCGTCGGCGCCGACGAACGACTCCTCGAGGACGACCGCATCCGGTTTGTGCTCCGCGACGAGCGCCGCCACCCCCTCGAAGATCGTCCTCAGGCGCAGCTCCAATCGCTCGCCGGCGGGGGTCGACCACGAGCCGTGGCCGATAGCCCTGAGGCGCCCGCCGCTTTCGTGGACGATCCCGTACCCGCAATTCGCCGTCCCCGGATCGATGCCGATGACCTTCACGCCGACACGTTAGGCGTGAGGTCGGACGACTCCTGCCTCGGTATCCCGATGCTGACACGGCGGTTGTTCAGGCACCGTAGCCTCCGCTACGTGAGCCGTCCCTCCGACCGTCTGCGCGGGCTCTACGAGGAGCGCGCGGAGCAGCAGTACGCCGAGCCGGGGCCGCTGCCCGACCCGCGGCTCGACCGGAAGTTCGCACGGATCTGCGAGCTCGTGCGGGAGCAGCTGCCGGCGACCGCGTTCCTCGATGCAGGCTGCGGCGACGGGCGCTACCTCGCCGCCCTCTCGGGAGAGCTTCCCGCGCGGGTCGCCGGCGTCGACATCTCCGAGCGCATCCTCGAGACTGCTCGTTCGCGGACGAGTGCCGAGCTTCGGCAGGCGAACCTCGAGGCGCTGCCGTTCGCGAACGGCGAGTTCGACCTCGTGCTCTGCTCGCAAGTCATCGAGCACGTGCTCGACGCGGTGGCGGCCGTGCGCGAGCTCGCGCGCGTGCTGCGCGCGGGAGGTGTATTGATCGTCTCGACGGACAACGAGCACAACGTCGTCTCGCGCGTGCTGAACGCGCCGCGCACGGGTCTCGTCAGATTGCTCGGGCTGCGCGGCCGGCGCGGGCGCGTCGAGTCGCCGGCCACGCCGTACTCGCGCTCCTCGTTCCGCGCGCTCGTGGCAGGCGCCGGGCTCGAGGTCGAGCAGCTCGAGACCTTCCGCTTCCAGCTCATGTGGCCGCTCGGCACGAGCCCGCTCCAGCGGCTGCTGAACCGGGTCGACGAGGCGCTCCCGGTGCACGGCGTCGGCGACATCGTCGTCGCGGTGGCGCGCAAGCCGTGACGCGCCGAGCGTCGCTCGGGCTCGGGGCGGCCGGGGCGGCCGTGTTCGTCCTCTCGTGCCTGCTCGTCGATCAGGGGCTCCCCGAGTCCTCGCTCTACGCGGACGTGCACGTCTACGCGAGCTATGCCGCGAAGATGGCGGACGGGGAGGTCCCCTACCGCGACTTCTTCGACGAGTACCCGCCGCTCGCGCAGCCGGTGTTCCTCCTCGCACGCGTCGCGGGCGCAGCGCACTACGCGCTCGCGTTCAAGGCACTGATGGCCCTTTTCGGCTTGGGCGCGCTCACCTGCGCGGTCGTGACGCTGCGGGCGTTGAGGGCGTCGCCCGTCCGGTCGGTCGCCGCTGTGGCGGCAATCGCTGCATCGCCGCTCCTCGTCGGGCCGATCTTCCTCAACGCCTACGACCTGTGGCCGGCGTTTCTGCTCTCGGCGGCGCTGATGCTGCTCGTACTCGACCGGCCGCTGGTCGCGTTCGGCGTGCTCGGCGCGGCCTGCGCGGCGAAGGTCTATCCGATCGCGGTGCTGCCGCTCGCGCTGCTCTACATCGAGCAGCGGCTGCGGCGGAGCGCGCTGCTGAGCTTCGCGGGCGTCGTGGTGCTCGTGCATCTGCCGTTCGCGCTTCTCGGCCCCGGCGGACTGCGGGAGAGCTACTGGGTGCAGGCGAAGCGAGGACTCGAGCTGAACAGCCTCGGCGGCGCGTTCCTGCTGGCCTTCAGCGACCCGAAGCTCGGCAACGAGCCGCCGGGCTCGCTCGACGTCCTCGGCGGCGCCGCGGACGCGATCGCCGTCGTGAGCTCGCTGCTCGTCCTGGCCGCGATCGCCGCAGCGTGCGTCGCGTTCGCCCGGAGCCGACGCGGGCCGAACGAGCTCGTGCTCGCGGCTGCTGCCGCAGTGGCCGGGTTCATCGCGTTCAACAAGGTCTTCTCGGCACAGTACGTCGACTGGCTCGTCCCGCTGGCGCCGCTCGCGGGCATCGGCGCATCAGCGGCGACCGTGGTCGTGCTGGCCCTGACGCGGGCCGTCTTCTCACACCGCACGGGCATCCAGGCGGGCACCGACGCCGTCTGGCTGCTGCTCGTGCGCGACTCCTGTGTGCTTGTCCTGACGGTTCTCTTGCTTTGGAGTGCAGCCAGGTTTCAGCCTGACTGAAGTCAGGCTGCGGGCTCTCTCCTAACCGGCGACTGCCTCCAGCACCTGCTCGGGGATGTCGAAGTTCGCGTAGACGTCCTGGACGTCGTCGTTGTCCTCGAGCTGATCCATGAGGCGGAGGACTTTCTTCGCGTCGGACTCGTCGACCACCTCGACGGTGGTCTTCGGGAGCATCGTCAGCTCGGCCGAGTCGATGACGAAGCCCGCCGACTCGACCGCCTCGCGCACGGTGGCGAGATTCTCCGGCGCGGACAGCACGTGGTAGCTCGAGCCATCGAGCGTCACATCGTCGGCCCCACCCTCGGCCGCGGCGAGCGTCAGCTCGTCCTCGTCGACGCCTTCCGCCGGCACGAGCACGACGCCGCGCCGCTCGAAGAGCCACACGACGGCGCCCGAGGTTCCGAGATTTCCGTCGTTCTTCGAGAACGTGTGTCGTACATCGCTTGCTGTGCGGTTGCGGTTGTCGGTCAGCGCCTCGACGATCACGGCGACTCCACTCGGGCCGTACCCCTCGTACACGACCGTCTCGAACTGGCTCCCGTCCGCCTCCGCGCCGGATCCTTTCGCGATCGCACGGTCGATGTTGTCCTTCGGCATCGAGTACGACCTCGCCTTCTCGATCGCGTTCTGGAGCGCGAGGTTGCCGGAAGGATCGGGGCCTCCCTCCTTCGCGGCGACGATGATCGCGCGCGAGAGCTTCGAGAAGAGCTTGCCGCGCTTCGCGTCCGCGGCCCCCTTCTTGTGCTTGATCGACGACCACTTGCTATGCCCGGACACTCATGGCCTCCCGTACCTGGTTCAAGAAGAGCTCGTGGATCCGCGTGTCGTCGGTGAGTTCCGGATGGAATGCCGCGACGAGGATCCTTCCCTGCCGCGCGAGCACCGGGTGCTCGTCGACCTCCGCGAGGATCTCGACGTCGGGTCCCGCGTCCTCGATCCACGGCGCGCGGATGAAGACCGCCCGCAGCGGCTCGCCGCCGTGCGCAAGGTCGAGGTCGGCCTCGAAGCTTCGCACCTGGCGCCCGAAGGCGTTTCGCCGGGTTCTGAAGTCGCCGAGGCCGAGGTGCTCCCGGTCGAGCACGATCATTCCCGCACAGGTGCCGAAGATCGGCGCCTCGAAGCGCAGCAGCGCCTCATCGAGGCCGTACAGCCGCATCAGCCGGGTGATCGCCGTCGACTCGCCGCCGGGGACGATCAGGCCGTCGAGGCCCTCCAGCTGCTCCGGCAGCCGCACCTCGACCGGCTCCGCGCCCAGGCGCCGGAGCACGAGCGCATGCTCGCGGAAGTTCCCTTGCACGGCGAGCACGCCGATCCGAAGCGGCCGGTCCACGCTGCGAAGTGTAGAGACGGTTCCTAGGCGATCCGGCGGCGGCGCCGCTCGACGAACAGGCCGAGCATGACCCAGAAGAAGCCGACGACGGCGAAGACGAGCGGCGGCACCCAGTTGCGGTTCGGGGCGAAGACCGAGAACCCGGTGTTCGTCCACTCGTTGGCCCAGTGGGTCGCCGCCGCAGCGAACCCGGCGACGCCGAGCACCGCCCAGCTCGACCGCCAGGTCGACGCCGCGATGCCGATGTAGACGACCCCGGTCGTCGCGAGCAGGGCGTAGTCCGTCTCGCTCGTATGCCACCAGAAGAGCAGGGCGCCCCCGATCAGGAGCCCGGCAACGAGGTGGAGCCAGAAGCCGTACGGGCGACGCGATCCCTTGTCGACGCCGACGCCGACGAAGAAGTAGAGGAGCCCGATCAGGAGCGTCAGCACGGCCGACCAGTTGCCGCCGCCCGAGAGAACGTCGACGACCAGGAAGTACGTCGAACCGAGGATGTACACGATCAGGAGCGGGAACCGGAACGCGCGCAGCGCGACAGCGGCGGCGACGATGATCAGCAGCAGGAGAAGCCAGGTTCCCCAGTGCCAGCCCTTGAACGGATCGGTCTGGTCGTCGGGCAGCCAGCCCCACCAGTCGAGGAGCGAGCCGGAAAACGCGATCCACATGCCGACCGTCGCGAACGCGAAGAGCCCGCCCGCGATCCACTCGCCGCGCCGGCGGAACGCGAGTGCCACCGCGAGCAGCACGAAGAGCGGCAGCAGCGTCCAGGCGACGAACGCGCCCTTGCCGTACTCGCCCGAGAGGAACGACAGCGCGCCGATCGCCGAGCCGAGCACCGTGAGCCCGCCCGCGTAGAGGAGGAACGAGGCGCTCGTCCAGGTCGGCTTCGGGACGGCGTCCATCACCGGGGCATTCTCTGCCCCGCGACGGACGGACTCCTACCAGCCGCGCGTCTCTAGCAGCTGGGAGGGATCGAGCGACTGCGTGGAGATGCCGACCATCGGCTCGCCGAGCCCGGCCGACACCCGCGCGAGGATCTCGGGGTCGTTGTAATGCGTGGTCGCCTCGACGATCGCCTTCGCGCGCTGCTCGGGATTTCCTGACTTGAAGATCCCCGAGCCGACGAAGACGCCGTCGGCGCCGAGCTGCATGCAGAGCGACGCGTCGGCCGGGGTCGCGATCCCGCCGGCCGTGAACGTGACGACGGGCAGCCGCCCGTGCTCGGCGACCCAGCGCACGAGCTCGTACGGCGCCTGGTGGTTCTTCGCCTCCGCGTACAGCTCCTCTTCGGCGAGGGAGGTGAGCCGGCGGATCGAGCCGAAGACCGAGCGCATGTGCGTGACGGCGTTGACGATGTCGCCGGTGCCGGCCTCGCCCTTCGTGCGGATCATCGCCGCGCCCTCCGCGATGCGCCGGAGCGCCTCGCCGAGGTTCGTGGCGCCGCAGACGAACGGAACCGTGAACTTCCACTTGTCGACGTGGTGCTCGAGGTCGGCCGGCGTCAGCACCTCGGACTCGTCGATGTAGTCGATCTCGAGCGCCTCGAGGATCTGCGCCTCGGCGAAGTGGCCGATCCGGCATTTGGCCATCACGGGAACCGTGACCGCCTCCTGGATGTCCTTGATGATTTCGGGGTCGGACATGCGGGAGACCCCGCCCTCGACGCGGATGTCGGCGGGCACGCGCTCGAGCGCCATGACCGCGACGGCTCCCGACGCCTCCGCGATCTTCGCCTGCTCGGCGTTGACCACGTCCATGATCACCCCGCCCTTGAGCATCTCGGCGAGGCCGCTCTTCACGCGCATCGTCCCGTACTCGGCCATGCCGGGAGTCTAGCCGGGTCCGCGCTATGCCTTGAGGCAGCGCATGGCCGTGTCGAGCTCGTCCGGCAGCGGCGTGATCGTCCAGACGAGGACGGCGTTCCGGTTCGTCCGCAAGATGTCCGACATGTGCGGGCGCAGGCTCTTCGGCGCCCGGAGCTTGAAGGCGTCCTCGGTCGAGGCGACGGAGTTCTCGTCGGCTGTGAAGGCGATCGTGACGGCGTTGCCGGTCGGCGAGGAGGCGCGGATGCCGCCGTTCTCGGCGAAGCCGGCGATGAAGCCGACCTTGCGCGGGTTGGTCGTGACGCCGGTGAAGCCATGGCTCCGCAGGCAGCCGGCGCTGCCCTTCGCGGTGAAGGGCTTGGAGTTGCGGACCCCACAGCCGCCGGCGAGCAGCGCGACGAGCAGCAGAATCCCGAGCGTTCGGCTCACGGGCCGACTGTAGCCGCGCCGGTCGACGGACCCGCGGCCGAGCGAACCCCATACGCTCTCACGACTCGTGGCCGAGATCGCCGACTTCGGAGGGGTCGTCTTCGTGGTCGGCGCGGCCTGTGCCGCGGCGGTGCTCGCCGCCAAGCTCACGGCGCGTGTGCCTATCCCGACGCCGGCGATCTTCCTCGTCGTTGCCGCCGCCGCATCTGACGCCTACCCGCACCTCCACGACTACCTCGACATCCGTGACGTGACGCGCGTCGGGGTCGTGGCGCTGATCGTGATCCTCTTCCACGGCGGCATGGGGATCGGCACGCGGAAGTTCCGAGCCGCCTTGATCCCGACGCTGACGGTCGGCGTGCTTGGCACGTTCGCGACGGCCGCCGCCGTCGCCGGATTCGCCCATTGGGCGCTCGGCTTCGCCTGGATCACCGCGGGGATCATCGGAGCCGCGATCGCGCCCACCGATCCCGCCGTGATGTTCTCGGTGCTCGGCGGGCGCGAGGTCGGTGGACGCTCGGGAACGATCCTCGAGGTGGAGTCCGGCGTGAACGACCCGGTCGGAATCGCACTGATGATCGGGATGATCGAGCTCGCGACCCATCCGCATTCGTCGTTCCTCGTCGTGGTCAAGGAGTTCGCGCTCGAGATGTCGATCGGCGGCGCGATCGGCATCGCCGCCGGCTGGGCGCTCACGATCGTGATCAACCGCGCCGCGCTGCCGAGCAGGCCGCTCTACCCGCTGCTCACGCTCGCCTGCGCCGCCACGATCTACGGCGGCACCTCCCTCGCCCACGGCTCGGGCTTTCTCGCCGTCTTCGTCGCCGGGCTCATCGCGGGCGAGGCCGACTTCACGGCGAAGCGCGACACGGAGCGCTTCCACGCCGCGCTCGCGAGCCTCGCTGAGATCGTCGTGTTCGTCGCGCTCGGGCTGACGGTCGACCTCGCCGACCTGGGCAACTTCCACGTCGGCGGCTACGGTCTCTTGCTTGCGGTGTTCCTCGGCTTCGCGGCGAGGCCTGCGGTGATCCTGCCGCTCCTCGCTCCGGCCCACCTCCGCTGGGGAGAGCGCCTGTTCGTCGCGTGGGCGGGCCTCAAGGGCGCGGTTCCGATTCTCCTCGCCGCCTTTGCCGTGCTCCAGGAGGTCGACGAGGCGAGGCGGATCTACCTCATCGTCTTCGTCGTCGTCATCTTCTCCGTCGTCGTGCAGGGATCGCTCGTCCCGGCGGTCGCTGCGAAGCTTGGCGTCCGCATGGTCGCCGGAGAAGCGCGAGACTGAGGTTTCGATGGAACCCTGGTCACGTGACCTCGCCGGGACGCTCGACGAGCTGGAGCTCGAGAGCGAAGCCCTGCGCGGCAACCGCCTCGGCGACCCGCACGTGCGGCCGCTCTGGGTCTACGTCCCGCCAGGCGGCGGCGAGACCCCGCTCCCGTCGATCTACCTGATTCAGGGCCTAACGGGGCAGATCGACATGTGGCGGAACCGGTCGGCGTTCCGGCCGACCGTGCTGGAGCTCGTCGACAGGCTCTTTGCGGAAGAAGGCTGCCCGCCCGCACTCGTCGTCCTCGTCGATGCGTGGACGTCGTACGGCGGCTCGCAGTTCCTCGACTCGCCCGGGGTCGGGAACTACCACACGTACCTCTGCGACGAGGTCGTCCCGTTCGTCGACGCGCATTACCGCACGCTCGCCGACGCGGCGCACCGCGGCATCGCCGGCAAGTCGAGCGGCGGGTACGGGGCGATGGTGACGCCGATGCTGCGGCCCGATCTCTTCCGCGGGCTCGCGACGCATGCCGGCGACGCTCTCTTCGAGAACTGCTACCTCCCGGACTTCCGCGAGACGGCGCGGGCATTGCGCGATTCGTACGACGGCTCGTTCGACAGCTTCTGGGAGGACTTCCGCTCCCGGGCGGCCTTCTCGAAGACCACCGACTTCCCGCTCCTCAACACGTGGGCGATGGCGGCCTGCTACTCAGCGAAGGAGGACGGCTCGGTCGACCTGCCCTTCGAGCCCGAGACCGGGCAGCTGCGCGACGAGGTGTGGGAGCGCTGGCTCGCCTGGGACCCGGTGCGCATGGTCGACCGCCACGCCGACGCGTTGCGCGGCCTCCGCGCGATCTACATCGACTCGGGCAAGCGCGACCAGTTCTTCCTCGACCTCGGTGCCGACGCCTTCCGCCGCGCGCTCGAGCGGATCGGCGTTACCGACATCTTCTTCGAGCTCTTCGACGCGACGCACAGCGCGATCGAGTACCGCTACCCGCTGGCGGTGCGGTACCTGGCCGAGCGGCTTACTTGAACTGGAAGTACGCGCGGCGGATGGCGCCGTCCTTCAAGACGACGAGGAGCTCGCGGCACGTGCCCGCCCACGCCCTCTCCGTCTTCCAGCTGTACGTGTAGATGTCCTTCCTCGGGTCGTACTGGAGCGTGCTGTTGCCGGAGGTGTCGGTCGAGCTTGTGATGTCGACGGCTCCGCCGACGCACATGATCGGTAGCGAGCTCGGGCTTTCCGGCGCGAAGATGTCGAGCCCGTAGTTCCCGTGCAGGCTGAACTTGATCGGAACCGAGTTCCCGGCCTTGACGCTGTTGAGCGAGGTCGAGGAGATCGGCGAGAGGAACCCGCCGAAGTCGAAGCCGACGGTGTACGTCACCTCGAGCGTGGCCGGCGGGCCGATGAGCGGCGTCGCGGTGACGGTGAAATGGTGCTCGCCGACGGTGGACGTGTCCACGGGCGCGCCGTTCGCGACCGTGCCCACGCATGTCGCGATGCCGCCCTTGCCGGAGCACGAGTAGCTCGCCGGGACCGCCTGGTTGAGCGCGAACGTCCCACCGTCGAGCGGCCGGTCGATCGAGATCCGCGGCGCGGGCGGCGTGGCGGCGAACGACGTCACGAGATGGCCCTTGTCGGTCATCCAGCCGGTGTTGCCTGCTCCGTCCTGGGCGACGAACCCGACCTCGATCTGTGCGGTGCTGACGGGCGTCGTAGTGCGCCACGCATTCGGTACGCCGGGCACCGGGCTGAGGTCGACGAACGTCCACGGCCCACCGGAGGTGAAGAACGCGCGGACTCTCGTGACGCCGCCGGCCGACTCCTCCTTCACCGTGGCGAAGATCGTCGCGGTGCCGCCGGAGACGACTGCACCCGTCTGGATGAACTGCGGCGGCGTGTAGTCGGTCACGCTCACAGGCGCGTAGATCACCTTGCCGCCGATGCTGTCGACGAGCCGCTCGTTCTGGAGTATCGGAGACGGGGGCGTCGCCGGCCGCGACTGACCGGCGATCAGGTCGATCGTGCTGTGCCGCTGTCCGAGGTAGTCCGTCTGCGCGAGCTTGACGATGTTCGCCGGGAACGTGTCGTTGGATATCTGCGGCTCGGGCTCGTGGGCGGCGAGGTCGACGATCGGCTTCGCAAAGTAGAGATTCTTGTTCAGCTCGTCGTGCGTCGCGAGCGCGTCCGGATAGAAGCCGTGCGCGACGAGCCCCGCCGTCGGTGCCTGCGTCACGTCGACCTTCTCGAGCGGCTGCACGCTGCGGCCCGGGACGAAGACGACGCCCGACCCGCCCTTCCAGAAGATCCCGCGCGCGTCGCTCACCGGCGTCAGCGACGGCGTAATCGTCAGCGACGCCGTGCGCAGCGTTCCCGCACCGGGAGGATCGAGCGTCGGCGGCGTCACGGTCGGCTCGTCCGGGCTGTTCAGAGCCCAGAACGGGAGACCGTAGAACGTCGCCTCGGAAAGGCTCTTCGTGTCGAACGGACCGAACGCGCCCATCGAGGCGAAGTACTCGTTCTTCGTGATCATGAACTTCTCGCCGACGGAGCCGTTGAACGCGAGATGCGTCGCGAACTGCGTCATCAGCCTCTCGGATAGCGCCACGGACGCGGTGTCGCCGTAGCCGAAGCCGGTGTTGCCGACGAAGACCGCTGCGCCGTGCTGCGCGTACGCCTGCGGCCAGTCGCGCTTCTTCGCAGCGTCCGGGATGGGAACCGAGAACGTGTCGGGAATGCCCTCGCCCGCGTGACAACCCATCGTGAAGAAGATGTCGCCGTTGAACAGCGGGGTGACGAGGGGCGGCTGGGGCAGGTTCGCGGTGGAAAGCAGACCGGCGTCGAAGACGGCGGGCATGAGCCGGTAGAAATCGTAGTGCGCGTTCCACGCATTGAGCCCCCTTGCGGGGGTCGTGCCGTCGAGGAATCCGAGGAGCGCCGACTTGTCCCAGCCGCTCGTCAGGACGGTGTTCTTCGCCGGATCCGTGGCGGGGCCGATTCTCGACACGAGGCTGTCGTCGACTGCGCCGGCCCCGTCGGCCATGAAGTCGTACCCGGTGACGAAGCCGGTCGTCGGGTCCAGCGTCTTCGACTGCGAGTCGAGGAAGCGCTGAAGCTGCGCCTGGATCTCCGCCGGTGTCTCGACGAGGCGGCCGAGCGCCACCTCCGGCAGGAAGAACTCGTGCCCGAGCACGGTCCGCGTGTGGAACGCGCCGTACGCATCGTCGGTGAGCACATAGCCGAGCCCTGCCGCGGCGTACGTCGCGTTGTCGACGGTGAGGTTCTGGGTGAGGAACGCGAGCGCGCCCGTGTTGTCGAACTCGGAGGAGGTCGGCGTGAAGTCGAGGACGCGGGCGAACGGGATCTGCTCGTCGTTGCCGACGATCGTGATGCTCCGAAGGTTGGTGAGATTCCCGCGGTACTTCGCGACGAGCGTGTTGATCGCCTTGACGTACGTGCTGACGGTGTCGATCGAGCACGGGCTCTGATCCCATGCCTTCGAGGCTGCGAAGACTCCGTTGTCGCCGTCGATCTGGAGCACCTGGCCCTTCACCGACTGCGTCGACATCACTGCGTTGAGCTTCGTCAGCATCGTGTTCGTCGCGGTCGTGCCGTACATCGCGTTCATCCGGCCGACGTTGACGAGCGCGAGCGCCTTCGTGTCGGACGGCAGCTGACCGACCGGCAGCCGACCCGCCTGCGTCAGCTTGTTCGCGAACGTCCGCACGGGGCACGTCGGCGGCAGCGGTGCCGGGTCGTCCACCTGCACGCGCAACGAGAACGGGTCGTTGCTGAAGTCGCCGTTGTACCCGGCGACCGCGATCTCGTCGAAGCCCGTGTTGCCCGCCTGACGGAAGGTCACGGCCTCGAGGCCGTCCGCGCCCTTGCTGCGCGTGATCGAGTTCACGGCGACCTCGCCTCCCGGCAGCGGCCCGTCTTCGAGCAGCTCGGGTGGTGGGTTGTCCGTCGTCGTCGTCACGGACGTGCTCGCGGATGGAATCGGCGCGCTCGGGATCGGCGCGGACGGGATCGGCGCGCTCGGGATCGGCGCCGACGGAATCGGGCTCGCGAGCAGCGAGCTCGGCGACGGCCGCACGACGTAGAGGTCGAGGTCGGCGTCGTCAGGTGGACGCATGTAGATCGTTACGAGCTTCCCGCGTCCGACCTCCGGGAGGCGGAAGTAGTTCGTCCCGTCGGCGCGGTCGACGTGCGAGAGGATGATCGTGTCCTTGCCGATCGTCGGCGCAGTCGCGCGGTTCGTCGCCGCCGCCCAGTTGCGCTGCACGAGCACCGGTGCGCCCGTGACCGTGGAGTCGCCGCTCGAGGTGCTGATCGAGGCGCGGGACGGGCTCGGGCCGAGACGGTAGCCCGGCAGGCCCTTGAAGTTGAAGCGGAGGTGCTGAAGTGCCGGCGCGCTGCATGCAGGCGTCGTCGACAGGTTCGACCACACTGCCTCGTCCGTTTCGCTGTCGACGGAAGTCGGATCGCCGACCGGCACCGCCGGGGCCGTCCCGTTCTGGAGCGTCGCCGAATTCGGCAGATACAGGAAGCCGAACGGAAGCCTGATCCGGATCGTCAGTCCGGCGACCGGGCACTGGGCGTCGAAGTCGAGGTGGTACTGGAGCTGCTGCGCCTGCCCCCCGAAGCCCTGCCAGCCGAGGTAGGACTCCTGCTCCCACGGGAACGCGTTCCGCGGGATGAGGGCGACCACGAGCTCGTTCAGGGTCACGCCGTTCGCCGCCGCACCAAGCGCCTTCAGCGGGACCGTGTCGCGAATCGCGGTCGGGACCAGCTTCGCCGCGTCGCCGAGCGTCCGCGTCGCGCAGTTGATGCGCGCGCAGTCGACGACCGTGCCCACGCTCGGGATCGACGAGAGTGGAATCGCTGCGAGCGTTGTTCGGAGCAGGGCGATCCGCGCAAGCAGCGCCTCGCCGACGAGGGTGCCGTTGAGGCCGTTCGTCAGGTTGCCGACGGTGCGGGTGCCGAGGTTGAGCGTCCCCAGCTGCTGCATGATGTCGAGCCCGATCACGGTCGTCTTCGTGACGTCGACGTTGGCGCAGCTGCCGCCGTTAGCCGTCAGCGCGTTGCACCAGGTCGGCGTAGGCGTGCCCGGAGGCGTGATCTGGTCGAGCGTCTTCCCGCCGAGCAGATACGAGAGCGTCCGCACGCCGCGCAGGAACGTCTGGCTGAGCGGGAGCTGCGTCACCTTCAGAGCGTTGAAGCGCTGGAGCGCGAGCGGCGCGCGATAGATGTCGCCGAGCGTGTACTGCTGCGGCAGCCGGCCGGCGAGCGACGTCCCCGCGAAGAGCGCCACCGGGTCGATACCCGGCAGCGACGAGAGGAGGATCGCGTCGAGCGGGTTCGAGACCGAGGCGCTCGGGATCGGAAGCCCACCCAGCCCCGCGCTCGGAATCGGCGCGCTCGGGATCGGCGCGCTGGGGATCGGCGCGTCGGGGATCGGCGCCGACGGGATCGGAGCCGACGGGATCGGCGCGCTCGGAATCGGTGCGGACGGAATCGGCGCTGCGCCGACGGCGGCGCTCGGGATCGGCGCGCTCGGAATCGGTGCTGCGTTCGTCGCGCCGGCGAGCAGCTGGAAGAGCTCCGGCGGCAACGCGTCGAGGGAGAAGGAGCTCGCTCCGGCGGTCGTCGTCGACTGGTCGACGGTGAAGACGACGCTCGAGACCGCCGGGACGAGACACGGCGAGAACTCAGATGTGTCGAACGTCTCATACGAAGTTGCGGTCGCGGTGAGATAGGAGCCGTTGGGGATCGACGTCGTCTCGAGGAAGAGCTCCCAGGTCCCGCTGCCGCTCTCGTCCACCGTCACCGACGTGCTCCCGAGCAAGTTTGCGCCCTCGCCGTTGCCGGAGCGGTCGCAGGCGGTGTTCTGGAAGACCTCGATCGTGTAGTCGCCCGGTTTACTCGTGAGTGTTCCGGCGACGTGGTTGGTACCGGGCTCACCCGAGGTGACGATCGGGAAGTTCTGCAGGTCGTTCGCCCCCGTATCGGTGTCGCCGGCGTCGTTCGCCGTCACCCCGGTCGGTGCGAGGTCGATCCCGAGGCCGCTGTTGTCGTGGATCGAGTTGCCGAGGATCGAATTCGCGATCGATGCCTGCTCGGAGGAGAATATCCCCACGCCCGCGGCGCCGTTGAATGCGATCTCGTTGTTCGTGATCTGCGTGTCCGTAACGCCCGGCTGCACGTCGATGCCGTAGCCGGCGTTTCCGAGCCGAGTGCCGTCGGCGGCGACGCCGATCGAGTTGTCGAGGATCATATTCGCCGTCGTCGGCGTCAAGCCGCCCGCCTGCTGCATGTAGACGCCGTCGCCGCTGTTGCCGGCGATCACGTTCCCCGTGATCCTGTTGTGCGCCGCGCTGCTCGGGAACGCGATCCCGGTGGCGTTCGGAACCGCGGACGTGCCGCCGGGGTTCGTCCCGATGTAGTTGCCCTGCACGACGTTGTCCAGAGGCGCGGCGCCGCCGGCGCCCGCGCCTATGCCGATACCCGAGCCGTTGCTGCCCTGGTTGCCGACGACGCCGGAGATGAGGTTCCGGTCGGCAGGAGTTGTGCCGCCGATCCTGTTGTCGGACGCGCCGGCGCGGAGGATCACGCCGTAGAGTCCCGGCGTCTGCGAGCTCGTGCCGGTGGCGTCGGTGCCGATGAAGTTGCCCGCAATCGTGTTGCTCGACGCGCCCGTGCCGCTCGCTTGGATCCCGTACAGGAAGCCGCCGTTGACCACGAGGCCACGCACGGTGCTGCCCGAAGCCTGGATGTCGAGTCCCGGGGCGCTCGCGGTCGCGGCCGAGCCATGAAGCACGATCATGAGCGTCGCGTTGTCGCCGATCTCCAGGGTGTTGGCACTCGCGCCGGGCTGCGTGTAGCCGTCGATCGTCACCTCGTCGGTGATGGCCGGCAGCGGCGACGTCGGCGTGATCGTCTGGACGCCGGATCCCGGGATGTTGAACTCGATCGTGTCCGGTCCCTCCTGCGCGTTCGCGGCAGCGATCGCCTCGCGCAGCGTGCAGTCGTCGGTCGAGCAGCCGTCGGGGGCGTGATCGGAGGTCGTGTTGACCGTGAGCGCGGTGCTCGCAGCCAGCGGGGCCCACGCCGGGAAGCCCTCGTGCGTCGCGTTCGTGAACAGGCGCGTGCGGGCCGTGCCGTCGGCGCTCATCGTGAAGACGTCGAAGTTCTGAGTACCGCCCGGGCTGAAGACGAAGGCGATCTTCGTGCCGTCCGGGGAGAAAGACGGATCGGAGTTCTGGTCGCCGGTGTCGTTGAAGCCCGGATATGAGTCGGTCAGCACCTGCGGGTTCTGGCCGTCTGGGCTCATCGTCCAGATCTGCGGCCAAGTGTGAGCGCCCTTGCTGCTGAAGGCGATCAGCGTGCCCTTCGGCGACCAGCTCGGATCGCGGTCGTCGACCGAGCTGTTGATCGTCAGATCGGTGACCGTGCCACCCGCCGCGACGGGCGTCTGCGTCATGACGTCGTAGTCGAAGAACTCACCGATCTGCCGCCATTTCGCGTAGGCGATCGCCGTCCCGTCCGGCGACCACGACGGCTCGATCTCGTCCAGGCCGCCGCTGTTCGTGATGTTCTGCGGGTTCGAACCGTCGATCCCGGCGACGTAGATGTCGTGCGTGTTGTCGGCTTCCAGGTGCGCGTATGCGATCTTCGTCCCGTCGGGCGAGATGGCGGCCCAGTCGTCCGCTGGTCCGCTCGTGATCGCCTGGGCGTTCTTGCCGTCGCGGTCGCCGACGACGATGAACGATTGCCCGTCGACGTTCGTGCCCGTCCACGCGATCTTCGAGCCGTCGTGCGCGACGTCGACGTGCAGAGAGGCGATTGTTGACACGAGCTGCGTTTCCGCGCTGGACGCCGGGTTGACCTCCCACAGGGTCGAGACGGTGTCGTCCGCTGCGCTCGGCCGCGTGCTCTGGTAGAGGATGTTTCCGTTCGGCAGGGTCGCGAAGCTGCCGCTCACACTCTGAGTCACAATCGGGGTCGCGTTGCCGACGTTGTCGACGGCCCAGAGCTTCACCGTCGTGTTCGGGTAGCTGACGGTGAACGAGCCGCCCGGCGCGATGGCCGTTCCGTTCGACGGGCCCGGGTCGCTGCCGTCGGTCGTGTACCGGAGCTCGCGGATCCCCGAGCCGCCGTTGTCCGTCGCACTCACCGTGACGGTCACGGGGCCGTTCGTGTCCGAGCAGGCGGCGGGGTTGCAGCCGAGCCCGTCGGTCGGTGCGTTCCCGTCCGTGTCGAAGGTGAACCGCGTCGCCGGGCCCTCGACCAGTGCGCCGTTCACGAACGTGACATCGAACGGTCCCGTGGGAGCGGGGTCTGTATCTGAGCTCGGGAAGAAGTATTCGAGCGACGTGGCCGTAAACGGACCAGTGTCCCAGCCGGTGCCGAGATCGGTTGCCTGCGGGAAGGTCGTGTGGTCGATCCCGGACTCCGGATCCGTGTTCGTCGCCTCGAGCGTGAACTCGCCGACCGTATTCGCGCGGTACCAAAGCTTCGACGCCGTCGAGTCGAAGTACGCCTCAGTCGTGTTCGTGACGTCGAGCTGCGGCGCAGGCGGCGGCGTGGTATCCGGCTCGAACGCGATCGTGTACGAACCCCAATCCCCGACGGTGAAGAGGCCGCCGGGGTACCCGAATCCTCCGTTCGTCGCGCCGGTCGGGGCGTAGACGATCGTGAAGCCGATCGCGTTGGGCGGCTGGCCCCACGCCGGAGGCAGGAAGCAGAAGTCGTGCCCGGTGTCGCCGCTGCAGAGCGGGTGGCGGTATTCGACGATGTGGTGCCCCGCCGACACGCCGCTGACGGCCGCGATATCGTCAGTGCCACCGGCGGCGGTGTCTGGCCGCGACGTGAGCTGCGTGGGGCTGACCGTCTCGAAGAAGAAGTCGAGCGGCGGAGCGCCTTGATTCAAGCCGAGAATGTCGTCGCCGGGCGCGAGCGTGCCGTCGTTGCCGTTGTCGAAGTAGAGCGCCGTGTCGGCGGTTGCCGCGTTGACGGGATCGTCGACGTCGAGCATGAAGAAGAAGTCGGTCGCTGTACGGCCGACGTGCGCAGTTCCGCTCAGCGTGCCGAACGTGACGGGGAACGAAGTCGCCGCGTCCCATTCGCCGAACGCGACCGTGCCGTCGATCGTCGGAGCCGCCGGCATGACGGCGACGGGCTCGGACGGGCCCGTCCCGGCGAGCGCCGGCGCCGCGAACGCGCACGCCGCGACCAGCGCCACGAAAAGACCGCAGATCCTGAGAACCGCCCTCAACCACCCTCCCCGCACCCCGCCGCATGCCCGTCTATGGGGCGTCTCCGCAGCTTAAAACGTCTGTTACAAATTGCAAGGGTCAGTTTTCCACCTTGGGGGCCAGGTTTGACCGTTACCGCTGGAACCGCGTCTCGCTACGCGCCGTACGTACCTCGGCTCGTCGTCGAGTGGTTACGGCGCGATCCCGAGGCGACGTTCCATACGCTCGACGGAACGCTGGTGTTCGTCGACATCTCCGGTTTCACGGCGATGTCCGAACGTTTGTCCAGCCGCGGCAAGGCGGGAGCCGAGGAGGTCACGGAGGTCATGAATGCGACGTTCGCGCGCCTCCTCGACGTCGCGTACGGTGAGGGCGGGACGCTGCTGAAGTTCGGCGGCGACGCGCTGCTGCTCTTCTTCTCTGGTGACGGCCACGCGGCGCGAGGCACGAAAGCTGCGGTGGGCATGCGACGGGCGCTCGCGAACCTCGGCGCGCCTCGCACCTCCGCGGGGCTCGTCGAGCTGCGGCTACACGCGGCGATCCACTCCGGCTCGTTCGACTTCTTCCTCGCCGGCGAGATCCACCGCGAGCTCGTCGTCGCGGGGCCCGCGGTGACCCGCACGGTCGAGCTGGAGGACGCCGGCGAGGCGGGCGAAATCATCGTCTCGGCCGAAACCGCAGCCGCGCTCGAGCCAGGCGCGCTCGGAGGCGAGAAGGCCGGCGGCTACCTCGTCGAGTCGGCGCCCATGGCGCAGGGAACGTTCGAGCCACTCCCCGACGTCACCGGGCTGCCGCTCGAGCTGTTTGTCCCGCCTCCGGTCCGCCGCCACGCGCTCGCCGATACGCACGAGAGCGAGCACCGTCAGGCCGCGGTTGCGTTCATCCGATTCGGCGGCACGGACGCGCTCGAGCCCGCGCCCCGGGCCGAAGCTATCGACGCGCTCGTCCGCATCGTGCAGGAGGCATGTGCCGCGCACGCGGTCACGTTTCTCGAGACCGACATCGACAAGACCGGCGGCCGCATCGTGCTCGTCGCCGGCGTGCCCGAGACCGAAGGCGGCGACGAGGAGCGGCTGCTGCGGACGCTGCGCGCGATCGTCGAGGCCGAGCCGCCGCTGCCACTGAGGATCGGCGCGAACCGGGGCCGCGTCTTTGCCGGGCTGGTCGGCACGTCGTTCCGGCGCACGTACACGATCCTCGGCGACACGGCAGCTCTCGCGGCGCGGCTGATGGCAAAGGCCGAGGACGGCCAGATCCTCGCCAGCGCCGCGATCGTCGAACGTTCGGCCACGCGGTTCGACACGCGCGCACTCGAACCGTTCCTCGTCAAGGGCAAGAGCGAGCCGGTGCGCGCTTTCGACCTCGGCTCGATCGCCGGCCGGGCGGCGTCGGCGCCGGCTCGGAGGCTCCCGATGGTCGACCGGCAGCGGGAACGAGCGCTGCTCGCCGCATCGCTCGGGACCGTCCGGGCCGGCTTCGGCAGCTTTGTCGAGCTGATCGGCGATGCAGGAATCGGGAAGTCTCGGCTGACCGAGGACCTCATGGAGCAGTGCGCGGACATGCGACGGCTCGAGACGGCGTGCGAGCAGTACGAATCGTCGACGCCGTACTTCCCGTTCCGCGACCTCCTGCGCCGGATCCTCGGCGTCGAGCTGAACGGCAGTGCCGGCACGAACAGCAGCCGGATTGCGGCGCGGCTGGACGAGGTCGCGCCGGACCTGAAGGAGTGGATCCCGCTCCTCGCGATTCCGCTGGACGTCGACGTCGAGCCGACGCAGGCCGTGAACGAGCTCGACCCCTCGTTCCGGCGTGCGCGCCTGCACGGGGTCGTCGCCGCGCTGCTCGAGCAGCTGCTGCCGGAGCAGACGCTGATGTTGTTCGAGGACGTTCACTGGATGGACGAGGCATCCTCGGACCTCCTCCGCCACCTCGGCACGCAGGTTTCGACGAAGCCGTGGCTCGCGTGTGCGACGCGGAGGCCGGTCGAGGGAGGGTTCTCGGCCCTCGAAGGAATCCCGCCGGTGCCGGCGATCACGCTGCGCCTCGATCCTCTCCCGGAAGCCGATGCGCACGAGCTCGCCGTCGCGGCGGGTGCAGACCGCGGGCTGCTCGACCACGAGCTGGTTGCGATCACTCAGCGCGCCGGAGGCAATCCGCTGTTCCTGCAGCAGCTCATCGCAGCCGGCGACGCTGCCGACGACGACGAGCTCCCCGAGACGGTCGAAGCCGCGCTCTCCGCCAGGATCGACCGCCTTGACCCGGGAGACCGCGCGCTCCTGCGCTGGGCGTCCGTCCTCGGTGTCTCGTTCTCCGGCAGCATCGTCGCCTCCGTGCTCGAGGAGGACGAGACGGCGGCAGAGGACTCCGAGGCATGGGACCGGCTCGCCGAGTTCGTGGAGCGAGATCCAGTCATCGCCGGAGGCTTCCGCTTCCGCCACGCGTTGATACGCGATGCCGCGTATGACGGCCTGCCGTACCGGAGGCGCCAGGAGCTGCACGAGCGCGTCGCACGCGTCTATGAGGAGCGGCACGCCGCCGACCCGGAAGAGGCTGCCGAGCTGCTCTCGCTGCATTTCCTCCGCGCGGGCGTGCACACAGAGGCATGGCATTACTCGCTCGTCGCAGGCCTTCGCGCGCAGGGCAAGTGGGCGAACGTCGAGGCGGCCGATTTCTACCGGCGCGCCCTGGATGCCGCACCCCACGTCGTCGCGCTCGAGGCCGACGCGGTGGCCGAGGTATGGGAGTCGCTTGCCGACGTCCTCGAGCTCGCGGGCGAGTTCGAGGACGCGGCAGCCGCCCTCGCCGAGGCGCGCGCACTCGCTCCCGCGCATGCGCAGGCAAGCCTGTTGCTGAAGGAGGGCAAGCTCCGCGCGGAGCGGATGGGTCGCTACGCGGAGGCGATCGACTGGTACGAGCGTGGTTACGCGGTCGCCGATGACTCGACTCGGCTTCCGCTCGCGATGGCGCACGCTGCAGCGCGCTTCCGGCAGGGCGAGTTCGAAGACTGCATCCGGCGCTGCAACGAGATCGTGAGGCAGGCGAACGAGAGAGCCGACCTTGCGACCCTTGCGCACGCCTACTACCTGCTGCACGTGCTGTACACGATGGCCGGCTCGCCGGATCGGGCTGCATTCCGCGGGCTGGCGCTGCCGATCTACGAGGAGCTCGGCGATCTCTCGGGGCAGGCGAGCGTCCTCAACAATCTCGGCATCGAGGCGTACTACGAAGGTCGGTGGGACCAAGCGCTCGAGCTGTACGAGCGGAGCCGTGAGCTGCGGCGACGTACCGGGGACGTGACGCAGGTTGCGGTCCAGACGAACAACATCGGCGAGATCCTCTCCGATCAGGGAAGGCTCGACGAGGCAGAGGAGCTCTTCCGCCAGTCGATGCATGTCGCCGACGCGGCCGGCCACGAGCTGACGTCGCACGTCGCCCGTAGCAACCTGGGACGCGCCGCGGCGCGTGCGGGGCGCTTCAACGAAGCGGAGAACCTCCTCGAGCACGCACTCCGGAGCTTCCGCAACATGGGCGCAATGTTCGTGATCGAGACGCAGGCGAGGCTTGCCGAGCTCGACGCACTGCGTGGACGTCCTGGCGCGGCGCTCGCGCGCGCGACGCCGACGCTCGACGCGGCACGTGAAGCAGGCGGCCTTGCCCCTGTTGAAGCGCTGCTGCATCGCGTCATCGGCGTCGCGCATGCAGAGCTCGGAGACATCGAATCTGCGCGCCGGGCACTCGACGAGGGTCTGGCGGTCGCCCGGAAAGCCGACGCACCCTTCGAGGTCGCGCTGACGTCGCATGAGCGCGGGCGCGTACTCGACGAGTCCGACGCTGAGACAGAGGCGGCGGCGATCTTCACGCGCCTCGGCGTGCTCGCCGTGCCCGAGCCACCGCTCCCGTAGGCCCCGCGCTGCGCGCCGAGACTGTCACGACTCGAGCTACGGCTCGTTATGCGCCGTACTTGCCCGCGCTCGCGCGGTCCTGGCCGGCCGGTATCCCGTACCGCGAGCTGGACTCGACACTCGTCGCAGTCGACCTCTCCGGATTCACAGCGCTCGCCGAGCGACTCGCACAGAAGGGCAAGGCGGGCGCCGAGGAGCTGATTCTCGTCGTGAGCGGGTGCTTCGAGGGCCTGATCGGAATCGCGTCCCGCCACGGCGGCGACGTCCTCAAGTTCCGCGGCGACGCACTGCTCCTTCTGTTCGACGGCGACGGCCATGCCGCCCGCGCGTGCCGCGCGGCCTCGCAGATGCAGTGGTTCATCGAGCACGCGGCCCCGGCGAACAGCACGGTCGGACCGGTCTCGCTCCGCATGTCGACGGGCGTTCACTCGGGCACGTGCCACTTCTTCATGGCCGGAACGTCGCACCGCGAGCTGATCGTCACCGGGCCGGCCGCGAGCGAGACGATCCGCCTCGAGTCGGAGGCGAATGCAGGCGAGGTGCTCGTCTCCGCCGCGACCGCCGCGGCGCTCGACCCCGGTTGGCTCGGCGGCGAACGCGGCACGGCGCGGCTACTCCGGCTCGACGCCGTCGACGAGAGACCCGGCGACGCGCCGGAGGTACCCGTCGTCGAGACGGACGAGCTCGCCGAGAGCCTCCCCGCACCGCTTCGCGCGGCTCTCGCTGCCGGCGTCGAGCCCGAGCACCGACACGTCGTCGCCGCGTTCGTGAAGTACACGGGTGTCGAAGCTGTCCTCGCCGACCAGGGACCGGCCGAGCTGCACGCACGGCTCGCACGGCTCGCGGAGGCGGCGGGAACGGCTGCCGACGACCTCGGGCTGACATGGCTCGAGTCGGACATCGACGTCGACGGTGGCAAGCTCTATCTCACTGCCGGCGCGCCGTCGTCGACCGGAGACGACGAGGGCGCGATGGTGCACGCGCTGCGCCGGATCGTCGCGACCGACACCGGGCTCGTCGTACGCGCAGGCGTGAACAGCGGGCTCGCGTTCGCGGGTGACGTCGGCGCGCACGACCGCCGCACCTACGCGGTCACCGGAGACACCGTAAACCTCGCGGCACGGCTCGCGGCTCGCGCCGAAAGCGGTGAGGTGCTCGCGACCGCCGCGGTGCTCGACGCCTCGACGACGCGCTACGAAACGCACTCGAAGCCGCTCCTCGTAAAGGGGAAGGAAAAGGCAGTAACCGCGTACAGCGTCGGTGCCCCGCTCGGCGGCAAGACCGAGCGAGCGCACGAGCTGCCGATCGTCGGCCGCGACGCCGAGCTCGAGGTGTTCGCGGCGGCGCTCGACTCCGCGCGGCGCCGGACGAGCCGGCTCCTGGAGCTCGTCGGCGAGCCGGGCATCGGCAAGTCGCGGCTCCTCGAGGAGCTGAAGCTGCGCGCGGTCGGGTTCCAGCAGCTCACGGCGAGCTGCGAGCCGTATGCCTCGTCGACCGCGTACGGCGCGCTGCACGACCTGCTCCGCCCGCTCGCGGGAATCACCCCTGAGATGACGGCGACCGAAGCGGGCGAGCAGCTGAAGCCGTGGGTCGAGTCGATCATGCCGGACCTCGCCCCATGGCTCCCGCTGCTCGCGATCCCGTTCAACGCAAGCGTCCCGCCGACGCCCGAAACGGAGCGTCTCGACCCGGGCTTCGTGCACGAGCGGCTCCACGAAGCGGTCGCGCAGTTCCTCCAGCGCGTGCTGATGATGCCGAGCCTCATCGTGATCGAGGATGCCCACTGGCTCGACGACGCGTCCGCCTTCCTTCTCCGAGACCTCACGCGCGCGGCAGCGCCTCTGCCGTGGATCGTCGTCGTGACCCGGCGGCAGGAAGGGCCCTCCTTCGTGTCGGACGAGTACGGTGACGTGCTCGAGCTCGCGCCGCTCGCGCCCGAGGCCGTCGCGCAGCTCGCGCTCGCTGCCGCCGGAGAGCATGCGCTGAGCGAGCAAGAGCTGGCGGCCCTCGGTGAGCGAGCCGGCGGCAACCCCTTTTTCGTACGCGAGCTCGTAGCCGCGGCGAAGGAGGACGGAACGGTCGACGCGCTCCCGCAGACGGTGGAGACGCTGATGACGGCGCGCATCGACACGCTCGATCCGACCGACCGGCAGCTGCTGCGTTACGCGTCGGTCGTCGGTCCCGGCTTTGAGCTCGACCTGCTCGAGGAAGTCCTCGCGGACCTCGTCGAAGACGTCGCCGCCCACGACCGCTGGGAGCGCCTCTCCGAGTTCGTGTCGTGGGACGGGCCGACGCGGCTGTCGTTCAAGCACGACCTGTTCCGCACGACGGCGTATCACGGGCTCTCGCTCGGCCGTCGCCGCGACTTGCACGGCCGCGTCGGCGCCGCGCTCGAGCGGCGCTCGGGCGAAGCAGCCGACGAGGCGGGCGCGCTGCTCTCGCTTCACTTCCTCGAGGCCGGCGTGTACGACAAGGCTTGGCGCTACGGCGTCCTCGCGGGCCACCGGGCGAAGCAGACGTTCGCGAACATCGTCGCGGCGGAGCTTTTCGAGCGTGCGCTCACCGCCGCCGGCGATCTCGAGGACGTCGAGCCGCGCCAGCTGGCCGATGTCTGGGAGGCGCTTGGCGACGTGCAGGAGATCTTCGCGAGCTACGAGCGCGCGGGGAGCTCGTTCTCTCGCGCGCGTGCGCTCGTGCCCGACGACGACGTGCTCCAGGCACGGCTCCTCTTGAAGGAGGGACGCCAGCGGGAGTGGCTCGGCGACTACTCCGACGCGCTCGGCTGGTACCAGCGCGGGCTCGGACGCGCCGAGGCGCACCCAGAGACGCAGGCCGAGATCGAGCTCGCATATGCATCCGTCCGCCAGCGCCAGGGCAAGTTCGACGAGATGGCGGAGTGGTGCGAGCGCGCGATCGAGCATGCTCAGCTCGCCGGCAGTCGGTCCGGCCTCGCGCACGCGTACTACCTACTCGACATGGCCCACACGCGCCTCGGCAAGCCGACGACCGAGTTCCGCCATCTCGCGCTGCCGATCTACGAGGAGATCGGCGACCTGCTCGGACAGGCGAAGGTGCTGAACAACCTCGGCGTCGACGCCTACTACGAGGGCGACTGGAGCCAGGCGATCGAGATGTACGGGCGCTGCCGCTCGGTCGCGCAGCAGGCGGGAGACGTCGTCTATGCCGCGATTGCGACGAACAACGTCGCTGAGATCCTCTCCGACCAGGGCCGCCTCGACGAAGCGCAGCCCCTCTTCGACGAGGCCCTGCGCGTGTTCCGCTCGTCGAAGTGGAACCTCGGCGTGCCGCTCGTCACGTCGAACCGCGGCCGGCTCGCCGCGCGCGAGGGGCAGTTCGACGAGGCCGACGAGCTCCTGCGCGAGGCGATCGCCGCCTGCGGCCGGCTCGGTGCCGACACGTGGGTGACCGAAGCGCAGGGACGGCTCGCGGAGCGCCACATCCTTGCGGGCGCCTACCGCGAGGCGCAGACGCTCGCTGCCGAGGTCGCGACTGCGGCCGGCGCAACCGCGCTCGGCGCGCTCGCCGAGCGCTGCCTCGGCTACGCGCATGTCCAGGCGCGCGAGTTGGCCGAGGCCCTGCCGCACCTGGAGCGGAGCCTCGAGATCGCGGAAGGGATCGGCGCAACGTACGAGATCGCGCTCACGCTGAAAGCGCTGGCGGACGCCGGCGCGCCGGAACAGGAGACGCGTCGCGCCCGCAGCAGGGCCCTCCTCTCGGACCTCGGCGTCCTGGCGGTGCCCGAGCCGCCGTTTCCCTAACGGCGCGCGCCGAGATACGTCGCGTTCGTCAGAAGCTGCGGGATGTCGCCCCGCGCGAGGTGCCCCTCGACCTGGGCGAGCACCTGTCCCTTGTATTCGGTCGTCGTCGTCCAGGCATAGCTCTCGCGGTGCGGCAGGATGACGATCGCCTCCACGGTCCACTCGTCGGAGCGGAGCGAGTGCACAGCCGCAACGGCGATCTGGCCCAGACGCACGATCGCGCGCGGGATCATCGACAGCAGCCAGAGGATGGCGTCGAACAGCATCAGCGCTGCCTGCGCCTGGGGGTACGGGTGGGTGTCGTCGAGCCCGGTGTCCCACGCGTCCTGCTCGCGAAGCTGGATCTTGTAGGCGTAGATCTCCCAGGCGCGGCCGTCGGGACTCTCCACCCGGGCCGAGGGACGAAAGACGCTCACTTGTAGATTGTCGCCGCGTGAAGGGCCTGCGTGACAAGCGTGTCGTCGTCACCGGCGGCACGAGCGGGATTGGCGAGGCGACGAGCCGCCGCTTCCTCGAGGAGGGCGCTCGCGTGGTCGCGCTTGCACTCGGCGAGGCAGAAGTGGCGACCGCGGCAGAGCGGATACCCGGGCTCGACGCGTTTCGCTGCGACGTCGCCGACGAAACACAGGTCGCCGACGCATTCCGACGCATCGACGAGTTGCTCGGCGGCGTCGATGTGCTCATTGCGAACGCCGGTATCTCGATCCGCAAGCCGTTCCTCGAGATCGAGGAGGCCGACTGGCGACGCGTGCTCGACGTGAACCTCACGGGCGTCTTCCACTGCGCGCAGCAGGCCGCACGGCGGATGGACGCCGCGGGCGGGGGCGTGATCCTGATGACCGCCTCGACGAACGGGCTGACCGGGCACAAGTATTACGCTGACTACAACGCATCGAAGGCGGGCGTGATCCTGCTCGCGCGCACCATGGCGCTCGAGCTTGCACCGAAGATCCGCGTCAACGCGGTGTGTCCGGGCTACGTGCTGACGCCGATGCAAGAGGCCGAGTACACGCCGGAGATGCTCGCGGCGGTCGATGCCGGGATCCCGCTCGGCCGCCACGCCCGCCCCGAGGAGCTGGCCGCGCTCTACGCCTTTCTCGCGAGTGACGAGGGCGCGTACTTCACGGGCGCCGTCATCTCGATGGACGGCGGCGAAACGGCCTAGCCCGCTGCGCAACGGTTGCGGAACCTAATGCGAGACGGCGGCGGCAGCGAGCTCCGAGACGAGCGTGTCCGTATGGAACCGCTCGAGTGCGAACGGAGCGATCAGGTCGGGCGTCTTCCCCGTCGCAACGAGCTCTGCGAGCGTCGTGCCGACGATCGGCGCCGCCTTGAAGCCGTACGTGCCCCACCCCGCCGACACGTGGAAGCCCTCCACCTCCGTCTGCCCGAGGATCGGGCTGTAATCGGGCGAGAGATCGCAGAGCCCGGTCCACGTGCGCAGCACGCGCAGCCGCTCCAGCCGCGGGAAGAGCTCGAGCGTGTGCCGTGCCGAGTACTCGAGGAACGGGAAGGTGCCGATCGACTTGTAGGTCGTGTACGGCTCGATCTCGGCACCGATCAGGAACTCGCCGCGATCGGTCTGCGACACGTACACGTGCATCTGCGCGGACACGATGATCACGTCGAGGAACGGCTTCACCGCCTCGGTGACGAACGCCTGCAGGATGTGCGTCGTGATCGGCAGGCGCACCCCCGCGAGCCCGCAGACGAGTGTCGACCAGCCGGCTGTCGCGCTGACGACGGTGCCCGCCTCGATGCGGCCGCGGTTCGTCTCGACCCCGGTAACCCGGCCGTTCGACTGCTCGATGTCGGTGACGGTCGTGTAGGGGTGGATCTCGACGCCGGCGCGGTCGGCGCCGCGCGCGAGGCCCCAGACGACGGCGTCGTGCCGGATGATCCCGCCGGGCGGGTGATACAGCGCTCCCATGATCGGCCACGTCGGCTTGTCGGAGAGATCGAGCTGCGGGCACAGGCGCGCGATCTCGCCCGGCAGCACGACGCGCGAGTCGATGCCGAGCAGCTGGTTGACCTCGGCGCGCTCCTGCATGACGTTCATCGCGCGGTCGGAGTGCCCGAGCGTCAAGTGCCCGTGCTGCGAGAACATCAGATTGAAGTCGAGCTCCGCGGAGAGCTGCTCGTACAGCTTCACGCTCTGCGAGTAGAAGGCCGCTCCCTCCGGCGTGCGGTAGTTCGACCGGATGATGGTCGTGTTGCGCCCTGACGCGCCCGAGCCGATGTACGACTGCTCGAGGACGGCGATGTTCCGCACGCCGTGGTTCTTCGCGAGGTAGTACGCGGTTGCGAGGCCGTGCGACCCGCCGCCGATGATCACGACGTCGTAGCGGCGCTTCAGCTCGCCGCGCGGACGCCACATCCGGCGCACGCGAAACAGGTCCTTCATCGTCCCAGCCCTCGCGCCATGTCGTTCACGACCTCGGCGACGAACTGACCGAGCTCCTGAGGGACGAAGAGCCGGAAGCGCTCGCCGCCACGCCGCTCGATCAATGCCGTCGTTCCGCGGGCGATCGACCCGATCGCCGGTAGCGCTTCGAGGTCGAGCTCGGTGAGCCGTCGCATCAGGTCCTCGCCCTCGACCTCGAGCGCCGCGAGCGCCGCGGTCATGTCGTACACACGGTAGCCCTCCCCGACCAGCCGGTCGCGCTCGCTGCGCACGTCGCCTTCCAGCACGAGAAGCGCGCGGCCGGGGCCGAGGGGAATCGCGTCGAGCAGATCGACGTCGCCGCGGACCTCGAGTTTCCCGAGCTGCGAGACGTCGTCGAACGCCGCACCCGGAACGTGACGCAGCGGCGAGACGCCGTCGACGTCGGCCTCGTGCGGCGAGAGGAACGCAAGCCGGCTCACGACCGCAGCAGCGCTCCCCTGGGGTCGTAGAACGGCGCGAGCGTGACTGCCGCATCGTGCAGCACGCCGTCGATCCGGATCGCAATCGTCTCTCCCTCTTCGGCACGCTCCGGCTCGACCCAGGCAAGACCGATCACATTGCCGAGACGCTCGCTCACGCGCGCGCTCGTGACGCGGCCCGTCGAGCGCCCGTCGCGCACCACCTGTGCGCCCTCCGGCGGCAGGACGTCCGCCGGCAGCGTGAAGCCGACGAGGCGCTCGCGCACCGTGACGTGCGGCAGCGCCCACTTGCCGACGAAGTCCTCCTTGTCCTGCTTGACGATCCACGGCATGCCGGCCGCGATCAGATTCGACTCGGAATCGGTGTCCTGGCCGACGATCACGTGCGCCTTCTCGAGGCGAAGCACGCGCTGCGGCTCGAGCCCGAACGGGCGGGCGCCGCCCGACACGAGGGCGTCCCACAGATGCTCGCCGACGCTCGCCGCGCAGTGCAGCTCGAACCCGAGCTCGCCGACGAAGCCGATGCGAAGCGCGAGACACGGCACACCGGCGACGCGGATCTCCTTCGCATCGAGGTACTTGAACGCCTCGTTGGAGACGTCCGCGTCTGTCAATTGCGCGAGCGCGTCTCGCGCCTGCGGCCCCGCGAGGTTCACGGCCGCGAGGGCGCCGGTGACGTTGACGATCTCCGCGTCGTAGCCCCAGATTGCGTTCCACCACTCGAACCACTCGCAGACGCTTTCGGAGCCGGTCGACGTCGTCGTGACGTAGAAGAGCTCGTCGCCGAGCCGCGCGACGGTGCCGTCGTCCATGATGCGACCGCCGTCGGTGGTCAGCACGCCGTAGCGGATGCGCCCCGTCCTCAGGTCGGCGAAGCGGTTCGGGTAGAGCCGCTCGAGCAGCTCTGCGGCGTCGGGACCCTCGACGAGGATCTTTCCGAGCGTCGAGACGTCGATGACGCCGAGCGCCTCGTGCACAGCGCGCACTTCTGCTGCCGGGTCGCCGTAGGAGTGCGGCCGCTTCCAGGCGCCGGTCCACATGACGTTGGCACCGAGCTCGTCGCTCCGGTGATGGATCGGCGAGCGCTTCAGCGGCTCGTAATGGCGGCCGGCAAGGAGTCCCAGCTCGACCGGCTGCCACGGCGGGCGCGCCGTTGTCGTGCCGATCGCCGACTCGTCCGTGCCGGTCTCGCGCGCCATCAGCCGAATCGACGGGAGATGGCAGAGCTTGCCCTGGCACGGCCCCATCGTCACGGTCGTGTAGCGCTTCGCGAGCTCGATCGAGTCGAAGCCCTCGGCGACCGCGCGCTTCACGTCCTTCGTCGTGACGTCCTCGCAGATGCAGACGAAGCACTTGTCGCCTCCGCCGTCCAGCCGGGCCGTCGCAGGCCTCTGGCTGAGCTCGCCCGCGGCGGAGCCTACGACCTCGACACCCGGCGGCAGCTCGGTCGGCACGAAGATGCCGCGCCGCGGCTCGTACTCGACGCGCGCGCCCACCTGCGCGAGCAAGGAGTACGCAGGCTGGCGCCCGCCGGACACGACGAGCACGTCGCAGTCGATGTTCCGGCCGTCGAGCAGGACCGATGTGAGCCTGCCGCGGCGCCCGCTCGCGGCAAGCTGCGACGGCATCTGCGCGACGGCTGCGATCTCGACGCCGGCTCGGATCAGCTGGTTCCGGACGCTCGGCAGCTCCTGGTCGACGATGACCGCGCGCGTTCCCGGCTTGAGCGCCCAGTCGTCGACCATTCTGCGAACGGCGCTCGGCAGCATGACGCCCACGAGGTCGTTCCCCGGGAAGACGAGCGTCTGCTCGAGCGCTCCCGTCGCAACGACGATGCGGTCGGCTCGAATGCGGTAGAGCACGTCCCCGGCATCGACCGGCACGAGGCCGCCCTCGTAGATCGCGAGCGCGGTCGCGGGTGCAAGCACCTCGTACGCAGCGTCGTGGCCGCCCTGCTCGTCGACGAGCAGCACCTCGCCGCCCGCAGCGGCCGCAGCGGCGCGGCCAGAGCGGCCGCCGCCGATCACGAGCACGTCGACGCGCCGGTGCTCGGTGTCGTAGCGACGATGCGATCCGTTCTCCGGGACGCGGCCGAGCCCGGCGAGGTTCCGAAGCACCTTCTCGTAGAGCGGCCACGCTCGGCGAGGCCGGATCATGGTGCGGTAGTAGAAGCCGACCGGCGTGAACGGGCCGCCGATCTTGTCGGTGATAGAGAGGAGATCGCGGTCGACCGACCCGAGGACGTTCTGCGCCTTCACCTGCGCACCCGGGCGCACGGGCTCGACGCACACGCGGACATTGGGAGTCCCGTCGACCGTCATCATGCAGTTCGGGCAGCGACCCGAGCAGCAGAGCAGCCCTCGCGGCCGGTGGTACTTGAAGCTGCGGGAGAACACACGCCGTCCCGAAGCGAAGAGCGCGGAGCCGACCGTGTCGCCCGGGAAGGCGTCGATCGGCGCGCCGTCGTAGAAGAACCTGACGTGCCTCGAGCGATCGATTCTCTCCCCGGGCTGCGAGCGGAGGCGCATCAGACGGTGGGACCGCCGGGGACGGTCGCGTCACTCGACGCCGCACGGCCCGCGCCGACGGGCGGGGGGATCTCGGTACGCAGCACCTCGTTCGTACGCGTGTCTCGCTCGGCCACGAACCACACGCCACAGCCGGTGCGGTGATACCACCACTCCCGCTGGACGCCGGCGACGTTGTCGCGGAAGTACACGTAGTCCGACAGGTCGCGCAGCGACGGCTCGGGCCCGGGACGCCGCGTAACCTCGCCCTGGAAGCGGAACTCGTTCACGTCGCGCGGCCCGCACGACGGGCAGGCGAGCAAAAAGGACATTATTGCGTTCTCCGCAATTGCATCCTGTACCATGGGATGCTACTCCTGATGGCGCGTACCGGTCAACCATCGCGCGAGCGCGTGGCGGCGACGGGCAGGTCGCTCGCGATCCTCGACGTCCTCGCCGCAGGCGGCTCGCTCGGCACGAACGAGATCGCGCGTCGCATCGGCACAAATGCGAGCACCGTCTCGCGTCAGCTCGGCACGCTCGTCGAGGCGCAGCTCGTCGAGCACGTCGGCGGGCAGTACCGGCTCGGCATCCGCCTCGTCGAGCTCGCGGACGCGGTGCTCGCGCGGCTCGACGTGCGCACGGTCGCCCGCCCCCACCTCGAAGCACTCGTCGACGAGGTGAACGAGACGGCGACGCTCTCCGTCCCGGCCGATCCCGACGCGATCACGGTCGACATCGTCGCGTCGCAACACTACGTGCAGGGCGCGTCGCGACTCGGCCGTCCGTCGATCGCGCACGCGACCGCAGCGGGCAAGGTGATGCTGGCGTTCACCGACCGGCGACCCATGACGCAGCTCGAGGCCTACACCGACAAGACGATCACCGACCTCGGCGTGCTCGACGCCGAGCTCGAGCGCGTGCGCCGGCGGGGCTGGGCAGACGCCTACGAGGAACGCGAGCCCGGGCTCAACGCGATCGCGGCGCCTGTGTGGTCGAGCGGCGGCGAGCTGGCCGGAATCATCGCGCTCCAGGGGCCCGCCCCGCGCTTCGGACGCGCGTCGGCACGCGTGGCTCTCCCGCTGCTGCTCGAACGGACCGAAGCCGTCTCGCGCGAGCTCGGCGCGCCTTCCTAGGACGGCTTGCCGAGAGCCCGTTCGGCGCTGCGGGCGAGATCGACGGCGGTCGCGAGCAAGATCGCGACGAAGACCCCTGCCAGGATGCTCGCGAGGATGAGGTAGCGCAGTGCGTCCTTCCGCGCCTTGTCGAAGCGCTGCTGCTCTGCGCTTGCCCGTGCGTCCTCGAGCGTCGCGAGATCCTGCGTCGCGGCAGCCGCCCGCTGGAAGTTCCCGATCTCCGGACCGAGGAAGAGACGTCGCACCTCGCCCTCGTGGCCCGCGCGGAGCGCGGCATACGCCTGCCTGTCGACTCGCATGAAGTCCTCGAACGCCTGCCGGATGTCCCGAACGACGGCTTGCTCTTGCCGCCCGTCGAGCTCTCGCTCCGCGCGCGAGAGATCTCGGCGGAAATCGGCGACCGAGCGCAGGAAGATCGGCCGGCTCTTGCCGTTGTCGTAGCCGTAGGCAGTCTGCCACCCGTTGAAGTCGGCGATGTCGAACTTCAGCTCGAGTGCGAGCGCGCGGTCGTCTGCGGCGTTCTGGACGGAGTCGAACCGGTCGGAGAGGTTGCTCATCGCCCAGATGCCGACGCCGGCCGTGAGCGCAAGCCCCGCGATCGTGACCGCGATTGCTGCGTAGAGCTTCGCCCGGATCGTCACGGCGCGCCCACCGGTTGAGCTGCAGCCCCCGACGGCGGTTCGACGGTCTCCATGTCCGTATGAAGCAGGCGCAGGCGGCGCGCGAGCCACGCCTTCGTCGTCGACTGCACAGCGAGCGTCACGACGATCGCGAGGGCGACGGTGGTCACGACGATCTCGGAATGCGGCACGTGCATGCTGACGATGATCCCGGCCACCGCGGCAGGCACCACGCCGGTCTCGCGCGTCCAGGCCAGGAAGAGCATCTCGCTCCGCGTCCAGCGTCCCCGACGGTCTACGAGCAGGCACGCGAGCACCGTGAGCGGACGGGCGACGAAGATCAACGCTGCGATCACCGCGAGCGAGGGACCGAGATGGTCGGCCATCGCGCGCCACGGAAGGTTGGCTCCGAGTGTGATGAAGACGAGCATCACCATCACGTCGGCGATGACCGCGACCAGGACCCGGACCTCCTCGGAGTGGCGCACGTGCATCTCCAGTCCGAGGCGACCCATGTTCGCGACGATCAGCCCGGCTAGGAAGGCGCCGAGGTAGCCGCTGCCGCCGGCGGAGTCGATCGAGAAGAAGCTCCCCGCAACGACGGCGATCACTGCGATCGCCGCCGACTCGCTCCAGATGCCGGCCCGGCGACTCGAGATTGCGGCGGCGAGCACGATTCCGAACGCGAACCCGAGTCCGGTCGACAACGCGAGGTCGGAGAGGAAGCTCATCATCGGGTCGGTCAGCGACGCGCGACCGCTGAGAACGACGCCGGCGAACGCGAGCGCGAGAACGGCGCCGGTGGGATCGTTGAGCGCAGACTCGGCGATGATCGTCTGCGAGACCTTCGGCCGTACGCCGAGACGCTCGAACAGCGGGATGAGGATTGCGGGATCGGTGGGTGCAAGCGTCGCGCCGATCAGCAACCCGGTCGTCAGCGGCAGCCCGAAGGCGAGCGCAGCAACGGATCCCGTGACGGCGGCCGTGAGGACGACACCGGGGATGGCGAGCAGCAAGAGGCCGATCGCGACACGGCTCAGCACGGACACAGACAGCTGCATTCCGCCGTGAAAGAGGATGAACGACACGCCGAGCGTGAGGATGAGCTCTGCACCCATCGAGTCGAGAGGCACCTCGATCGCTCCGGACACCGACGGACCGAGGACCGCTCCCGCCGCGAGCAGCAGCAGCATGTGCGGGACGCGCAGCAGATCGGCGACGAGCCGCGCCGCGAGCCCGGCAACGAGCATCAGCGTGATCGTGAGGATCACGTCCTTGGTGGTCATCGCCCCGATTGTGAGGGAGGCGGCGGGTTGCGCGAAGGCGCCCGATCCCCCACGATGGTCTCGTGCTCGTCTTCATCCTGCTCGGTTGGGTCCCCATACCGCTCCTGCTCGCGCTCGCGGTCGCCCTCTATCTGACCGTCATCGAGCTCCGGTCACTGAAGCCGCACTGGCAATGGTGGGCGTGGTGGCTTCTGCTCGTGTTCATGACCCACTTCGTCGGCTATCTGCTCCTGAGGACGTATGCGCTCTACCAGCGCTGGACCCTCCGACGCTCGCGCGCTTAGAGACCGGCCGCTCTTCCGGGTGCTCGCGCTCGCGGCGGTCCTGGCCGCGGCGTTCCTCGCCACGAAGGGCTGCGCGTCCAGCGGAGCCAAATACAGCGCCAAGGACGCGATCGCGATCGCTCGCAAGCAGCTGGACTTCACTCCGAAGTGCGTCCAGATCCGGTACCTCCGCATCGGCTTGAAGTCGGAGCCCATCTGGGCCGTCGCGCTCTGGACGCTCAAGAACGGCCGGTTCGACCGGCTGACGAACGTCATCGTCGCTGCGAGAACCGGCAAGGTCGTCTCCGTGAGGAAGCAGCCGCCGACGAACAGCACCCCGGCGCAATGCCGAGCGCCGGTGTAGATCGTCTACACGTCGAGCGCCGAAAAGGTGGGCGAGAACGACGTGGGAAGCATCGATTCCCGCGCCGTATGTTTGGCCGCAGGTAGCGGCGTCCTCCCTAGGAGCCTCGATGGCTGACCAGCTGAAGCTGGACTCACAAGTCCTCGCCGAGCAGTTCTACTACTTCACCGTCGTCATCATGTGGCTGATCCACGTCGGCTTCATGTCGTACGAAGCCGGCGCGGCGCGGCGCAAGAACGTCATGTCGACCGCGATGAAGAACATCCTGACGATCGCGGTCGTCACGCCGTCGTTCTACTACTTCGGCTGGTACATCTACGGCTGCTTCGAGCACGGCGGGCCTGCGCAGGGGCACGGGGGGCCGAGCCCTGAGTTCCCGGGCTTCTGCGGTCAGACGGCGCCGTGGTCGGCGAACCTCGGCCCGAACCTCACGGACCACATCAGCATCGTCTTCTTCCTCGCGTTCCTCCTTTTCTCGTGGACGACGGCGTCGATCATGTCCGGCGCCCTCATCGAGCGCGTGCGCCTGTCCGCGTATCTCATTCTCGCCGTCCTGCTCGGCTCGGGCGTCTGGATCATGGACGCCGCGTGGGGCTGGAGCGCCGGTGGCTGGCTCACCACGAAGTTCGGCTTCCACGACTCGATCGCCTCTGCAGTCGTGCACGGGGTCGCGGGTGCCTTCACGCTGGGCGTGCTGCTCAACGTCGGGCCACGCATAGGCAAGTACGACGTGAGGGGCAGAGCCCGGACCTTCCGAGGCCACAACACGCATCTGACCTTGATGGGGCTGATGCTCATCTTCACGGGGTTCTACGGCTTCTACGCCGCGTGCCTCGTGATCCAGTCGACGATCTTCCCTGGCTGGCTCAACATCTACCTGTCGCCGACGACGCTCGGGGCGATCGCGGCGGTGATCACGTTCGGCTTCGCCGGCGGGTTCACCGGAGCCTGGTTCGCGAGCGGAGGCGATCCGTTCTGGACCTTGTCGGGCGGCCTCGCGGGCGTCATCTCGGTCTCCGCGGGCGCAGACGTCTATCACCCGTCGCTCGCCTACCTCCTGTCGGCCGCCGCCGGGATGGTCGTCGTCTGGGTCGGCGGCTACATCGAGCGGACTCTGCGGGTGGACGATGCCGTCGGGGCGGTGGCGGTGCACGGCTTCACCGGCTTCCTCGGGATCTTCTACGTCGGCATCTTTGCGGGCGGGTTCCCCACCGGCGTGAACAACGTCCCGAGCTCGTTCGGTGGGCAGCTGATCGGGTTCCTGACGTTCTTCCCGCTCGGCTTCATCCCGGGTTTCGTCGCGAGCTGGCTGCTGAAGAAGGCCGGCCTGCTGCGGGTCCCGCCGGAGGTCGAGCTCGAAGGCCTCGACATGGCCGAGTTCCAGCAGGACTTCTATCCGGAGTTCGGCCGCGAGCCGGAGCTCGTCATCACACCGGACGGCGTCGTCGTCCCGTCCGGCCCGATCCTGCTCGAGGAGTATCAGCGCGTGCTGGCCTTCAGTAGCGCCGACACGAGAGGGGGCGCACCATGATCGACAGTGCTCCGTTCCATGGGTGGAGCGACAAGGTCACGGTCTTCTGGACGTTCGGGGACGGCACGCCGACGTACATCCTGACCGTGCTCGGGATCATCTTGATGGTCGGGTCGATGATTGCCTGGATGTGGCTCGAGGAGAAGAAGCTGACTGCTCAGGCCGCGCGGCTGAACGCCGCCGGCGGTCAACTCGGGAGGCTCACGCCGCCGTCTGGGCCCGGATCGGGAGGCGACGATGCCTAGGAAACAGGTCGAGTTCCCGCCGGAGCAGACTCACCTCGCGTGGCTGACGCCGGCGCTGCTCGGGTTCTCCGTCTTCTGCGTGATCCTGACGATCATCCTCATCTACACCGTCGAGGACGGCCCGTTCATCGGGCCCTGGGGCTAGCCGTTGGCCCTGACCCTGCGCTGCGAGATCTGCGGGCGCCACGAGGTCAACGGCCTTCTGTCGTCGGCCGCGTGGGCACGCGTTGAGGAAGCGGGGCCGCTCGCGTGCCCGGACTGCGTCCAGCAGCACGAGGACTGGCGCGACCGCCTGACGGCGGCTGCGGAAGACCGCGCTTAGCTCTTCTCGACGCCGGGGATCCAGTTCGTGCCGGCGAGCGGCACGCGCGCCATCGCGGCGGCTTCGACTGTCAGCGCGACGAGGTCCTCCGGCTCGAGGTTGTGCACGTGTGTCTTGCCGCACGCGCGGGCGAGCGTCTGCGCCTCGAGCGTGAGCACCCTGAGGTAGTTCGCCACCCTCCGGCCGGCGACGACCGGATCGAGCCGCGCGGCGAGCTCCTCCTCCTGCGTCGAAATGCCGGCGGGGTCTCGCCCTGCCTGGTAGTCGTCGTAGAAGCCGGCCGCGCTGCCGAGCTTGCGGTACTCCTCGTCGAGCTCCGGGCTGTTGTCGCCCATGGCGATGAGCGCCGCGGTGCCGATCGAGACCGCGTCGGCTCCGAGCGCGAGCGCCTTCGCCACATCGGCGCCGCTGCGAATTCCTCCGGAGATGATCAGCTGTACCTCACGGTGCATGCCGAGCTCCTGCAACGCGTCGACGGCAAGCCGCGTCGCGGCAAGCGTCGGTATGCCGGCGTGCTCGATGAAGACGTCCTGCGTCGCGGCGGTGCCGCCCTGCATCCCGTCGACGACGATGGCATCCGCGCCTGCCTTCACGGCGAGCTGAACGTCGTAGTACGTGCGCGTCGCGCCGACCTTCACGAATACCGGCTTCTCCCAGTCCACGATCTCGCGCAGCTCGTGGATCTTGATCTCGAGGTCGTCCGGCCCGGTCCAGTCCGGATGGCGCGACGCGCTCCGCTGGTCGATGCCCTGCGGCAGGTCGCGCATCGTCGCGACGCGATCGGAGATCTTGTGGCCGAGCAGCATCCCGCCGCCGCCCGGCTTCGCGCCCTGGCCGACCACGATCTCGATCGCGTCGGCGCGGCGCAGGTCGTCCGGATTCATGCCGTAGCGCGACGGCAGCAGCTGGTAGACGAGCGTCTTCGAGCTCTGGCGCTCCTCCTGGGTCATCCCGCCGTCGCCCGTCGTCGTCGAGGTGCCGACCTCGGTTGCTGCCCGGCCGAGCGCCTCCTTCGCCGGCGCGGAAAGCGCGCCGAAGCTCATGCCGGCGATCGTGACCGGGATCTTCAGCTCGAGCGGCTTCTTCGCGAAGCGCGTTCCGAGGACGACGTCCGTCGCGCACTTCTCGCGGTATCCCTCGAGCGGATAGCGTGAGATGCTCGCCCCCAGCAGCAGCAGGTCGTCGAAGTGCGGCAGCCGGCGCTTTGCGCCGAAGCCACGAATGTCGTAGATCCCCTCGCGCGCGGCCCGCTGGATCTCCGCGATCGTCGTGCGGTCGAAGAGGTAGGACTCGCGCAACATCAGTACGCCCCCGCGTTGTCGACCTTGAAGTTATAGAGCTGTCGGGCCGAGCCGTAGCGGCGGAACTCAGCCGGGTCGACATCGTCGAAGCCCGCCTCCGCCAGGAGCAATCGAAGCTCGGCGACGTGATGCTTGGCCAGCTCCTTCTCGATGCAGTCTGCGCCGAGCCCCGCCACCTCGCCGCGGACGTAGATGTGTGTCTCGTAGATCGAGTCGCCGAGCGCTTCGCCCGCGTCGCCGCAGACGACGAGGCGGCCGCGCTGCGCCATGAACGCGCTCATGTGCCCGATCGACCCGCGGACGACGATGTCCACACCCTTCATCGAGATGCCGCACCGGGCGCCGGCGTCCCCATGGACGACGAGCAGCCCGCCCCGACCCGTCGCGCCCGCCGACTGGCTCGCGCTCCCGTCGACGACGACGGAGCCCGACATGATGTTCTCCGCGACGCCCGTGCCGGCGTTGCCGATCACGCGCACCGCAGCGTGCTTGTTCATGCCGGCGCAGTAGTAGCCGACGTGTCCCGCGATCTCGACCTCGACCGGCGCGTCGAGCCCGCACGCTACCGCGTGCGCTCCGTTGGGATTGAGGATGCGCCAGCGCGCCGGTTCAGGGTGGTCGCCGTCGAGGTCGTGAAGCCGCTGGTTGAGCTCGCGAAGGGGCGTCGACGCGAGGTCGACGACCTCGGCGCCCGTCAGCGTCTCCACCGTCATGCGGCGAGGGCTGTTTCCCACGCGTAGACGACGGTCGGCTCCGGCTCCCACATGCGCGCCTCCGCTGCACCGGGCAGAACGGCGATCGCGCGGTACTCGGACGCCATTGCGACCCAGTCGTCCGTCTCCGCGAGCACCGCCGGCTTGCACGCGATCGGGTCGCGGAGGACGGCAAAGCCGTCGGCGGTTCCGACGAGAAACGTGTAGAACCCGTCGAGATCGTCGAGGCACCCTTCGAGCGCCTCCTCGAGCGTCGCGCCTTCTCGAAGCCGCCAGGCGAGATAGCCGGCGGCGACCTCGGTGTCGTTCTCGGTCCGGAACTCGATGCCTTCGCGCCGGAGCCGCTCGCGCAGACGGTTGTGGTTCGAGAGCGAGCCGTTGTGCACGAGGCAGAGGTCGTGGCCGGTGGAGAACGGGTGCGAGCCCTCCGTCGTGACGCGGCTCTCGGTTGCCATCCGCGTGTGTCCGAGCCCGTGCGAGCCCTGGAAGTCGCCCAGGGCAAACCGCTCGGCGAAGGCGCGCGGCCGGCCTACCTCTTTGTAGATCTCGATCACACGGCCCGCGCTCATCACCCGTACGCCGGGGTGCTCGCTCCGCACGCGCGTCTCTGCCTCGTCGGCATCTCCCTCGACGAGCAGAACCGCGTGGCGCGCGCGGACGTCGAGAAGCTCTCCGCCGAGCGCGCTCCAGTCCATGCCGTCGTCGGCGGAGTAGAGCGTCAGCTTGCTGCAGCCGTCGGGCGCGGGATCGCGGTAAACGGCGACGCCCGCGCTGTCCGGTCCGCGCGCATCCATCTCGACGAGCATTGCCGACAGGTACTCGCCGAGCCGCGGCTCGAGCTCCGGCGACTTGCAGAACAACCCCACGATCCCGCACATGGTGCGAACTCCTATGGACGATTTCTACATACGATAGAGCTACTTTCCCTGGTTGAGCGCCATCCGTCCTCGCTCCACTATGGAGATTTCCTCCATAGTTCTAGAAGCGGGTCAGGTACTCGGTGATCTCCCAGGGCGTGACCTGCTCGTGGTAGCGGCTCCACTCCTCCCGTTTGACGCGGATGAAGTAGTCGGCGTAGTCCTCGTTCCGGCCCTTGCCGAGCGCCGCGCGCATGACGTCGTCTTGCTCGAGCTCGACCGTCGCCTCCATCAGGTTCGAGGGCAGGGTCTTCAACCCGCGGGAGCTCAGCTCGTCGTACGAGACGCTGTAGAGGTTTTCGGCGTTCGGCTCGCCCGCGTCGAGCTCCTTCTCGATTCCGTCGAGCCCTGCGGCGAGCACGACGGACGCAGCGAGATACGGATTCGTCGACCCGTCGATCGTCCGGTCCTCGATCCGGCCCGGCCCCGGGATGCGCAGCATCTGCGTCCGGTTGTTGTAGCCGTACGAGATCCAGACCGGTGACCACGTCGCCCCGCTCGTCGTCGAGCCGAGCTTGAGCCGCTTGTATGAGTTGACCGTCGGCGCCGTGACGGCGCTGTAGGCGCGCGCATGCGTCTTCAAGCCGCCGATGAAGTGGTACGCCGTGTCCGACAGGCCGAGACCGCGCGGATCGTCCTCGTCGAGAAACAGATTCGTGTCGCCGTCCCAGAGCGACATGTGGAAGTGGCAGCCGTTGCCCGTCAGCTGCGTGAACGGCTTCGGCATGAAGGTCGCGATCATCCCGTCCCGCTCGGCGAGCGTGTGGACCATGTACCGGAAGAAGATCGCGCGGTCGCAGCTGACGAGGGCGTCGTCATAGGTGAAGTTCTGCTCGAACTGGCCGTTCGCGTCCTCGTGGTCGTTCGCGTAGTTCCCCCAGCCCATCTCGTTGCAGTACCTGGAGATCGTGGTGAGGAAGTCGTACCGACGCGTCAGGCCCGCCATGTCATAGCACGGCTTGTCGAGGGTGTCGGCCGAATCGGCGATCCGGATCGAGCCGTCGTCGTTGCGCTGCACGAGGAAGTACTCGAGCTCGAGCCCGATCTTGAAGTCGTAGCCGAGCTCCTTCGCCCGCGCGAGCTGACGACGCAGGATCGTCCGCGGGCAGTACGGCCACGGCTCTCCCTCGACGGTGATGTCGCACGCGAACCGGGCGAGATTCTGCTGCCAGGGAACGAGCGTGAAGCTCGCGAGATCCGGCATCGCCGCGATGTCCGGATCGCTCGGCATCTGCCCGATCTCGCCGGCCGCGAAGCCCGCGAAGCCGGCGCCGTCGTTCACGAGGTCGCCGAGGTTCTGGGCAGGCACGAGCTTCGCGCTCGGGCGCCCGTACATGTCGACGAACTGCGCGAAGAAGAACTCGACCCCTTGCCGCTCGGCGATCTTTCTGATCTCGTCCAGCGTCGGCCCCGTGGCGAGCGCCATTCGATCCTCCTTGTCGGATGGGCCGCCCGGTTGTATCACCGGCCCAAGAGCTGCCGGGAGGGTGGATTTCTCCACATCTCGCGGCGGTTCATGTGTGCGGCGTCGCCGTTCCGAGCGCGGCCCGGAGCCGCACCATCTTGACCGCGATCTCGATCATCAACCAGTCGTCGCGGCGGAGGTCGATCCCCGTGAGGTCGGCGATCCTGCGCAGCCGCTGGCGCAGGGTGTTCGGGTGGACGTAGAGCGCGTCGGACGTCGCGCTGATGTTGCCCCGCCGGCTGAGGAACTCCTCGAGCGTCGCGAGGAGCGAGGCGCCGCGTTCGCCGTCGTACTCCGCCAGCTTCGCGACGGCGTCGATCGTCGAGTCACGGGCGTTCGGGTCGAGCGCGATCCGAAGCAGGTACTTGTACGGGCCCAGCTCGTCGTACGCGAGGACGCCGCGATCGCGGCGTGTCACCGCGGCGCCCAGCAACGCGTGGCGGGCCTCCTCGAAGCCGTGCGCGAGCGCCGCCGCGCCGACGCAGACGCTCGACACCCCGATTGCCGACGCTCCCTCGGAGTCGGCGTGGATCCGGCGGAGCTCGTCCGCGACAATGCCCGCCCCGTCGGCGCGGACGGGAACGAGCGCCCTGAGCGTCTGATCTCGGCGGTCGAGCAGCGTCCCACGCCCGAGAGAAGCGACAGCGCGCTCGAGGGAGTCGTCGACGCGCGCCGCCGCAACGACGACGTGCGGGCGATCGAGATCGCACCCGAGACGAGCGGCCCTCCCCTCGAGCGCGTCGCCGACACGCTGGGCCGCGAGGTCCTCGAAGAAGTCCTTGATCAGATTCTTCTCGGTCAGCCGCTCGAGCACCTGGATCTTCTTGATTGCGACCGCCGTCTGGTTCGCGGCTGCCCGGGCGAGGTCGAGCTCACGTGTCCCTGCTGCGACGAGCGCGCCGAGCAGCTCGTCGCCGGCGATGAGCGAGACCGCGACGCGCGACGCGCGTCCGCTCCGTCCCAGCTCCGGCCCGAGCTCGCTCAGACCGAGCGTCGGTGGAGCGTCGGCGCCGTCGGGAACCGACCACCGAAGCTCGAGCCGCTCGTCGTCGGGATCGAGCAGGTAGAGGTGGACGCGCTCTGCGCCGAGCAGCTCGCGGCTGCGCCGCACGACCTCGGGCCCGAGCGTTTCGAGCGTCTCGGCGGCTGCCACCGCCTCCGCCAGCTCGGTCAGGTGCTCGAGCTCGCCGACTCGCTGCCGCATCTCGTCGTAGAGCTGAGCGTTCTCGATCGCGCCGGCGACGAGCGACCCGCCCGAGACGAGGAACCCAACCTCGGCGTCGGTGAACTCGCGCGGCGCCTCGGTGTCGAGCGTGATCGCGCCGATTGGATCGCCGCGCTTGCCGAAGAGCGGCACCGCGACAAGCGACTGGAACCGCTCCTCCTCGAGCTCCGGGACGTACTTCACGCGTGGATCGTCGAGCGCGCGGTCACGGATGAACGCAGCCTCTCGATGCCTGAGCGCCCACCAGGCGAGCCCTTCCCCACGCTTCAGCTCGATCTGGCCGACGAGATCGCCGTACGGCGCCGACGCCGCACGCAAGACGAGTCGCTTCTGGTCCCGCTCGAGGAGGTAGACGAAGCACGCGTGCACGGCGCTTCCGTCGGAGAGAAGCCGCACAACGCCGGCGAGGACTTCCTCGAGGTTGAGCGTGGAGCCGACCGCCGAGATGATCTCGTGGAGGAAGCGCTCCTCGACTTCGTGCGTCCTCTGCCGGGTGGCGATCCCCGCATACTGGCAGGCCGCGCGGGGTTTTTGGCTCTGCTACGTCTTCGCCGGCGGCTGCTCGCCCGTAAGCACGCCCCATGCCTTCGCGCCCACGCGCCTCGCGGCGAGCGTGAACGCCGCGCCGAGCGCACCCTGGAGCAGGCCCCAGAGCAGGCGCTTCCGCCGCTCGGCCTTCTTGTCGCGGCCGAGCGTCCAGGCCCTCTCGGAGATCCCGTCGCCGACGCGCGCGATCGCCGTGCGCACCTTCTGGTCGGTCTTGAGCGCCATGTCCGGACAACGGCCCCGGACGGGTGCGGGTTACGCCGACGTCGTCAGGCCGACCGGGCAGGCGACACCGGTGCCGCCGGCCCGGGTAGTTCTACAGGGCGGGCGCGCAGACGAAGAATTCGCGCGGCGGCTTGCCCGTCGGCTTCACACCGACCCGCTCCGAGCCCTCGATCCGCCAGTTGCCGAGACCGTCGATCTCGACGACGTCACCTCGGCACGGGGTGTCGGCGAGCTGCTTCTCGTCGACGCTCCAGCGCCCGTCGGGGAAGACGAGCTTGAAGCAGTAGCGGGCGGGGTTTCGCCGGGGGGACGCGGGCGTCGACTCGCGGAGCAGCAGCGTGTACTGCTCGATCATCTCGAGCGCCTGGGTACGCCGGGTGCGCTCCTCGTCCTTGTCGATCCGGCCGAGCTCGCGTCGCCGGGCCACGAGTGCGCGTTCCAGCGCTTCCGCGTTGGCCCTGGAGTGATCGGCCCCCATGCCTTATGTCATTGATCGCCGACGCCCTGCCCGCCTCCCCCAAACGGGGAGATACAGCGCCGGAAAACGGGAGACACCTCGGCTGGCCGACCCGGCCCGAGTCCCGCTCGTCCGCTATACGAATCGGCGGCGCCTCACGGAGCCAGCCGGAACGGTGGGTATTCGTCTGTCACCAGCACGAAGGCATATGCGACGACGCGGTTGCCCCAGCGCAGCACGCCGAGCACGAAGTCGAACAGGCCTCGGGGGTAGCGGCCCGTGAAGAGGATCGCGAACCAGGCGATGATCACCGCCACCACCGCCGCGATCGTGAGGAAGACGAGCAGGACGTAGTGCGGGATCGCGAGCAGCCACTTGACGAGCGGAAGCCATCGGTTCAGGCCCTGCTTTGCGTCCGGGTAAGGGAAGTCGAGCGAGACCGCCTGCCGCTCGTCCGTGGACGGGTAGCGATCGTCCATCAAGGCTAGGTAGGCGCCGATCCGATTCGTGAACCGGAGCAGCTCGAGGTTCCAGTCGTACCACCAGCGCGGGTACTTCTGCCGGAACACGATCATCAGGAGCGGCGCCAGGAACAGCACTCCTCCGCTTCCCGCTGCCATTTTTGAGTCGGCGCCCCAGCCCGCCCCCCACTCGTGATCGAGCGCAGCGGCGACGATCAGAATCGGAATCGTCACGATTATCCTGAATCCAGTCGTGAGCCGATTGAGCTCGCGATCCGGGTACTCGACTTCAAACTGCACCGGATACGGCGCCCCGCCTGTCACTTGTCCGTCTGCCTCCATCGCTTGCGAACCTCCTCGCTCACGGACCGCGCGGGCCCGTACCGACAACACACCCCGGCCGAACCTACTGCCGCCGCCGGACACAGGCAACGCATCCCCCGAAATCGGGGTTCAGCGACAGGACGCCAACGCCGATGGTCGGCCTAGGGCCTGGCGACTCTCGCCGGTCGACTGCGGAGCAAGGAGATTCGAATCGTGAGCGAACCGACCGCGACGGCAGTGCGGGCGACTCAAAGTTGGCGCATCGAGGTTCCTGATCGCGCTGACCTCGTGTTCTCGTTGCGCGACTACTTCCGTCGGCTCGGGCTGTCTGCAGAGGTCGAGAGCCCGACGCTCATCGAGCTGAGAGCCGACGAGCCGGCCGGCGAGATCGAGGAATATGTCTCAGCCTGGGCGAGAGTCAATGGGACGCCGCTGCACGTCGAGCGTGCTCGGGACGAATCGCAGCCGCTTCTCCCGGCACCGGCAGCGCCCACCCAGCCGCGGCTCGGTGAGTTGCTCGTCGGCAAGGGCTACATCACCGAAGAGCAGCTCAGGGGAGCGCTGTTCGAGTCGCGGGCGACGAATGACCTACTCGGGGTCGTGCTCCTGCGCGAGAAGCTCATCTTCGAGGAGGAGCTCGCCCGAACACTGTCCCAGCAGCTGTCGATTCCCTACATCAGCATCATGCGAGTCGGCATCAACTCGTCTGTCACCCGGTTGCTTCCCGCTGCTGTGGGCGCGGCCGCTGCCGCGATTCCCGTGCGGCCGATCGGCGAGAAGGTGCAGGTGGCATTCGCGGATCCAACCGATCCCCGGGCTCGGGCGGCAGTCGCCCGCTATCTGCCGAGGATCGAAGTCGCGGTTGCCGAGCTGTCCGACATCAGGCTCGCGTGGCGAGGCCTCACGGACTCGTTGACGTCGCCGCGCTAGCCGCCGCTCTCCAGCGTCGGTCAGACTTCGTAATTGTTGCGTAAACCGTGCGTAGCACGGGTGCCGCGGCGAGCCAAATCGGGCACTTTGGGCGTGCGCCGGGCCAAGCGCGGCGGAGAGCCCAGCGGACCCAGCTCTCCCGGGGAGAGGTACCACGCAGGCCCGGCTCTTTTGCCTTACCCGCGCCTTCGCGCACGCACACCGCCTCTGCGCAGAGCGGCTCAAGCGTCTCATGTGGGACCAGCCGAACGAGCAGCGATGGGGCAGCAACCTCCGTCTACATCTGGTAGGCGGGCGCGGCTTGAGGTTCCGAACTCCGAAGCTGCGTCCGCCCACCTGTCGAGCCGATCAGGCGCAACGTCGCCGCCGAGTCCGTTGTTGTCAGGCGGGGTGTCGTAGTGGAAAATCGGTCGGAGGGGAGACGCTGCGGCGTTTCTGTATGCAGGAGGATAGGAGGGGGATTGCGATGAATCACGCGATCCGCTCGCTGCTCGTCGTGGCCGCGACTCTCGCGGCCGTACTGGCCATCACGGCGGCCGCTGCCAGCGCAGGTGTGAAGCCGGATCAGCTGAGGCAGGCGGGCTGGACGTGCATTGTGCCGATGGCAGACCCGACCCGGCTCATCTGCGCGCCGCCGGGCCTCGGCCTGCCCCCACTTCCGAACACGCCTGGCTTTGCCGACAGAGGACCATCGTATGAGCTCTTGGTCTTCGCGGCCGCGACGGGCGAGTTGATCGGGATCCAGCACCTCCTCCGGCCCGATATCTACCTCAGTGGCAAGCCGAAGTGTCCGCAACAGCCGGGCGGGGAGTACGGCTACATCCCGCGGAACGACACCTGGTCTTGCTTCCGAGCTAAATAGGAGCACGGGCGGCGCGATTCGAGCGCGCCTCGAGAGGGGCGGCGGCCCGCCGCCCCTCTTCCTTGCCGCGGCGCGGCTCGCTTCAATGGGCCCGCTTGGACTCGAACCAAGGACCAAGGGATTATGAGTCCCCTGCTCTAACCAACTGAGCTACGGGCCCGCCGTTGCAGATTCTCCTGAGAGAGTGGGTTCCCGGTTGATCGCCGGGCGGTATCGAGCAGAATAGGCGCCCGTGAAGGTCTTCCAGCGCGAGACGAAGCTCCGGACCGCCGGCGGCCTGACGGTCCGGGACATCACCGAGGACGTCCAGGAAGCCGTTCGCGAGAGCGGCATCACCGACGGCATCGCCTGCGTCTACTCGCCGCACACGACGTGCTGCGTGCGGGTCAACGAGTTCGAGACGGGCTTCCTCGAGGACTTCGCGGAGCTGCTCCGCCGGCTTGTGCCCACGGAGAGCTACTACGCGCACGACGACTTCGACCGGCGCACGGAGAACATCTGCCCGGAGGACATGGAGCAGGGCAACGGCCACTCGCACTGCATGGCGATGCTGCTAGGCACCGCCGGCGAGTCGGTGCCGGTCCGCGAGGGCGAGCTGCAGCTCGGAACGTGGCAGCGGGTGCTCTTCATCGAGCTGGACCGCGAGCGCGACCGCCGCTGGCTCGTCCAGGTCGTCGGCAACGAGTAACGCGCAGTCGTTCCGACGACTGCCGCCAGGCTGAAGCCGGGCGGCGTGACTACTCCGGCGTAACGTAGGCCGCGGTCAGTCCGCCGTCGACGAGAAAGGTCGACGCGTTGACGTACGACGACTCGTCGCTCGCGAGAAAGAGCGCCGCGTTCACGATCTCGCGCGGCTTCGCCATGCGCCCCATCGGGACGTGCACGAGACGGCGCTCGGCGGCACCCGGTGTCTCGCTCCAGATCCGCAGCAGAAGCGGGGTCTCGACCGGGCCGGGGCACAACGCGTTCACGCGCACGCCCTGCCGGGCGAACTGCACGCCGAGCTCCTTGCTCATCGAGAGCACCGCGCCCTTCGACGCCGTGTACGAGATCTGCGACGTCGCCGCGCCGACGAGCGCGACGAACGACGCGACGTTGATCACCGACCCGCCGCCCCGCTCGAGCAGGTACGGGATCCCGTACTTGCAACACAGGAAGACACCGCGGGTGTTCACCGCCTGCACGCGCTCCCACGCGTCGAGCGCCGTCTCGAGGATCGAGTCGTCGTCGGCGGGCGAGATGCCGGCGTTGTTGTAGAGGACGTCGATGCCGCCGTAGCGTTCGGCGGCGGCTCGGTACATCGCCTCGACCGAGTCGGCCTCGGAGACGTCGACCTGCACCGCGAACGCATCGCGCGCCTGCGACGCGACCTCCTCGGCGGCTTCGAGGTTCACGTCGGCGACGCACACCTGTGCGCCCTCCTCCGAGAAGAGCACCGCAGCGTCGGCGCCCATGCCGCCGCCGGCGCCCGTGATCACGCAGACCTTTCCGTCGAGGCGACTACCCATCAGCCCTCCGTCGAGTAGAACACGTTCTTGACCTCGCTGTAGCCCTCCATCGCGTGCATCCCGAGCTCGCGACCGAAGCCGCTCTGCTTGAACCCGCCGAACGGGGTCGAAGGGCGCACCGACGAGTTCGAGTTGATCGACAGGACGCCGGTCTCGATTGCGCGCGCAACGCGGATTGCACGCGCGCCGTCGCGCGTCCAGATCGAGCCGGAGAGGCCGTAGTCCGAGTCGTTCGCGATGCGCACCGCCTCCGCCTCGTCTGCGAACGGGATCAGCGCCGCAACCGGCCCGAAGACCTCCTCACGCGCGATCCTGTCGCCCGGTCGCGCCTCGACGAGCGTCGCCGGATACCAGAACCCCTTCCCATCCGGAGCCTCGCCGCGGAAAAGCGGCTCGGTCTCGACGAAGCTCGCAACCGTGTCGCGGTGCGAAGCGGAGATGAGCGGGCCCATCTCCGTCGACTCGTCCTCGGGATCGCCGACCTTCAACGCTCGTGTCGCCTCGACGAGCAGCTCGGCGAACCGATCGTACGCGCTCTGCTCGACGAGGATCCGCGAACGAGCGCAGCAGTCCTGACCCGCGTTGTCGAACACGGCGTACGGCGCCGTCGCGGCTGCGCGCTCGAGATCGGCGTCTGCGAAGACGACGTTCGCCGACTTGCCGCCGAGCTCGAGCGTGACCCGCTTGATCGTGCCAGCGGCGCCCTTCATCACGAGCTGCCCGACCTCCGTGGAACCGGTGAAGCCGATCTTCGCCACGTCCGGGTGCTCGATCAGCCGCTGACCGACGACCGAGCCCTTCCCGACGACGACGTTGACGACGCCCTCGGGGATCCCGGCCTCGAGGGCGAGCTCGCCGAGCCGCATCGTCGAGAGCGGCGTCAACTCGGCCGGCTTGATCACGATCGTGTTGCCGCACGCGAGCGCGGGGCCGAGCTTCCAGGAGGCGATGTTGAGCGGGAAGTTCCAGGGCGTGATCAGCCCGACGACTCCGAGCGGCTCGCGGAACGTCATGTCGACGCCGCCGCCCACCGGGATCGTCTCCCCGTAGAACTTGTCGACCGCGCCCGCATAAAAATAGAAGACCTGCGCGACCATGCCGACCTCGCCGCGGGCGCCGCTGATCGGCTTGCCGACGTTCCGCGACTCGATGCGCGCCAGCTCCTCGGCGTGCTCATCGACGAGCGTCGCGAGTCGGCGCAGCAGCCGCGCACGGTCGGCCGGCGCAACCGTGCGCCAGGCCGGATACGCGGCCTTCGCGTGCGCGACCGCCACGTCGGTCTCCTCGGCGCCCGCCGGCTCGAGCTCCGCGAGCGACTCCTCGGTCGCCGGGTTCAGGACGGTGCTCACTTGCGTCGTTCCTCTCTGTAGGCGCTCGCTTCGGCAACGAGCGCCTCGAAGAGCTTCATGTCCTCGCCCGCCTCGGGATGCCAGAGCACGCCGAGCGTGAAGCGGCGCTCCGGGTCCTCGAGCGCCTCGACAGTGCCGTCGTCGGCCCACGCGGTCTCTCGCAGCCCTTCGCCGACGCGCCCGAGGCCCTGGTGGTGTGACGACTTCACCGGCGCGCGGTCGCCGAGCACCGAGCCGAGCCGAGAGCCGTCGTCGATCTTCACCGGATGCTCCGAGAAGGTGCCCTTGACCTCCCGGTGCGACTCGTTGCCCACCACCTCCGGGAGGTGCTGCACGAGGTCGCCTCCGCGCGCGACATTGAGCACCTGGACGCCGCGGCAGACGGCGAGCACGGGCATGTCGCGCGCCAGGGCCGCCTCGAGCAGCGCGAGCTCGGCGCGGTCGCGCTCCGGCCGGACGGCGTTCGTCTCCGGGTGTGCCTCGGCGCCGTACGTAACCGGATCGAGATCCGCGCCGCCTGAGAAGAGGATGCCGTCGAGGGCATCGAGCGTCTCGTCCACCCCGCCCTCGCTCGGCGGCACGAGCAGCGGTCGTGCGCCCGCGCGCTCGATGGCCCGGACGTAGTCGTAGGGGATCAGCGCGGCGTCGAGCTGCCAGTAGCCCCAGGATGCCGGCTCGACGTAGGTGGTGATTCCAACGATCGGCTTAGCCACGTTCGAACATCCGCTCGCGCTCGTAGCCCGTCACCGTTCGGTCGAAGAGCTCCTGTTCGGTGCGCGCGTAGTTCAGGTAATGGTCGACGACCTCGTCACCGAGCAGCTCGCGAGCGACGCTTCCGTTCTCGAGCCGCGCGATCCCATCGCGCAGCGTGTGCGGGAAGCGCTCGACGTCCGACTCGTAGGCGTTGCCCTCGAACGCCGGCCCGAGCTCGAGGCCGCGCTCGATCCCGTGAAGCCCGGAGGCGAGGAGCGCGGCGAAGGCGAGGTATGGGTTCGCGTCCGCGCCGGGAATCCGCGTCTCGGGCCGCAGCGAGGAGCCGTGGCCCACGATCCGAAAGCCGCACGTCCGGTTGTCGTGCGCCCAAGCAAGCGTGGTGGGGGCCCAGCTTCCTGCGGCGAAGCGCTTGTACGAGTTGATCGTCGGCGCGAAGAAGATCGCGAGCTCGGACGCGCATGCAATCTGGCCGGCGAGGTACTGCCTGAAGAGATCGGACTCGCCCGCGAATGCGGCCTCGCCGTCGCGCCAGAGCGACGAGTGGATGTGGCACGACGAGCCGACCCACGTGTGGTCGGGCTTCGCCATGAAGGTCACCGACATCCCGCACTGGTGGGCGAGCCCCTTGACGCCGGTCTTGTAGATGACGTGGTCGTCGGCGGTCTTCAGCGCGTCGGCAAAGCGGAAGTTGATCTCGTGCTGTCCCGGCCATGCCTCGCCCTTCGACGATTCGACCTTCATCCCGGCGACCTTCATCGCCTTGCGGATCGCACGCAGGAACGGCTCGTCGTACCCACTCGCGAGGATGTGGTAATCGAGGATGTACGGCACCGACGGCGTCAGGTCGCGGTAGTGCTTCGCATGCGCCTCCTCGTAGGTCTCGCGGAAGAGGAAGAACTCGAGCTCGGAGCCGAACATCGCCTCGAAGCCCATGCCACGGGCCTTGTCGACCTGGGCCTTCAGCACCTGACGGGGCGAGGGAGCGACGGGCGAGCCGTCGTGCCACTGGACGTCGCAGAGGACGAGCGCCGTCGCGTCGTGCCAGGGGATCCGGCGCAGGGTGCCGAGATCCGGCTGCAGCCCGAAGTCGCCGTACCCGCGCTCCCAGCTCGCGAGCGCGTAGCCCGGCACCGGGTCCATCTCCATCTCGAGGGCGAGCAGATAGTTGCAGCCCTCGACCTCGTGGCCCGCGTCCAACTCCTCGAGGAAGAACTCGGCGTCGAGGCGCTTGCCCATGAGCCGGCCCTGCATGTCGGTGAAGGCCGCGATCACCGTGTCGACCGCGCCGGTCTCGACGTCGGCCCGCAATTCCTCGACGCTCACGAATTCGACCCTATCGCACCATTGCAACCGTCCGACCCGAAGGGTTAGCTTCTCGTGCGGCTTCTCACGACAAGGAGGACGGATGAGCTCCGAAGCACCAGCGGCGCATGCTCACAGCGAGGACGAGCGGCTGCTCCACCGGCTCGGCTACGCGCAGGAGCTGTTCCGAGCGATGGGCGGATTCCAGAACTTCGCCATCTCGTTCACGATCATCTCGATCCTCGCGGGCTGCCTGACGTCGTACTACATCGCGTTCAACAACGGCGGGCCGATCGCCATCTCCTGGGGTTGGCTGCTCGTCGGCCTGATGAGCACGATCGTCTCCCTCGGGATGGCGGAGATCGCGTCGGTCTACCCGACGGCGGGCGGCCTCTACTACTGGTCGTCGAAGCTCGGCGGGCCGGCCTGGGGCTGGTTCACCGGCTGGTTCAACCTCGTCGGCCAGATCGCCGTGACCGCTGCGATCGGCTACGGCCTCGCGATCTTCCTGACGACCCTCCTGAATTTCTGGTTCGACTATCCGAACACAAAGGAATGGACGCTGCTCACGTACGCGATCGTGATGGTGATCGCCGTCGTGACCAACCTGTTCAAGGTCCGGATCACCGCGCTCCTCAACACGGTCTCCGCGTACTGGCACATGGTCGGCGTCGCGTTCATCGTGCTCGTGCTGATCATCGTTCCCGATCATCACCAATCCTTCGGATACGTCTTCGGGCACACGATCAACAACTCGGGCTTCGGAGGACACAACTTCGGCGTGTTCATGTTCTGGTACGTCTTCGGTCAAGGCCTGTTGATGTCGCAGTACACGATCACTGGGTTCGACGCCTCGGCGCACATGGCCGAGGAGACGGGCCAGGCATCGCGGATGGCGGCGGTCGGGATGTACATGTCGGTCGTGGCGTCCGTCTTCTTCGGCTGGATCCTGCTGCTGGCGGTGACCTTCGCGATCACCGGCGGCGACCAGGGCGTACTCGATTCCGTGGGGAACGCGGTCATCCACATCTGGCAGACGTCAATGGGCCAGAAGTGGGCGGAAGGTCTCCTCTTCATCTGCTGCGTCGCACAGATGTTCTGTCTGACGGCGTCGGTGACGTCCGCATCGCGGATGATGTTCGCATTCTCGCGCGACCGTGCCGTCCCGGGTCACCGCGTGTGGCGCCGCATCGGCACCAACCGCGTGCCGATGAACGCGGTGCTCGCGATCGGCGTGCTCTCGTTCGCGCTCATGATCCCGACGTATTGGAACGCCTACACGGGGTACCTCGTCGGGACGTCGATCGCGGTGATCGGCCTCTACATCGCGTTCATCCTCCCGGTGATCCTGCGCTACCGGAAACGCGACGACTGGGAGCCCGGAGCCTGGAGCCTCGGCGCGCACTACAAATGGATCGACCCGATTGCGATCGTGTGGGTCGGATTCATCTCGATCCTGTTCCTGCTCCCGTTCTCGCCGGCCGGTATCCCGTTCAAGAGCGACCCCGGCTGGGACTGGAATCTCGTGAACTACGCACCGGCCACCGTCGGCGGCGCGGTCGTCCTCTTCGGCGGCTGGTACCTCCTGTCGGCCCGCAAATGGTTCAAGGGGCCGGTGGCGATGGGCACCGAGGAAGAACTCGAGCGGATCGAGTCGAGCCTCGAAGCGGGCACGCTGCCCCCGCAGCCCGCAAGCGGCTAGACGGCGCGCGACGGGGGGGGCACACCGCCCGCCCCCTCGCTACCCGTTCAGCAGGCTCGCAACGAGGTTGATCGTCACCGCGACGATCACGGTGCCGAAGGCATAGGCCAGCAACGCGTGGCGGAGCACCGCACGGCGTATCGCTCTCTTCTGCACATCGGTGTCGGAGACCTGCCACGTCATGCCGACTGTGAAGCCGAAGTAGGCGAAGTCGAGATAGTCGGGCTTGTCGCCCTTGAAGTCGATCCCGCCTTCGGAGCCCTCGAAGTAGAGATCGGCGTAGCGGAGCGTATAGACGGTGTGCACGGTGGCCCAGCCGAGCGCGACCGAGAGGACGGCGAGTCCGATCATCAGCCCTTGCGTCGTCTCCGAGCGCTTGCCCGCCTCGATCAACGTATCGCCGACGACCCCAAGGCTTGCGACGCTCGCCCCCAGAAGCAGCACATCGGCAGTCGCTCGCGACCCGTCCTCAGCCTTGGCCTTGACGTGGTCGGCGATTTCGTCCGGGCCCGTTCTGCCGAGCGTGAGCCAGACCCAGGCGAGGAACACGACCGCCGCAGCGCACCACCCCGCGGACAATGCGACAGGCCCGGGCGCATTGGTCGCGAGGATCACGGCGGCCGTTGCGACTCCTACGAGCGTGGCGACCGTCAGTCGAGTCGCCGCGAGACGGTGCCAGGGCATGCGTCGAAGTATCGCGGCGCGGGGTGGGCGGCGCTCCCGCCCGCCCCGCTACCTCCTGCGAGAGCTACGCCACGAGCCGAACGGCGCTCTCGCCGTCGAACTCGCGGAGCCGGCGGATGCGCTCGCCGAGCGGCGGGTGCGTCATGAAGAGCGTCGCGACGCCGCGCCGCGGCAGGGGATTCACCGCGTAGAGCGACGCGGTCGCCGGGTTGACGTTCATCGGCAGCGCCTGCGCGCCCCGCTCGAGTGTCTCGAGCGCGTTCGCGAGCGGCGCCCCCCGGCCGAGGAGCTGCGCCCCCGTCGCGTCGGCGAGGTACTCGCGCTGGCGCGACACGGCGAGCTGGAGCAGCATCGCCGCCAGCGGCGCGAGGATGATCGTCGCCAGGACGCCGATCAGCCCTAGCGGGCCGGAGTCCTCGTCGTCGCCGCCGAAGAACAGCGAGAACTGGAGGATGTTCGCGATCGCCGAGATGGACCCCGCAACCATGGCCGCGATCGACGAGACGAGAATGTCGCGGTTCTTGATGTGCGCGAACTCGTGTGCGAGCACGCCCTTCACCTGGTCGGGAGGGAGGTACTGCAGCAGCCCGTGCGTCACCGCCACCGCGGCATGCTTCGGGTTGCGGCCGGTCGCGAAGGCGTTCGGCTGCTCGGAGGGGATCAGATAGAGCCGCGGCACCGGAACCTCCGCGCGGTGCGCGAGGTCTTGCACCATCGCCTCGATCTCCGGCAGCGTTCCGGGCTCGACGGCCTGTGCCCTGCTCGCTCTCAGTGCGAGCTTGTCCGAGAACCAGTAGCCGACAACGTTCATCAGCACCGCGAGCGCCGCAAAGAGGTACAACGCGCTGCCGCCGATGACGCCGCCGATCGCGATCAGGAGGCCGGTGAGGCCCGCGATCAGGAGCCACGTCCGGGTCTTGGTAGCGAAACGAGTCGCCGTGATGTTCATGTGCTCAGAGTCTCCTTTCGACTGAGCGCCGTGGTTGACGATCAGCCGAAGGTCTCTCCCGCCCCAAGGTACTGAGGCCGGTGTGCCCGGGCTCTCGTTCGAGCCGTACTGACGGGCGACACCCGTTCGGGGATACTGCCCCCCGGCACGCGAATAGTAGCTACCGGCACACGTCCCGGGGTGTCCAGGAGGAAGGAGCTACCCGGCGTGTCCGGGATTCCCCACGTCCCGGTAGAGCGCCTCCACGTTGTTTCCGTCGGGGTCGAGCAGATATGCGGCGTAGTAACCAGGAGCGTAGTCGCGGTAACCCGGCGCGCCGTTCGACTCGAAGCCCGCCTCGACTCCAGCGGCGTAGAACGCATCAACCTCGGCCTTCGAGCGAGCGTAGAAGCAGAGGTGGAGATTCGTTGTCGGCGGCTGAGTGTCAACGACGTTCACGTGCGTGAAGCACGCCGACCCCTCACGTTGGTAGAGCTTTGGGATTCCGAGGGGTGTGAGGACGGCCTCGTAGAATCGGACGCTGTCCGAGAAGCGGCTCGCGTGAAGATCGAGGTGGTCAACGACCACCCTCGACCAGTCCCACTCCTCCGGCTTCACAGGCACAAGTCTGATACGTCCGCGCTTATCCGGATGGGCCGGTACGCGAACCGCGCCGACTGCGCAAGCCCAACTCGGGGGCTAGTGCGGCGCTCGCGCCGATCATCTCGCCTGACCACGACTCGTTAACCGCCATGATTGGTCCACCTTCGGGGACGCTTTCCTCCCAGGCCTGGCCTGGGAAGAGGTAGCCCACTACGCCGCCGATGCTCTCTCTTTCCCGTCAAAACGACGACGGTTGCCAGAAGCATTGAGCGCAAGTTGCCAACGAGCCGTCACAGAGCTGTGAGACCCGCTCTGCGTTACTTCGGGTGATGACCCCCGAGCGAGCGAAAGCACTCGCAGCCTCACTCGACGTCGGCCTGGGATCGCCCGGCGTGTGTTGTGCCTGCCTTAGCCTCGTCGCGATGGAGCTGGAAGCCGGCGACGGCCGCGTCATCGGCGGGCGGATCACCGCGATCGCCCCGACCCTATGGGCAGAGGGGCTCGGCGACGAGGTGCGAACCTCGTTGGAGCGCTCCCGCGCTGCAGAGGCGAAGGACGCGCTCCGGGACCTCGACGAGCGAGCGTTCCGAAGCAACAGCTTCCGCGCCGTCGTCCGCCGCCTCGCCGAGGAGCTCGAGCAGGACATGCGGCGCGCCTATCTCGCGTCGCTGAACTAAACCGCCCACTCGAGGGGCTCCGGCGGCGCGAAGTCCGACCCCACCTCGATCGCGCCGGCGCCGCGCGCCGAGGCCTCGATCGCGTTCAGGACGTCGACGACGTGCGCGGCGTGCTCCGCGCTCATGCGGTGCGGCCGGTCCTCTGCAACCGCATCGCACAGATCGGAGAGGGCGCGCGCCCAGTCGACGCCGGGATACGGCTCGCGCAGCAGCGGCACCGGTGTGTACGTCTCGCCGTCCGTGGTCCGCTCGAGCCGGGAGTCGAAATCAGACCATGTCGCCATCCACAACGACGCATCGTCGCCGTGAAACTCCAGACCGCGCTGGCGCCCGGCCCGGACCCAGAACGTCGCCGTCAGACGCGCGAGGACGCCGCTCTCGTGCTCGAGTTCGGCGACGTAGAAGTCGGGCGTCGACAGCGAGAATCGCTGCCCGTCCTGGCGCACGCGCTCCGGGAGGAGCGTCGTGCCGTACGCCGAGACCCGACGTACAGGCCCGAACATCGCCGCGAGGATCGTCAGCGGGTAGACGCCGACGTCCACCATCGGCCCCGAGTCGTAAAGCGTCTCCGGCGCGGGATGCCAGGTCTCGATCCGGCCCCAGTTCGCCTCGGCGTAGACCGCGCGCACAGTGCCGAGGCCGCCCTCCCGGACGAGCTTCCAGGCGGTCTGCTGCGCCTCGCCGAGCAGCGTCGCGGGCGCACAGCTCAGGCGGACGCCGTTCCGCGCTGCGGTCTCTGCCAGCTGGCGCGCCTCGTCCGCGCCCAGGGCGACCGGCTTCTCCGTGTGGACGTGCTTGCCGGCCTCGAGGCACGCCTTCGTCACCGTCGCGTGCGCCATCGGCGCGGTGAGATTGGCGACGACGTCGACCCCGTCGTCCGCGAGCACCGCTTCGAGCGACTCGTAGTCGCGCCCGCCGTATGCGGCGACGAGCTCGGCGGCGCGCCCCGGCAGGACGTCCGCGGCGCCGGCGAACGTCAGCCGCGGCTCTTCCGCGATGCACCGTGCGTAGCGCGCGGCGATGTTTCCGGCACCGACGAGGGCGATGTTCACGCGAGCCACCCCTCGAGTTGCGCCCGCATCGCGCGGACGTCCTCCGTCGGATCGAAGGTCTCCGGCTCGTGCTCGACCGCGATAGCCCCGGCGTAGCCGATCCGCTGCAGCGCGCGGACGCAGGCCTCGATCGGCACGATCCCCTCGCCCCAGCGGCAGGTGTCGTGCGGCTCGCCGAGTGCCTTTACGTCCTTCAGGTGCACGTGGAGCACGTGCGGGCCGAGCTCGTCGATCGCCTGCGCCGCGTCGTAGCCCTGTGTCCCCCACCACCCGGTGTCGACCGTCGTCCCGAAGGCGCCGTCTCCACGCTGGATCTTCGCGAGCACCTCCTGCGGCGTCTTCTCCGGATGGTTCTCGATCCCGAGGCGGACGCCGTACTTGGCGAGTACGGGCGCAATCGCCGCCGGCTCCCCCGAGAAGCCGCCGCCGATGACCGAGGCGCCGAGCGCGACCGTCAGCTCACAGGCGCGCTCGACGTTCGCCGGTTCGACCCACGTCGCGTAGGTCGCGATTCCGAGGCCGTGCCGCGCGAGCGCGTCGCGCGCTGCCTCGACGTGCGCATCGGTCGCCCACTCCGGGTTGAGGTGAGCGCCCCAGAGGTCGATAGTGTCGAAGCCGAGCGTCGCGACGTCGCCGAGGAGGGCGTCGAGGCGCTCGGCGTACGTCTCGATCGGGGCGAACGCCTCGTTGGTCGTCCGGTCGCCGTGGCCCCAGCCGTGCATCGCATAGCCCGTCTCGCGGGCGACGTAGTTGGCGGTCACGAAGGTGATGGTGTTCGTCAAGGGAGAAGAGACCCTGCCGGACGGCCCGCGCGACCGCAAGTCCCCGGCGTGACCGAGTGGCGATGCCGCGCTCCGGCTCGGCGGTGTACTAGATTCCGCCCGGTGCTCGAGATCGTCCTCGATTGCGACGAGAGCGTGCTCGTCGCCCGAGTTGCTTGATCCGGGAGACCGAGTACACGCGGGCGCGCTTCGCGCAGACCTCCGACCGGCTGCGAGAGTCCGTCTACTCCGCCGTCCGTCCGGTCGACGAGCTCCTCGTCGCCGGTCCCGTCGACCGCATCTCGTGGGCCGACGCGCAGGAGCTCGACTACCGGCCGGCCGAGCTCGGCGAGCGCTTCGGCCCTCTGTGGGCGACGTTCTGGTTCCGCCTCCGGACGACCGTGCCGGCCGAGTGGAGAGGGCGCCGCGTCGACCTGCTCTTCGCCTCGAACAGCGAGGCCGCGCTCTGGGACGACGGCCGCATCGTCCAGGGACTCAACACGGGCGGGGGCGGTGAGCGTCCCGACGCAATGCTCACCGAGAGCGCCGAGCCGGGCCCGCTCGAGCGTCAGGTCGAGCTCGCATGCAACGGCCTCTTCGGGGCGATGTCGTCGCCGGCCGAGCTGCGGCGGTGCGAGATCGCGGTCTTCGACCCGGCGGCGTGGAAGCTCCTCCACGACTTCGAGACGCTGCGCGCCCTCGAGGTGGCGACGAATGACCCAGCCTGGTCGGGCGTCCTTCGAGAGGAGCTCCACCGCTTCTGCAACGAGCGCGACCCGTCGATTCTCGACGCGTTGTACGAACACCGGAACGCAGCTCACGCGCACGACCTGGCGGCGATCGGCCACGCGCACATCGACTCCGCATGGCTGTGGCCGCTCGCCGAGACCTACCGGAAGATGCTTCGGACGTTCAGCTCGCAACTCCGCTACATGGACGACTATCCCGAATACCGGTTTGCGTGCTCGCAGGCGCAGCAGTACGCGTGGATCAAAGAGCGCAACGCCGACGTCTGGACGGAGCTGTGCGCGAAAGTCGAGCAAGGCCAGTTCGTGCCTGTAGGCGGCACCTGGGTCGAGCCGGACTGCAACCTGCCGTCGGGCGAGTCGCTCGTGCGCCAGTTCCTGCACGGCCAGCGCTTCTTCGAGCGCGAGTTCGGCCGCCGCTGCCGCGAGTTCTGGAGCCCGGACGCATTCGGCTATACCGGGCAGCTGCCGCAGATCATGCGCGAGGCGGGCATCACACGCTTCCTGACCCAGAAGCTCTCGTGGAACCGCTTCAACAAGCCCGAGCACCACACGTTCACCTGGCGAGGAGACGACGGCAGCGAAGTGCTCGCCCACTTCCCGCCTGCAGACACCTACAACAGCGAGGCGAATGTGCCCGAGCTGCTCAAGGTGCAGCGCGACTTTCTTGACCACGATCACTCGCGCACGAGCCTCCTCGTCTTCGGCTACGGCGACGGCGGCGGCGGCCCGACGAGGGCGATGCTCGAGACGCTGCGCCGCGCCCGCGATTTGCAAGGGCTTCCGCGCACGGCGCAGCGGACGAGCGAGGAGTTCTTCGACGCACTCGAGGCCGAGCCTGGTGAACGGCCGATCGTCGTCGGCGAGCTCTACTTCGAGTATCACCGCGGGGTCTACACGTCACAGGGGCGAACGAAGCGCGGCAACCGCCGCGGCGAGCAGGCGCTGCACGACGCCGAGTTTCTGTCGTCCGCGCGCGGCAACGATGCGCGCGCGGAGCTCGACCGGCTGTGGAAGCTGCTCCTGCTGCAACAGTTCCACGACATCCTCCCCGGCTCTTCGATTCGACTCGTCTATGAGGACGCAGAGCGCGATCTCGCCGAAGTCGAGGCGGATGCGAATGCGCTCTGCGGCGACGGCGACACGCCGGTGAACACGATCGGGTTCCCCCGCCGGGAGGTCGTCGCCGGGGAGCTCGTCGGGGCGCCTGCCTACGGGATCGGCCGCGTGGTCGAGGCGGACGACTCGGTGCGCGTCGACGGGCTCACGCTCGAGAACGCGCATCTCCGCGCGACGCTCGCTGAGGACGGCACCCTCTTGAGCCTTGTGGACAAGGCGACCGGTCGGGAGAGCCTGAAAGCGCCGGGCAACCGGCTCGAGCTCTACGACGACGACCCGGTCGCCTGGGACGCGTGGGACATCGACCCGTACACGCTCGAGACCGGACGCCCCGCGGCGCCCGCTGACTCGCACACGGTCGCCTCCTCCCCGCTTCGGGTGGAGATCGCCTTTGTACGGTCCGTCGGCGAGGCGAGCAGCCTCGTCCAGACCGTTCGCCTCGACGCTGAGTCGCGGCGGCTCGAGTTCCGCACGACCGTCGACTGGCGGGAGAGCCACACGCTGCTCAAGGTCTGCTTCCCACTCGACGTGCACGCGCCGAATGCGACCTACGAGATGCCGTTCGGCTATGCGGAGCGGCCGACGCATTACTCCACGAGCTGGGACCGCGCACGGTACGAGGTGCCCGGACACCGCTGGGCGGACCTCTCCGAGCACGGTTTCGGCGTTGCCCTGCTCAGCGACTCGAAGTACGGCTGGAGCTGCTACGGCCACGAGCTGCGGCTCAGCTTGCTGCGCTCGCCGAAGAGCCCCGATCCCGATGCAGACATGGGCGAGCACGAGTTCGCCTATGCGCTGCTGCCGCATGCAGGCGGATGGCGTGAGGCCGGCATCGTCGCCGAGGCAGCACGATTCAACGTGCCGATGCGCCTGACGGCGCCACCTCCCGTCGACTGGCTCGCCGCCGTCGACGATCCGAACCTCGTTCTCGACACGGTCAAACGCGCCGAGGACTCCGACGCGCTCGTGCTCCGCCTGTACGAGGCGCACGGCGCACGCGGAACGGCGCGCGTGCGGCTCGGCGTGCCGTTCACCTCGGCTCGCCGGGCGAATGCCCTCGAGGACGACGGCGAGCCGCTGGAAGTCGAGGGCAGCGAGATCGCGATCGCCTACCGGCCTCACGAGCTCGTAACGGTGAAGGTTCGATGATGCACGTCGCCCCTCGTAAGGCCCAGCTGAGCCGCGTCCGGCCGACGCGGGTCTATCGGTTCTACCGGGGCGGCGCGCTCATCGACCGCCTGCGGGGCGAGGCCGAGCACGACGGCGAGTTCCCGGAGGACTGGGTCGGGTCAGTCGTGGCGGCGAACAATCCGGGCCGGGACGAGCCGTTCGAAGGGCTGACGAGGCTCGAGTCCGGGCCGCTTCTGCGTGACGCCATCAAGGCCGACCGCGCGGGTTGGGGTGAGCCGAACCTGCTCGTGAAGCTCCTCGACCCGGTCGAGCGGCTGCCGGTGCACGCGCACCCCGACCGCAAGTTCGCGTGGACCCACCTCGGGTCGGAGTTCGGAAAGACCGAGGCGTGGATCGTCGTCGCTACGCGCGCAGCAGCCGCGGACGTCTGGCTGGGGCTGTCGGAGGACGTCGAGCCCGCCCGGTACAAGGCGTGGGTCGAGCAGCAGGACACCGGCGCGCTGCTCGGCTCGCTTCACCATGTCACCGTGCGTGCGGGCGACGTCGTCTTCGTACCGGCGGGCGTGCCGCACGCCGTCGGAGCGGGCGTGCTCATCGTCGAGCTGCAGGAGCCGACCGACTTCTCGATCATCTGCGAATGGAAGGGGTTCCCGATCGAGCCCGAGGACTCGCACCTGGGCCTCGGTTGGGACCGCGCGATCGAGGCGCTCACCCTCGACGCATACGAGCCCGTCCTCGGCCTGCCGGAGGCCGCGCGGCAGTTCTTCGACGTCGACGACGTTCCAGAGCCCGCAGGCAGGTTCGGCGTGCTGCTCGTGCTCGAAGGTGAGGGCGAGATCGATGGGCAGCGCGTGCGCCCGGGCGATGCGTTCGCCCTCCCCGCCGCGGCCGAGCCGTTCGACGTTCGCGGCGATCTCCGTGTCCTACGCTGCCTGGGAGGCATCTGATGAAAACGAGTCTCGGTATCTGGGCCCTCGGCCCCATGGTCACCCGCTTCGTCCCCGGCGGGTACCAGCCTGAACGTGCCAACGAGCCGATCGGGGAGAAGGTCCACCGTGCCGTGAGCGGGCTCGGCGACCTGATGGACGACTACGAGTTCCACTATCCGGGCGAGCTGAACCGGGACAACCTCGACGAGGTGCAATCGGCGCTCGACGGGCACGGCATCTATGCGGTCGCGGGTGGTCTGCACGTCGACCGCCGCTTCGCGAGGGGCGGCCTCACGGCCCTCGACGACTCCGTCCGTGCCGAGGCGCTGCGCATCTTGCTCGAGGCCGCCGATCTCGCCGGCGAGATCGAGGCGCAGATGATCGTCTGGCCGGGCGGCGAGGGCTACAACTACCCGTTCCAGGTGCCGTACGCCGAGGTGTGGTCGCGCCTGCTCGACGGGCTCGCGCAGGTCGCGGAGCGGCTCGCCCAGCACGGCCGCCTGCTCTTCCTCGAGCACAAGAACTCAGAGCCGGCGATGAAGATCCATATGTCGAACATCGGCATGACGCTGCACGTGATCCACAAGCTGCGCGAGCGCGGGATCACGAACGTCAAGGTCAACATGGACTGGCAGCACCTGATCATGAACGGCGAGCACCTGCCGGAGTACGCCGCGCTGCTCGCGTCCGAAGGTCTCCTCGGTCACCAGCACGCAAACGACGGCTGGGGCACGTTCGACGACGACAACATGGTCGGCACGATCCGGTTCATGGAGACGGTCGAGCTCGCGCTCGAGCTGCGGCGCGCGAACTACGGCGGAAACGGCGAGCGTCTCGGCTTCGACCTCTACCCGTACACCGAGGACCAGGTCGCGGCGGTCAAGCGCTCGGTGCTGCACTGGAACTTCATCGATTCGATCGCGGCGCGGATCGACGAGGCCGCGCTGCGCGAGGCGCAGTCGCGCAAGGACGCCGTCCGCGCCTACGAGATCGTCTACGCGGCACTCGGCGCGTGAGCAGCCTGCTTTCAAGCAGGTTGCAGTCGTTGGATCGTTCGCGCAAATCGAACGACTGCAACCAGGTTGAAACCTGGTTGCGCGCGGAAGCGGCGTGATCGTCGGGCTCGACGTCGGCACGACCGCGGTCAAGGCGATCGCAATCGATGACGGAGGCGAGGTGCTCGCGCGCGAGGAGGAGTCCTATCCTCTCTCGACGCCGCAGCCGGGCTGGGCCGAGCAGGATCCGGACGATTGGGTCCGCGCGGCGGAGAAGGCGCTGTCACGACTAGACGTGACGACGGTCGGCTTCTCCGGTCAGATGCACGGACTCGTCTCGCTCGGCGCGGATGACCAACCGCTCCGGCCCGCGATTCTCTGGAACGACCAGCGCACGGCCGCCGAATGCGCCGAGATCGAGCAACGAATCGGCCTGCCGCGGCTGATCGAGTTGACGGGAAACCGTGCACTCACCGGGTTCACCGCCCCGAAGCTGCTCTGGCTTCGGACGCACGAGCCGGACGTCTACGCGCAGATCCGTTCTGTCCTGCTGCCGAAGGACTACGTGCGGCTGAAGCTCTTCGGCGAGCGTGCGATCGACGTCGCGGACGCCTCCGGCACGCTGCTCTTCGACGTCGAGCACCGTCGCTGGAGCGACGAGGTCGTAGCCGCGCTCGAGCTGCCGGGCGAATGGCTTCCCCCGGTGTACGAGTCGCCCGAGATCGCCGGGGCAGGCGACCAGGCAGCGGCCGCGCTCGGAGTCGGCATCACCGGGCCGGGTCCCGTGTCCGTCGTCCTCGGCACGTCCGGCGTCGTCTTCGGGACGCTCTCGGAGTTCCGCACGGATCCCGGGGCGCGGGTGCACGTCTTCTGCCACGCCGTGCCGGCGACGTGGCACGCGATGGGCGTCATGCTCTCCGCGGCTGGATCGCTCCAGTGGCTCCGCGACGCTGTCGCACCCGGCGTCTCCTTCGACGAGCTCGTCGCCGAGGCCGAGGGCTGGCCGCCGGGCGCGGAGGGCCTGTTGTTCGCCCCGTACCTCGCCGGCGAGCGGACGCCTCACGCCGATCCCGACGCGCGCGGTGCGTTCGTCGGCCTTTCCGTGCGTCACGATCGCGGCGCGCTCGTCCGCGCCCTGCTCGAAGGGGTGGCGTACGGCCTTCGAGATTCGCTCGAGCTGCTCCGCAATCTCGGCGTGCAGCCGGAGCTCGGACGCGTGTCGGGTGGCGGAGCGCGGAGTGCGCTCTGGCGCGCGATCGTCGCGTCGGTCCTCGACCTGCCACTCGAGACGACGGCTGCGGAGGAAGGCTCGGCGTTCGGCGCCGCGCTCCTCGCGGGCACGAGGTCGGGCATGTTCACCGATCCTGCGGACGCTGCCGCGCGTTGCGTGCGAGTCCGCGGCCGCACGAATCCCGACCCCGGGTGGGTCGCAGCGTATGCGGAGGGCTATGCCCGGTTCCGCCGCCTCTATCCGGCGCTGTCGACGCTGCGAGCCTGAGCGGCTTCAGCGAGGGGGGCTTGATGTGGTGGTCAGGCGGCGTAGCCGCCAGAATCCGGGAATGGAGCTCCCCGGCGAGTTCGACGTCTCGCTTCGCAGCATCGCAGTCGCCTCTGCGCCCGAGGGCATCGGCGAGTCGTTCTTCGACGCGTCCCCCACGCCGGAGCTGTACGAGGTCGCGGCGATGGACTTCCGGCGGACGCTCGGCATGTTCGCGACGGGAGTGACGGTGATCACGACCAAGCGGGGCGAGCAGGTGCACGGCATGACGGCGAACGCGTTCATGTCGGTCTCGCTCCAGCCGCCGCTGATCCTCATCTCCGTCGACCGGCGCGCGAAGATGAACGCGATGCTGTACGAGGGGGCGCACTACGGCGTCAGCGTGCTCGAGGAGCGACAGACCGCCATCTCCGACCGCTTCGCCGGACGGACGACCGACGACGGCGCGGAGCCGTTGTTCGAGCTCGTGCAGGAGACGCCGCTCGTGCAGGACGCGCTCGCGAATCTCGTCGCTCGCGTCGTTAGGTGCTACTGGGGCGGCGACCACTCGCTCTTTCTCGGACAGGTGGAGTACGCCCGTTACGGCGACGGCACGCCGCTGCTCTTCCACGGCGGCCGCTACGAGCGCGTCGTCCAGGATTCGCACGTCTTCGAGACCCTGCCCGAGGAGCTCCTCCGTCCGATCCTCGCGGTCGGAGTCGAACGGTCGTATCCCGACGGGACGGTGATCATGCGGCGAGGCGACCCGGGCGACACGCTCTGTCTCGTCGCCGAGGGGACCGTGCGCGTCGAGCGCCCCGGCCGCTCGCTCGAACTGGGCCCCGGAGAGGTGATCGGCGAGATCGAGGTGCTCGACCCGACCCGCGGCCGGATCGCGGACATCACCGCCGTCGGCGACGTCCGGTGCCTCGAGATCACGCGCAGCGACCTCCGCACCGCACTCGAAGCGAATCCCCGCGCCGCCTTCGCGCTGATCGAGATTCTCGCGGCGCGTTTCCGCGAGACCGCGTAGCCCTTTCGGACATCTCCGGGTGTCAGACACCCGCAAGGAAAGTGCCTGCAATTCGGCGAGCGACAGCTTCCGCGGACATCACCTGGTGTCAGACACCGTTACGAAGTCGTGACACTCTCGTATCGGAGGTCTTCGGGACATGTCCGGGCGCGGAGCTAATGCGCGCCGAGCTCGGCGAGCCACGGGGTGCGGTAGCCGGTCTCGTCCCACATGACGGGGAAGAAGGACTCGTCCAGCGAGAGGTCGCCGCGGCGGCGGTAGCGCGAATAGATCAGGTCGACGTTCCGCTCGTGGAAACGCGCGTTCGCCGGGATCATGTGCGAGACGAGCGCCATCCGCGCGACGCTCGCGTTCACGTTCGGCGGGGAGCCGTGGAACGTCATGCCGTGGTGGAACGAGCCGCCGCCGGCCTTCACCGCGACCGGCACCACGTCGAGCTCCACGCCCTCGGGCGCCGCCGCGCGCGCAGGCGCGAGCCAGTCCTCCGGCGCGTGGAACTGCGAGCGCTGCGGCGGCGTGCGCGGCCAGCGGTGCGATCCTCGCACGTACTCGAGCGGGCCCGCGTCCGCGGGCAGGTCGTGCAGCGAGATCCAGCACGTGACCATCTCCGGCGGCACGAGGTAGTCGGCGTACGACGCGTCCTGGTGAAAGCCGATCGCCTTCGTCCCCGGCGGCTTCCAGAGCACGTTGTCCTGTAACAAGCGGACGCCGGGCCAGCCGGTGAGCTGCGCCGCGAGAGAACCGGTGCGCTCCGAAAGCACCTGCGCCGCCACGACGGTGTCGGCTCTCCAGCCGTTGCAGATCTGGCGCGTGCGGTCCTCCGGGTCGCGCCCGGGCACCCAGTTCACCTCGTCGGGCTTGATCCCCGTCTCGTAGTCGCCGTCGAACAGCCGGAGGAACCGCTCCCGTAGCGGCTCGAGCAACTCCTCGGGAACGAGCCCTTCCTCCACGATGACGAAGCCGTCGCGCCGGAACGCGTCAACGTCGACGGGGCTCTCTATGAGCGTGGCCGCTCCTTCTTCGGGTCGTAGAACGGGAACGGGACGACGGTCGCCGGAATCCGCTTCTGGAAACCGTCGAGCTTTCCGACCTCCACCTCCGTGCCCGGCGCCGCGTAGCGGATGTTCATCCGGCAAAGCGCGATGTTCTTCTTCAGCACCGGCGAGCGCGTTCCGCTCGTGACGACGCCGACCTGGTGGCGGCCGACGTGCACGCACTCGCCGTGCGCCGCCGGCTCGTTGCCCGCGAGCTCGAGCCCGACGAGCTTGCGCTGCGGATGCGCGCGCCGCTCGGCGAGCGCTTCCTTGCCGACGAAGTCGTCCTCCTTGTCCTTGGTGACGGTGAAGCCAATGCCCGCCTCGAAGGGATCGACCTGGTCGTCGAACTCGACGCCCGGGAACACGAGCCCCGCCTCGATGCGCAGCATGTCGAGCGCATCCAGCCCGAGCGGCGTCACGCCGCCCGTCCCCACCACAGCGTCCCAGAGCTCGGGCGCGTCCTTCGGGTGGCAGAACAGCTCGTAGCCGAGCTCACCCGAATAGCCGGTTCGCGAGGCGATGAGCGGCAGACCCTGCGGCCCGCCGAGGCGCGCGACCGAGAAGCGGAACCACGTCAGTTCGGCGAACGGAGTCTGCGTCGGTGCCGTCCAGATCAGCGGCGCGAGGAGCTCGCGGCTCTTCGGCCCCTGCACGCCGACGTTGTGCAGCTCGTCGGTCGACTCCTTGATCCAGGCCCGCAGGCCGAGCCGGTCCGCCTGCTCGCGCAGCCAGATGCCGTCGTACTCGGACCCGCCGACGAAGCGGAAGTTCGTCGCGTGGAGCCGGAACACGGTGCCGTCGTCGATCATCCCGCCCGTGTCGTTGCACAGCGCGGTGTAGACGACCTGGCCGTCGGAGAGCCGGCGGACGTCCCGGGTCACGATCGCCTGCAGGAGCTCTTCTGCGTCCGGCCCGAGCACCTCCCATTTCCGCAGCGGCGAGAGGTCCATGATCGCCGCCTCCTCCCGGCACGCCCAGTATTCGGACACCGCGCCAAGGTTGTCGTATGCCGTCGGCAGCCAGTAGCCGTTGTACTCGGTAAAGCGGCTCGTCAGCGCGCCGGTGCGCGGCCGGAACCCCGTGTCCTTCGTCAGCTTCGGCTCGGCGTCCGGCGTCACACGGTGCGCGATTGCGGACGTGAACCGCTCCTTTGCCGGATACACGCGGATATGTACCTCGGTCGGGTTCCACGCGTTCGCCGGATCGATGTCGTCGGGACACGCGCTCGACAGGCACACGAGATCGGTCATCGCGCGCAGCAGCACGTAGTCGCCCGGACGTGACCACGGCTCGTCGCTCACAAGGACGTTGTTCGAGTCGAGCTCGGTGTTGTAGAAGAAGTTCAGCGCCGGCCAGCCCTTGCGTGCCGCGATCGTGTAGGGCAGCAGCTGCTCGTTGAAGTTGTCCGAGCAGTTGACGTGCCCGAAATATCCCATGTCTTCGTAGTACTTCGCGTAGCACGCAAGCGCGAAGGTGTCGTGGCGGCCCACGGTGTCTCTCACGACCTCGACGAGCGGCACCTGATCCTGGTCGTAGAACTTGCCCTGCAGACCGGGCTGCGGGTATGCGTTGCCCATGAGTGAGCGCGTCGTCGTCGAGTCGAGGCCGCGCTCGAGGCCGTCCTGCAGCTTCCCGGCGTGGAACGCGAGGAAGTCCGAGCACTGCCGGCCCTTCACGTCGATCACCTGGATGTACTCCCCGGCGGCGACCTCGTAGGCCCGGGCGGACGCGCGCGGCACCTCGAAGTCCATGCGCGGCTCCGCGAGCGGGTCGGGAAGGACCGGTTCGTGGTCCTCGCGCGGCGACGCACGCGCGATCTCGAGCTGGAGGTCCGATGCCGGGATGCCGCCTTCCACGACCGGCTCGCCGGCCGGTGCGCTCACGGCGACGACCGCCGCGCGCGCCGTGTCGAAGTGCTCCTCGGCACCGCGCAAGGACTCCGGTCCGAAGAGATCGGCCTCGAGGCCCAGCTCCTGCGAGAAGAGAACGGCCCGCTGACCGCCGTGGACGTCGCGCACTGTGAGCCTGTCGCCGGGCTCGAGCGCGACGATGGTCGTCGCGCCCGGCGGCACGCGATACGTCTCCCGCGTCGGGTCGACCGGGAGGAGCCCTGGGACGAGCAGCCTCGGCGCTCCCACTAGCCGCCCGCGGCCGCCGGCTCCTTCGCCGCCTGCTCCTCTGCCTGCGCGAGCAGCTGCTCCGCCAGCTCGCGCTTGCCCTTCGCGTCGAGCTTCTTCAGCTCGTTTTCGACCGCACGCCGGTTGTACGTCTGGTTCCAGTAGTCGAGCGACTCGAAGCCGAGCAGGACCGCCTTGCCGACGAACTGCCGCAGCACCTCGTTCGTCGGGCCCATCACCCAACCTGCCTTCGCGTCCCGAAGGTAGCGCTCGAGCTCCATATCGCGCTTGTACCCCGATCCGCCGCAGGCGTGCAGCATCTTGTCGACGTGGTGCGCGACGTTCTTCGCCGCCTCGAACTTGATCTGCCATGCCCAGTGCAGGAAGTCCGCCCTCGCCATCTCACCCGGGGCGAGGATGCGCCGGTTGTTGTTCGTCACGCCGTCCATCGCCTGCGCGACCGAGATCACGAAGAGGCGGCATGCGTTCGTATCCATGACCGCCTCGCCGACGTAGTCCTGGATCGTCGGATAGTCCGCGACCCGCATGCCGACGTCGACGTGGCGCTTCCGCGTCGTGTGTCGCTTCGCGATATCGATCGCGCCAAGCGCGATGCCGTTCCACACCGACGCGGAGCCGACGAGGAACCACGGGTCGACCGACTCGTCGTTGGACGCTGCCCCGTCGCCGACGGGCCCGACGAGCTGCTCGGCCGGAACCTCGATGTTCGGCACCTCGAGCGGCCCCGACTGGTTGCCGCGCAGTCCGAGCGCGTCCCAGAGCGACGGCTGGGAGAGCGCGTGCTCGCCGTCGATCACGAACACCGACAGGTCGTCGTAGCCCGAAAAGTCCGGGCTCGTCGTCTGCACGACGTAGAAGTCGGCGAAGCCGCCGGACGTCGTCCACGACGCCTTCTTGCGCACGCGGAAGCCGCCGTTCACCTTCTCCGCACCCGACGAGATGGGGTACCAGAAGTGCGACCCCGTTTCCGGGTCGGAGTACGACAGCGTCCCGATCTTGCCGCCGTTGAGCGGGCGGATGTACTTGTCGATCAGCGCGTCCGTGGGGCGCAGCATGATTGCGTTCACCGCACCGATGTGCATCACGTAGCACATCGCCGTCGACGCACATCCGTAGCGGGCGATCGTCTCGCACACCATCGCGTAGGCGACGTGGTTTTCGCCGAGGCCGCCGTACTCCTCGGGAACGGTGAGCGCGAGGAAGCCGTGCTCGCCGAGAAGCTCGAGGTTGCGGCGCGGGAACAGCAGCTCGTCGTCGGAGCGCTTCGCGTTGTCGCGCATCTCCTGCGCGCAAAGGTCGATCAGCGTCGCGCGCAGCTCTTTCTGGCGGTCGGTGAGGACCCAGTCGGGATCCCACTCGTAGCCGAGCCCCCAGAACGGCTCGCCACCCCACATCTTCTCGGCCATCGTCGTCTCCTCGGGTTCAGTGCACGGGAGGCTCCCAGCCCTCGAGTACGGGCGGGTGCCAGTCGGTGCCCACGGTCTTCGAGCCCGGCACCCATGGGCCGAGCTCCGGCTGCGGGAACTTCGTGTGCTTCTCCTTCAGCTGAATGCCGTACGAGTTGCCGGACTGGAGGTGCGTGATCAGCACCTTCCGAGCGAGCTCGTTCTCGCGTCCCGGCGGGATCGGGAAGTAGATCTTCAGGAACGAGTTCGAGTAGCGGTCGAATACCGCGGGGACGCCCTCCTCCTCGAGGAGCTCGACGTCCTCCAGCCAGTTGATGTCCGCCCCCGGGGTCGCGGCGACGAGATCGACGTCCTCCACGAGCGCGATGTCCTCCTGGTACGGGAAGCGCCGCCCGGCGAGGACCTCGGCGTCGATCGAACGCGTGATCGTCATTCCCGCTCCCGGCGCCGGCAAAGCTGGCGCCTCCGCTCCCTGATGAGCTCCGTCGAGCCTACGCTCAATCGTCTGCCCCCGCGAACTCGGCGGGCTGCTCCGGCAGGTAGTCGACCGGGTAGGCGAGATGACGCTCGAGCATGCGCTTCATCTCGGCGAGCGCGCGCTCCTCGGTGACGCCGGGGATGTAGTCGGTGCCGGCGAGGGGAACCTTCGCCATCGCGGCCGCCTCCATCGTCAGCGCGCAGAGATCCTCGGGCTCGAGCGAGTGCACGTTCGTCTTGCCGCACGCACGCGCGAGCATCTGCACCTCGAGCGTCAGCGTGTGCAGGAAGTTGTAGACGCGCTCCGCGGCCTCCTCGACGACGAGCCGCTTGCGGAGCTCCGGATCCTGCGTCGTGATCCCGACCGGGCAGCGGCCGGTGTGACAGTGGTAGCACTGCCCCGCCGGCACGCCGACCGTCCCCTCGTAGTCCGTGACGCCGGGAATCTCCTTGTTGCAGTTCAGCGCCATCAGCGCCGCATGGCCGATGGCAACCGCTTTCGCGCCCAGGGAGAGGGCCTTGGCGACGTCGCCGCCGTTGCGGATGCCGCCCGCGACGACGAGATCGATCTGATCTGCTAGGCCGACGTCCTCGAGCGCTCGCCGCGCCTCGGGGATCGCCGCCATCAACGGAATGCCGGTCTCCTCGGTCGCGAGGTGCGGGCCTGCGCCGGTGCCGCCCTCCGCGCCGTCGAGGTAGATGATGTCCGGCCCGCACTTCGCCGCCATCCGCACGTCGTCGTACACGCGCGCGGCGCCGAGCTTGAGCTGGATCGGGATCTGGTAGTCGGTTGCCTCGCGGACCTCCTGGATCTTCAGCGAGAGGTCGTCCGGGCCGAGCCAGTCGGGGTGCCGCGCCGGCGAGCGCTGGTCGATGCCCGGCGGCAGCGAGCGCATCTCGGCTACCTGCTCGGTCACCTTCTGGCCCATGAGGTGGCCGCCGAGTCCGACCTTGCAGCCCTGGCCGATGAAGAACTCACACGCGTCGGCGAGCATCAGGTGGTGCGGGTTGAACCCGTACCGGCTCTGAATGCACTGGTAGTACCACTTGGTCGAGAGGTCGCGCTCAGGCGGGATCATCCCGCCCTCGCCCGAGCACGTCGCCGTGCCCGCCATCGACGCGCCCTTGGCGAGCGCCATCTTCGCCTCGAGCGAGAGCGCGCCGAAGCTCATGCCCGTGATGTAGACCGGGATGTCGAGCTCGATCGGCTTCTTCGCGAAGCGCGCGCCGAGCACGGTCTTCGTCTCGCACTTCTCGCGGTAGCCCTCGATCACGAACCGGGTCAGCGTCCCGGGCATGAACATCAGGTCGTCCCAGTGCGGGATCTTCTTGAACATCGAAAAGCCGCGCATGCGGTAGCGGCCGAGCTCGGCCTTCACGTGGATGTCGTTGATGACCTCCGGCGTGAAGATCTGGCTGTGGCCGATGACGTCGCGGCGGTCCATCACAACACCAGCTTCCGCTCGGCCGGCTCGAGGTTGTCGTAGTTGTAGAGCTTCTTGCCGCAGACGAACTTCTGGAAGTCGGGCGGCGAGCCGAGCCCGTGGATCCGGAACTTCCGCTCGATGAACTCGGTGTCCGCGTCGTTCCATTCGCCCGGCACGCAGTCGATGCCGAGCGACGCGATCTTCCCCGCGACGTAGATCGTGCCGTTGTACATCGAGTCGCCGAGACCGTGGCCGACGTTGCCGCAGAACACCATTCGGCCGCGCTGCATCATGAAGCCGGTCATCATCCCGGCGTCGCCGCCGACGATGATCGTGCCGCCCTTCTGGTCGATTCCCGTGCGCGCGCCAACGCGACCCTTGACGACGAGATCCCCGCCGCGGAACGCCGCCCCGGTCAGGGAGCCGGCGTTGCCGTCGACGACGACGACACCGGACATCATGTTCTCGCACGCCGACCAGCCGACGCGTCCGGTGATGTGGATCTCCGGCCCGTCGATCAGCCCGCAGCCGAAGTAGCCGAGGCTGCCCTCGAACGTGATCCGGCAGCGCGTGAGGATCCCGACTCCGAGCGAGTGCTTCGCGCCCGGGTTCTGGATGGTGACGTCGGTGACGCCCTCCTCGTAGACCAGCCGGCGAAGCTCGAGGTTGATCAGCCGCGTCGAGAGGCTGTGCGCGTCGAATGTCGCGCGCTCGCCGTCGATCTCCGCGATCCGAGGTGGCTCCGCATTCGGCTCCGCGAGGCCGCGCGCGTCGTAGGTGATGCGCCCCTCGCCGGTTACCGCTGCCACACCATCACCTCGCCCTCGAACGGATCGTACGTGTAGATCTCGCGGTCGAGCACCGCCCTGATCGCGATCTCTTCCGAGGCGAGCGCCACCATATCGTCTCCCTCGTAGAGCACGAGCGGCTTCGCCGCCATCTCGTCTTTCGCGACGCCGAGCGCGTCCTCGGTGACGGCGATGTACGTGAACACGCCGTCGAGCTCCTCGAGGCTCTCGCGCATCGCGTCCTCGAGGGACGCGCCTTCGCTCATCTTCTCGGCGAGGTACACCGCGATGATCTCGGAATCGCATTCAGACTGAAAACGGTGCCCGGCGCGCTCGAGGCGCCGCTTCCACTGGAAGTAGTTCGTCAGCTGGCCGTTGTGCACGACCGCCACGTCGTTGAACGGGTACGCCCAGTAGGGATGGGCGCCCGAGATGTCGACGTCGGACTCCGTCGCCATGCGCACGTGCCCGATCGCATGTGTGCCCTGGAACCCGTCCAGGTCGTACTGCGTCGAGACGGTCTCCGCGTCGCCGAGGTCCTTGATGATCTCGAGCGAGTGCCCGAGCGACAGCACCTCGGCCCCGGGAACGTCCTCGACGAGGTCGGTCAGCGCCTTCAGGTCTCCCTCGTACGCAAACGTGACGCGGTACGCGTAGTCGGTCTCCTCTACGACGTCCTGCACGATCGCACCGTGCTTCTTCAGCCGCTGCTCGACGAGAGACCGGTTGTGCCGGATCCGGTCGGCGAAGTCGAAGTCGCGGGCATCGTTCGCGTCCGCGAGCGTGTAGCGCATCACGAAGAGCGACGAGTGCGGGCCGAAGAGGGCGTAGCCGGTCGAGTCCGGGCCGCGGTGCTTCATCGATTGGAGCATCAGCGTCATGTCGCGGCCGACGTCCCGCGAGCCGTTCCCGTTGCCGTAGATGATCCCGGCGATCCCACACATTAGGGGAGGATGTCCATGTACCGCTCGCGCTCCCAGTCGGTGACGGCTCCCAGGAACCGCTGCCACTCGTCTCGCTTGTAGTGCATGTAGACATCGTAGAGCCGTCCCGGCATGGCGCTGCGCACGACCTCGTCCTGCTCGAGCGCTTCGAGCGCCTCGCCGAGATGGCCGGGCACGCGCGGGATGTCGACGCCCTCGTCGAGCACGTCGTAGACGTTGCGCTGCTGCGGCGGGCCCGGATCGAGCTTGCGCTTCACACCGTCGAGGCCCGCCTTCAACAGAGCGGCCTGCGTGAGGTACGGGTTGCAGGCGGAGTCGACGGCGCGGTACTCGAAGCGGCCACCGCTCGCGACGCGCACGAGGCATGTGCGGTTCTGCCAACCGTAGTCCTTGTAGATCGGCGCCCAGAAGCCGAAGTCCCAGAAGCGCTTGTACGAGTTGACGGTCGGTGCCGTGATCGCGCAGAGCCCGCGATAGTGGTCGAGGATCCCGCCCATGAATTGCAGGCCGATCTCGGAGAGCTTCGCGGGACCGTCCGCGTCGTAGAAGACGTTCGTCCCGGCCTCGTCGACGAGCGTGAAATGGTGGTGCGCGCCGTTTGCCGACACGCCGGTGAACGGCTTCGGCATGAACGTCGCCACGACGTCGTGCTTCCGCGCGACGGCTGCACAGATTTGCCGGTACGTCGACAGGTTGTCCGCGGTGCGGATCGCACGGTCGAAGAGGAAGTTCAGCTCGAGCTGTCCCGGCGAGTCCTCGTGGTCGCCGTAGGTCGGGCTGATCCCGAGCTGCTCGCCGTAGTCGATCACGTCGAGGATGATCGGGCGCAGCACCTCGAACTGGTTGATGTGGTAGCACCACGGCTTCGTGATGCCCTCGGCCTTGTTCGGGTCGTCGTAGGGCTTGAGCCACATCATCTCGGGCTCGATCCCGCACAGGAACGTGTAGCCGAGCTCCTGCTCGGCCTCGTTCATGATCCGTTTCAGGTTCTGCCGCGGGTCAGCCTCGAGCAGCTCACCCGTCTCGGTGTCGTAGCAGTCGCAGAAGACGCGCGCGACGCGCGCGTCCCACGGCAGCTGCTTGAAGGTGTCGACGTCTGCGATCGCCGCGAGCTCCGACTCCTCCGGCCCGAAGCCGATGTACCGGTCGCGCTCGTCGACGAAGAGGTCGGCGGTCGCGCCGTAGACAAGCTGGTAGCCGGCCTCGGCGACCCGCTCCCACTGCGTGGCGGCGACGCCTTTGCCGTTGACGTGGCCTGAGACGGAGACCTGCTGGAAGAAGATGTACTTGATCCCCTTCTCGTCGATCAGCTTTCGGATCTGGCGGATCCGGTCGAGGCGCGCGGGATCGTTGCGCGCGACATCGAGCGTCGGGAACGGATTCGGCACCGGGCCCTTCGCGAGCACCTCTTGAACCTGCGTCGGACCCTTCTCGACCACTGCCATCTCGGCGACTCCTTTTCGACGCGCGACGGGAACCTACTGGGCGGGCGACTAAAGGGTCTAGCAGCCCGGCATCCGGTGTCAAGGGACCGTGTCATCGGCGGCAATACCGTTGCCCGTTCTCGCTGAGATACTCGCGGCGTGCGCGACTCGCGGGCCGCCGGGATGGCCGGATTCCTGCTCGGCAGCGCGGGTATGTTCGCGACGCTCTACTCGACGCAGGCGATCCTCCCGGAGCTCGGCCGCAGCTTCCACGTCGGCCCTGCGCGGGCCGGACTCACCGTCTCCGCGGTCGTCGTCGCGATCGCGGTCGGCGTCTGGGTGTGGGGGCCGGTCTCGGACCGCATCGGCCGCCGGAAGTCGCTGCTGCTCGCGAGCGCGGCGCTCGTGCCGCCGACGATCGCGGCCGGGCTCGCGCCGACGTTCGAGGTGCTGCTCGTGTGCCGGGCCGTCCAGGGGCTCTGCATGCCCGGCCTGCTCGTGGTCGGCGTCCCCTACGTCATGGAGGCCTTCGGGCCCTGGCTCGGCGGACGGGCGATGGGCGTCTACGTCTCGTCGCTCGTGACCGGCGGCCTGATCGGCCGCGTCGGCGTCGCGCTCGTCGCGTCGGTCACGGGCTGGCGGTGGGCCGTCGGCGGCGTCGCTGTGTTTCCGGCCGCAGCATGCCTCGTCATGCGCCGCTGGCTTCCGGACGTCGGCGCGCCCGCCCGGAGCGGGCTGCGCGGCGGCGGCCTCGGCGCGCAACTCCGGAACCGGCAGCTGCTGCGGATCGCGGCCGCAGGCGGAGCGATCTTCTTCAACTTCGTCGGCATCTTCTCGTATGTGACGTTTCGCCTCGAGCGTCCGCCCTTCGGGTTCGGCACGGGCACCGCCGCCCTCATCTTCCTGCTCTGGCTGCTCGGCGTGGTCGGGCCGTGGGCCGGGAAGCTCGTCGACCGCGTGGGCTGGCGTAACGCAGCGCTCGCCGCCGTCGGCTGCGCGATGGCCGGCGTCGTGCTCTCGATCCCCGCCTGGCTGCCGACGCTCGCGCTCGGCCTGGCGCTCCTGACCGTCGCGATGTTCAGCGGCGCGACTGCGCTCCAGCTCGGCGTGACGATGTCGGCCGACGTCGACCGCGGTGCCGCGAGCGCCGTCTACTTCAGCATCTATTACGGCTCCGCCGCGCTCGGCGCGTATCTACCCGGTCTCGCCTGGCAGGCGTGGCGCTGGAACGGCATCGTCGGCGTCGGGCTGGCGGCGACGACGCTAGCCCGGATCGTTCAGTAAGGGGCGCGGCGCGGCGCTCGCGTGGTCGGGTGATGTCCGCCTGAGCAGGGAGGATCGGGTTGTCGAGACCTTTGTCCCCCTGCTCAGGAGGATCACCGTGCGGGTGAAGCGTTCGGAGCTGGTCGAGAGCGTACAAATCGTGGCGGATGCCGACCGTTTGACCTCGCGGGCGGGGACGGCGTTGCTTGTTGGGCTTGCTGACCGGGTCGGTCTGACCGGGTCGCTGTCGCGGGCGATGGGTGGGATGCGGCGGCGGCGCTCGCGCCACGATCCGGGGCGGACGCTGCGCGATCTGGCGGTGATGGTCGCCGACGGCGGCGACTGTCTTGCCGATCTGGGCGCGCTGCGTGACCAGCCGAGCCTGTTCGGGGATGTGCCGTCGGATGCGACGGCGTGGCGGGCGCTCGCCGCGCTCGACGGCGAGCGGCTGGCGGCGGTGCGCGAGGCGCGGGCGTCGGCGCGCGGGCGGGTGTGGGAGCTGGCGCGGAGGCCGCGGCGGGTGATCCTCGACCTGGACGCGACACTGATTACGGCGCATTCGGACAAGGAGCGGGCGGCCGGCACCTACAAG